>Ga0302322_100001685_pt1 | contig 18300 bp, 13 predicted proteins | sample Fen_T0_2_FD_203757 | JGI IMG/M metagenome (GOLD analysis project Ga0302322, IMG submission 203757) | Peat permafrost microbial communities from Stordalen Mire near Abisko, Sweden - Fen_T0_2 | ecosystem: Environmental > Terrestrial > Soil > Wetlands > Permafrost | place: Sweden: Abisko... | reverse complement strand
TTTTCTTTCGCTGTCGTTGGGGTCAGGGGAAAGCCGCGACACCAGAACCCGTCGTGGAGTGGACAAGCCAAGCTCCCGTCTTGATTCAGGTATCGCGCCTCCGGCGTACAGCAGCTAAGATAATGAGGAATTAAATTTTGCAAATCAAGGGGTCACAATTGCGGAATGAGAACGATCCCGTTTGCGGTTCTGCAACGTGACCTACGCCGGAAGTTATTATCATTTCTCTATTCAAACGCGTAATAAGCCCTGTCCTTTGGACGGCGGAGACGGACTGGCCCCGCATTCTGATCGCTACCGCCGCTTGTTAATGAGGCGCTCGCTTTCGCCATTTAACCGCAGGCGCCAAGAATCCCTGAAGCGATCTGTCTTATGGTTCTCGCATTTGACAGCTTCGGATGCTCGGGATCATTTTCGCATCCTGTAGACTTAAATCATCGTTTAAATTTCAGCCAGTCGCCGCTTCCAAGTTTTGCCGAGCCTTTCGCTATGACCGAGTCCAAAACCTACTATTTTGACAGCAACGCCACCACGAGTGTCGCGCCCGAAGTCCTGCAAGCGATGCTTCCCTATTTGACCGAAAAGTGGGGCAATCCTTCGAGCCCTTACCGACTTGGCAAAAAGCTCGTCGAGCCGATCGAAGCAGCCCGTGAATCCGTCGCTTCTCTCATCGGTGCTGACTCCGCTGAAATCATTTTCACGAGTTGTGGGACCGAGAGCATAAACACCGCGATCACGAGCTGCCTCTACACGCAGCCCACTAAACGGCACATCGTCACGACCGTGGTCGAACACTCGGCGACGAAAAACTCCTGTGCCGCTTTGGAAGCGCGGGGATACGAGGTCACTTATCTGCCGGTCAACCGTGACGGCACGCTCGATCTCGACGTATTCAAGAAAGCACTTCGGCCTGAGACGGCGGTGGTTTCGATCATGTGGGCGAACAACGAAACGGGCGTCCTGTTTCCCATTTCGCAGATCGCGGCGATCTGCCGGGAGCGGGGGATTCTCGTTCACACCGACGCCGTGCAGGTTCCAGGCAAACTGAAGATCGATGTCAACGCACTCGGCGTCGACCTGCTATCGCTTTCGGCACACAAGCTCCACGGGCCGAAAGGAATTGGCCTGCTCTACGTTCGCAAAGGCACTCCGTTCCAAGGGCTGATCATTGGAGGGCACCAAGAGGACGGTCACCGCGGAGGGACAGAAAATGTCCCTTACATGATGGGCTTCGGCCGTGCAGCTGAGCTTGCCCGCGCTGTACCGGTGCAATCGCAGCGGCAACTCGCGGCCCTGCGAGACACACTCGAGAACGAAATATTGGCGGAGATCCCGGACACCGCGCGCAACGGCGCGAAGGAGCCACGTCTTCCGAATACGACGAGCATCGCGTTTGCGGGGGTGGAAGCGGAAGCGCTCCTCCTGATTTTGGATCAGTTGAACATCTTTGCCTCGAGTGGCTCGGCGTGCACAACCGGGTCCGTGGCACCGTCGCACGTTTTAACCGCCATGGGATTAAGCCCAGCCGAGGCGCGCAGTACGATCCGCTTCAGTCTCGATCACGACACCTCGGGCGGGGACGTTGCCTACCTGATGAGCCATCTGCCTCGTGTCGTTTCTGAGTTACGTGCAGCTGCTTCGCCGCGAGCTGCCGCCCGTTCCCTCAATTCCAAGCTGGTCGCTCAAGCGGTTTGATATGAACAAGGAAATTCCCGTGACAGAATACGACCACCAGCCGGCCGCTTTGAAAAGCCCCGACGAGAAACTTCGCGAGTACGTGCGCGAGGTACCCCTCTATCGCTCGGCGATCAAAACCGTCGACCATTCGAGTTCGGAGCAACTGCTCGCCGCGCTGCCGTTTATCACCAAGCAGGAGATCAAAAAAGATTTCCCAAAAAACTTTCTTCGCTACGGACATTCGCTCGACGAACTGGTCGCCCAGAAACGTGTCGAGATCGAACACACCGCCGGCACGACCGACAACCGCGCCGATCTGCTGCTGGAGTATGGCTGGTGGGCGCGTCAGGAAGCGTGGGCGCTGTCGCTCAATCCCACCATCGCGCGCGTGCTGGCGGAAAATCCTGGTGCCCGGCGGGTGGCTATTTCCTCACCGGCCTGCAACGGCGATATCACCTACCACGGAACCCCTTCTCGCAAACGCCGGACCCTCGGCAAAACGCGGGTTTTGAGTCTGTCGCGCTTCCCGTTTCTTTTAGGTTCTGACGACCTGGATCGGATGATCGAGGAAGCGCTTGATTGGGATCCGGTGTTTCTTGATACCGATCCGGTTTACGCCGCGGTCTTCGCCCTTCATTGCGAACGCCGGAAGGTCAAATTTCCGAGCCTTAAGTTCATCACGACGAGCTACGAATATACGAGTGTCCTGCATAAGCGGATTCTCGAGCGCGTGTTCAGTGTGCCTGTATATAATCTCTACGGCTCGACCGAGACCGGCCATCTCATGATGGAGCAAAATCCCGGCGAGATGGTTCCTAGCACGAAAGTCGCGCTCCTCGACGTGATCAACGAAGACGACCGTGGAATCGGGGAGCTCGTGGTGTCGACGCTCACCAACGATTACATGCCGCTCCTAAATTATCGGATCGGTGACCTCGTCGAACGTCGCCGTGCGACCGACGGCAGAACCACGTATGTTCTCCACGGCCGTGCACCCGATACGTTGAAGGCGCCCGACGGTCGGCGCATCACGACGCGCGACATCGATCAATGTTTTGTCGGGGCGGAGGGCTTGTTGCACTACCGCCTGCACGAAACCAGTCCGGGAAATTTTCTACTCAGCACCATCGCGGACGGCACGCGCGATGTGGAAGCGGTGATCCGCGCGGCCGCGGAAAAACTAGAACAGCTGATCCGACCCTCAGGCGCAATCGAGTTGAAGCCCGTGAAATTCCTCCTGCCCGAAGGTTCGGGCAAGTTCGTCTTCAACTATCCCTTCGCGTAGGGCCGGCGCTTGTCGCCGCGCCGCGGCTCGGCATCGATCCCGCCGGGGTAACCTCAAAAGCCAAAATTCCAAACGCCAAAAAAGGAGAAATCGCAGGCGAGGAGACAAACGTAGCTAGCATTTAATAGCTGGTAGCGAGTAGCGGACGTGCGGAGCGTCGGATCAGCCTGCAGAGTGGGGGAGTGAGGTTTGAATTCGCGCCTGTCCCCTGAGTGACCTCCTGCCGTGCCGAAACGCATTCAGCCCAACCAACAAACCTCCGCCAAACTGCCGTGCAGCTGCAGTAGCCCGACCACTGCCAGCAATGCCGTTTGTTACATCTTGATCCTCCGCTAATTCCGGCGTTGCAATCGGCCGGCATTAGGTGTTTCAAACCTGCTTCCAGCTATGGTTACCCCGGAGGAGAACGCGCGTGCTACGATCGATCAGCTGCTCACCGCTGCGGGCGGGGCTGTGCGGAGCGAGCGAGGATCGATGCCATGATCGTCTACCAGGCAGACAAAAAAGGTTTTCGTGACGACGTGCTTTCGAACCGCATCGAGGAGAAAATTCTATCGGCGTTCCGCAAAAGCCATGGGCACGGCGTGGCTCAATCAGAGCTCAACTCATGGAAAAATTCCCTGGTGTTCATGGATCGCATTGTCGAACCGGATGAAGTGCCTAATGACGCCGGCATCGCGATAGAGATGGGCCTGCCCCAGTCTGGGAAGCGTATCGATTTCGTACTTACAGGTCTCAATCAGGAGAAAAAGAAGGTAGCGATCATTGTAGAGTTGAAGCAGTGGACCTCCGCCCACCGCACCGCGAAAGATGGCGTGGTGCGTACGTTTCTCCGCGGATCGGAACGCGAGGTTAATCACCCCTCGTATCAGGCGTGGTCATACGCGACGATGCTTGAGGATTTCAACGAGGCAGTTCGAGAAGTACCGATTAACCTCCGCCCGTGTGCCTACCTCCACAATTGCGAGGATGGCACCGTAATTCAGCACGAATTTTATCGCGATCATTTGGACCGAGCGCCGGTGTTTCTGAAGGACGACGCACTTCGTCTTCGCGAGTTCATACAGCAAAACGTTCGTTATGGTGATCGCGGCGAGATCTTGTACGAGATCGTCAACGGACGTATCCGTCCGTCGAAAAGTCTGGCGGACAAACTAGCGTCTCTCCTGAAAGGAAACCGGGAATTTGTTCTGATCGATGATCAGAAACTCGTTTACGAAACCGCCCTCGATCTTGCTCGCAAAGCCCTTACTGGCACCAAGCAGACGCTCATCGTTGAAGGTGGCCCAGGGACGGGGAAATCGGTCGTCGCCATCAATCTCCTCGTGGAGCTCATTCGACAGAAACTGAACGTCCAGTATGTCACCCGCAATGCCGCCCCGCGAAGCGTCTACGAGAGTAAGCTGACGGGTGAATTCAGAAAGACACGCATCAGCAATCTGTTTCGCAGCTCGGGTTCGTACTACACCTGCGAAGCCGACAAGTTTGATATCCTGCTGGTCGACGAGGCGCACCGGCTTAACGAAAAATCCGGTTTCTACGGCAACCAAGGAGAAAACCAGATCAAAGAGCTTATCCGTGCTTCGCGCCTGTCCGTGTTTTTTGTCGACGACGCCCAGCGCGTCACCATGCAGGACATCGGTGGTGTCGATGCGGTAAAGCTTTTGGCAAGATCGCTCGGCAACGAAGTCACTGAGACAAGGCTCGAATCTCAATTTCGTTGTGGCGGCTCTGATGGATATCTGGGGTGGGTGGACAATACCTTGGGGATTCGCACGACCGCGAATCAGACGCTGGCTGGAGTAAAATATGAGGTGAAGGTCTGTGATTCTGCCGGCGAGCTGCGCAACCTCATCCGCGCGAAGAACGCACTCACCGGTCGCGCCCGCATGGTCGCTGGATATTGCTGGAAATGGCAGAGCAAAAAGGACCCGTCCAAGATGGACATCGTTCTTCCCTCCGAGAATTTTGCCGCTCAGTGGAATCTTGGAAGTGACGGCAGCCTCTGGATTCTCAAGGAGCATTCTGTCGAGCAGATCGGATGCATCCATACGTGCCAGGGCCTCGAGCTTGACTACATCGGGGTCATCCTCGGCCACGATTTGGTGATTAGGAATGGCGAGTGGGTTGAGTTTCCCGACCGTCGTGACAAAGGCGACAAATCCATCAAGGGCTACTACAAGCTCTCGCTCACGGATCCACAGGCTGCCCAGCGCAAAGCGCGCGAGATCATTCGCAACACCTACCGCACGTTGATGACGCGCGGGTTGAAAGGCTGCTTCCTCTATTCTGTCGACCTAGAGACGAATGCTTTTCTGAAAGACGCGGCGCGTCGCGAAACACTCGAGGCATCGACACCCGACGACACCGATACGCCTATTTTGCCTTTCGATGTGATCGCGCCTGAGCAGTGCAAACCGTACGAAAACTGCGTCCCGTGTTTTGTTAATATAAAAGTGGCTGCGGGCTCGTTTTCTACGCATCTCCAATTGGAAGACTGCATGTGGGTGAATTTGCCCGAACCATTTGCACCCAGGACCGGCTACTTCGTCGTCAAGGTGATCGGCGAGTCCATGAACAAGCGGATTCCGAATGGTTCGTGGTGTCTCTTCCGCGCTAATCCCGAAGGCTCCCGCGCCGGTCGCGTCGTTCTGGTACAGCATCGCGATATCCAAGATCCCGATACCGGCGCCTGCACCGTAAAGATTTACAGTAGCAGCAAAGCCGCAACGGAAGACGGCTGGAAACACACCATGATCCGCCTCCGTCCCGACTCAAGCGATCCATCCTTCAAGGAAATGGTTCTGCAACAAACCGAAGACTCCGAATTCCGAGTCATCGGCGAACTTGTGGCGGTCGTTTCGCGATAGGTTCATGCAACTCTCCTTTCAGTCAACGTTTCGACCTGGTCTGCGATGGCTATAGTCCAACAAATACTCGCCATCAGTCTCGCTGAGGTTCCCTCTATGCTAGCTCGTCATCATCGTCGAGCAGTAGTTCAAGCAGCTCGTCGTCATCTAGCGGTGCTTTTTCTGGTTCGTCTTCTGGCAGCAGCGGAGGCGGTGGTGGTGGTACGGGGTTAGGCTATTTTGCGGGCTTAGCGCTGGCTTTGGTTGCGAAGCGGTTCTCCGCTCAGAGGCTTTAGGTTTACAACTCCCGTTCGCGTGGAATTCAGTTGAGGGGTTCTGCTTGCCCGCAGTCGGAACGCCGGTGAGCTCGGATAATCACGCCGCCCGGCTCACGCGCTTTGTTTCTGGAGTCCCTCAAAGATCATTTTCTGGAAATACGCCGGCACAGATTGCCATGTTCCCTCTTCATAGCAGTCCCGGTCAGGGAACTCCGCCCGTGGAAAGTTTTGTGCAATATACTCACGCCAGCCAAGCGGCTCGATGGTTTTTGTCTCCTGATGCCGGAATCGTGGCTGCCGTTCGGTTTTGATCCACTCAACCAGCCGCTCGTAACACATAGCGTCAGATTGTTCTCGATAGTAATGGAAAAATTTGTCGGCGATTAAAGTCGGATTGCTCCTTTTTGTACGTTAGGGCGTAAGATTGACTATTAAAACTGATATGCACTTCACCGCCACCCGCGCCACCGCCGCGAACCTCCTCTCCGCTCTCATCGCCGAACTTACAACCACCTCCATTTCCACCGTATGAGTGCCCCGAAATCTTCATTCGACCACGAAGCGTCCTTAGATGAACTCGCAGGAATTGGCCGCAACCGTCGTTTTGACGAAGCTCTCGAAGACGAGGACTTTGAAGACATCGAGGTTGTTTGCAGAAAAGTGAAGACCGGAGTTACCGGTCCTGACCGATACGAGGAAATCCCGCTCGCGAAGCCAGCGCGCGCGTTCTACTTCGGTGACAAAGCCTTGTATCAAGATGAAGCTCTCCGTTTCAGTACCGCGGAGAAGGCTCGGATACTAAATATTAATGAGTACCGGAATAACCTGAGCACAGCCGTACCTGTGGACAGTCGATGATATTCACCGGAGTGAAATCTATAGAATCCGGACCCAGAATCTGCCGGTACAGAAAGCGAGCGTGTTGCTATACGCCCGTGCTTCGTCGGCGGGACTTCGCTTTGAGGAATCACGGTCGAGGCGTCCAATCGCGGTGCTTGGGGCCGAGCCTTTTTTGTCGCTTTGGGCAGTACTTAGTATCGAGAACTCCGCGCACGGAACACCAGTTCTGACACTGAAATCTCAAAGGTCCTTCGGAACTCTTCCAGATCTCGACAGCACGCGTGTCCCTATGGAGATCAAGACTGAGCTGGGTTCGGCATTAGAAAAGGTCGAGGACGGTTCGCACCGACAAGGTGCTGTTGAGGTAATTGACCGCTGTCGTGATGCGTTGTCAGTGGTGTTCGGTCACGCATGCGGAGAGCAGAGTTTGGACCTGGCGCAAGCGATCAATAAAAGTCAGGGAGCACGCAAGCATGCTGAGCCCCGCGATTGGGCTGGGCAGATCGTCGCGAGACTGCATTCCCGTGCGAAGCCAAACGAACAAGCTAAGCGAGAAATTCGGTCGGTAACGGAGGATGACGCTTATTTGGCCTTGAGCTGCCTCGGCGTTGTGCTTCGTGAGTTTGGTTGGGCAAAATCCGAGTAAATCTATACCCTTATGACAAATAGCGTATGGGCAGTATACTGCGTCTTAGGCTACATCGTTCTATTCTTTTTCTCGATAATTGGACTCGGCATTTTCATCCGTAAAAAGCGGCGTGATCGCCCGCCAGTTATTTTCAAGTTACTTCGCGGACCAGGTGAGTCACTTCGGAGGCGGATAGCAAAGTACGATGAAGACATCATGCTTCGTGTCGGCGGAGCTGCCTTTGCACCTCTTGCAGCAGCGCTTTTTATTCTGTGGATCGCATTGAAACTACACCCGACCACGTGGCCCCAGTTTTACCTAGGGGCAGGTGTAACCTTAGTGGTGTTCGTTACCGTGCTTTTTTTTGCAGGGCGCTGGGCGTTGCGTGATCTCTTCCGATACGGCAATGATTGTCTCGGCTATCTCGGCGAACGAGAAGTCGCAGAGCATCTTGAAGTGCTGCTTTCGCGGGGTTACCGCGTGTTTCACGACATGCCGGCCGATGGAACCGGCAAGAAATTCAATCTCGATCACGTCGTGGTTGGACCGAGTGGCGTGTCCCTCATCGAAACCAAGACGCGCCGCAAAGGCCGCGCACGTCCCGGGTTTAAAGATCACGTTGTTGTTTACGACGGACAGCAGCTGATCTGGCCTTGGGGCGAGGATCGGCACGGCCTCGAACAGGCCAAGGCCGAAGCCGACTGGCTCCGCAAATGGGTTCAACAACGCACAGGTATCGACGTGGTCGTGAAACCGATCCTCACGCTTCCGGGTTGGTGGGTAGAAATGAAGGCTCGCGGCGAAGTGATTGTCGTAAATTCGAAATCCGTGGCCAGCGCCGTTGAGGGCAGGGGGCAGGTTGTTTTAAGCGCTGAGCAGATCGACCTGGTCGCCCGTCAGCTGGACCTCGTTTGCCGGGATGTTGAGGCATAGGTACGAGCGATCCCTGCATTTTCGAGAAGCCAAAATAAGCTACTCCACGTCATCGCCAGGCATCAGCGATTTTCTACGGCGTTATTGTCACATTCATTGTCACTTGACGGGGTTCGAAAACGACAAGGCCCGCAAGTCATTGACTTAGCGGGCCTTATACCATGGCGTCCCCACGGGGATTCGAACCCCGGTTCTCACCGTGAAAGGGTGGTGTCCTAACCAGGCTAGACGATGGGGACTAACCGCGGAGGTCGGACGCTAGGTGGGGGAGCCATCCGCGCAAGGTTTTTTTTCAGTCATCGAAATTGAAAAAATCTCTCGCACCTCCATCACTTTGCGGAGAAAGAAAATACCTTCCATGACCTACGCCGACATCGCTTCCGAGATTCCCACAAAAGCCGTCACCGCGATCGACAACCTGCCTTACCCGAAAATCGCCTCCGGCAAAGTCCGCGAAATCTTCGATCTGGGCGATGCCCTCCTTATCGTCGCCACCGACCGTCTTTCCGCGTTCGACGTTATCCTGCCCGACGGCATTCCCGGCAAGGGCATCATCCTCACGCAGCTCAGTAATTGGTGGTTTGCTCAGACCACCAAGATCATTTCCAACCACTTGCTTCCGGATCAGGCCAGCTTGATGTCGCGCAAATACCAGCTTCCGCGTGAACTGCGTCTGCGCAGCATGATCGTGCGCAAACTGAAACCACTTCCGATCGAATGCGTGGTGCGCGGTTACCTCGTGGGCAGCGGCTGGAGCTCGTATCAGAAATCTGGTGACGTCTGTGGTATTCCGCTCCCCGCCGGCATGCGGCAGGCCGAGCGCATTGCCGAACCGATCTTTACCCCCACGACCAAGGCGCCGAAAGGGCAGCACGACGAACCCATCAATGATGCCCAAGGGGAAAAGCTCGTGGGCGAAGAACTCTATCGTCATGCCCGCGCCGCCAGCCTGAGTCTTTACAAACTAGGGCACGACCGCACGGCGAAGGCAGGTATGATTCTCGCGGATACGAAGTTCGAATTCGGCACCGATGCGGACGGCAAGCTCGTCCTGATCGACGAGATCCTCACGCCTGATTCTTCACGATACTGGCCAAAGGACCGTTACGCGGTCGATCAATCCCCGCCGAGCTACGACAAGCAATTTGTGCGCGACCATCTGCTCGCCATCAAGTGGGACCAAAAGCCGCCGGCTCCTGCATTACCCGCCGAGGTGATCCGCGTTACCCAGGAGAAATATCTCGCCGCCCTCCGCAATCTGTTGGGGTAGGCGTCAAAGCAGTAGCGAGGAGTGAGTAGCGGGTAGCGAGCATTCGGAGGCCAATGCCCAGAGGGTAATTGGCATTCAAGGGCTGCTCGCAGACGGCGCCGCGGTGCCCATTAAAAAGCGCAATGCCGCGTCTAAAGGGACGCGGCTACTCTATTTTTTGAGAATGCGTTAGCGCAGCTCAGAGATCGCCACGGGGTCCATGTCGGCGAAAATCTGATTGTCGCCGCCCATCGCCCAGACAAAGCGATAGCTGGCCGTGCCGACTCCGGCATGGATTGACCAGGCGGGAGAAAGCACCGCTTCACGGTCCCGCACGATCAGATGGCGGGTGGCATTTGGTTCGCCCATGAGGTGAACGACCATCTGGTCGGCGACGTCGAAATAGAGATAGATCTCGGTTCGGCGACTGTGGGTGTGGGGAGGCATCGTGTTCCAGACGCTGCCGGGTTCAAATTCGGTGAAGCCCAGGACGAGCTGGCAGCTCTTGATGCCATCGGGGTGGATATATTTATTGATTCGGCGGCGGTTTGCCTTGGTGACATCGCCGATCGGGTCGGTCTTGACGTCGGCGCGGCGCAGCACCGTCGTCGGGTATTTGGCGTGGGCGGGAGTGCTCACAAAATAAAACGCCGCCTGGCCGGTCTGGCCATTTTCGAAGCTAATATCTTTTTCGCCGAGCCCGAGGTAGAGGCAGTCAAGAGTGCCAAGCTCGTAGCGTTTGCCCGCGACATTGACCACGCCGGGCGCGGAGAGATTGAGAATGCCCACCTCGCGGCGTTCCAAGAAAAAGCTTGTGCCGGTCGCCTTGTAGTGGGGCAACGCGATGGGACCCGCTGGGAGGACGCCACCGACAATCATACGGTCAAGGTCGGTATAGCGGGCATTGATCTGGCCTGTCTGAAACAGGCCGCCAAGAAGGAAGTTCTCGCGCAGTTGTTCCGTGCCGAGGACGTTGGTTTCTTTGGGACTGGGGAAGTAATGGGTTTTCATCACGATGTGGGAATCAGTCGAGTGTTGGAGAGGAAGGGGCGAGCGCAAGACCGCACCTCGCTCATATTTTGCCATCTTTTGGCTGGATATGAAGTCCCATTGCCCAACCTCATTAACAATCCCCCGCCCATTCCTTCCCGGCACTGGCTTTACTGAACTCGCTTCGGACAGGAACCATTGTCGAACCAAGTGCCTTCGACATAGGTCGAGGTTGGTATGGCGGGGATGCCAAATTTATTATGCTGCAGCTGCCCGGAAAGAATTTCGATGGCGATGGCGCCCACCGCCTCGTGATTCTGGCGCACGCCGGCGATGGACTGTTCGCCCTTGGCGAGACAGATATCTACAAATGCTATATCTTGCGGAATCTTTAATCCGAGTCTTTCAAACAAGGGTAGTACGTACGCCGCTTTACTGATCACGACCTCTGGCTTGTAACGGTTCAACCAATCTTGAAACGGCTCGAGGTCCGCCACCACCGCAGCGTTGGTTTCGTTGAACCAGCGCTCGACTGGGTTCAGTTCGGGGAAAATATGTGCCGGAACGCGATTAGCGCGTGGCATGAGCTGCTGTTCGCCCAGAAATCCAGCGGTCCAGTTGTAGTCGACGGCATGATCCCATCCGCGATGCATCACAAAACCGATTCGCTTGTATCCGGCTTCACGCACCTTACGAACGGCCAACCGGATAACGCCGGTTTGGTTGTTCGTCACATTGTGCAACGGCGGTTGGTGCGGGAAATAATCGATTTTAACCGCACTGAAATGCTGCCAGTCGAACTGCAGCTCGTCACCGCGCTCCCGGCTGTGCGAGGCGATCACCAAGCCGTTGATCCCGCGAGCATAGAGGATTTTGCCCATCCGCGTTTGCGTATAGCCGGGCTCATGCAACCAAAAATGCTCCATCTGGTAGCCAAGCTCATTGGCTTTCTCCTCCGCTCCCTGGAAGAATTCGAGGTGAGCGGGCACTTTTTTCCAGCCCCAGCGTACGGCCCAGTTGGTGACGTAGGCGATGGTGGGTGGGTTCCGCCGGGGCATTGCGCGGCCGCGATAGGCCACCAATGCACGCAGTAAAGGGTCGGGCCGATAGCCCATTTCATCGGCGATTTTCTTGATCCGCGAGCGGGTGGTTTCGGGCAGCCGCACGTCGTTGCGCAACGCCATCGACACGGTGGTGACATGCACGCACGCCTTGACTGCGACTTGAGCGAGGGTGACGCGGCGGAGGTTCATAACACGTCGCCATTTCTACACATCCAGAGAGAGGTTCAAGTCTATTGTTAGAGCACTTACCCGATGGCCTGCCCACGACTGCGTTCATCAGGATTTTCGTTGACTGCCCTTCCGCTGCGGACGCCCTATTTCGCTTTGCGGAATGACGAAGCAGCCACGCATTCCGCACCACCCCGTATCTTTTCCCCATGTCCCACCCAAGCTATCATACCCAGCATTCACCCTTTGGTGCATTTGCCAGTTTTTCTGTCGGGCTCGTCGATTCGCCTGGCGGTTTTGGCCAATCGCTCAGCGCTCCCGCTAAACAAAACGTCTACGTTGGTTTTCGTCCGGCCGGCCGTGAAAAATGGGACCTCCTGCCGTTTCTCAACCCGCCGAAATCGGGCGAAGGGGCTTTCACCGGTGAAGAAACGGTGGCGCATCCGCCTTCTCAATTCAACCCGCTGCGGCCCTCGGACTACGAGCGTACGCTTGGTTGGGCGAGTGATACCTGGCGGGCGGACGAATCCCGCTTTGGGTTTTCGCTGCTCACCCCGTTTGGTCAGGTACCGGATCCGGCGACATTGAAAAAGGCCGAGGCGCGTTTCCTGCTCGCGCCGGTCGTGTGCGGCTGGATCGAATACGACAACAGTGCCGGCGCGACCCCGGTTGAACTCGTATTTGGCGTGGGTGACCCCGTCCGGCCTTTGCGTCCTCTCGCTGATACCGATCCCAAAATGGTCGGCTTTGCCGGTGGGCCTGATTTCGGCTATGCGACAAAGCCTTCGCGCGACGTGGAATTGCGTCAGGGCTTCGATATCTTTTCGCCGAAGTTCCGCGATTTTCGCGGGCTTCACGTCATCGCGGCGGAAACCGCCCTCGTGTTCACCGTTCCGGCCAAAAAGAAGAAGCGTTTCCCTCTGGTGCTTGGTTTCTATGCAGCTGGCGCGATCACGACAGGTCTGGTTTCCACTTACGCTTACACGCGTGTCTTTCGCGATCTCGAAGACGTGCTCGTACATGGGCTGGAACAATTTTCTCGTTACGCCTCCACGGCGGCCCAACGGGATCGGGAGCTGGCTCGCAGCCGCCTCGACGACGATCAGCGTTTCCTCGTTGCCCAAGGCACCCACAGCTACCTCGGCAGCACGCAGCTGCTCTGGCAGGCCGGCAAACCGCTCTGGGTCGTCAACGAGGGCGAGTACCGGATGGTCAACACCTTCGATCTTACCGTCGACCATCTGTTTTTCGAACTCGAGTGGCACCCTTGGGCCGTTCGCAACGCCCTTGACCTGTTCGTGCGGCGCTATTCCTACCGCGACCAGCTCGGGCTTTCGTTTGTCCACGACATGGGCGTGATGAACCACTTCACACCGCCAGGCCGCTCCAGTTACGAGTGCGATCATCTCAGCGGCTGTTTCAGCCACATGACGATGGAGCAACTGCTCAATTGGGTGCTCTGCGCCGTGACTTACGCCGAGCACTCGGGCGACAAGGCGTGGTTGCGGTCGCAGAAGAAAGTTCTGCTCGCTTGCGCGGAGAGCCTGCACCAGCGCGACAATCCAAATCCAGGTCAGCGCGACGGCATCCTGAAATTTGACTCCTGCCGCTGTGGTTCCGACGGTGCCGAGATCACCACTTATGACAGCTTGGATGTCAGCCTCGGTCAGGCCCGCAACAACCTTTATCTTGCGGTAAAAACGCTGGCGACCTGGGTGCTGCTCGAAAAAGCCTTTGCTGCGCTTGGTCTCAAGAAACAGGCCACGGACGCCCACGCGACCGCCGACCTTGTCGCTACGACACTGACCGGTAAATTTGAGGCTGATACCGGTTTCTTCCCTGCAGTCTTCGAACAGGGCAACCGCTCGCGGATTTTGCCGGCCGTCGAGGGATTTGTTTATCCGCTCTTTCTTGGATACACTGAAGCCGTCGATCCCGCCGGGCGTTTTGCTGTGCTTTTCAAGCAGCTCAGCCAGCATATTTCGCAGGCGCTGCAATCGGGGGTCTGTCTTGATACCAAAACCGGCGGTTGGAAAATGAGTAGTACGAGCACGAATACATGGTTCAGTAAGATCGCGCTCGCCCAACACGTCGTGCGTAAGCTATTCCCGTCGGCCATGAACGCTGCGGCCAAAGCTGGCGACCGTGTCCACGCCGACTGGCAACGCCAGCCGGGGTGCGGGCGCGATGCGATGTGCGACCAGATTCGCAGCGATTCCGGCGAATCGTGTGGCAGCCGCTACTATCCGCGCGGTGTCACCGCCTTCCTCTGGTTGTCGGAATAGACCTCACCATTTTCTTACCCAGCACCTTAAGCAGCATCAGCTTATTCCCAATCAATGACCCCCACACCAGCAAACCAACGACTATCGTTCATCGAAAAAGCAGGCTACAGCGGCGGCGATGCCGCGGCCAATTTCGTTTTCATGACGATGGTGCTGTTCCAGACCAGCTTTTATACCGACGTCTTTGGCCTCTCGGCCAGCGCCGCCGCCGCCATCCTGTTGTGGCCCCGCCTATGGGACGCGATCTTCGATCCAATCATGGGCGTGCTCGCGGATCGCACCACGACACGCTGGGGCAAGTTCCGCCCGTGGATACTGTGGACCTCGATTCCGTGGGTGGTCGTGATGATCCTCGCCTACACCACACCCAAAGGCTGGAGCATGGGCATGATGATCGCTTACGCGGGCATCACGAACACCATTCTGATGACGCTCTATTCGATGAATAACATGCCGTACTCGGCATTGAGCGCGGTCATGACGGGCGATCTCAACGAACGCACGAAGCTCAACTCCTATCGCTTCGTTGCGGTTAATATCGCGCAGTTCATCGTGGGCGGTTTCACCCTGCCTTTGGTGACGAAATTTGCGCAAGGTCACGATCGCCAGTACGGCTGGCAGATTACCATGACGATCTGGGCGATCCTCTGCTTTGTCCTCTTCATTGTCACATTCCTCTCCACCAAGGAGCGCGTTCAACCGGTATCTCAGGTGAAGAGTTCGCCCAAGCAGGACTTCCGCGATCTGCTCAAGAACAAGCCGTGGTACGCACTCGTTATCTTTACCTTGTTTAATTTCGCGATGCTCACTTATCGCGGCGGTGCCCACTACAACCTCTACCACCAATTCGCCGACAAGAGCGCGATGTTTGATTTCCTTGCGAAGATCGGACTCACCACCCCGGATGCAACGCCATTACCGGGGCTTTTTGGAACGATCTTTGACCAGTCGCTCGGCTATATTGCGCACGGAACTTCGGTTAATGTCCCCGCCAATGTGGCCGATGTGTTCAACAGCATTGTTAACATGGTCGGCACCGCCACGACAATCATCTTCATCATCCTGTGCGCTGGCTTTGCCAAGAAGTTCGGCAAGAAGGCCGTGATTTTTTGGGGATTCGCGCTGGCCGGCGTCAACGCCTGTGCCTACTACTGGCTTACACCCAGCAGTACCACCGCGATGTTCGCGCTCGCAGCGTTGGGTTCTGTTTTCTATGCCCCGACCATTGCATCCGCCTGGTCCATGTACGCCGATGCGGCTGACTACTCCGAGTGGCAGACCGGCCGTCGCTTTACCGGCATCGTATTTGCCACCATCGGGTTCTCGCTCAAGTCCGGCCTGGCCCTGGGTTCGGCAGCCTTCCTCTGGGCCATGAGTGGCTTCTGGGGTTACGAAACCTCAGCACCGAGCGCACCGAATGCGATCATCGGTTATCATGTTTCCAGCAGCTTCGGCGTTGGTATTCTCTTCTTTGGCGCCGCGATCGCTATCGCGTGTTGCACGCTGACCAAGGGTCTCACGCTGAAAATGTCAGCGGAGCTCAACGACCGCCGTGCGAAGGCAGCTTCTGCTCCAACCGCGTAACCAAACCAAAGCTCCGCGCCTTCCTTGCAACCATGCTCCTGCGCCCCCTCGCTTTCTTCTTAACCATTGCTTCGGCCGTCCTGCTGGCGCCCGCGGCCGAGCAGGAGGGGGCGTTCGCTTCCGGCCACCAGCAAAACCTCTTTGCCGAACTTCTCGGCAAGACCAATATTGAAACGCAGGCGAAGCTCGACGCCGCCTGGCAACAGCTTTTCTACGGCGACGATCATACCCAGCGCATCTATTATCCAGTCGGGCTGGATCTGGCTTACATCGCGGACATCGACAGCAAAGACGTCCGCTCCGAAGGCATGTCGTATGGCATGATGATTGCCGTGCAGATGGGCCGGCGCGCTGAATTTGACCGGCTCTGGAAATGGGCAAACACGTACATGCGTCACGCCAGCGGGCCGGGCGCCGGTTATTTCGCCTGGCACTGCGGCTTCGACGGAACGATGCTCGATCCCAGTACTGCCTCTGATGGCGAAGAATGGTTCGCGATGGCCCTGCTCTTTGCGTCGCATCGCTGGGGTGACGGCGAAGGCATTTTCAACTACGGCGCGGAGGCGCAGGCACTCTTGCATCTGATGTTGACCAAGCCCGCTACTCGCGAAGCCACCGCGATTTTTAACCGGAAGGAAAAGCAAGTTGTTTTTGTGCCTAATATGGAGGCCAATTATTTTACCGATCCCTCCTACCATCTTCCCGCTTTCTATGAGTTATGGTCGCGGTGGTCGACCGATGCCGACGACCGGAAGTTCTGGTTAGAAGCGGCGCAGGCGAGCCGTGTGTTTTTTCGACGGGTTGCGCACCCGGCAACGGGGTTGATGCCCGAGTACGCCCATTTTGACGGCACGCCCTTCACCGAAAATCTCTGGGGTTCCGGCAAGGGTGATTTTCGTTTCGATGCATGGCGTATCGTTGCCAACGTTGCGGTCGATTACGCCTGGTTTAGGGCAGACCCGTGGCAGGTGGAGCAAAGCAACCGCCTGCTTCATTTCTTTGCCGCCCAAAAGCCTAAGTACATGAACCAATACGCACTCGACGGCAAACCGCTCTCAACACTGTCATCGACCGGCCTGTCCGCGATGGCGGCAGTCGCGGGTCTCGCTGCCGACCCCGATCTGGCCCGGCCCTTCGTGCAGCGCCTTTGGGATACTTCCATTCCGTCGGGCCAATTCCGCTATTACGACGGCATGCTCTACTTTCTCGGCCTGCTCGAAACCAGCGGACGGTTCCAAATCCACGCCCCAGCCACCGCCGCAGTGAGCCATTAAATGCGCAGTGTGTTTTTGCCAAATTAGGGGGTAACTCAAACCCGAGGTGCTCGTCACTGCCGCGACGCACCATTGGTTTTCACCCCGTTCATTGTCTTTCCGTTCTTCTTGGGGCCGATCGAGCCAGGCACAGTTCGCTATCCTTCTCATGCAAATTTTTCGAGCCCGCCTCACCGTCTGTTTTTTTCTCATGGTTGCCGCACTCGCCGCCACGCCCGAATTAAAACCGGCCTTCGAGACCGGTCATTACCGGAATCTTTTTGCCGAGCACTTGGGCAGGTCCGAAGCCGAACTTGATGCGAAGCTTTCGGCCGTCTGGCGGCAATTCACCCTCGGTGATCCGTCCACGCAGCGCTTGTTTTATGCCGCGGCCGACCAGACAGCGTACATCCCCGACGTCAAACACGCCGATGTGCGCACCGAGGGCCAGTCCTACGGGATGATGATCGCCGTGCAGATGAATCAGCAGGCCGAGTTTAATCGCGTCTGGAAATGGACCAAGGACCACATGGCTCACCGCGAGGGCAAATACGCCGGTTACTACGCCTGGCATTGCCGCGATGATGGCACACAGATCGACGCCGGCCCGGCTCCTGACGGTGAGGAATGGTTCGTTATGGCGCTCTTTTTTGCCGCGCACCGTTGGGGCACTGGCGAAGGCATCTTCAACTACGAGGCTGAAGCACAAACGCTCCTCCGCCACATGCTTCACAACAACGAGGGCGGAGACGCTTCGGTTACGCCGATGTTTGACCGCAAGGAGCGGCAGATCGTCTTCACCCCGCATAAGCCGGGAAACACATTCAGTGATCCCTCGTACCACCTCCCGGCATTCTACGAGCTTTGGGCCCGCTGGGCCGCGGATCCCGCCGACCGTGCATTTATGGCCGAGGCCGCCCAAGTCAGCCGCCGCCTTTTTCGGGCTGCTGCGCATCCCATCACCGGGTTGATGCCGGACTATTCAAATTTCGACGGTACGCCCCATGCGCGCGGGGGCCATCAGCATTTTCTCTTCGATGCCTATCGCACCATCGGCAATGTCGCACTCGATTACTCCTGGTTCGGGCGCGACCCCTGGCAGGTCGAACAAAGTAATCGCGTACTGGCCTTCCTCGCCGCGCAGGGTCCGAATTGCGCCAATAACTTTACCCTCGACGGCAAACCCCTCACCAAAGAGTTCTCGCCTGGCCTTTTCG
>Ga0302322_100001683_pt1 | contig 18308 bp, 18 predicted proteins | sample Fen_T0_2_FD_203757 | JGI IMG/M metagenome (GOLD analysis project Ga0302322, IMG submission 203757) | Peat permafrost microbial communities from Stordalen Mire near Abisko, Sweden - Fen_T0_2 | ecosystem: Environmental > Terrestrial > Soil > Wetlands > Permafrost | place: Sweden: Abisko... | reverse complement strand
CGCCCAGGGCGCCGAGAGCGATGGTGGACACGGCAACAGTGGCGAACAAGCGGCGGATCATGAGGCTTCCTTGGGGCGAGGGCTCGTCTGGTGCGAGGGATCGTCAGGGGCGGGGGATCGTGAGGGGCGGGGGATCGTGAGGGAGGTGTCGGCAGGTCGCACCGGCACCTGAGGTCCGAACTCTGGCACGCATCATGACGCGAGGAGGCCCGGGTCCACAGGACCCGGGCCTCCATCGTGGGCTGACGGTGCGTCGTTGCGCCGCTACACCTACTCTCCGGACGAAGCTGGTACGCCGGAGGGAAGGCCGGCACCGGAGCCCACACCGGAGGGGATCGGCGAGTAGCCCATGTAGGCGTACTCGGGGTGGTACGCCGGGGCGCCGTGGTCGTGGATGTCGAGGCCCTCGAGCTCGCCCTCCCGGGAGATCCGCAGCCAGCCGATCGCCTTGACCGAGAACATGACCAGCAGACCTGCAGCCAGCGTGGCCGTGGTGATGAAGGCGGAACCCTCGATCTGGGCCACGAGCTGGTTGGCGTTGCCGCCGTAGAGGATGCCCTTCACATCGCCGTAGTTGCCCACGGCGAACAGACCCAGGCTGAGCGTGCCCCAGATCCCGGCCACGCCGTGCACCGGGAAGGCACCACAGGGGTCGTCGATCCGTGCCCACTCGAGGAAGTCGACGGCGAAGATCATCAGAACGGCTGCGATGGCGCCGATGGCGATCGAGCCGGTCGGTGACACCCAGTAACACGGGCAGGTGATCGCCACCAGGCCGGCGAGCAGACCGTTGAGGCTGATGCCCACGTCCCACTTCTTCGACCGGGGGTACACCCAGATGACTGCCACGAGCGCACCGGCACAGGCCGCGAGCGTCGTGTTGGTGGCGATGCGGCCGATGCCCTCGAAGTCCATGGCCGAGAGGGTCGAACCCGGGTTGAACCCGTACCAACCGAACCAGAGGATGACGGCACCGAGCGACGCCAGGGTCATGTTGTGGCCCGGGGGCATACCGCCGCCGTCCCGCTTGAACTTGCGCCCGAGGCGGGGGCCGAGGGCGATGGCACCGGTGACGGCGAGCACACCACCGACGGTGTGCACCACGGTCGAGCCGGCGAAGTCACGGAACGGGGTGTCCAGGGTGGCGAGCCAGCCGTTCGGGCCCCAGACCCAGTGGCCGAAGATCGGGTAGATGAAACCGCTCACGGCGATGCTGTAGAGGATGTCGCCCTTGAACGCCGTGCGGCCGACCATTGCGCCCGACACGATCGTGCTCGCCGTGTCGGCGAAGGCGAACTGGAACAGGAAGAACGCCATGAAGGCGATGCCGGTCGTCCCGTAGGTGTGCGGCACGCCCTGCAGGAAGAAGTAGTGGTACCCGATCCAGCCGTTGCCGGGCCCGAACATGAAGGCGAACCCGAATGCGTAGAACAGCATGCCGCACAGGCCGGTGTCGAAGATGCACTCCATCATGACGTTCGAGGTTTCCCGGGTTCGTGCGAACCCTCCCTCGAGCATCATGAATCCCGCCTGCATGAAGAACACGAGGAATGCGGTCACGAGGACCCACATCGTGTTCAGCGGGTTGACGACATCCACGGCTTTGAGCGTTGCGGCGCCCGGCACCGCCGCGCCGGCCTTCGTCGAGAAGAACCAGGCCATGCCGTAGATCATCCCGACGACGAGCCCGATGCCGATGAACTTGCCGGCAAGGGTTGCACCGAAGGCTCGCCTCCGGTCTGGATCCTTGATGTTGAGGCGCAATGTAGTGATCATGGAAAGCAGATTCCCGGCCCGCGATTGCTGGTTGTGTTCCCCGGCGTTACCGGACCTGGTCACTCAGATGACCAGAATCTGACAGTCAGGCCTCGGGGGAAGCGCTCGCGGTGAGTGATTCGAGCACCGCGCGGGAGACGTTCTGGACCGCGTCGGGCGTGTCGACCCGCCGACCGGCCGCGTCCGTCACGTAGAAGCTGTCGACCACCTCGTGGCCGAGCGTCGACACGTACGCCTGATCGACGCGCACGCCGAGCCCGGCGAACGCGCTGGTGATGCCGTAGAGCACGCCGATGCCATCGGCGGCCCGCACCTCGACCACCGTCGCGCGCGCCGATCGGTTGTCGATGAGCACCCGCGGCTCCGCCGCGTGCGCGGCCGTGGGGCGCGCCGCCGACGAGTAGCGGTGCGCACGATCGGCGAGCCGAGCGGCCATCGCGATCGGATCGGTGAGCGCAGCGGCGAGGTCGTCGCGGAAGCGGTCCCAGTCGATCGCGGTGGGCAGCCGCGGCTCCACCACGAAGTCGCCGACCGCGACCGATCCGACAGTGAACGTGCGGGCGCGGCGGACGTCCTGCCCGTGCACGCCCAACGTCGCGACCTCGAGGGCGAGCAGCCCGGTCGCGTCGGACGCGATGATCACCGCTCCGTGTTCATGGGGTTCGACCAACACGCGGTGACCGTCGGCGCCATCGGCCGACGGCGCGAGCGACGCGGCGAAGCGGCGCGCGGCCGCCAGTGCCCAGCCGGCGTCGACCGACTCGAGCTCGTGTGGCCGTCGCCCGAGGTACGCCGCGGTCGCGTCCACGAGGCGTTCGAGCAGGCCGGCCTTCCAATTCGACCAGGCGGTCGGACCGGTCGCGAGCGAATCGGCGACCGTGAGCGCGGCGAGCAGTTCGAGCACTCCCTCGGAGCCGACCTCGGTTGCGACCGCCTCGATGGTCGCGAGATCGCCGAGATCGCGACCGGTCGCGACACTCGGCAACAGGAGATGCAGTCGCACCAGCTCGACCAGCACCGCGACATCCGGGGGCAGGAAGCCCATGCGGGTCGCGACGACGACTGCGAGGTCGACTCCGTTGTCGCTGTGGTCGCCGGGGAGTCCCTTGCCCAGGTCGTGGAGGAGCGCACCGACGAGGAGGAGGTCGGGGCGGTGCACGTCGCGCACGTGCTCGGCCGCGAGGGCCACCGTCTCCAGCAGGTGGCGGTCGACCGTCCACTGGTGGAACGCGTTGCGTTGCGGGAGGCAGCGAATGCGCTCCCATTCGGGCAGGAAGGGGGTGAGCAGGCCGAAGCGGTCGAGGAGCTCGACCTGTTCGACCATCGGCTTCCCCGCCCCGAGCAGCGAGACGAACCCGTCGCGGGTCGCATCGGTCCAGCGGCCGATGGTCGGGGGGCACTCCTCGGTGAGGCGCCGCAACGTCTCGCGGGCCAGGGACACGCCTTCGTAGGCCGCCGCCGCGGCGGCACGGAACACGAGCGACGGGTCGTCGGCCGGTGACGCGTCCTCGGTGATGGCGACCTCGCGGTCACGCAAAACGAGGTCGGGGCCCAGGTCGCGATCGCGAGGCGTGACGGGCCGCCCGCGCAGACTCTCGTGCCACGAGCGCACCACGCGCCAGGCGTCGTCGGACTGCCAGGCCACGGTGCGCGCCGCACCCGAGACGCGCGCCATCAGCGCGTCGGCGTCCGCGTCGCCCAGATCCACGGCGAGCTCGTCCTGGTACTCGAGCAGGAGTCGCTCGCGCCGACCGAACCGACGTTGCAGCGCGACCCGAACGTCGAGCAGCGTCTCGCGCGCGTCGGCGAGCGCCGGGTCGGGTACGTACACCGGCGAGACCTGCGCGAGCACTCCGAGGATCGTGAGATCGCGCGTGCCACCGAGCCCGTTCTTGATGTCGGGTTCGAGCGCGAAGGCCACCTCGTGCGCGTCGTCGTGACGCTCGCGCACGAGTTCCTCGAGTGTCCCGAGCCGGTCGCGCACCTTCGACCGCCAACCGTCGGTGACCCGCTCCACCAACTTGGTGAAGAGATCCTCGTCACCCGCGATGAAGCGCGCGTCGAGGAGGCCGAGGGCGGCCTTCATGTCGTTGTCCGCGACCTTCGCGGCTTCCTTCACGGTGCGGACGCTGTGGTCGAGCTGCAACCCGGCGTCCCACACCGGGTACCAGACCGTGGCGGCGAGGTCGCCGATGTCGCGCGACTTCCCGTCGTGGACGATCACCAGGTCGAGGTCGCTGGCGGGGCAGAGCTCCCGCCGCCCGAGCGCGCCGACCGCGAGCAGCGCGACTCCCGGCCGCGGCTCCAGGAGACCCTGGAGCCAGCGGTCGGTTGCGTCGCTGTATGCCTGGCAGAACGCCGAGCCGCGAAGGCCCGGGTCGCCGAAGAGTTCCCGGCGTTGCTCCGCGAAGGGCCGATCGGCGAAGGGCGGGTCCGCGGTCAGCGTCAGAGAGCTTCCTCGCCGACCTCGCCGGTGCGGATCCGCACGACGTGTTCCACCGGCACGATCCAGAGCTTGCCGTCACCGATCTTTCCGGTGCGGGCCTTCTCCACGATGGTGTCGGCGATGGCCTCGGCCATCTCGTCGCTGGTGAGCACCTCGATGCGGACCTTCGGGAGGAAGTCGACGTGGTACTCACCGCCGCGGTACACCTCGTTGTGGCCGCGCTGGCGACCGTGGCCCCGCACCTCGATGAGCGTGATGCCGTGGGCCTCCATGGCATCGAGTGCCTCGGTGACCGGCTCCACCTGGTGGGGCTTGATGATCGCGACCACGAGCTTCATGGCATCCCTTTCGGAGAATGTCTGTCCGGCGGACGCTACGAGCGGAATTTCTCGCGCAGACGTCGTTCGTATGTCGGGAATGTGAACTGGGCCGCCGGGCAGCGTCCCGGCGGCGTACCGGCGGCGCCCGGGCACGGTCCTCGGAACCACCTCGTGCCACCCGCGACCGGGCCGTCATCAAGCCGTCAGAATGCGGTCACTCCCCGTTGACCCTCCCCGCGCGCGGGGGAAACCGAGCGTCCGTAGGTTCGTCGTCACCAGCCCGTCATTCATCGGTCAGTGCCACAGCGGGCACAGCAGGCACAGCGGGCACATCGGGCACCACCAGACGCACGGGGAGCGGGACATGAGCGGGGACGCCATCTGCGGGAGCGCCATCTACGGGAGTGGCGGCGACGAGCTGGTGGACGCGACCGAGGTGGCCGCCCGCCTCGGGCTGCGCAACTCCCGTGCGGTGCTCGATCTGCGGGTCCACCGCCTGGGCTTCCCGGCCCCGGTCGGCCGCCAGGGGCGCTCGCTCCTGTGGTCGTGGTCGCAGGTCGAACGCTGGAGCGTCGACTCCCCTGCCGGCCGCGATCACGTCACGTTCGCGTGAGCGGCTCCACCCAGACCTCGGGCGGTTCCTCGACGCCGTAGAGGCGCGCCGAGTTCTCCCAGAGGAACTTCCGGCGGACCTCCGGCGGCGCATCGCCGAGACCGGCCTCGATCTTCTCCTGGATGTTCCCGTACAGGCAGGTCGGGTGGGGGAAGTCGGTCTCGAAGAGGACGTTGTCGACCGGGATCTCGTCGAGCAACTTCCGCGGCGCCACCGTCTCGAACCAATAGCACGCGAAGACCTGCCGGGCGAAGTACTCCGACGGCATGAGGTCCCACTCGCTCGTGCGGCCCGGCCGGCCCTCGAGGTAGCTGTGGTCGATCGCCTCGAGCACGAAGGGGATCCAGCCGATCCCGCTCTCGACCGACACGAACTGCAACGACGGGAAGCGCGCGAGCACGCCGCTCAACAGGAGGTCCGACACCTGCATCGCGTTCTTGAGGAACAACTCCGTGGAAGTGAACGCGTAGGTCGCGGCGGTGCCGTGCGCGGCGATGCGCTCGGGTGTGAACGAGGTCGTCATGTCGCCGCTGCCGAGGTGCAGGTGGATGGGCATCCCGTGGTCCTGCGCGGCCGCCCAGAAGCGATCCCAGTGCGCGTCCCCGAGGTGCGGCAGGCCGAACCGTGCGGGCTCGCCGGTGAACAGGACCCCACGGTGGCCGGTGGCCGCGCAGCGTTCGATCTCCGCGACCGCGGCGTCGACGTCCCAGAAGGGCGTGCTCATGATGGTGATCAGGCGACGCTGGTCGGCGGCTGCCCAGTCGCGCAGGAAGTCGTTGTACGCGCTCACGCACACGAGCTTGAGGTCGTCGTCGGGGATGGAGAGGAAGCGCTGGCTCCCGAAGCCCGCGACGTTCGGGTAGAGCACCTGGGCCCAGATGCCCGCCTCGTCCATGTAGGCCAGGCGCGCGTCGGCGTCGTACGCCGCAGGATGGCACTCCTCGTAGGTCGCCGGGGATGACGGGAAGGGCTCGGGCCATCCCGCGGCGGCGGTCCCGCCCACCTTCGACACGGGAGTCCCGTCGATCACCCAGGTGTCCCTGCCGTCGTCACCGCGCACGACCTGCGGGACGTGCTCCAGGTGCTTCGCCGGCACCCGAGCCGTCCAGACGTCGGCGGGCTCGGTGAGATGGGCGTCGGCGTCGATGATGAGCTGCGTCATGTGTTCCCCCTTGCTCGCCACCGTACGTCAGGCCACGACGATCGGCATCTCCACCCAGCTCACGTGGAACTCCGAGCCCTCACGGCGCAGGTCGCGGTCGTCGACTTCGTAGCGGGGGTGGCGGGCGAGCAGCTCCTGCAGCATCACCGTGCCTTCGAGCCGGGCGACGTGCGCGCCGATGCAGACGTGCACGCCGTGCCCGAACCCGAGATTCCGCTCCGCCGCTCCACTGGGGCCGAAGCGGGCCGCGTCGAATCGTTCCGGGTCAGCGAACTCGCGCTCGTCGCGGTTGGCGCAGATCAGCAGAGCCACGACGCGTTGGCCCGCGCGCATCGGCACCCCCGCGACCTCGGCGTCGACCACGAGCGTGCGACCGACGAACTGCAGCGGCAGACCGTGGCGCAGCGCCTCCTCGAACACGCGGGGCGCGCGAGTGAGGTCGCCGGCGAACTCGTCGCGTTGCGCGGGGTCGCGCCACAGCTCGTACACCGCGTCGGCGAGCACCTTGGGCAGGGTCTCGGAACCACCGACGAACAGGGTCGACACCTGGTCGGCGATTTCCGCGTCATCGAGCGCGCCGCCACCGAGGTCGGAGGTGAGGTCGCAGGTGAGCAGTCCGTCGAGCGCGTCGACGGGGTCGACGTGCGGGTGGGCGCGACGCTCGGCGACGACGTCGATCAGGTAGTCGCGCAGCTGCCCGCGCGCTTCGAGCCCGTCCGCCGTGGCGCCGGACTGGCCCGGCGCCCGTTGCACGGTCCGGTTCACGAGCGTGACCAGGCCCGTCGCGTCGGACGCGGGGAAGCCGAGCTGGTGCGCGGCCACGCTCGCCGCCACCCACGACGCGTAGTCGTGGCGCACGTCGAAGCGCGGCCGGTCGCTCAGTTCGTCGAGCCGGTCCCGGGCCAGCGTGCGCACCATCACTTCGAGCCCGCTGACGAACCCGGGGCGGAACGGCCCGAGCATCGCCTTGCGCAGCTGCGTGTGCACCGGGGCGTCGAGCATCGAGAAGCTCGGGACCGGCCGCGCCGCCGGTGCCACCGGTACGCGACCGTCGTTGTGGTGCAGCAACTGCTCGCGCCGGAACACCGGGCCCTCCACGATGGAGAACGTGTGGCGGTCGGCGAGCACCTGCCACACGTCGTCGAACCGGGTCAGGGCCCACGCGTCGTACTCGGGGAGCGCGTACACGCGATGCGCGGCGCGCAGCTCCCGGTAGAGCGGATACGGATCGCGCATGACTTCGGGAGAGAAGGGGTCGTACTCGACGCTCACGCGCGGCGACGGTAGCGTCCGCCCGACCACGACACCACCGGAACACCACCAGCACACCACGGGGGAGACACGATGGCCCTGGCCGAGCGCACACCACCGACCGCGGAGGAGTACGCGCAGTATCCGCAGCGCTTCTCGAACTGGGGGCGCTGGGGCGCCGACGACGAGCTCGGCACCCTCAACTTCGTGACCCCGGAGGTGCGACGCGCCGCCGCCGCGTGTGTGGTCGACGGCACTGCGGTCGGCTGCGGTCGTCCGCTGAACACCGCGCCGGGGCCGGCCAACCCCTACCCGGTGCGCCACATGGTGAACACGAAGACGTCGGGCGGGATGATCGACCACCTGTCGCTCTACATCCACGGCTTCACCGAGACGCACATCGACGCGCTGTGCCACCTGTCGACCCTCGAGGGTGACGACACGTGGAACGGCAAGGCACTCGACGAGTACCACATGCCTGCGGGCCACACCGGCACCGTCGACTTCTGGAGCGACGGCATCGTGACACGCGGTGTGCTCTACGACGTGCCCCGCTTCCGTGGCACCGACTACGTGGAGCCGGGGCGCCCGGTGCACGGCTGGGAGCTGGCCGACATCGCCGCCGCGCAGGGGGTGACACCGCAGCCGGGCGACGCGGTGCTGATCCGCAGTGGGTACGGCGCGTACTTCGCCGCGACCGGTGCGCAGCCGGGGTTCGGTTCGCCCGCGGGCGTGCACGCGTCGTGCGTCGAGTTCCTCCACGAGACCCAGGCCTCGATCCTGGTGTGGGACATGCAGGACGCGCCGGTCGAGGACCAGGGCCTCGACAACCCGAAGCCGATCGCAGTGCCCATGCACGTGCACCAGATGGTGCTGCCCTACATGGGCATGCCCATCCTCGACAACGCCGACTTCGAGGCGCTCGGTGATGCCTGCGCCGCCGCGGGGCGGTGGGCCGTGCAGTTCGTGGTCGCGCCGCTCGTGATCACGGGCGGCACCGGCTCCCCCGTCAACCCCATCGCCATCCTCTGACCCATCCCGTTCTTGCGCTGCTCGCGCGTCATAGTGACGCGCGAGCAGCGCCAAAACGGAGACACGGAGTGAGCGGACGCGAGCGAGGGTGAAGAGGAGGTCAGGCGGGGGTGTAGCGGAGGAGGGTGAGACCGTCGTCGCCGTGGTCGAACGCGGGGACGAGCTGCAGGCCGATGCGCAGTTCGTCGTGCAGCACGCCCACGAGAGTGGTGGTCAGCCGCACGCCTTCGTCGAGTTCGACGATGGCGATGACCTGCGGCATCTCGTCGGCGAACTGGTAGGTGGTCGGCTGGTGCGTGATCGTGTACGAGAAGAGGTGGCCGCGCCCCGACACCTCGGTCCACGTGAGATCACCCGAGAGACACCGCGGGCACCGGGCACGCGGGTAGTACACCCACGAGTCGCAGGCTCCACAGCGCTGCAGGATCACGCGTTCCTCGCGCAACGCGTCCCAGAAGGGACGGGTGATCGGCGTGGGCTGCGGGCGCGGCTTCGGCAGGACCGGACGTTCGCTCACCTGATCAACCTCCTCGCAGCACGAGCGCCGACTGCTCGCTCATCGTGCCGCCGGTGCCGGTGACGTACGCGAGGTCGTGGCGACGGAGTTGGCGGTCAGCGGCACGTCCCATCACCTGACGCGCGCCCTCGATCACGTGCGACATACCGCCGGCCATGCCGGCCTGCCCGTACCCCAGCTGTCCGCCGTGCGTGTTGCACGGGAAGTCACCGCGGTACGAGAGATCGTGGGCGTCGACGAAGGCCATGCCCTCACCCGGCCCGCAGAAGCCGGAGTCCTCGATGCTCAGCAACACGGTGATCGTGTAGCAGTCGTAGATCTGCACCATGTCGACGTCGGCGGGCCTCACCCCGGCCATGCCGAACGCCGCCGATGCGGCCGCCCCGACCGGAGTGTGCGGCAACTCGGGCGAGTACGTGGCGGTCTTGTGCGTGAGTCGCTCGCCGCAGCCGACGACGTGCACCGGACGGCGGGGCGTGCGGCGCGCACGGTCGGCGGTGGTCACCACGATCGCGGCGCCGCCGTGCACCGGCATCACGATCTCGAGCAGGTGCAGCGGCGTGGAGATGACGCGCGACGCGAGCACGTCGTCGGGGGTGATCGGTTGGCCGAAGAACACCGCGTCGGGGTTGGCGCACGCGCTCACGCGCTGGTCGGAGGCGATCTTGGCCCGCGCCCGCTCGTTCCATCCGTAGAGGTCGTGGTAGCGCTGCGCGTAGGTCGCGTAGCTGCAGTTCTGCGCGATGTTGCCGAACGGCAACTCGAACTCCGCCTGCGGTGAGCCCCATGCGCTGCTCGATGCGCCGTACACCCAGCGGTCGTCGAACCGCGGGGGCGTCGGTGGGGGCGGGGCGGCTTGATTCACGGTCGCACACACCACCACTTCGCACAGCCCGAGCTCGATCGCCGCGGCCGCCCGCCACACCATGCCGACGGCCGACGCGCCGCCGAGGTCGAGGCGCTCGGCGAAATTCACCGAGAACCCGCAGTACTCCGCGATCGTGGCCGGCTGGAACTGGATCGACTCGGTGATGTCGGCCGCGCAGCAGATGCCGTCGACCTCGTGCGCGTCGATCCCGGCATCCGCCAGCGCGGCGGCGACGGCATCGGCCCACGCGTGGAGCGGCATGCGCGGCTCGACCGTGGAGTGCCGTTCGGCCTTCCACTCCGAGTACCCGACGATGCAGGCGTCGCCTCGTAGACCCATGGCGGGAGGCTATTTGCGTTTCCGGAGGGGGCCCAACCACTCAGGTCATGAACTCGCCGGCATTCACGTACAGGGTCTGACCGGTGATCATGCGCGCGCGATCGGAGCAGAGCCACACCGCAGCCTCGGCGACGTCGTCGTCGGCGGGGATCTCACCGAGGGGCATGCTCGCGGTGATCTCGCCGATGACCTCCGCCTCGGAGATGCCCCGCGTCTGGCTGGCGTACTGCACGTAGCCCTCGACCGGCGGGCCCCACATCCACGTGGGCACCACCTGGTTCACGCGGATCTTCTTCGGGCCGAGCTCCTTGGCGAGGTGGAACATCGCCGCGGTGAGCGCGCCCTTCGAGGACGCGTACGCGAGCTGGAACATGACCGCGGGCAGCACCGAGCTCTGCGATCCGATGAACACCACGGAGCCGCCACGCCCCTCCATCGCCGCGGCCGCGGCCGACACCACGTGCATCGTGCCGGTGACATTGGTGGCGAGGACGTCGCGCCAGGTCTCGTCGGTGGTCTCGTCGAGACCGCCCATCGCGGTGTCGTACGCGGCCACCTGCACGATGCCGTCGACGCCGCCGAAGCGTTGGGTCGCGAGGTCCATCAGGGCACGACAGTCGTCGGCCGAGTTGATGTCGGTGGCCCGCCAGGCGACGCGCTCCCCCGACGGGTCGAGCTCCGCCGCGAACTGCTCGAGCTTCGCCGCGGTGCGCGCGGCGAGCACGACATTGCCACCGTCACGCAACACGACGCGAGCCACTTCCCCGCCGAGACCCGGGCCCACACCCGTGACCACCACCGTCTTCCCGTCGACGACCATCTGTTCCCCCTGATCCGGATCCACGTCCAACTGCGAGCCGGGAGTCTCGCAGATACGTAGCATCGCCGCATCGGCACCTGGATCGCACTCCTGCGGGGCGTCAACCTCGGCAATCACAACAAGGTCGCGATGCCCGCGCTGCGGGCCTCGTTGGAGGCGCGCGGGTGCACCGAGGTACGCACGCACCTGCAGAGCGGCAACGTCGTGCTCGCCGCGAAGGAACGCACCGAACGCGCGGTCGCGACGAAGGTGGCCGCGACCTTGCGGGACGCGCACGGCATCGAGTGCCCCGTCGTCGTCCGCACGCCGGAGCAGTGGGCGCAGGTGATCGGGCGGTCGCCGTTCGCCGGTCGGGTCGCGGCGGGCGGCGACCCGAAGTCACTGCACGTGACGTTCCTCGACGCGCCGCCACCGGCAGACGCGTTCGCCGGCTTGGATCCCGAGTGGCACGCCCCCGACGAGATGATCGTCGTCGGGCGCGAACTCCACCTCTGGTGCCCGAACGGTTACGGCCGGACGAAGCTCACGCCCGCCTTCCTCGAGCGGCGCACCGGGCGGACGGCCACCGACCGGAACTGGAACACCGTCCTCGCGCTCGCCGAACTCGCGGGACCCTGAACCAGGGGCCAGGATCAGGAGCCAGGATCAGGAGCCAGGATCAGGGGCCAGGATCAGGGGTGAGGGACGAGACCGAGGCGCGTGGCGACGGCCACGGCCTCGAGGCGTGAGCGTGCCTGCAGCTTCGCCAGGATGTTGCGGATGTGGTTGCGCACCGTGTGGATCGACAGGTGCAGCGCCTCGACCATGTCTGCGGTCGACTTGCCGTCGGCCAGCATCCGCAGCACCTCGAGCTCACGGGCCGACAGGTCGCTGCCCAGCTTCGGGCTGCGGGGCCGCAGCTGCGTGGCCAGCTCCGACACGAGGTGCTGGGGCACCCGGACCTCGCCCGCGATCACGGCACGCAGGGTGCGCACGAGGTCGACGAATGACCCGTCCTTGGTCACGAACCCGGAGCAGCCTGCTTCGAGCGCCTCGGCCAGGGTTGCCCCGGTCGCCTGGCCCGTGAGCATGACCACCTCGGTGTGCGGCAGTTCGGCCTTGATGAGGGCGGTCGCCTCGGAGCCGGTGCCGTCGGGCAGGCGGTAGTCCATGACGACGATGTCGGGCCGGAGTTCCACCGCGGCCCGCACCGAGGCCCGCACGGTGTCGACGACACCGACGACCTCGAGATCGTGCTCCTCGCTCAACGCCCGACGGAGGCTCTCGGCCACGAGGTCGTGGTCCTCGACGACGAGCACGCGCGCTTTCGCGGTGTCGTCCAGCACCTGGCTCACCTCGCTCTCCCTCTGACCGCCCCCGAGCCGGGGAATGGAGCCCGGTCTCGACTGGCCACGGTACAGGAGTGGTACCGGCAGATCGTTCCCTCTGGCGGCTTCGTGAGCGCGAAATGGCACATCTGAGTCACGCGAATGGGTCCGCTGACCCTGTGGTGGTGGCCGTGGGACGATCACGATGCACACATGGAGTCGACCTACGGGGAGCACGGGCGGCCGGAGTCGGGCAACGATCTGGTGCGGGCCATCGCCAACGGCGAGTTGGAGTTGCACTACCAGCCGATCCTGGACCTCACCAATCGCTACCTGACGGGGTTCGAGGCCCTGCTGCGCTGGCAGCACCCGACGAAGGGCCTGCTCGGGCCGTACCGGATCATCCCGCTCGCCGAGGAGTGCGGGTTGATCCAGGAGGTCGACGACTGGGTGCTGAACGAAGCCGCGGCGCGCCTCGCCGCCTGGCAGGACGACGTGCTCGTCGGCGACGGCTTCCGCGTCCACATCAACGTGTCGGGCATGGAACTCGACGACCGGACGCTCGTCGACCGGGTGCGCCGCTCGGTCGCGGGAACCCGGGTGATGCCGAGCGGGCTCACCATCGAGGTCACCGAGACCCGCCTCATCGAAGACATCACGTCGGCCAAGCGCGCGATCGACGCCCTCCACGAGATGGGGGTGGAGCTGGCGCTCGACGACTTCGGCACCGAGTACGCGACCTTCATGCGGCTCCACGCGCTGCGCTTCGACATCGTGAAGATCGACAAGGGCTTCGTCGCCGCGTGCGACACCGACCTCGGCCGGACGTTCATCCGCGCGTTCGTCGACCTCGCGAACGGGCTCGGCGCCGGCATCATCGCCGAAGGCATCGAGACGACCGATCAACTCGCCAAGGTCATCGACGCGGGGTGTCATCAGGGGCAGGGTTTCCTCTGGTCGCCGGCGATACCCGTCGCCGACGCCGAGCACCTGCTGCTCACCGGGGAGTTGCCGGAGGAGGACCCGGTCACGCAGCGACGGACCCGTCTGCCCTTCGCGTCCTGACCACTCGCGTCCTGACCACTCGCGTCCTGACCACTCGCGTCCTGACCACTCGTCACCTAACGTCGGACCGTGACCTCATCCGGGGAGCTGATCTGGGAGCGGCCGTGGACCGCGCGCACCGCGACAGTGGTCGTGGCGTTCGCCGGTTGGTTCGACGCCGGGTCCGCCGCCACCGGCGCGATCGAGCACCTGATCGGCGCCACCGGCGCCACGCGGCTTGCTCGCATCGCCGACGATCGCTTCGTCGACCTCCAGCAGTCGCGTCCGCGCGTCGTGCTGCGAGACGGCATCACCCGCGCGATCGAGTGGCAGGAGAACGTCTTCTACGCGACCGAGGGGTCGCCCGATGGGCACGAGCTCGTGTTGCTCGCGGGGGTCGAGCCGCACTACGCGTGGCGCGAGTTCGCCTCCGTGGTCGTCGGCGCCGCGCTCGGCACCGAGGCCCGCCTCGTGGTGACACTCGGCGCCACACCCGCGCAGACGCCGCACACGCGCATGCCGATGGTGCAGTCGTCGTCGGCGAGCCCGGTGCTGGCCACCAACCTCGGGCTGCGCCGCCCGCGCTACGAGGGCATCACCGGAATCGTCGGGGTGCTCCAGACCGAGCTCGACACGCGCTCCTACCCGGCGATCTCGATGCAGGTCGGCGTGCCCTTCTACGCGGCCGGCACCACCAACTGGAAGGCCGCGGCGGCACTGCTGCGGAACCTCGAGCACGTCACGGGTGTTCCCACCGACCACCAGTTGCTCGCGCCGGCGATCGCCGAGTGGGAGGCGATGGTCGACGAGGCGCTCAGCGACAGTCACGAGGGCATGGCGATGCTGCCGCGCCTCGAAGCGGCCTACGACCGGGAGACCGAACAACAGCTCCCGTCCGCCGACGACCTCGCGGCGGAGCTCGAGCGCTACCTGCGGGAGTTCCCACCGGATTCGTCCGAATCCTGACGCCCCCGCGAGGTCGGGGCGAACACGCCACCCGAGGGAGGACCCCATGGTCGAGTTGCACAGCGACCCCCGCGGCGAGATCTTCGTGAACGCGCAGCGCTGGACCGACATGACCGCATGGCACGAGGTTGCCGCGGACCTGCGCCGCGACGACCCGGTGCTCGAGGTCGTGGCCGAAGGCTGGGAACCCTTCCGCGCCGTCACCACCCATCCCGACGTGTTCGAGATCTCGCGCCGCAGCGTCGACGTGTTCCGCAACACGGAGCACTCCGCTCCCGCATCCGACCTCGTGTACCAGATGCTCGACCTCACCGGGTTCCCGTACCCGAAGACGCTCGTGCACATGCACGGCAAGGAGCACCAGGACCACCGCAAGGTCACCAACGACTGGTTCAAACCCATGGCGGTGAAGGAGTTACAACCCGCGATCGACCGCATCGCCGACGAGTTCGCCGACCGCCTGCTCGACCTTGGTGGCGAATGCGACTTCGCGCAGGACATCGCCGCGCCGTACACGTTGCACGTGATCATGGGGATCTTCGGCGTCCCCGAGTCCGACGAGCGGCTGATGCTCGAGCTCACGCAGGGCCTGTTCGGTTCCGCCGACCCCGAGTACATCGGCGAGTTCACCGACCCGATCGACCTGCTCAGCTCCAGCCTGCGGAAGTTCGGCGAGTACTTCGCCGAACTCACCGCCGACCGCCGCAAGTCGCCGACCGGCGATCTCGCGACGGTCATCGCGAACGGCACGGTCGACGGCCTGCCGCTCGAGGACGCGGCCCGGCTCTGGTACTACATCATCGTTGCGACGGCGGGTCACGACACCACGTCGTACGGGATGTCGGGCGGCCTCGAGGTGCTGCTGCGACATCCCGACCAGTTGGCGGAGGTGTGGGCCGACCCCGCGCTGGTGACGCCCGCCGTCGAGGAGATGCTGCGCTGGGTGAGCCCGGTGCGCGCCTTCTTCCGCTACCCCACCGAGGACTACCAGCTGCCGAGCGGCTACGTGCTCCCGAAGGACGAGGCGGTGCTCACCTCGTACCCGTCGGCCAATCGCGACGAGCACGTGTTCGCGCACTCGATGGAGTTCGACATCCACCGCGACGACGTGCACAACCTCCTCACGTTCGGCCTCGGCGCGCACTACTGCCTCGGCGCGCAGGTCGCGAGACGCGAGATCCGCACGATGCTCACCAAGGTGCGCGAACGCGTCGCCACGATCGAACTCGCGGGTGAACCACAGTGGACCGCGTCCACCTTCGTCAGCGGGGTGAAGCACCTGCCGGTGCGCTACACGCTCCGCTGACCGCTTCGGCCGACCATGGAATACGTCAGGGGAACGCCGCCGCGAACTGCACCAGTTGCGCGCGCGAGATGTCTCGACCTTCGAGCACGTGCACCACGCCGTACGCGGTCCAGATCACGCGGTCGGTTCCTCGCTCCGTGTCCGCGCCGGAGCAGGCGCGGTGCCCGCTCGCGAGGGTCAGCGGGCGGAACTGGTCGTCGCAGGTGGTCGAGTCGCCCGCGGCGACCGCTCGCTCCACGAACCGGAGTTGCTGCGGGTACTCACCCGCGGCGTCGGGGATCACGCCCACGGGCGCCCACGTCTGGAAGTAGCCCGTGGCGCGCGCCGCGGCCGGTCCGCTCACCCCGGCGGCATCGGAGCTGCGCAACTGCTGCGCGACGCGGTGGATCCCCGGTGGCACCGTCGCGGGTCGTTCCGGAGTGAACCCCAGGAACGGCGCCGCATCGGCGGGGCTGAGCTCGCAGACGGTGTCACCAGCGGTGCCCACGGTGCAGTCGGCCGGCAACGGACGCACGGCCGCAATCGGGGTTGCCGGACGCGCCGTCGTGGACGGGTTGCCCCGCCCGAGGTGCAGCGCCATCCCGACGAACGCGACGGCGATGACCGCGACCATGAACGCGAGCCGCAGGTGACTACGCAGGGAATCGCCATCCTGGGTCGACGATGCCACGGAGTGAGAGCGCCTGACCAACATGTTGCAGCGAGTCGTCGGCCACGCTCACCAGGCGAACGCCGAGCGTGACGGGCGGGTCCCACCTCCGGTCGACGACGCGGTCCAGGTCGTCAGCGGTCAGCGTCGCGAGGTACTCGCGGGTGCGGGCGTCGACGACCGCGTGGTAGTCGAGCAGGAGTTCGGCACTGACCGGGTCGAACGCGGCCACCTCTTCCGCGGTCTGTCCGTAGCCGACGTCGGATGCCTCGGGCTCGCGGCCGAAGCGCGCGGCCCAGCCGTCGGCGAGCCAGCGCTGGTCGGCTTCCATCACCTCCGACACGTGGTGGTCCTGCACGCGAGTGAGGTGCCAGACGAGCCACCCGATGGGGTTCGTCCCCGGCTGCACCTGGCGGCCCAGCGCGTCACGGTCGAGGCCGTCGACCGCGATGCGGCACAGCGGCGGTATGCGTCCGAAGAACTCGAGGTACACGGCAGCGACGTCCATGCCGCCATCCCAGCACCACACCCCACGACATGCAACCGCACCCGGGCACCTCCGACGGGCAACCGAACTCGGGTCAGTCGCTCAGCACGCCGTCGACGATGTGGACGATGCGGTCGCAGTAGTGCGTCATTCGCTCGTCGTGGGTGACCACGATCGCCGCGATGCCACGCGACTTCATCTCGTTGCGGATCAGCTCCATGACCTGCTCGCCGAGCTTGGTGTCGAGCGCGGAGGTCGGCTCGTCGAAGAGGACGATCTCCGGGTCGTTCATCAACGCCCGACCGATCGCGACGCGCTGGCGCTGGCCACCCGACAGCTCCGCCGGCATGTGCCCGGCGCGGTCGGCGAGGCCGAGCTCCTCGAGGAGCTGGTCGGCGCGGCGGCGCGCGGGCGCACCCGTGCGGCGCCCGATCTCGTCGACGACGAGCAGGTTCTCCCGCGCGGTGAGGAACGGCACGAGGTTCACGCCCTGGAACACGAAGCCCACGTGCTCACGCCGGAAGTCGGTGAGTTGCTTCTGCGAGTAGTTCGTGATGTCCTCGCCCGCGACCACGACCGTGCCCTCGGTGGGCGAGAGGATGCCACCCGCGATCGAGCACAGCGTCGTCTTGCCGGAGCCGGACGGGCCGACCAACGCGATGATCTCGTCGGTGGCGATGGTGAGCGTGGCGTGATCGAGCGCGACGACTTCCTCGTCGCCGGTGGGATACACCTTGCGCACGGAGTCGAGTTGCAACGCCGGCGTGGGGTCGACGATCACGGGGTTCGGGTCGATCGCGGTCATGAGGCTCTCCCGATCGCGGACGCGGGGTCGACGCGCAGCACGCGTCGCAACGAGAACGAGCTGCCGACCACCGCGGCGAGCAGCAGCGCCACGGCGCTGATGACGACACGGCTCGGCAGCAGTTGGTAGGGAATGGCGCCGGGCGGCAGGAACACGTCGAGCAGCACTGCGAAGATGGTGCCGACGGCGGCGGCGGTGAGGGCGACCACGGCGGCCTGGGCGACGACACCCGCGAACAGCGAACGCGAACGCGCGCCGATCGCCTTCAGCACGCCGTAGAGGCCGACCCGCTCGACGGTGAGCAGGGCGAAGAACAGCGCGACCACCACGGCCGCGATCACGAGGGTGACCCCGATGATCTGGTTGAACACCGACCGCTGCTGCTTCACGCCACCGATCGCGTCGGACGCGGTGTTGCGGCTGACCGTGTCGGTCGCGCCGTTGGTGGCGCGGTCGATCGCGTCGGCCACCGATGACGGGGAGCGGTCGGTGCGCACGACGAGCGCCTGGAACACGCCCGGTGCGACCGAGGAGGCCGGCCGGTTCGCGTTCTGCACGTCGCGCCACGTCGAGGGGTTCCCCCACAGCGACCCGGCGCCC
>Ga0302322_100001682_pt1 | contig 18315 bp, 13 predicted proteins | sample Fen_T0_2_FD_203757 | JGI IMG/M metagenome (GOLD analysis project Ga0302322, IMG submission 203757) | Peat permafrost microbial communities from Stordalen Mire near Abisko, Sweden - Fen_T0_2 | ecosystem: Environmental > Terrestrial > Soil > Wetlands > Permafrost | place: Sweden: Abisko... | reverse complement strand
CGTGTAAAGCTTCGGGTCGTCGACAGTCACGTCGATCTCCATACGCCCGTACGTCGGACGACGAAACCGCTCGGTCATCTTCCCCGCGTCGGACATTGGCGTGCCGAATACGTCGAGCCACTGGTCATCGCGAAACCCGTTCGTCTCGACGACCAGCGTGTCGCCGTCCCAGTGCCCGACGGAGTAGCCGTACCACCACGGCTGCGGATCGTCGCCCGGCAACTTGCGCCCGTCGGTGAAGATCTGCCGCACGCCCATGCTGGCTTCGTACAGGATCACGAGCACGTCGGGTGTTTGCACGATCTTGCGTGGCGCGCCCTGCGTGTGGAATTGCAGATTGCCCATCGGTAGGCACGCAGCCTCGGGGTTGTCCTTGCCGTTGGCCGCGCGACGCGCTTCGAACAGCGCCTTGGCTTCGGCCTTAAAGGGCAGGCCGCCTTCGATCTTCTCGCCCACGTTCAGGAACCCCGCCACGGGCGGACCCGCCGAGAACGACAGCGCCGGCGGGTTGTTGGCGCCTAAGCCCCCCACGCCCTGCCACACGCCCGTCAGATCCGGTTTGCCGTCCGCGGTGCGCGGCGCTGAGGCTTCGAGATTGGCGTCGCCAGACGCCGTGCGCGGCACGCGCGCGCTCGTGTGCGGACTCCATTGCGCCGACAGCGGCGAGCACACTGCGATCGCAAGCGTTGCCACGCCGACCGAGATGCAGCGTTTCATGTCAGGCCCCCGAGATTCCCCGCACGGCGCATGAGCGTATCATCCCTTCGACCGCGTGCTGCGGTGCCTGCCCCGGGGGAGCGACTGCTATGCGTCGCGTGTCGATCGCTGTTTCAATGCTCGCGTCTCTCTCGTCACTCGGCGCGCTCGCGCACCATTCGTTCTCCGCGGAGTACGATCGCGACAAGCCGATCAAGATCACGGGCAGCGTGACGAAGGTGGAGTGGACCAACCCGCACGCACGGCTTTATGTCGACGTGAAGGACGACAGCGGCAAGGTCGTGAACTGGGACTTCGAGCTCGGACCGCCGAACGGCCTGATGCGCCAGGGCTGGACTCGCAACTCGCTACAGCCGGGACACGTCGTGACGGTGAACGGTTTCCTGTCGAAGGATGAACCGCACGTCGCGAATGCGCGCTCCGTGTTTTTGCCGGACGGCCGCCAGGTATTCGCGGGCTCGTCGTTCGATACGGGCCCTACGGCCGGCGACGGCGCGGCGCCCAAGTAGACCCCGCGGCAGGTTTAGCGCCTTCGCGGGGGAGCTTCTCTTTCTTAGTTTCGTGAGGCGGCGATCGGCGCGGGGGTTTCGGCCGCCCGGCGCTCCGACCAGTCGCGCACGCGTTGCAGCGCCAGCTCGATCAGATGCGCCTCGCCCTGCGGGTCCGGCATTACGCACGGAGGGTGGCGGCGCAACCGCTCCCAATCGCCGTGTTGAATGACGGTGTTCAGGAACGTCAGGTTCTTGCGGATGAAGCGGATGTAAGGGCTGTGGCCGCCCTCGAAGAACGCCTCGAGATAGCGGTACACGCGGTTGAAATTGTTCTCGAGCCGCAAGCGAGCTCCGTTCTGATAGAAACCGAGCGTCTTGCCTAGCAGATCAGTGGCGGAGCGATACAGCACCTTGCCCTCGGGCCGATCTTCCATCGCAACGCCGCCCAGCACGAACTCGGGGTAAAGCCGGTCGCGGCATTTTTCCAAATAACAGCGGTCGGCTAGCTGTGCCACGAGGTCGGCCGTGCCGAGCAGGTGGCCCACGATGCTGTCCTTCGGCTCGTCGAGCTCGATCTGATCGATGTTCAGCTCGTAGCCCGTGAAGTGCACGATGCGCGACACCACAGGCACGAACCGCTCGAGGCCGATGCGCGGCAGGTAATTTTCGAGATAGCGGCCGCTGCGAGTGACGTGCACGCGCGTGAATATGGCGCCGTTTACGACGCCGGCATCGACTTCGCGATGCCGTAAATAGCCCACGTCGTGGAATAGAGCGCTGACGATCGCGAGCTCGGCGCGGTCGACGCCAAGCCTATCGCCCGGCTCGACGCTCATCTCGTGCCCGACGATCAGCCGCGCCAGCGCGAGCGTCATGTCGAGCGTGTGCTGCATGTCGTGATACGTGGTATCGACCGAGTGGTAGTTCGGGTCGCGGCCCGCGAACACCCGCTCGAAGTCGTTGAACGCGAGCCACAGCGAGTCGAACGAATGGTTCGGGTACAACGCGCCGAACAGCTCGGCGACGGCGGCTCGGACCTTTGGAGCCGAGCTCACCTGCACCGTGTTCGTCACGTCGTAGTCGTTACGTCGTTCTTGTAGCTCGTCTTGTTCGATCGGCATCGTTAACGCCTGTCCGGACGGCAAGTCTAAGGGATTGACGTTAACGGCTACGGCGTTCATGTCACATAACAGTCAAGCGAGGGCGAATTCTGCGATGACCGGCACATGATCGGACGGCCGTTCCCAGCCGCGCGGTTCCTTATCGATGCGGCAAGTCTGGCACATTTGACTTAACTGCGACGACGCGAGCATGAGGTCGATTCGAAGACCCCAGTTGCGGCGAAACGCGATGCCGCGGTAGTCCCACCAGCTGTAGGTCTTTTCGGGTTGCTGGAAGAGCCGAAACACGTCGTGTGTGGGCAGCGCCAAGAGCGTACCGAGGGCGGCTCGCTCCTTCGGCGAGCACAGCACCTTGCCGGCCCACGCGCGCGGGTCGTACACGTCGCGGTCTTCGGGCGCCACGTTGAAGTCGCCGACGACGAGCAGCAGCGGGTGGCGTTCGAGCTCCGCGGCAAGCAGCTCACGCAGCGCGGCGAGCCATTCGAGCTTGTAGCGGTACTTGTCCGAATCGACTCTGTCGCCGTTTGGAACGTACAGGCAATAGAAGCGCAGCCCGCCGAACGTGGCTGCGAGCACTCGCCGCTGCTCGTCGGCGAAGCCTGCGCCGATGCCGTGGGCAACGTCCTGCGGGGGCTGGCGCGACAGGATCGCCACGCCGTTGTAGCCCGCCTGCCCGCTGAACGTGGCGGAGTAGCCGCGGTCGGCGAATGTATCCGCCGGAAACTCCTCGTCACGCAGCTTCGTCTCTTGCAACGCGAGCAGGTCCGGCTGCTCGCGCTCGAGCCACTTCAGCACGTGCGGCAGGCGCACGCGCAGGCTGTTCACATTCCAGGTCGCGACCTTCACCGCGGCTCGCCTGCGCCGGACCGAGCGGTTACTGCCGCGCCGCGATGCCGGCCTGGCGCAGCAGCGCGTCGAGTTCGGGCTTGCGGCCGCGGAAGTCGACGAACGAGTCGAGTGCGTCACGGCTGCCGCCGGTCGCGAGAATCGCGCGTCTGAAGCGTTCGGCAGTGCTCCGATCGAATACGCCGGATTCCTCGAACGCAGCAAATGCGTCCGCCGCCAGCACCTCGGCCCACTTGTAGCTGTAGTAACCCGCAGCGTAGCCGCCGCCGAAGACGTGGCCGAACGAGTTCGCGAAGCGATTGAACGCCGGCGGCTGAATGACCGAGACCTCACGGCGCACCTCGCCCAAGATCTCGTGCACGCGCGAGCCGCGCTTCGGGTCGTACTCATGGTGCAGCCTGAAGTCGAACAGCGCGAACTCGAGCTGGCGAGCCATCGCGAGCCCCGCAAGGAACTTTCGCGAGCGCTGCAGCATTTCCATCTTGTCCTGCGGCAATGGCGCGCCCGTTTGGTAGTGGCGCGCGATCGTGCTGAGCACCTCGGGCTGCCATGTGAAGTTCTCGAGGAACTGGCTCGGCAGCTCCACGGCATCCCAGGCCACTCCGTTGATGCCGGCGATCGACGGGTAGTCGATCTCGGTCAACAAGTGATGCAGGCCGTGGCCGAACTCGTGAAACAGCGTCACGACTTCGGAATGCGTCAGCAGCGACGGCGTGTCGCCGACCGGCGCGTTGAAGTTGCAGACCAGGTACGCGACCGGCGCCTGCGTGGCGCCGTTCAACTTCGCGCGGCTCAAGCACCCGTCCATCCACGCGCCGCCACGTTTGTTCGGGCGCGCGAACAGATCCACATAGCAGCTGCCGACGAGGCTGTCGTCCGCGCGCCGCCGAAGCTCGAAGTAACGCACAGTCGGGTGCCACACGCTGGGCGCGGCGGCTTCCTGCACTTTCAAATCGAACAGCTTGCCGAACAGGCTGAACAAGCCGTCCAGCACCTGCGGCAGCGGGAAGTAGGGGCGAAGCTCCTCTTCCGCGAGATTCAATTTCTGCTGGCGCAGCCGCTCGGCGTAGAACGCCGTGTCCCAGGGTTCGAGTTCCTGCCCGGCGAACGCGCGGAGCTCCGCGAGCTCCTGCTCCGCCACCGGTCTGCTGCGCCGCGCGAGATCGCGCAGGAACTCGATCACGCGCTCCGGCGACTCTGCCATCTTGGTCGCGAGCGAATACTCGGCGAAGCTGCGAAAGCCGACGAGCCCGGCGGCCTCATGGCGCAACGCGAGAATCTGCTCGATCAGTGCGCTGTTGTCCCATTTGCCCGCGTGCGGCCCTTGATCGGAGGCGCGCGTGGTCCACGCTTCGTAATACATCCGGCGCAGCACTCGCGATTCGGCGTGCGCCATGACGGTTTGAAACGTGGGCGGGTCGAGTCGCAGCAACCAGCCTTCGAGCTTGCGCTCTGCGGCAAGCCGGCTCGCACGCTCGATCGCAAGTTCAGGCAACCCGGCCAGAGCGGCACGATCGGTCTCGTGGTGCTCGAACGCGTCCGTCGAGTCCATGACGTTTTGCTCGAACGTCGCCTGACGGGCGGCGAGCTCCTGCATAACCTCGCGGAACCGCTGCCGCGCCGCGCCCGTAAGCGTGACGCCGCCGAGCCGAAAGTCGCGCAACGCCTGCTTGACCAGCTGTCGCTCGATGGCTTGCGCGGCCGTGACCTGTTCCTTCAACTCGCCGAAATGTCGGTACAGCGCCTCGTTCTGCCCGAGCTCCGTGCTGAACTCGGTGACCAACGGCAGGCAGCGGTTGTACGCGTCGCGCAGCGGCGGGCTCGATAGCACGGCGTTCAAGTGGGATACCGGGCCCCACACGCGATTGATCTCTGTGTTGATGCGTTCGAGGTCGCGCAGCCAGTCGAGCGTGGGTGCGGCCACCGCCTCGGCGACGACGAGTGCACGGCGTTGTGCGGCCAGCACGTCGCGGACAGCGGGCTCGACGTGCTCGGGCCGGATCGCCGCGAAGTCGGGCAGCACGTGGGTCGGTGCGAGCAAAGGATTGGCGGCGGCTGGGTCGTTCATGCGGCGACTTTAGCGGTTGCGGGGCCGGGAATCTAACAGAGAATCTCCGCATTTTGCCGAACTGAAGTACGCTTGCCGGCAGAGAAGCGCGGAGGTGACTGGGTGCAGGCGTTCGACTTGCTAGTGGTGGGCGGCGGCAGCGGCGGGCTCGCGACGGCGCAGCGGGCCGTCGAGTACGGCGCCCGCGTCGCGCTGTTCGAACCCAACCGCCTGGGCGGCACGTGCGTGAACGTGGGCTGCGTGCCGAAAAAAGTCATGTGGAATGCCGCGGAGCTCGCCGCGGCGCTCGAGCATGCGCCGCACTATGGCTTCGACGTCACGGTGGGCCGGCACGACTGGGCGAAGTTGAAGCACGGCCGCGACGCCTACGTCGCACGGTTGAATGGCATCTACGAGCGCAACCTCGACAAGAAGGGCATCACCACCATTCGCGCGGCCGCGCGGTTCACAGGCAAAAACGAGGTCGTGGATACCGAAGGCCGAACGTACAACGCGAAGCACATCGTGATCGCGACGGGTGGGCAGCCGGGCATGCCTCGCCTGCCCGGCGCCGAGCTTGGAGGCACGTCGGACGACTTCTTCGAGTGGCCCGAACGGCCCCGGCGCGTCGTGATCGGCGGCGGTGGTTACATCGCGGTGGAATTGGCCGGCGTTCTGCGCTCGCTCGGTAGTGAGGTCACGGTCTTCTTACGCGGTGCGCGGGTTCTGCGGCAGTTCGACGCGCTGCTCGGCGAAAAGCTCATGGATGCGATGCGTGCGTCCGGGATTGAAGTGCTTACGGAGTTCACGGCGCGGGCGGTGACACAGGAGGCAGGCGGAATCGCGGTCGAGGCCGTCGACGGCCGCCGCGTCACAGCCTTCGATCGGCTGCTGTGGGCCATCGGCCGCACACCGCGAACGGCGGAGCTCGGTCTCGCCGCCGCCGGTGTTGCAACCCACAAGGCCGGCTACATCGGCGTCGACAAGTTTCAGAACACGAGCACGGCCGGCATCTACGCCATCGGTGACGTCACGGGGCAGGTCGAGCTCACGCCGGCCGCAATCGCCGCCGGCCGGCGCCTCGCGGATCGGGTGTTCGGCGGAAAAGCGGAACGCTATTTGAGTTATGACTTGCTTCCAACAGTCGTCTTCTCGCATCCGCCGATAGGGACTGTGGGGTTGTCGGAGCAGGCCGCGCGCGAGCGCTATCCGAATGAGCCGGTGCGTATCTACCAGGCCGACTTCGTGTCGATGTTCTACGCCCTGACGGAGATCAAGCCACGAACGTGGATGAAGCTCGTGACGGTGGGCGCCGACGAACGCGTCGTCGGCTGTCATGTGATGGGTCAAGCCGCCGACGAGATCATCCAGGGCTTCGCCGTCGCGCTCACGATGGGCGCACGCAAACGCGATTTCGACGACACGCTCGCCATTCATCCGACCAGCGCGGAAGAGCTGGTCACGATGCGTTGATGGCCGCTACGCCAGGCCAATCCGAGCCGGCCGTGCCGGCCACGCGCGCAAGCGCGGCCGCGGCGCTCGTCGGGGCCGGCATTTTGTTGAGCCGCGTGATCGGGTTGGTTCGCGAGCGCGTGCTCGCGATCTACTTCGGCACGGGGTTACACGCGGACGTGTGGAGCGCGGGCTTGCGCTTGCCGAACGTGCTCCAGAATCTGCTCGGCGAGGGCACGCTCTCCGCGTCGTTCATTCCGGCCTATTCGGCGTTGCTCGGCCAGGGGCGCACGAAGGAAGCGGGGCGCATGGCCGGCGCGATGTTCGCGCTGCTGCTCGCAATTGCCGGCGCGGTGGCGTTGCTCGGCGTGCTGCTCGCGCCCGTGCTCGTGACGGTATTCACGCCCGGCTTCGAAGGCCACCGGCGCGAGCTGATGATCGCCGTCGTGCGCATCGTGTTCCCGATGACGGGCGTGCTCGTGCTGTCGGCGTGGGCGCTCGGCATCCTGAACAGCCATCGACATTTCTTCTTGCCGTATTTCGCGCCGGTGCTGTGGAACGCGGCCATCATCGGCACGTTGATCGCGTTCGGCTCGCGCCTGAATCTCGACGGCCTCCTGCTCGCGGCGGCGTGGGGCGCGCTGGCAGGCGGCGTGCTGCAGCTCGCGGTGCAGCTGCCCTCGGTGCTGAAGCTCGATCGCGAGATCCGCCTGAATGGCGGCCGCAAAGAGCCGGCGTTCCGCGAAGCGGTTGCCAAAGCCGCGCCCGCGATCATGGGCCGTGGCGTCGTGCAGCTTTCGAGTTACGTGGATCTCGTGCTCGCGAGCCTGCTCGCGATCGGCGCGCTCGCACGGCTGCGTTACGCGCAAACACTGTACGTGCTGCCGGTGAGCCTGTTCGGCATGAGTGTCGCGGCGGCGGAGCTGCCCGACCTCGCGCGCGACCGCGATCACGCAACGGGCGCGCTGCGCGAGCGTGCCGCGGCTGCAGTTCGCCGCGTTGCGTTTTACACCGTGCCGAGCGTGGTGGCCTTCGTGGTGCTCGGCGACGTCTTGGTCGCGGGCCTGTTTCGCGCGGGCGAGTTCGGCGGGGCCGATGTGACTGTCGTCTGGCTCACGCTCGTGGGCTACAGCGCCGGGTTGCTGGCCTCCACGTGCACGCGCGTGTATCAGTCCGCGTTTTTCGCATTGCGCGACACGGCCACGCCGGCCCGCATTGCAGGCATGCGCGTGCTGATGGCGTTCATCGCGGGCTCGTTGCTGATGGTGCAGTTCGAGCCCATCACGTTGTTCGGTCGCGCGATCCCGGCAGGCGTGTTCGCCGGGGCGAATATCGCGGGCGTCCCGCTCGGGCCGCTCGGCCTTGCCGTCGGCGCCGCCGCGGGCGCGTGGCTCGAGTGGTGGCTCTTGAAGCGGCAACTGGTTGCGAGGATCGGCGCTGTCGGCACGGGCGCGGGGCAGCTCGTGCGCATGGCGTTGGCGGCGCTCGTTGCAGCGGCGGTTGCCCGCGGCCTTACGGCGCTCGTAGCGTGGGCGCCGGTGCCGACAGCGCTGCTGGCCGCGGCTGTGTTTGGCGCCGTGTATTTCGCAGCCGCTCGAGTGGTAGGTCTCGCCGAAGCCCGCACGTTGCCGGCGGCGTTGCTGCGCCGCCTCCGCAAACGGGCTTAGCGCAGCAGCTGCTTTAGGATCGGCGCCGTGACGGGCATTACGCCGCGCCAGATGCGGAACGATTCGGCCGCCTGCTCCACGAGCATGCCCCAGCCCTGAATCGCGAGCCCGGCATTGTGCTGGCGCGCCCATGCGACGAACGGTGTGTCGTTGCGGCTGTAGACCATGTCGTAACAGACGCTGTCGGTGCTTACGAGCGAACCGGGGAAAGGCGTGGCTTCGCCTTTGAGGCCCGCCGAGCTCGCGTTCACGAGCAGGTCGAAGGCGGGCAATCCTGTGAGCCCGTCGAAGTCGATGAGCTCGATCTCCGGTGGGTTACCGAAATGCGCGGCGAGCTCGACGGCTCGTGGCCGGCTGCGATTCGCGATCACGATCTTCGCGGGCTTCTCCGCCAGCAACGGGCCCACGACTCCGCGCGCCGCGCCGCCCGCGCCAAACAGAATCACCGAACGGCCCGCGAGGTCCAGGCCTTGATTGACCGTGATGTCGCGGATGAAGCCAACGCCATCCGTGTTGTCGCCGCGCAGGTGGTTGCCGACGATCGTGATCGTGTTGACGGCACCCGCCATACGAGCGGTCTTGCTGAGCTCGTCGACGAGCGTGAACGCGGCTTCCTTGTGCGGCACAGTGACGTTCAAGCCGCGGCCGCCGGCCGCGCCGAAACCCCGCACGGCAGTCTCGAATGCGGCGGGCGCGGCGTCGATCAGCTCGTACGTGAGTTGTTGCCCGGTTTGACGCGCGAACAGCGTGTGAATGAACGGCGACCGGCTGTGCTCGACTGGGTGACCGACAAGGCCGTAACGGTCGGGCGGCGCGCTATTGTTGGTCATTCTCGCCCCTTTCGTTGCTGACGATTTTGCTTGGTTTTAGGTACCTTTGCCAACGGCGATCGGTGGCACGGAGTGAAAGAGGGATGAATCGCAAAACCAAGGTCAGCCGCTGCACGTGGAGCGAGGGCGTAGATCCGGCCTACGAGCTCTACCACGACACCGAATGGGGCGTGCCGGTCCGCGACGACCGCACACACTTCGAGTTCCTCGTGCTCGAGAGTGCGCAAGCCGGATTGAGCTGGTGGACGATCCTTCGCAAGCGCGATGGCTATCGACGCGCGTTCGCAGAATTCGATCCAGCGAAGGTGGCTCGTTTCACGAGCCGCACCATCGAGAAGCTCGTGGGCGACGCCAGCATCGTGCGCAACCGGCAGAAGATCGAAGCCGCGGTGGGCAACGCGCGCGCGTTCCTGAAGATCCAAGAAGAATTCGGCAGCTTCGACACATACGTATGGCCGTTCGTAGGCGGAGCACCGATCGTCAACCGCTGGCGCAAACACGGCGACGTGCCCCCCACGAGCAAGGAATCGGATGCACTGAGCAAGGATCTGAAGGCGCGCGGCCTCAAGTTCGTGGGCTCGACGATTGTTTACGCGCACATGCAGGCGACGGGGCTCGTCAACGATCATCTCGTCGGCTGCTTCCGCTACCGCGAGAGCAGTAAGCAACCCCGTTAGGGGGTGCGGACGTTCACGATCGTGAGGCCGTAGAGACCGTTCGGTGTGTTGTGCGAGATTGCGCCTAGGTAATGCATGCCGGGGTCGAGCGCCGCCCAGTTCACGTCGAGATCGAGCCGGTTCCCGGCGGATACGTCGGCGGGTGCCGTTACGGTCAGATTGCCGACGGCGTCGCTCACGCCGAACGACCACGTGAAGAGCGAGTAGTTGGCGCCGGGCCCGCCGGTCACGTCGTCGGTCTCGTAGCCGTGCACGAGCACCATGTATTGGCCCGCTTGCGGCAGCGAGACATCGATCTCTTCGTCCGACGTAATGCCGGCGCTTTGCCCGACCTGCACACACTGGTTGTTCGGGCAGTAAAACAAATACAGATCGAGATCGTCGGCGCCGTCGGTGAATTCGTTGAATAGCGCGATGCGTAGATACAGCTGACCCGGCGGCACGGTCAGCTGATGCGCCGTGACTCCATTGTTCGTGCGGAAGCTGAAGGTGTTCGTAGGATCGTTGTCCACGAAGCCCTTCGGCACCTGGCCATTCGCATCGAGGAATGGTTTGCGCAGCCCGTGAGTTCCGGCCGCGTAGCTGCCGGTGTAGCCATACGCAACCGGCATCTTTGTCGAGCCGCTGGCACCGGTGAGATACAGCTCGGGCGGTGCGCGCAGCGTCACGGCTTGCACGGAGATCGGGCTCGAGACGCGCTGACTGGCGCCGTCGGACCACGTGAGCCGGCCGAAATTCCACGCGTCGAGATTCGTGCCGCGATCGACGAAGCGCACGGTGAAGTCCGCGCTTTGGCCTGTCGTCAGCGAGAGCGACGACGGCTCGACGAATACGTCGACGTTTGACGGCGGCGTAACATCCGCGGTGAACGTGGCAGGCGGGCCGATGTTCGTGACGCGCCGGTGCACGGTGTCGCCGGTAATCAGCTGGCCCAAGCCGATCGATGGCAGATTCAGGTCCGTGGCGGAGCTCGAGTAACCAGCCGCGGCGAGTGCCGCGCACTCGTTGATGGTGAACGGCGGTTTGTGCAACCCGCACAAATACGCGGCGTAATCGCGGTAGTCGCTCTCGTACATGAGACCCGGTGCGAACGCGAGATTCGGGTGGATGTGCCCGGCGCCCACGTCGAACGGATCGGCGGGCGTCCCGTCCGCGCGCAGCACACCCGTATAAGCCGTCGTCATCAACGCGGACTTCAGCATGCTGGGCGTCCAGTCCGGATGCGCTTCCTTCAAGAGTGCCGCCACGCCGACGGTCTCCGGCGCGGATTGCGATGTCCCCGACATGTACTGGAACGTCTCGCCCTTGAGCCCGTTTGCGACGTCGGGCGTTTGGCCAGCCAGGATGTCGACGCCAGGCGCCGAGACATCGGGCTTCGAGAAGTTCGCGTCCGACAGTGACGGGCCTCGCGACGAGAAGTCGGCCACGACGTTGCCGTTGCCGGAGAGCGTGGCGAAGAGGCCGGACGCGAGCTTGACCGTCACGCGGTCGGTCGCGGCCAGATTCTTGCCTGCGTCGGCGGCCAGGCGGTCGACCAGCCTCTGGCCATCCGCGTTGCTGATCATGACGGCCGGAATGTGCACGCCGTTGCTGCTGCCGTTCATCTCGATGATCGTGCCATCGGTGCTGTAGACGACGACGGCGACGGCGCCGGCGGCTTGCGCGTTCGCAACCTTGACGTCGAACTCGCAGCCGCCGCGCTCGATCAGCGCGACGTTACCAGCCATGTCCTTGTTGTTCGTCAGCGCCTGGCACGCGTCACGGACACTGCCCGTGGCGCCGCCCTGGATCTGCCCCTGACCATCGTTGGCCGTCATGAGCGGCGCCTCGATCGGCTTGTCGCGCGTGAGCGCGGGCGTGAACGTCGCTTCGCGCATGACGATGTCTTGTTTCAGATCCGCGGGCGCCGTGATCTCGATCGCGTTGTCGAACAACTCGCCGGACTGCGTCGAAGCGGCAGTGGTCAGCACCCACGGGTCGCTGCTCGGCGAGCCGATCGTGTACAGATCCGGCCCGTCGTTGCCGCCGGCGACGACGGTCAACACGCCGGCGTCGAGCGCGTGCAGCAGCGCCATGTCGTCGGGGGTCGTGAGATCCGTCTCGAGACTGCCGACGGAGTAGTTGATGATGTCGACGCCGTCTGCCACGGCGTCATCAATCGCGCGCGTCAGATCCGAGGTAGCGCAGGTGCCGCGTGTGGCCCCGGGCTGCAACCAGCAGGCCTTGTAGACCGCGACCTGCGCGCGGGGCGCAATGCCGCTGACGCGCGCGAGACGCGTGCCGAGCAGGTATGCGTCGACGGGATTGCCGGCGGCTATGGTTGTGACGTGCGTGCCGTGACCATCGACGTCCTTCGGCGAGCGAATCTCGCCGGGGTCGAGCTGCCAGCGCGACAGAAAACCGTCTATATAAAAGCGTGCGCCGACGATCTTGTTGTTGCAGTTGTTCGCATCCCACCCGGGCCCTGTCTCGCAGGTGCCGCGAAAGCGCACGGGCGGATCGAATACGAGTGCCGTCGGCGGATGGCGGTTAACTGAGCCGCATAGCCAGAGGCCGATCCACGAAGTTTTGGCCCACTGGCTTTTGCAGACGCCTGGAATGCGCTCTTCGGTGTCGAGCAGCGACGGGTGATTCGGTGCAACGCCGCTGTCGATGACGCCGATTACGATGCCTTCGCCGCGCAGTTTCTTGTCGGCGCGAAGCCCGCCCACCTGGTCCTCGAGACCCAAAAAGATCGCGCTGTTATTCGTGACGGTGTGTTGGTCCGTGTCGGGCCAGATGCGGTCGACGGCGTCGTTGCGGGCGAGTCGGGCGGCTTGCGCAGGCGTGAGTCGCGCAGCGAAGCCGTTCAAGGCGTAACGATAGCTATAGATCTTGCCGCTGAACGCGCCGACCGAGCTCAACAACTGATCGTGCACCTGCTCGATCTGCTTCGCGTAGCTCGCGGCCGCGGTCGTGGCCGCCTGTGCCCGCATGCGCTGACCGTCGCCCACGCTCGCGGCGCCGTTTTCGCCAAACGTGGACTTGTAGCTGGCCGCGCCCGGCGCCTTGAGCTTCACGATGTAGACAGAGGCCGGCCGTTTGACGGGGCGCACCGGGCTCACGAGCTGCATGCGTTGCGTCACGGGCCCCTGCACCACCTGCGCAATGGCCGGTAGTAACGCGACGCTGGCAGCGAGCGCGGCCGCCGCAAGCGTCAGATGTGCGCGCAGGTTCCTCGTCATTTTCTGGTTTTTGGCCCGGCTCTTAGGTCCGGTAGTTCAAACGGTATCACAGCTCACGCCGCGGCCGCTGCCTCGCCGTGGCGCGCGGCCACGAACTCTCCGCGGGCGCGGCTCAGGGTCGAAGCGTGGCGCCGGTGCGGCCGTCGCGGATTACGGTGGGCTGCGCAAGGCCGCCGAGCTCGCCGGCGAGCACGCAGTCGAGCGTAGGCCCAAGCTCGTAACGCAGTGCGAGGAGACGGCGGTGCGGTGCACGCCGGCTCACGTTGGCGCTCGTCGACACGAGCGCGCTGCCCGCGCGCTCGCAGAGTTGGCGCGCTAACGGATGCGCCGTGAGCCGCACGGCCACGCTGTCGCGACCGCCGGTGATCCAACGCGGTGTGGTACGGCGTGCGGTGAGTGCCCAGGTCACAGGGCCGGGCCACGTCGCGAGGATCTCGCTGCGCCGCGGCTCAGGCGGCAGCACGGCGTAGCGCTCGAGCTGCGCCAGGGTCGCGCCGATCAGCACGAGCCCCTTGCGCCACGAGCGTCGTTTGATTGCGAGGATGCGCATGACTGCGTGCTCGTCATCCGGCAAGCAGCCCAAGCCAAACACGGCTTCGGTCGGATAGGCGATGACGCCGCCCAAGCGAACGATTCGGGCGGCGCGGTCGATGGCAAGCCCGCGGATCACACCTCGGGCGGCGCGTCGGTGGCGGCGGCGCTGGCCTTACGGGTCGAAGCCTTCTTTTTCTTCTTCTTCGCTTTCTTCTTCGCGGGCTTCTTGGCCTTTTCGGCTTTCTCGGCCTTTTCAGCCTTCGCGAGTGCCGCGGCCTCTTCGGCCGGCGCTCCGGCGGCAGCCGTCGGCTTGCGCTTCATGCCGCGGCCACGACGCTCGGGAGCAGCGGCCAGTAGAGCCAGGCACTCGTCGAGTGTCAGCTCCTTCGGCACTTTCTCCTTCGGGATCTTGGCGTTTTTTTGTTTGTTGGTGATGTACGGGCCGTAGCGGCCGTTCAGTACCTGGATGCCCGCTTCGGGGAAGTCGAGAATCAGGCGGTTGGCGTCGGCGAGCTTCTTCTCGGCCACCAGCTGCAGCGCGCGCTCGAGCTCGATCGTGTACGGATCGTCACCCTTGATCGACACGAACTTGTCGCCATAGCGCACGTATGGACCGAAGCGACCAATGTTGGCGGATACGGGCTCGCCCTCGGCCGTGCTCCCTAGCTCGCGCGGCAACTTGAAGAGATCGATTGCGGCTTCGATCGTGATGGTGTCCATCTTCTGACCGGGGCGCAGGCCCGCGAACTTGGGCTTGTCCACGTCGTCTTTCGTGCCGATCTGCACGAACGCGCCGTAGCGCCCCATGCGCACACTAATCGGGCGCCCGCTCGCGGCATCGGTTCCGAGCACGCGCGCCTGCGACGCCTGCTCGCGCGTCACGTTGGCCTCGGTGTGCTCCACCAGTTCGTGGAACGGTTTCCAGAACTCCTCGAGCAGCGGGACCCACTCGCGCTCGCCGCGCGAGACCGCGTCGAGCGAGTCTTCCATGCGTGCCGTGAACTCGTACTCCACGTAGCGCAAGAAGAACTTAACGAGAAAACGGTTCACGACGCGGCCGACGTCTGTCGGGACAAATCGGCGGTTGTCCATGTCGACATATTCGCGATTGCGCAGCGTCGAGATGATGGACGCGTACGTCGACGGGCGGCCGATGCCGAACTCCTCCAGCGCTTTCACGAGCGTGGCTTCCGAATAACGCGGTGGTGGCTCGGTGAAATGCTGGGCGCTCTGCACGGCGTTCAGGCTCAGGCGATCGCCTTCCGTCACGGCCGGAAGGAGATTGTCCTGTTCGTCCGCTTCGTTGTCGTCCTGGCCTTCGAGATACACAGCGATGAAGCCGGGGCTCACGAGCACAGAGCCCGTGGCGCGAAACGAGATCGAGCCTCCCGGCGTCTCGCCCGCGGCAAGATCGAGAGCCACGGTGTCGTACACGGCGGGGTTCATCTGGGAAGCGACGGCGCGCTTCCAGATCAGCTCGTAAAGCTTGTGCTGATTCGCATCCAGAAATTGACGAACATCTTCCGGGTGCCGTGCGGAGGCAGTCGGCCGGATCGCCTCGTGTGCTTCCTGGGCGTTCTTGGCCTTGGTCGTGTAGCGCCGGGGCTCGTCCGGTAAGTTTTCCTTACCGAAGCGGTCAGCGATTACGCTGCGCAGCTCGGTAAGAGCCTCATCCGCGAGCGTGACGGAGTCGGTACGCATGTAGGTGATGAGACCCACCGTGCCTTCACCGACATCGATACCTTCATATAGGCGCTGTGCGACGGTCATCGTGCGTTGCGCGCTGAAGCCGAGCTTGCGCGAAGCTTCCTGCTGCAGAGTGGAAGTCGTGAAAGGGGCGGCCGGATTGCGGCGGCGCTGCTTCTTGTCGACCTTGGCGACCGTGAGCGTACCGCGCGCGGTGTCGCGGATCTTCTGCTCTGCCGCGCGCACCTGGGCTTCGTTCGTGAACGTGAATTGCTCGACCTTCCCAGCGTCGAACACCGCGAGCCGCGCGGGGAACGGCGTGCTCTTGTCGTTCTTCGGTTGCTGCGCGAGTGCCTCGATCGTCCAGTATTCTTGTGGCCTGAAGGCCGTGATCTCGTCTTCGCGCTCCACGATCAACCGTAACGCGGGGCTCTGCACCCGGCCGGCCGAGAGCCCGCGCCGAACTTTCTTCCACAGCAGCGGCGACAGATTGAATCCGACGAGATAGTCGAGCGCGCGCCGCGCCTGCTGCGCATTCACGAGCTGTTCGGACAATTTGCGCGGCTGTTCGATCGCTTCCTGGATCGCGCGTTTCGTTACTTCGTGGAACACCACGCGCTGCACGGGCTTCGCGCCGAGCACGTCGTTCTCTTTGAGCACCTCATAGATGTGCCACGAGATGGCTTCGCCCTCGCGGTCCGGGTCGGTCGCGAGGTAGATCGCGGAAGCCTTCTTCGCGGCTTTGACGATCTTGTCGACATGCTTCTCGTTCTTCTCGATCAGTTGATACTTCATCGCGAAGTGGTTGTCGGGATCCACCGCGCCTTCCTTAGGCACGAGATCGCGAACGTGGCCGTACGAAGCGAGCACCTCGAAGTCGCTACCGAGGTATTTTTCGATCGTGCGCGCTTTGGCCGGCGATTCGACGATGACGAGATTTTTGGCCATGGCTTAAGCGCGGCCGCACAAACGCGGTGGTCTAGAGTGCAACAACATGGGTTGAAGAGGCGCTTGCGCCCGGGCCGGCCAACTTTGGGGACCCGGAGGATAGCCGATTCCCGGCGCGCGGTTCAAAGAGGGGGTCGACAGCCCTCGCAAGACGCTGGCGTTTGCTAGTGGACCCAGGCGGACTCGTCCGCAAACACGAGGTCTTCGATCTGAGCGTAGGCGGCCTGCTGGCCGGGCTGGCTGAACAGCACCATCATGACGACCCACTTCGTCTGGTCAACGTCGATTTCGTCATGATCGAGCGCCAGCAGCCGATCGATCACGAGCTCACGCTGCGCGGGCTGCAAAATACCGATCTGCTCAAGGTGCAGTAGGTAACCGCGTGCTGCAGCGCTCAAGCGCTCCTGCTCGTCGGCATCGAATACACGGAATGCCGTATCCTGCGGCGGGTTGCCGGCTGTCGTGGCATGTAAGCCGTCGAGCCAATCCAACGCCCGCGCGATCTCGCGATCATGAAAGCCGGCGCGTTCGAGCTCGGATTGCAGTTCACTGCGATTGGGCTCGGATTCTTCGTCGTTATCGACGAAAGACTCGAACAGGTACATCAGAACGTCGAGGACCGATTCTTTCATTTCTTCTTACTGCCCAGACGCGCGTAGCGACCGCCAGGCAACGCCTCGACTAACCCCTCGAGCTCCAAGATCAGGAGCATGGAGGAAAGCTCCGCAGGCGTCAATTGCACGCGGGCGCCGAGATCGCCGATCGTGGTAGGCGAGAAATCCAATGCTTTTAGCAACATACGATACGCCGGATCGTCACCGATCCCGCCTTCGTCGCTGCTGTCGTGCGCCGCTTGGAGTGGCGGTTCCGCGAGGTCGAGCTGAAGCTGCGATGCGAGCTCGACCAGGATGTCGGCAGCTTCCTCGACCAGTTTTGCGCCTTGCCGGATCAACCAGTGGCAGCCGCGCGCGAGCGGGTTGTGGATCGAGCCGGGAATCGCGAACACCTCGCGTCCGAAGTCGCCGGCCCAACGAGCTGTGATCAGCGAACCGCTGCGCCGCGTGGCCTCGACGACGAGCGTACCCACCGAGAGCCCGGCGATGATGCGATTGCGTTGTGGAAAGAAGAACTTCTGCGGCTCGACGCCCGGCGCGAATTCGGAGACGAGCAAGCCGCGCGCTGCGACTTCCGCGGCGAGCCGTTCGTGGCTGCGAGGAAAAATCACGTCCAAGCCCGAGCCGAGCACGGCGATCGTGCCACCGATCTCGGGCAACGCGCCGCGATGACTTGCTCCGTCGATACCGGTTGCGAGGCCGCTCGTGATCGTGAGCCCGCGCGCGCTCAGGTATTTCGCGAACTGCTCGGCCGTCTCGCGGCCACTTGTCGTCGGGTTGCGGCTGCCCACCATTGCGAGCTGCGGGGCCGCCAGCAGCGCGTGGTCGGGGCCCTCGACCCAGAGTGCGAGCGGTGCGGTTTGAATCTCGGCGAGCCGCGACGGATAGAGTGGGCTGCCGAACGTCACGAGCCCGCGATTCGGTCCTGCGAGCCAGCGGCCCCAGCGTTCGAGCAGGGCCTGGTCTGGACTATGGAACTTGCTGACGCCTTCGGCCGGCAGGCCTAGCGCGAGCAACGCTCTCGCGGTCTCCGCGCGTAGAGCTTCGGCGGAGCCGTAGCTTTTTAGCGTTTCAAGCCATACGTGTGGCGAAGGCTGGGCGGCCTGCAGGAGCGCAAGCCAGGCGTCGTTCACCATGGCTGCGCCGCCCGTGGCGCGCGGAAGGAGGAAGAGCTACGGGTTGCGGACCTTGTCGAGAACCGCGATGGCCGTCGTGGCCTCCATGATGAGCGCATAACTGATCCGATCAGAAGTGCGGAAAACCATCATGGTGCCCGCGGGCTCATCCGGCAATTCGACTTTCTTGTGGAAAGCGCCATGTGCATGAGTATCGCGAACCGTCTTTCCCGCCTGGTACACACGTAGCACCGTACCGGGGTCGAGGCCATCGTTGGCGCCACGATTCAGCACGACGACATTGTATTGACCGATCAGCGACACGCCCGACAGGACGGCCATGATG
>Ga0302322_100001681_pt1 | contig 18316 bp, 18 predicted proteins | sample Fen_T0_2_FD_203757 | JGI IMG/M metagenome (GOLD analysis project Ga0302322, IMG submission 203757) | Peat permafrost microbial communities from Stordalen Mire near Abisko, Sweden - Fen_T0_2 | ecosystem: Environmental > Terrestrial > Soil > Wetlands > Permafrost | place: Sweden: Abisko... | reverse complement strand
AGCGTGCTATCCTCAACGCCGCTGCCGGACGCGCTGGAGGTGTCGCGTGACGATGTGGCTCGATCAGGAACGCTTCGATACCAGTTGCGAGACGCTCTGCACCTCACTGCGCTGGAAGCAGCAGTTCATCGGCGTGGACCACGACCCTACGGTGCCACCGTCGAACGATGGGCTGTTCTGGTGCATGCACACTCAGACGTGCATCGGTCCGGATGGCCAACTAGCTGAGCCCGGCAACTGCGCATCTGCGGGGCGGAAGTGCCACGGGACGGGGAAGTGCGGGTAAATCGTTGGCCGCGGATTTGCACGGGTCGGCCCGGATTTTCGTGGTCCCGATTCGATCCGTGTGAATCCGCGTTAATAGGGGCTCAAGTTTTCACTTCGTGTACTGCCGAATCAAATCTTCCACGCCCGAATATTGCGCGATCAAGTCGCCCCTCGCGCCGGTTTCATAGTCCCCATAATCAAACCCCGGCGACATGGTTGTCCCCAGCAACGCCCACTTTCCTTGCGGAGCTAGTCGACAGCCCTGCCAGATTCCTCCCCGCACCACAACTTGGGGGCGATGTCCCGCAGCTATATCTTGTCCCAGGGACACGGTTTCTGCCTCGCCGTCAGGGTGGAGTTGCAACATGATGACGGGATCCCCGAGATAGAAATGAAAAATCTCGCAGCCCGGCAGGCGGTGAAGGGTGGAGAACGATTCCGGAGTAATCAAGTAGTAAATTGCGGTTCCGATCGAGCGTGAGCCACCAAAACCAGCCGGCAAATGTTCTGGCGGCACCTGCCAGCGGGAGCGGTAGGTTTCGCGGAAAAATCCGCCTTCCAACTCCAGCGGGGTGAGTTGCAGCAGTCGCTTTACGTCGTCAGCAGTCATGACTCCGAAACAATATCAAAGCCTGCAGTTATCGCGGTGTCCGGACGCGGACACAAAACGCTGCAATCGGACGCGCGGTCATTCACAAAACATTCAGATGGCCCGCTATCTTACGGCGATCCAGCAACTTGCAGCAAACACCGATTTGGCACAGAAACTGTAGTTATGTTCTGGGACGGTACGGTACCTGACGTATTTCTCTGAGAAGAAAAGCACTAACTAACGTCCGGATGCAACGTCTTACGAGCAGCAAGGAGGAAGTATGGAGCGCAGATACCTGGTAGCGACTTTGGCAGTGGTGGCGACGTTTGGCATCTTTTCTCAAGCGTTCGGTTCCGGGCGTCTCACGAAGTTGCCGCGCTCGCGCGCAGAATTGCAGGCTGACATCGCTTGCGTTCGTCGCACCGTAGCCGAGCGGATCATGGCGGAGCTGCAACCATACGTCGAGACCCGCGCACCGGAACCGGCGCAAATGCTGGCCGAGTTGAACCTCCCCGAGATGGCCGATGTTGAGCAGCGAGTTGATGACGCTAAGCGGAGTGCCGAAAAGCAGGTGGCCCGCCAAAAGTGCCAGGCCGCCATGCAAGTTCAGAAGGCTGCCCAGCAGGTTTACCGGTTGCAGGTGCTCACCAATGATCGAGCCCAGCAGTTGAACGACTTATCGGTGGTTCGCGCTGAAGAGCTTGGCTTGCGGGCGCAGGAGTGGGGAGCGTTGGCTGACTCCCGGCGCATTCAAGTTAGTGTGAAGGCTATTGAGCATGCCCAGCAGGCATCAGCACGGGCGATGGCGCGCGCGCAGCGTGCCATGGAGCATTCGCGCGTCAAGGTCGCCTATCCCCAACCCGGCATGCCGATCCATGTCAACTTCGTCGCCCCTGAGGCTGGAAGGTTCACCATTGATGTTCCGGCGGTGCCTGATCCGCCGACACCGACGATTTATTAGAGAAGGCCCGGCGAGACGTATGGGTTTCCTGCGAATGCCGCCAGTCTTAGTTTGAGGGTTCTCCGCCTCACAAACCAAGCCTGACGGCAATTTCTTCTGCTTACCATAACGTTGGAGATTTTTCGGCAAGGAATCTGAGCCGTTTGCCCAAATCCGCACAGCCGGAATCGTGTCTGGACAATCTACATCTCCTGATCGGCTGTCGCTACTCCCGCAACGCACCCTTTTTCAAGCATGTACATGCAGCAAACTCTGGAATCGCAATTGCATCGACCACAATCGCGAATTTGATTTCCGGGGGACTCCATGCCTGATTTTGAACGCACTCGGCAGTTAGCTGGCGTAAATTTTGGACTGGATGACTTTCAGCAGAGGCTCAGTGAAGGCTGGAAACCCGTTGCTATCGAGTGGGAGCGGGAGGTCGCCTCCGAGTTGGCGCCCGCAACCGCTCCAGGCCCGGAAGTTCCTTACGGGTTGCGGGTGTCTGGCGACTGCGCGCACCTGGAAGCCGATCCGCGCGAGCATGAAGTGCTCTTCCAGATCATGGAACTGACCATCCAGGACGGTCCGTATTCCGGTATTGCTGCCGAGTTGAACCGCCGTGGTTACCGTACTCGAAATGGCCAACCCTGGACCCCAATTTCCGTCTTCCAGATGCTGCCGCGCCTCATCGAAGCGGGTCCCGGAATCCTCAATAGTGACGAATGGCGGCAGCGGAGAAAGAAGCTGAACTCGAGCGCGACGTAGCTCACACACCTGGCGCGTCTGCGGCGCCGGGCCAGCACGTGACTAGTCGTGACGTTCGAAATCCTGTGCGAACTGGGTAATGAGTCGCTTATCGCCTCGCGCCGTCAGGGCCTCGCGAACCGCGGCGCTCACTCGCTCGCTGTGCCGGTAAATAGAGAGCGCTTCAATCGCCTCCTCTGCGGTCTGCGGGCTCGCGTTCTCAGTTAGCGAGATAAGAAAAGCTATAGCGTCATCCAGCCGTGACGAGGCCATTGCCACCAGCAACGTCTTCCTCATCGGACTACCAACGGATCGTTCCCATTTTTCTCGCAGGACATCGTACGCCGCAGTGAGCCGCGACTCCCCCAGCGCGAGAATGGCAGCCTCAGCAATGCCTTCGTCGTCAGCGTCGATATACCGCGCAACAAAGGCCACGGACTTGTCAGGCGAAGTCGCGAGCAATCCGGCAAAACAATCTGCGAGCACGGAGGCTTCGGAGTCACCCGTGAGCACCTTCAGCCTCAACAGCAGTGCACCAGCCTCTCCACCGTTGGCAGCTAAGGCGCGGACGGCACCCATTCGCGCAGCCGGCTCACGATCCACCAGCAACGGCAAGACCTCGGCCAAGGCTTCGGGATAGCGCGTGCGCAGCAGTCCCTGCGCGCTCACCGCCCGCAACTTCGCGGCCTCGTCGACGGGAGGCCCGAATGATGCTTCCAATTGCACATGCTTGAGCCCCTTCAAATATGGCGCGGGCTCGACGTAGTCCATCTCGTACAAGGCAGTCAACAGCTCTGTGGTTGCCGCGCATCGTTTGTCGAGCCGCGGCGCGTTCGTCATGAGCTTATCGAACGCAGCCACCATTTCCGGAAGCAGCGCCGCGATCCTCAGCTCGCGGGCTACCTTTGCCGCCTTCGCGACTACTAGGTTCGACCGGTTTCGCAGAAATCCACGAATCTCGTCGATGACCGACTCTGATGACTCGGCCGTATGCAACTCCCCCAGCCGATTTAGGGCACGTTCAATCGGATCGGATTTCGCCATGTTCAGAATCTTAGGGCATAGCTCGTTGGCGGGTCGTTTGCCGCGTCTCTCCCAGCGCTGATAGACTTGTCCGTTTGCTCAGGCAATCTGCCTGCTTTTGTACCCCTATGCCGAACTTATTTCCTGACATCGCCATCGTGAACGGGGCACGCACGCCCATGGGCCGCTACACCGGAAAACTGCGCGATTTTAGCGCCCAGGAACTCGCCGCCATCGCCTCAATCGAGGCCATCAAACGCTCTGGAGTTGACGCCGCCGAGATCGACCATTGTGTCATGGGCAACGCCCAGCAAACGTCGAGTGACGCCATCTACGGCGCACGCCACGTCGCGCTGAAAGCTGGCGTTCCGATCGAGACGCCCGCTATCACTGTGAATCGCCTCTGTGGCTCCGGCATGCAATCCGTCGTCACGGCGGCGCAGATGATCCAGCTCGGCGAATCGAAGTGCGTGCTGGCTGGCGGCATGGAATCGATGTCGCAGGCGCCGCACGTCATACGTGGCATGCGCTGGGGTGTGGGCTTCGGCGAAGGCAAGTTGGAAGACTCGCTCTTCGTCGCGCTCACCGACAGCTACTGCAACCTGCCCATGGCCGTCACTGCCGAGAAATATGCCGAGCAGCAGTCCGTGACCCGCGAGATGCAGGATGAGTACGCGCTTTGCTCCCAGCAACGTGCTGACGCCGCCTACAAGGCGGGGCGCATTCAGGAAGAATTGACGTCGGTGGCTCTGCGCAACAAACGCGGCGAGCCGACGGGCGAGATGTTTACTGAAGACGATCATCGCCGTCCCGAAACGACGATTGAGTCTCTGGCGAAACTCAAGCCTTCGTTCGGCAAGAACGGCACCGTGACGGCAGGCAACGCCAGCGGCATCGTTGACGGCGGCGCGGCGGTAATCGTCATGCCGCTCGATGAGGCACAGAAGCGCGGGCTGAATCCGCTGGCGCGCGTCGTAAGCTGGGGCATCGCTGGAGTCGATCCTGCCCTGATGGGTTCCGGCCCGGTGCCCGCAACCCGCATCGCGCTGAAGAAGGCCGGGCTCCAACTCGACGACATTGACCTTATCGAGGTAAACGAGGCCTTTGCGGCGCAGTGCCTGTCGGTGATGAAAGAACTCGACCTCGACCACGCGAAGACAAACGTAAACGGCGGAGCGATCGCGCTGGGACATCCGTTGGGCGCCAGCGGTACGCGCCTGCTCCTCACGCTGGCCTATGAGTTGCGGCGGCGCAAGGCACGTTACGGACTGTGTACCGCCTGCATCGGCGGCGGGCAGGGCATTGCGGTCATCATCGAGAATTTGCAACGGTAAACAGAGGATCTTATGGAAATCCAAAAGGTTGGCGTACTGGGTTGTGGGTTGATGGGCTCCGGCATCGCGCAGGTCGTGGCCGCCGCGGGTTGCGATGTCATTGTGCTCGAGCAGGAGCAGAAATTCCTCGACAAGGGCTTCGCCGGAATCGAGAAGTCTCTGGCTCGTCTCGTCGAGCGCGGCGTCGAGAAGGGTGGCATCACTGCCGAGCAAAAGACCGCCACGCAGGCGCGCCTGAAGGGCACCACCAACATGCAAGACCTCGCCGACTGCGACATCGTTATCGAGGCCATCATTGAGAACGTGCCTGAGAAGCGCAAGATCTACGCGCAGCTCGATACGATCGTCAAGAAAGACGCCATCTTTGCGACGAACACTTCTTCCATCTGCGTCGCCGAACTCATGGGAGCTACGCAGCGTCCCGACCGTTTTATCGGGCTGCACTTCTTCAATCCTGTGCCGATGATGAAGCTGGTCGAGGTCGTTCGCACCATCGCCACCGCGCCCGAGGTCTTCGAGACCGCAGTCGCTTTCGGCGCGAAGCTCGGCAAAGTTCCGGTTCGCACGGTGGACAAGCCCGGATTCATCGTCAACCGCCTGCTGGTGCCCTACCTGCTCGACGCCATCCGCGCCTATGAAGAGGGCGTGGGCTCCATCGCCGACATCGATGAGTCGATGAAGCTGGGCTGCGGCTATCCGATGGGGCCGTTCACGCTGCTCGACTTCGTCGGCCTCGACACCACTTACTACATCACTCACGTCATGTACGACGAGTTCAAGGAGCGCCGTTTTGCCGCGCCTCCGCTGCTGAAGCGACTGGTGCTGGCGGGCTGGTACGGCTGCAAGACCGGCAAAGGCTTTTACGATTACACTGACCCGAAGAATCCCGTGCCGGGAAAATTTGTCTAGGGGCATGCTCTCGTTCCGTCACAGTTGCGCGGCCATCAGCCTGGCGTTGCTCACTTGTTGTCTGAGCACCTCAGCCCCGTCGCAACAGTTGTCCTGCCAACCACAGCAGTTACTGCGAAGGGACTATGAACGTCAGGTTTCTGTCTGGTCTCCCGACCAAAGCAGGCGTGTTCAGTTGCGCAAAAATTTTAAGCTGCGCGTTGAATCCGGGGGGATCGGAATTGGGGAATTCGCACTTGTGAATGACCCGGTCAACACCGCGATCAAGTGGTCGTCGGATTCGCGGTCCTTTTATGTCGAGATGAGCGCCGATACCATTGGCGTACAACTCGTCGCCTACACGGTAGTCGGCCACACTCTGCTGAAACTCAAGGGACCTGAGGTCGTGTCTAGAGAGTTTGGAGAAAAGCATTCCTGCAAGTCGCACGAAAACAATCTCAATGCCGTGCGTTGGGAGGACAGCTCCGAGCGCTTGCTTTTAATGCCTGAAGTCAACGACGCAAGTGATTGCGGCGATGAAAAGGGTTACCGCGAAGGTTTCCTCGTCGAAGCCGAGAGCGGCAAAATACTGAAACAGTATCCGCAGAATGTGATCGAAGCGGAGTGGAAGAAGTGTCGGCCCGATGGGTCCAGCCGATAATCTTCGGAACTGGGAAGATTCCCGTGCGGGTAAGGTTTGTGTGAGGGGCCAATGTTTATCATCGTAGTAGTCGTGGTCAGCTGTTGCATTGGTATAGTCATGGTTTCGGGTGCGAGCTTCGCAATGAGGTATTACAGGGGGCGCTTTGGACAGGGTGAGAAACGGTCCGCGATGGTGATAGGAGTTGCATCTGCCTTGCTCTTTCCTACGATGTATTGCGCCCAATTCTTGTTGCCCGGAAAGCTCGGAGAAATCGTCAGTACTGCCCTGATAATTGCCATCTGTGCGACCCTGTGCGGTGCTCGTTTGGCGTGCGCTCGCAGTGCAAGGATCGAATCCCTGATCGGCACGAGTAGCAGAATGGACTCGATCTGCATGAGATTTCTGCCCATGAACATATGTACTGCTGATCGCTAACGGATAATTTCCGAGGACTCATATGACCGACTTCCAAAATCTCCATCTCGAAATCAAGAACCAGATCGCCTACATCACCATCGACCGCCCCAAGGTGCTCAATGCCCTGAGCATGGCCACCCTGGACGAACTTCGCCAGGCGTTCGCCGCCGCCAAAGATGACGCCGAGGTCCGCGTGGTCATCCTCACCGGAGCGGGCGAGAAGGCCTTCGTCGCCGGGGCTGACATCAGCGAGCTGGCGCAGCAGTCGCCCATCTCAGCCAAGGAGTACACCCACCGCGGCCAGGCCATCATCGATTCCATCGAGAACCTCGGCAAGCCGGTCATCGCCTGCATCAACGGCTTCGCGCTCGGCGGAGGCTGCGAACTTGCGCTGGCCTGCACTATGCGCCTCGCCAGCGAAAACGCCAAGCTCGGCCAGCCGGAAGTGAAACTTGGCCTCATCCCCGGCTACGGCGGGACGCAGCGCCTCTCGCGGCTGGTCGGCAAAGGCATGGCACAGCAGCTCGTGCTCACCGGCGAGATGATCACCGCCGCCGAAGCCCTGCGCATAGGGCTCGTGAACGAGGTGGTGCCTGCTGCTGAACTCATTCCCCGCGCCGAAGCCATCGCCGCCAAGATCATCGCCAACGCTCCGCTGGCCGTGCAGTACGCCATGGAAGCGGTAAACCACGGCCTCGACATGACCCTCGCCGAAGGCCTCTACCTCGAAGCCACGCTCTTCGCCGTCTGCTGCTCCACCGAAGACAAGAACGAAGGCACCAAGGCGTTTCTGGAGAAGCGCGCGGCACAGTTCAAGGGCAAGTAGTGGCCAGCGCCCCACACAATCCCCATTGTGGATTGTGTGGGATTCTTCACTCGCTTTTAGCTCCCATGCGGCTTCCGCGCAAACGCTCCAATCATCATCGGGCTCATCGCCGCGCCCCGCTTTTCCAGAGCCTCCGCGCGCAACCGGTCAGCTAGCGTGTCGATATCTACTTCGGCGGCCGTAGTAACGCCGAGCCTCTCCATGTGCGGTAGCAGGCTGCGGACGGTTTCCGCGAACCACTCATAGAACGGGCTGTGCGGCCCGCCATCCATGGCACATTCCGCGCGACACTCCGGCGGTTGAAGGCCAGCCTCCTGCATGAGATAGAACAGTTGCGCTCCCATGTTTGGCTGGGTAACGATACGGCCGACGCAATTGACGATCCAGTCCATCACTTTCCACGTGAGTGGCATCTCGGGATAGCCGCGCGGGCAACAGGTGAAATCGCCTTCGTGGAAGGCAGCCACGCCTCCTGGCTGCAACACGCTCACGGCCTCGCGAAGAACGGCCAGCGGGTCGGGCGTATGCACCAGAATGAGGCGTCCGATGACCGCATCGTAAGGACGCACGGGCGCGTGATCGTGAATGTCAATCTGGTCGAAGACCACGTGGTCATGACCGGCTGAGCGGATCCGGCCGCGCGCGGTTTCCAGCGCAGTGGGGTCGAAGTCGAGGCAATGCAGCCTTCCATGCGGGCCGACCAGTCGGGCTGCGATGAGCGAAACTTCGCCGATGCCGCATCCCAACTCGAGGACATTCATCCCGGCGGAAATTCCTGCACGGCGCAAGAAGGCATCCGTCAAAGGGTTCAGGATGGCAGCCTGTAGAGCGAGGCGACGCCGTTCGTGATCGGTGTGCCCCATGACGTAGTTTGCGGTTTGGTCGCTCAATACTTTCCTCCTTAGTGGTGTCTGAGAAAAGTATCGAGATCCGTCGAACTCGTCAATTCTTGGCTGCAGCCGGAGGGGCGCCTTTCGGCAGTTCTTCCGGGTTGAGGCCGAGCCGGTGGAGGGTGTCGACCACACGCGGCCATTCCTCCTGTAAAAACCTTTCCCGTTCCGATGCCAGCAACAGCTTGCGAGCTCCGGAGAGGACGAACATTCCCCGTCCTCGTCGCGACTCGACGATCCCTTCGCCGACCAGTAGCTGATAGCTCTTCAGGACGGTGAGGGGATTCACTTGAAACTGGGTAGCTATGTGGCGAACCGAAGGCAAAACGCCACCTTCCGGCAGCTGTCCGTCCAGGACCATCATTACTACGATTTCGCGGAGTTGGCGATAAATCGGTTGACGCCCGTCGTTCCAGTCAGAGGCTAGATCCATGGGTCGTGCTCCCTTATTTTCTGATTGTTATACGTAACTATCACAGGGTAGCACATAGGGAATCTGTTTTAAATCATCAAAATATAAATGGTCATTAGTCATTTAAGGTTGTTATACATCACCACCACACTAGTTGCATGTGATGGTAGTTGAGTCTGCCAAGGCGACCTCGTGATGGCAATCTGTAGCGGTACCGAGAGCGACAGACCCGGTTTATCGAAGAGCAGATGTTGTCAAAGAGCGATGGATTCCCGCCGAAGCGGGCAGGCAAGAGACACCAATCCCTTTGCCTCACGAAGCATGTTTTATCGAAGTGGAGTCCGAAGGGATAGGACGCTGGACACAGAGGCGTGTGATAAGTTTGCGAATCCCAGGTTAGCCCAAAGGAAGGGTGAACCCTTCGGCAAGCTCAGGGCAGGCCCTAGGGCACCAAGCAGTGAATCGCAATTAGAAGAGCTCTGTCCCTGTTTGATCTTTAGGGATATACGCTTCGAACTTCGGCGGGACTATCCGCACGAAGAGAAAATGCCAAGCGATTGAGATAGGAAACCAAATTAGAATTGCGATCACTAAAAGCCAAAGCCAGCGGTCAGTGACTAAATACGCCAACGCGACGCTTATCAGCAATGCGATACCAACTGACATCCAGAGCTGCTTGTCGGACGGCTGGAGCTGTGCTTGACAGGCGGGACACACCAGCGGCCGACCCGGATACACTTCCGTGTTTCGCAGGATGCCTGCGCAAAACGGGCACTTCAGAGTCGGCCATTTCATCCGTGCTTCCACGTACTCACACTGAGCTTACTCCCACCCTGTTGCCAACGGAAGGCGACAAGGATGTGGCACTCGGCAAAGAAGAAACAGGGCGAATGGCCGCTAGCTCGTCGATCGCTGCCACTTGATCACAGTGTCCTAGACCAACTCGATGCTGACCCTGCGGCCTACGATAGCGGCGGCCCGTTGCAGGCTCCGCAGCGTGATGTCGTCCTTCGCGTTGAGCAGCCGGTCAACCTGCGAGCGGCTGGTCTTCAGCAGCATAGCCATTCTGTTCTTCGAAATCTTCTTCTTCTTCATAGCCTCGGCAAGCTGCCAGGCGACGACCTCCTTCACCGCCTGCGCTTGCGCCTCCTCAAAAATGCCCTCCTCCTTGAGAAAGTCATCAAGGCTGGAACCCATGTGCTTCTTGCTCATTTCTTTTCCTCCTTGCTCTTCGAGGACAGTTCTCGTTGACGTTTTCGCGCCAGGGCCAAATCCTCATCCGGGGTGGCTCGGGTCTTCTTAATGAAACCGTGCAACGCCGTCCGCTTCGTCGGGAGGTCGGTCCTAACTTCCCACTTTCCCAAGCGGTGAAGTGTCTTTGCCAGAACCTATGCCGTCACCGGGGGACTCAGGTACTATTCGCCACCGTACCCAGCACTCCGTCCCGCTTCGCGGGACTCCGTGCTGGGCTATCTTATTTTCCGCCCCTTCGGGGCTCGTTTTACCGCGGGTTGTACCATCGCCGCAACCCTGAGCTAAGTTCTTTCGTACGTCCGGCGACGCATTCTCGTTCCCGCGTTTCTCAAAATTGGGGAAGAGTGGGCCAACCGTTTCTGACAGAGGTGGGCCATTGGTCTAGTCTTTCGCCGTGGCGGGCAAAATCCCCACGCAAGGCCAAAAGACGGCCTTGAGTGGGGCACCCAGAGGGTTGATGTTCGCGACCTCCGGCTACAATGGACTTCTATGATTCGCAATCTTATTGTTCCACGCGTATTGGGGAAGACTCAGGAAGACCTTCAACCTGCGCTCGAATTATTGCGCGCATTAGGGGCAACGCCCGGCCATGAGTGGCATGAGGGCGGGGCCCATGGATTTCAACTGGAAGCTCCGAGCGGCGCGGTGGAGCTGATTGCTGCGGCCACAGCGCCCGCGTCCGACATAACGATTGAAGTCTCTGATGCCGATGCGGCGTGGGAGATCGTGCGGCAGCGTGGCGTGAAGGTGCTGCACGAGATCGGCGATACCGCCTACGGAGCGCGGATTTTTGCCGTCGAAGTGAACGGTCTGCGCATGGCGTTCATTACTTACGCACGCAAGAACGACGACGACGTTGAAGGCTCGTTGCAGGCGCAGGGCAAGCGCTTCGCGATTGTCGTGGCGCGGTTCAATTCGTTCATTACCGAGCGGCTGCTCGACGGAGCGCTGCTGGCGCTGAGGCAGGCGGGCGCGTCGAAAGAAGACATCACCATCGTGCGCGTGCCGGGATCGTTTGAGATTCCGTCGGCTTCGCGGCAACTGGCCCTGACCGGCAAATACGATGCGATCGTATGCATCGGGTGCCTGCTGCGCGGCGGGACGCTGCACTACGAAGTGATTGCTAACGAAGTCACCCGCGGCGTGGGGCAGTCGGCGCAAGAGACCGGCGTGCCGCATGCCTTCGGTGTGCTGACCTGCGACACACTGGAGCAGGCGATCGATCGCGCGGGACTCAAGGCCGGCAATAAAGGCTATGAAGCGGGACTGGCTGCGGTGGAGATGGCGTCGCTGCATAGCAAAGTGGCGGAAAACGCGGCGGGGAAGCGATGAGCAAAGCGGGCACACGCAGGAAGTCACGAGAACTGGCGTTGCAGATGTTGTTTCAGCTCGACATGGGCAAGCAGGACATCGAGCAGGTGCGGAAGACGTTCTGGAACGAACGTCGTGACCTCGACGAGAAGGTGCGGGGATTTGCGGATGATCTGTTTCGCGTGGCTGCGGAACGTACGGCGGAGATTGACGCCATCATTGAGCGCAATGCCGAACACTGGCGCATGGACCGCATGGCGGCGGTGGATCGGAACGTGTTGCGGGTAGGTGTGGCAGAGTTCGTGGGCTTCTCCGATACTCCGAAGCCGGTGGTGATTAACGAGGCGCTGGAAATCGCGCGGAGGTTTTCGACGCCGGAGTCGGTAACGTTTATTAATGGCGTGCTCGATAGCGTGGCGAAGGAGTTGGACGCGGCGAAGGGGTAGTCGGCATTCGCCACGGAGGCATGGAGAAGATAAGGGCTTCCGGCCTGGCCGAGAATTGCGACGACAGCGTGAGGCCACGGAAAGCCGTCTGCAAATAATCCGTATTTCGCCGGGTTAAAGCCCGGCGCTTCCACCCCCAAAAAGCAGATCCCCCTCCGACTGAAGTCGGCGAGGGAGGACAATGGTGAGGAACCTGTGTGGCGCAGCTAAGGCTGCGCCCCTTCTATTTGGGCAACACGAGGACCAGGTCGGGAGTGACTGCATTGCCGCCCGGGTCTTTTAGTCCCGGAGCAACCTGGGCGCTATCGGTTCCGTTGGAGACGTTGATGGCGTGGACGTTGCTGTCGCTGCCGCCGACGTACACAAATGAACCGTCAATCATGATGCCGCCGCTCAGCGGCACCGCGTTGTTTGCCAGAGCGATGGAGAACGGAGTCAACGTTGACAGATTCAGACCGATGAGTTTGGGCAAGTCGGAGAGGATCCAGGCGCGGGAGCTATCGGGCGAAACGAACATCTGGTTCGCGGTGAAGGTCCCAAAGCCGAGATTATAGGTATTGACCGTGCTTTGCGGTGTGGGAGGGCAGCCATTTGGAATGGCGCCGGTGGTAACGACGTCGATCGCCGGCGAGTCAGCAACTACCGCGCCGTTGCCATTCGGCAGATGAGAGACCAAGGTCGGGGCGGTGGCAGCGAGAGTTTGCCAGTCGCTCTGATTGCAAGTGGCGCGAACGTCGATGGCTCCGAAGGCGGAACTGGTGACGTAGGTCATGCCGCCCTGGGAGCTGACGTCGAGCGCTGTGGGTGCGAAGGGCAGAGTAGCGACGTTGGAGGTCGGAAATATTGTGTAGTAGAAAAGCTGGTTTCCAGGGGACAGGAACGAAACGGACTGTCCGTCAGGCGTGAACGCGCCCGAGGAGGCAGTCAACGCCTGGGTGACAAGGACGGTGCCGTTCGAGGTGGCGAAGAGGTAGACATTGCCATTTGTGCTGTCGGAAACCAGTAAATAATTTCCGTCCGTTGATGTGGCAATGATCTTGCCCACAGCATTCGCAGAGACGGTGACAGCCGCGCTGGCAACGTTCACGATCATGATGCCGGTCGAAGAGCCGAGGAAGACTTTGGTCCCTGCGGAATCGGAGGCAATCGAGTTCGGTACGTAGGGGAGCGAGATGGCAGTACCGGCGGTATTGTTCGAGGTGGAAATAGGTAACAGGGTCAGCGATTTGGTGCTGGCCGCGTAGACCGTAGTCGACGTGGTGCCGGAGACGTTAACCGTGACGGTATTTTGCTGATATTGCGGGTTGATATTGCGATTACAGTTTGGGGTCGCGCAGGTGGCAGTGACGGTCGCGGTTCCCGCGGTGTTGGCGGTCACGACAGCCGAGTTGGTAGTGGTGCTGGTGCCAAGGGTTACCGAGGCGACGCCGGCAGGGTTTGAACTCCAGGTAAGGGCCGGACGAATGGAGACACCGTTGGAGTCGATCACGTCAGCGACGATCGATTGCGTGTTAGTTGGCGCCAGATTAAAGGTGGCATTCGAGCTAGCGGCGTCATGGACCTGGATAGAGACAACCGGACAGACGAGGGCTTTCTGGGGAACGCTGTTCAATCCAGCGACGTTGGCGTAGATCGAGGTGGCACCCGGCTCGTTGGCGGTAAGCAACCCAGTCGTGGTGCTCGTGGACATGACCGTGAAGTCAGTGCTGAAGAAGGAGATGGGACCGACGGTCGAAGTGACATCGCAGGGAATTGCCACCGAACAGCCAGGGGCGGTGGTGTTGTAGGCAGTGGCGGAGTAGGTCGGGGTGGCACCTACGCTGTCGCATCCGATAGGAGCGTTGACCGAAATCTGGTCGACCTGCAAGTGGCTGTAGGCCAGAGAACTAGCGGTGACGGAACCGGAAGTCGCTGTTATGGTGGCCTGGCCAACGCCGGTCTTACCGGGTAATGCCGTGCAGGTGATGTAGTTCGCGTCCCAGGTCCCGGCACAAATGTAACCGCTGGGTGAGATAGGCATTTGCGCGGGGTTACTGCTGGTGTAGCTTACGTCGGCCACAACTGCGGCTCCCGAAGAATTCTCGGGGACGCCGGTAATTTTGGTGACCTGCCCGATATTCATGGAAACAGTGTTCGGGGTCATTACGATTTTAGAAACGTCGGTGTTGTTGGTGGCGGTGCCGGTACCGCTACATCCAACCCAGGCAATTAAACAGAGAATAGAAATAAGAGCAGCCGCTAGCTGAGCTGCCGAGAAACGCCGCATGAACCCTCCCCACCGCGATGGCTGCGGCGGACGTAAAAAGACTGACAGGGAGTGATTTCTCCCGGATTTTTCAGTGTAGAAGCTGACCCAAGAATCGGCAAGCCGCACCGGTGGCGGATGAGCTGTTTTGCCGTCAAAAGCGCGCAACCCGCCGAAATCTGCTAACCCGGTGGCGCGGGTTGAGTTGTGATTTTGCTATGCTTAGAGGCAACGGGAGCCGAAGAACGAATAATTCGCCGTGAATGGTTGACGGAGATAAGGGTCGTTGCTAAACTAAAAAGGTTCCGCGAGTTCCACTTAGCCTGCCTGAGTCATCCGGCTGTGCTGCAGTAATCTCAATCCTGCGAAGTAGTGTGCAGGATTCCTCGCTGAAACGAGCCTGCGCTTCCACTGGAGCTTTCCGGTGGGTATGTGGGCCGAAGTCACGAAACGGAGTGCCCTCGTTCCAGAACTCCACAAGTTGGAACTGGTGTGGGGAGCGATCACGGTACCACCGTCGTTGACTTAACCAGATCGAAGCGATTTTCCCAGCCTTGTGCAGGGAAGTATGGGCGCAACAGCCGCGAGCGGCGAGTCGTGTCCAGACCAAATTGAGTGTCTTTGCGCTGCGAGCAGTGCGCCCGTGTGGCCGCCGTTTCGCGACGTAATGCCATCCGGACTGAAATCCGGGCGGATTTTAAGAGAGATTTGACGGCGCACCTGAAGGTGCGCCCCTTCAAGAACGAAGGAGCTGCAAAGAGTGCCTACATTTAATCAGCTGGTGCGCAAGGGGCGGACGGCGCCGAAGTACAAGACGGCGAGCCCGGCCCTGCAGTCCTGCCCGCAGAAGCGCGGCGTGTGCACGCGCGTGTACACCCAGACGCCGAAAAAGCCGAACTCCGCGTTGCGCAAAGTCGCGCGTGTGCGTTTGACCAACGGCATTGAAGTTACGACGTACATTCCCGGCGTCGGCCACAACCTGCAGGAGCACTCGATTGTGCTGATCCGCGGCGGCCGTGTGAAGGATTTGCCGGGTGTTCGTTATCACGTGGTGCGCGGCACGCTGGATTCAGTGGGTGTGGCGAACCGCAAGCAGAGTCGCTCGAAGTACGGCGCGAAGCGCCCGAAGGCGTAAAGAGGATCTATGCCGAGAAAAGGATATATCGCAAAGCGTGAGCCGTTGGCCGACCCGGTCTACCAGTCCACGCTGGCTAACAAGTTTGTGAACTCGATGATGTGGGACGGCAAAAAGAGCACGGCCCAGTCTATTTTCTACGCCGCGATGAAGAAGCTCGAAGAGAAGGGCGGCGACGAGGCCCTGAAGCTGTTCAAGAAGGCTGTGGAGAATGCCAAGCCGGTTCTGGAAGTGAAGACCCGTCGTGTGGGCGGCGCCAACTACCAGGTTCCTGTGGAAGTGAATGCCGATCGGCGCACTTCGCTGGCGATCCGCTGGATCTTGACCTACAGCCGTGGACGCGGCGAAAAGGGCATGATCGACAAGCTGGCGAATGAGTTGCTGGACGCGGCCAATGGCCGTGGCGCAACCATCAAGAAGAAGGACGATGTGCATCGCATGGCGGAAGCCAATAAGGCGTTTGCGCATTATCGCTGGTAGATGAAGGTTTCCGAGCAGGAAAGGGGTCCTTCGACTCTGGCGTGCGAAGACGGCGCGCCTCCGCTCAGGATGACAACGGTTGAATTGGAAGGTTGACAGCGGACGTAGAGCCGCATAGCAGGAAAAGGGAATATTTTGCCAAGACTGACTCCATTAGAGCGCTGCAGAAATATCGGCATCATGGCGCACATCGATGCCGGTAAGACCACCACGACGGAGCGCATCCTGTTCTACACGGGACGCACGCACCGCATCGGTGAGGTCCACGAAGGTACTGCAACGATGGATTGGATGGCGCAGGAGCAGGAGCGCGGTATCACCATCACGTCGGCCGCGACGACATGCTTCTGGAAAGACATTCGCATCAATATCATTGACACCCCGGGCCACGTGGATTTTACGGCCGAGGTGGAACGGTCGCTGCGCGTACTCGACGGTGCCTGCGCCGTGTTTGACGCAGTGCACGGCGTGGAGCCGCAATCGGAGACGGTGTGGCGCCAAGCCGATAAATACGGCGTTCCGCGCATTTGCTTTATCAATAAGATCGACAAGATGGGTGCTGACTTCGAGCATGCCGTCGATACGATCCGCAAGCGGCTCAATGCCAAGCCGGTGGCGATCCAGTTGCCGATTGGGCAGGAAGACAAGTTCCGCGGCGTGGTTGATTTGATGAGCATGAAGGCGATCATCTGGCATGACGAGACGATTGGCTCCGAATATCATGTCGAGGAAATTCCAGAAGAGCTGAAGAAGAAGGCGAATGCCTACCATCAGATTCTCGTCGAGACCGTCGTAGAAAACGACGATCAGGACGAACTGATGCACAAGTACATCGAAGGCGAAACGATCGGCGAAGCCGAGCTGAAAGCTGCGCTTCGTCGCGCTACCTTGAAGATGAAGGTGTTTCCGGTAATCTGCGGAACAGCCTTCAAGAACAAGGGTGTGCAGCCGCTGCTGGATGCGGTCATTGATTACCTGCCTTCGCCGCTGGACGTTCCGCATGTGAAGGGTACAAACCCTGACAATGGTGCGGAGGAAGAGCGCGGGCCAGACGATAAGGCTCCGTTCGCAGCGCTGGCCTTCAAGATCATGACCGATCCGTATGTCGGTCAATTGACGTTTATTCGCGTGTACTCGGGCCACCTGAAGACGGGTGACAGTGTTTACAACAGCGGACGCAAGCGCGGAGAGCGCATCGGGCGCCTGTTGCAGATGCATGCCAACAAGCGGGAAGAAATCAGCGAGATTTACGCCGGTGACATCTGCGCATGCGTGGGACTGAAGAACGTCACCACGGGCGACACGATTTGCGACGAGAGGCATCCGATTGTGCTTGAGTCGATCGAGTTTCCGGCGCCGGTTATCGCGGTGGCAGTGGAACCGAAGACCAAGGCCGACCAGGAAAAGATGGGCGTCGCGCTGGGCAAACTGGCGCAGGAAGATCCGACGTTCAAGGTTTCGACCGATCCGGACAGCGGGCAAACGATCATCGCGGGCATGGGCGAGTTGCACCTGGAAATCCTGGTGGATCGCATGATGCGCGAGTTTGGTGTGCAGGCTAATGTCGGCAAGCCGCAGGTAGCGTATCGCGAGACCATTCGCAAGATGGCGCAGGCGGAAGGCAAATACATTCGGCAGACCGGCGGTAGTGGCCAGTACGGACACGTGCGCATCCGGCTAGAGCCGAACGAGCCGGGTAAGGGCTACGAGTTCATCAACGACGTCGTGGGCGGCGTGATTCCCAAAGAGTTCATCAAACCGGTGGACCAGGGAATAAAGGAAGCGCTCGAAGGCGGCGTGCTCGCGGGCTACGAAATGGTAGACGTGAAGGCGACGCTGTATGACGGCAGCTACCACGATGTGGATTCGAACGAAATGGCCTTCAAGATCGCCGGTTCGATGGCGTTCAAGGAAGCCGCTCGCAAGGCGAGTCCGGTGCTGCTCGAGCCGGTCATGGCGGTGGAAGTGGTTGTGCCCGAGGAATACATGGGCACCATCATCGGCGACCTGAGCAGCCGCCGCGGCCGCATTGAAGGACTGGAGCACCGTGCAGGTTCGCAGGTGATCCGGGCAATGGTTCCGCTGGCCGAGATGTTCGGTTATGCAACGAATATGCGGTCGAACACACAGGGCCGCGCAACGTTTTCCATGCATTTTTCGCGATACGAAGAAGCGCCCCGCGCCGTGGCCGAAGAAATCGTGGCCAAGGTCCAGGGCAAGAGTCCAGCGGGAACAAAGTAACTAAGGTTTAACAACGATTTCTTACAGGGACGGAGCCTAAGATGGCGAAAGAAAAATTTGATCGCAGCAAGCCGCACGTAAACGTAGGGACGATCGGGCACATCGATCACGGCAAGACGACGTTGACGGCGGCGATCACGAAGGTATTGCAGAAGCACAACCCGAACATCAAGTTCCGCTCGTTCGATTCGATCGACAACGCGCCGGAAGAGCGGGAGCGCGGCA
>Ga0302322_100001680_pt1 | contig 18336 bp, 9 predicted proteins | sample Fen_T0_2_FD_203757 | JGI IMG/M metagenome (GOLD analysis project Ga0302322, IMG submission 203757) | Peat permafrost microbial communities from Stordalen Mire near Abisko, Sweden - Fen_T0_2 | ecosystem: Environmental > Terrestrial > Soil > Wetlands > Permafrost | place: Sweden: Abisko... | reverse complement strand
CCTGTACCGGCGCCTCGAGGAACAGAACGATCGGCTCGGCGTCCTCAACGCGCGGCTGAGCGCGTTCGTCGGCCTGTCGGAGCAGATGCGCGGCCTCGTCGACGAGGAGCAGATGCTCCATCTTCTCGGCCGCGTGATGGCCGAAGTGCTGGACTACCGGCAATGGGCCGCTTACATGTACGACGGCGAGGCGCGCGTGTTCAATGTCGTCAGCTCTATCGGCGGCGCGGAGAGGGTAGAGGCCAAGCAGGCCGGGAGGGCCATCCCGGCGCCGGTGATCGAAGGGCTGGTCGCCAGCGCCACGCCCATGTCGCGCTCGTATTTCGTCGACCATCACCTGCATACGTGGACCGACGAACAGCACTACTGGCTGCCGGCTGAGGACCTCGGGGAGCGCGCGCCCGACGAGTGGCACTGGGACGACACGCTCTTCGTGCCCATGGTCACGGAGCTCGGCGAACTGCTCGGCTACATCGAGGCGTACGACCCCGTCGACCGGCGCCTGCCCAATGTGGACGACGTCCGGCTGCTGGAGGTCTTCGCCGCCAAGGCGTCTTCGGATATCGAGTTGCACCGGGTCTACGAGCAACTCGCCGAGCAGGCGCGTACCGACGGCCTCACCGGCCTGACCAACCATCGTCACTTCATGGACTGCCTCGACGACGAGGTCGCCAAGGCGCGGCGCTATGGCACGCCGCTCTCGCTCCTGATGCTCGATCTCGACGACTTCAAGCCGTTCAACGATACCTACGGCCACCCGCAGGGCGACAAGTTGCTGCGCGGCGTCGCCGGCATCCTGCGCGGGACGACGCGCGACAGGCTGGACCTGGTGGCACGGTACGGCGGCGAGGAGTTCGTCGTCTTGCTGCCCAGCACGCCGGCGGCCGGGGCCACCATGACCGGGGAGCGTCTCATCCGGGACTTGAGCGGCGACGCCCGCGACGCCGTGGGCGTGGCCGAGACGATCCGCCGGATGATGGCCGAGAACCTGTTCGAGGGGTTCCCGTCCCGCGACGAGGTGCACGTGACGGTGAGCGTTGGGATAGCGACCTTCCCCGATCACGCCGGGAGCGCCTTCGAGCTGGTCGTCAACGCCGACAAGGCGCTCTATCTCGCCAAACGAATGGGCAAGAACTGCGTGCGAGTGTTCGACTAGGGTGCGGATAAGTGGCAGGCTAGGGATCGTGCGCGCCGCGGGCCGAGTTCAAGCCCGACTCGCGCGTGCCGAGAGCGGAGGCACATCGGATGCGGAGCTCTGATCGCAACGGCCGGACGCCCGACTGATAGTGACCACTATGCGCTCGCCTGCGAGGTGGGCGCCGCGATCACGTCCTCGCTCGTCCTCGAGGATGTGCTCTCGACGGTCGCGCACCGTATCGCCGAGGCCATGGGCGTGTGGGAGTGCGACCTCTACGAGTATTATCCCGAGAGTCAGACGATCGTCTCCTCGGCCACCTGGTCGACGGACATGACCCAGGACGATATCGACTGGGTGGGTACGGCGGTCACCCTGAAGGACCGCGACAGCTACCGGGCGGTCTTCATCGACGGCGGGTGCAGTGAAGCCTACGCTGATGACGAAGTCGTGGATCCGGCCGATCGCGAGCTGATGGTCAAATGGGGCGAGCTCGCCACCTTCTCCATGGCGCTCGTCTTCGAGGGCAGCGTCATCGGCTGCCTGACGCTGGTCGAGAAGCGCAGCGCGCGCCATTTCAGCGAAGACGACAAGCACCTTGCCTCGCTGCTCGCCATCCCGGCCGCCGCCGCCATCCACCACGCGCGCCTCTACCGGCAGCAGGAACAGCAGAACCGCCATCTGGCCTCGCTCCTCGACTCCAGCCGGGCGCTCACGTCCACGGTGGTGCTCGAAGATGTGCTGGCGCTGGTCTGCCGCAAGGCGGCCGAGGCGCTGGCCACCGCCCAGTGTGTGATCTACGAGTACGATCCCGCGCGGGACGCCATCGTGTACCGTGCTCTGTGGGACGAAGATCCGGCCGCCGACGAGCACGACGGGATCGGGGCGGCCTACCCCCTCGACGAGTACCCGTCCGACCGCGAGGTGTTGCGCCAGGGCCTGGTCGTTGAGGAGTCGGTCTCCGACAAGAGCCTCGCGGGCGATGTGCGCTCCTCCATGGATAGGAATGGCGAGAAGACCTGCCTCAACGTCCCGCTGATCTCGAATGACGAGCCCATGGGAATGCTGGTGCTCATCGAGAGCGCGCGCGAGCGACACTTCTCGGCGGACGAGGTCGAGCTGGCCCGAGGTCTCGGTGAGCAGGCGGCGGTGGCCTTCCGGCACGCCCGCCTCTATCGGCGCCAGGAGCGCCAGAACCAGCGCCTTCTGGCCTTGCTGGAGATCAGCAGGGTCCTCGCGGCCTCCCTCGATGCCGGGGCCGTGTTCGCGGAGATGAGCAAGGAGGTCGCGCGACTGTTCAGCGTACGTGAGGCCGACGTGAGCGTGTGCCTGCGCGCCGCCGACGGCCGGTACTACGCCCTGGAAGACGCCCTTGCGCTGGACGGGGAGGTCGGGCCCGGCGAAGACGACGGCCCGGTGGCGGTCGACCTCGACGAGCTGACCAGCCTCGCGGGCAGCGGCCGCGCCGCAGTCCAGAGCCGCGACGGCGACACCGCCCGCCTGGTGGTGCCGCTGGTGCTCAGCGCCGAGGCGGAGGGGTTCGTGGAAGTCGGCGCCGGCGTGGACCGCGAGTTCAGCCAGGAGGAGGTCGGACTTCTGCAGATCCTGGCCACCCAGGCCGCCGCGGCTATCGTGAACGCGCGTCTTTACCAGACGCTCGAGCGCCAAGCGATCACCGACGGGCTTACCGGGTTGTACAACCACCGCTATTTTTACGAACGTCTCAACCAGGAGTTCGCCCGCGCGCAGCGCTACGGACTGCCGCTGTCGCTGCTCATGCTGGACATCGACGACTTCAAGCGTTTCAACGATTCCTACGGTCATCCCGTCGGCGATCTCGTACTCGGCGAGGTGGGCAAGGTGCTCGCGGAGCAACTCCGTCGCCACGTGGACTTTGCGGCGCGCTACGGCGGGGAGGAGTTCGCCATCCTGCTTCCCAACACGTCCCGCGACGGAGCCCAGGTCGTGGGCGACCGCCTGGTGCGCGAGGTGGCTGCGCTCGGTCAGCCTGGCGCCGACGTGCCGGCGCCGCAGACCGACGGCGCCCGCTCCGTGGGCGAGCGCATCCGCGCCAGCATCGCCGCGGCGGAGCTGCCGGGCGTCGGCGCGGACGACGAAGCGCACGTCACGGTGAGCGTCGGGCTCGCCTCGATCCCGGGCGCGGCAAGCAGCCCCGACGAACTGGTGCGCAACTCCGACAAGGCGCTCTACCTGGCCAAGCGGCTGGGCAAGAACCGGGTCGAAGTCTTCGCCGACGGCGGCGGGTGATGCGCGCATGACCGTCCCCGCCGATCCGTACAAGACCGTCTTCGAGGTGGGCGCGACGCTCAACGCCTCGCTGGACCTGGATGAGGTCTTCGCCACGATCGCGCGTCAGGTGGGCGAGGCGCTCGACGTGCAGTGGTGTGACATCAACGAGTTCGACCCCGAGGCCAGGACCATGACCTACGTGGCCGTGTGGTCGAAGGATCTGCGCGACGAGGACCTGGCGTACCTGGGCACCGTAGTGTCGCTGGAAGAGCGTAGGGAGCGCGACGCGGTCATCCGCGCCGGGGACATCCTGGTGTCCTACCTGGACGACCCGGACCTCGACCCCAAGGAACGCGAGATCATGGAGAAGTACGACGAGTGGGCGACCATGGAGATCCCGCTCGTCTACGGCGACGTGGCCATCGGGGTGCTCGGGGTGGTCGAGTCGCGGCGCACCCGTCGCTTCAGCGACGAGGACAAGGAGCTGCTGCGGCTCTTCGCCCGGCCGGCGGCGGCGGCCATCGGCAACGCGCGCGCGTATCGCGCGCAGCGCGACCTGGCGCAGCGCACCACCGCGCTGCTCGATTCCAGCCGCGCCGTGGCCTCGAGCTTCGTCCTCGAACAGGTGCTCGAGGCGGTCGCGCGCGAGGCGGCGCAGCTCATCGGCTGCCCCGCGTGTTCGATCTACGAGTACGATGCCGAGCGCCACGGCACGTTCTCACGCGTACGGTATGCACGGCCCGGCATCACTCGGGATTGGGCGATGCCCATCGGCACCTTCGAGGCGTCCGAGGACTGGCCCGACGACTACGATCTGATGGTGGCCGGCGAGGCGGTGGTCCACCACGTCGACGACCCCGGCATCTCCGCACAGGAGCGCGAGTTCATGGAACAGCACGGCGAGAACACCACGCTGTCTGTCCCGCTGCGCTTCGGCGACCAGCCCATCGGCCTCTTGCGCCTGGTAGAGCTCGACGGGCGCCGCGAGTTCACGGGACAGGAGCTGGAGCTGGCGCGTGCCTTCGGCGAGCTGGCCAGCGCCGCCATCCACAACGTACGCTTGTTCCGCCGCCAGGAACGGATGACCGGCCGGCTCGTCGGTCTTTTCGACACCAGCCGTTCGATCACCGCAGCGCTCACCGTGGATGAGGTCGTGCGGGCGCTGTACGAAGAGGTCGAGCGCCTGCTGCCCGAGGACGAGGCGTCCGCGATCATCTGGACGTGTGACGATTCCGGAGAGCCGGCGCCGTACGGAACGCTCGACGGCCAGGTGGCGCCGCGCCTATCGGAGACGGCGGCGCGAGCTCTTGCCGAGCTCGCTCCGGCGCAGGAGGCGTGCGCGGCCGGCGCCCGCCTGGCGATCCCCTTCGCCGTCCTCGGCGAAGCCCGGGGGTTCATCGAGATCGAGAGCACCTGCCGCCGCGCCTTCGGCGACGAGTTGGTGGAGATCCTCCAGATCGTCGTCAACCACGCAGCGGTGGCCATCGAGAACTCGGGCCTCTACTCAAGAGTGCAGACGCAGGCCATCACCGACGGCCTCACCGGACTCTTCAACCATCGCTACTTCTATGAGCGTCTGGAACAGGAATGCACCAGGGCGCGGCGGTACGATCTGCCGCTGGCGCTGCTCATGATCGACATCGACGACTTCAAGATGTTCAACGACCGCTGCGGGCACCAGCGCGGCGACGGCGTGCTGCGCGACGTCGCGGGGATCCTCCAGCGGGGCGTGCGCTGCGGCATCGACCTCCCGGCGCGGTACGGCGGCGAGGAGTTCGCCGTGCTGCTTCCGCACACGCTGACGGGTGGCGCCGGAACGGTCGGAGACCGGCTCATCCGTCACATCGCGGAGCTGGCCGAGGCCGGCGGCGAGATCCCGCCGCCCGGAGCCGGCGCGTTGCTCGTCGGCGAACGGCTGCGTCACGACATCGAGGAGTCGGCGTACACCGGCCCCGTCAAGAGGGGCCCGGTGCGCGTGACGGTCAGCGTCGGGGTCGCGGCCATGGCCGGAGCGGACGTGCGCGAGGAAGAGCTCGTAGAGTGCGCCGACAAGGCTCTTTATGTGGCCAAGCGCTCGGGCAAGAACCGCGTCGAGGTGTTCGCATGAGCGACCTGCCGCGCGAACCCGACGTCTTCGCTCTGGCCTCCGATGCCGGCTTGGCTATCGCCGCGAGCCCCGACCTCGACGAGATGCTCTCGGTCATCGCGCGCCGGGTGGCCGAGGCGCTCGATGTCTGGGAGTGCGATATCTACGAGTACCTGCCCGAGGTCGACACTCTCGTTGCCGTCGCCATGTGGTCACCCGATGTCACGGCGCGAGACAGGGAGTGGCTCGGTAGCGCGTATCCCATCGCGGAGCGGGCGAGCTACGAGAAGCTGCTCCGCGAGCGGGACCTCCGGGAGTACCATGTCGACGACCCGAACCTGCCACGCGGAGACAGGGAGCTCATGGAGGCCTGGGGGGAGCGCAGCGTGCTGTCCATCCCCCTTGTCTTCCAGGACGCGGTCGTCGGTGCGCTCACCCTGGTCGAGACGCGCGCCCCGCGGCGGTTCAGCCCCGGCGACCTGCGCCTGCTCGAGCTGATGGCGGTGCCGGCCGCCGTCTCCGTCCACAACGCGCGCATGTTCCGCCGCGAAGCGGAGCAGAACCGTCGCCTGCAGGCCCTGCTCGGCGCCAGCCGGGCGATCTCCTCCACGATCCGGCTGGACGAGCTGCTGGACGCCATCGCCACCGCCGCCGGACAGGCGCTCGACACGGCCGAGTGCGCCATCAACACCTATGACCCCGAGACCGAGACACTGGTCATCAAGGCGTACTACCAGCGCGATCCTCGCGAAGATCCGCGTGAGTGGCTGGGGCGGCCATACTCGCTGGCCGACTACCCGGCGGATCGCGCGACTCTGTTCGGCGGCGAGATCATGCAAGAGCGAGTTTCCGATCCCGACCTGGACGAGGCCAACCGGCGCAACATGCTGGAGAACGATGAGATGACGCACCTCAGCGTGCCGCTGGTGCACGAGGGGCGGCCGATCGGTCTCCTGGTCTTCATCGAGATCGAGAATGAGCGTCACTTCACCGAAGAGGAACGACAGGTCGCCTGGGCGTTGGGCGAGCAGGCCACGGTCGCCATCAGCAACGCCCAGCTGCTGCTGCGCTCCGAGGAGCAGAACCGGCAGCTCAACATGCTCCTGGAGTCGACGCGGGCGATCAGCTCCAGCGTCGTCCTGGAGGACGTGCTGGCGATCGTCGCGCGCACCACCGCCGAGGCGCTGGGCGCCGAGCAGTGCCAGATCCAGGAGTATGACTCCGCCGCCAACACCGTGCGGCCGGTGGCCTTCTGGCAGCGCCGCACCGATGTTCCCGAGCCGGACAGCATGTACAAGACGTACTCGCTGGACGACGAACCCGATGAGCACGCCTTTCTCGAGGGGAAGAAGGTCGTCCAGCAGCTCTACTCCGATCCCGATCTGGCGCAGACCACGCGGCGCATCATGGAGAACTACGGTGACCTCTCGTACCTGAACGTGCCGCTGATCTTCACCGAGCAGTCGTTCGGCGTGATGGTCCTGGTCGAGACGGAGAACGAGCGGCGCTGGACCGACGAGGAGATCGATCTGGCCCGTGCGCTCGCGGACCAGGCGGCCGTGGCCATCGAGCACGCCCGCCTCTACCGGCGCGTACAAGACCAGGCGGTCACCGACGGCCTGACAGGTCTGTACAATCACCGCCATTTCTACGAGCGTCTCGAGCAGGAGATCGCCCGCGCCCGGCGCTACGGCACCCCGGTCTCGCTGCTCATGATCGACATGGACGATTTCAAGGCTTTCAACGACCGCCACGGCCACCTTGCCGGCGACATCATCCTGCGCGAGATGGCAGATGCGCTGCGCGTCGAGTTGCGGCAGAACCTGGACATCGCGGCGCGGTACGGCGGCGAGGAGTTCACCGTCATCCTGCCCAACACGCCGATGTCGGCGCTGACCGAGGCGCAGATGGAGATGGACCTGGCCGGGAAGCTGACCAAAGGGCTTGGCGGCGAGGAGCCTCCGGCTCCCGGCCACCGCGACGGGGCCGGGCAGGTGGCGGAACGCATCCGCCGGCGCGTCGCCGAGATGGAGTTCGTCGCCGGCGACGGCACGCCGCTCTCCCGCCTCACGGTGAGTATCGGAGTCGCCGTCTACCCACACGGGACAGATACGCCCGAGGACCTGGTGGGGAACGCCGACGCGGCGCTCTACAAAGCAAAGCGTGCCGGCAAAGACCGAGTCGAGAGCTACGGGTAGCCGGATGGCCGAAGCGCACACGGGTCCGGGAGCGCCGAGTGGAGCCACTCCCCCGCCGGCTCACGCCCAAGCGCCGCCGGCCGGTGATCCTCTGGCGGCGGCCGTCGGCCGAGACCCCGCGGAGTTGCTGCAATCGGTCGTCGCCGAGATCGGCCAGGCGCTGGACATGTGGTCGGTGGACCTGTGGTCCTTTGCCAGCGAATCTGACTCGCTCACGTGCCGCGCCTTCTGGTGCCGCGAAGACGGCGACGCTGCGGCCGACTGCGTCGGCGCCGTCGTCGGCCTGGACCAGAGCCACGACCTGCGGCGCCTGGTGCTCGTGGGCGAAGTCGTGGAGTGCCACGTCGGGGACGACCTGCCGCCGGCCGAAGCCGCCGCTATGGCGCAGAGCGGCTTCGCCAGCCGCATCGACGTGCCGCTGCTCGCGGGCCCCGAGGTGCTCGGCGTGGTGTGCATCCGCGAACGGCGCGCCGTGCGCCGGCTTTCGCCGGACGAGCGTGAACGCCTCGGCGGCCTCTGCCGCCTGGCCGCCGTGGTTCTTCGCACGACGGCGCTCTACGAGCGCGAGTCGGCTCGCAGCCGGCGGCTGTTGGAAGTCCTGGAGACGAGCCGCAGCCTGGGCGCCGGGCTGGACCTCGCGGAGATCGCCGAGGCGGTGCGCGAGGAGGTCCGGCTGCACCTGGCCACGATCGGCGGAGAAGCCGTCGTCGTCCTTCGCCAGGACGACGGCTCGTACGCCCGTCCTCGACGGCCGCAGGACGTGGCCGGCGGCGAGAGCGGCCTCGAGAGGTGGACGGCCGATGCGGTCGCCCGGCAGGCGGTCGACCTGGGACGCACTGAGCACACGCGGACGTCCGGAGGGCTGTTGCGCCTGGTGGTGCCGCTGGCGGCCGGTGGCCCCGCCTTCGGCTACCTCGAGGCCAGCGCCAAGATGAGCCGCTCGTTCCGCCCGGACGAGACTGAGATCGTGGAACTTCTGGCCGAGCAGGGCGCGGCGGCGCTGGCTGCGGCGCGCGCCTACGGCGTGCTCAAGAGCCGCTCCGCCACCGATCCGCTCACCGGCCTGTACAGCCGCTGGTACTACTACGAGAGGCTGTACGCGGAGGTGGCGCGCGGCCACCGCTACAAGCAGCCGCTCACGCTCATGGTCGTCGGCATCGACGCCTACGAGGACTTCGTGCGCACTCATGATGGCACGCGTCGCGAGGCGGTGCTGACCGGCGTGTCGCGGGCCGTGCGCGGTTGCCTGCGCGACAGGGTGGACGTCCCGTGCTACCTCGGCGGCGGCCGGTTCGCCCTGCTGCTGCCCAACACGCCCTGCAACGCCGGCGGCGCCGGGGTGGTCGCCGAACGCGTGCGCGTGACGATCGCCGAGCTGCACCTTCGGGACGATGACCTGGGCGTGCTCGGGCGGTTCACGGTCAGCGTCGGCGGCGCCGGCTATCCCGGGCATGCCGACGACCCCGACGAGCTCGCCGCCGCGGCCGAAGCGGCGGTGACGCGCGCCGCGGCCGCCCGGGATCTCGTGGTCCTCGCCGGCGAAGAGGAGTGAGCGGCAGCCGGCCTTAGCCGGTGCCGAGCTGCGTGAGCGCGTCCAGGGCGGCCGGGTCGCCGGTGAGTATCTGGGAGGCGGCGCCCTCGACGCGAGCCGCCATGGCGTCGACGAAGTACCGGGCCGCCAGCAGCTTGCGCGCGTCGTTCTGCGCCGCTCGCAGCAGGAGGTAGCCGCAGATCACATCGATGGCCGTCTCCACGAGGCGGCGGGCGTGGAAATCGCGGAAGCGTACATCGTCGAGCTCGCGCACGTGGGCGACCGCCTCGGCGTGGCGCGCGCGGGCGTGGCGCACGCGCGCCAGCAGGTCCGGGGTGGCGCCGAATTCCTCCGCGTCGTACTCGTCGAGCTGGGCGGCGAGGGTGCCGCCGAGGACGCCGCCGATGGCGGCCACCACCTGCAGCTGAGTGGTCCCCTCATAGATGTTGGTGATGCGCGCGTCGCGGGTGTGGCGCTCCACGGCGAAGTCGCGCATGTAGCCCGAGCCGCCGTGGATCTGCAGCGACTCGTAGGCAACGGTGTTGGCCATCTCGGTGCAACAGGCCTTGGCCATGGGCGTGAACAGGGCGGCGAGACGGGTGAACTTCTTGAGCTCGGCGCGCAGCGCCTTGACCTCGGCGGCGGCCTCGGGGCCGGCGGCCGCAGGCCCTCCGGCGTCGTCCACCGGCGCGGTGAGCTGCCCGAGGCGATGCTCCAGCACTTCCTTCAGGTCGACGATGCGTGCCGTCTCGTAGAGCAGGGCGCGTGCCGCCTCGAGGCTGATCTTCATGTCGGCAAGCATCCCCTTGACGGCGGTGAGCTCGCCGATGGGAGCGCCGAACTGGACGCGCTCCTGGGCGTACTTGGCCGCGGCGCGGTACGCGGCCTCGGCGATGCCTTGCGCCTGCGCGGCGATGGCGACACGGGCGCCGTTCATCAGGCTCATGACATAGGTCGTGAGGCCGCGCCGGCGCTCGCCGACGAGCAGCGCCGGCGCGTCGTCGAACTGCAGCTCGCAGGTGGGCGAGCCGTGGATCCCCAGTTTGTCTTCGAGGCGCCGGATCTTCATGTGCTCGTCGCGCTCGTAGAGGAACATGCTCAGGCCGCGGGCGTCGGTGGTGCCCTCCTCCGAGCGCGCGAGGACGAGGCTGATGCGCCCGTTGCCGTTGGTGATGAAGCGCTTCACGCCGCTCAGGCGAAAGGTGCCGTCGGGCTGCTCGGTCGCCTTGAGCTGCACGTTCTGCAGGTCGGAGCCGGCCTCCGGCTCGGTGAGGGCCATGGAACCGGTGACCTCCCCGCTGGCGAAGCGCGGCAGGAAGGCGGTCTTCATCGCTTCGTCGCCGAACTTGTTGACCGTCTCCGCGATGTCCTGGAGACCGAAGATGTTCATCAGCGCCGGGTCGGCGCGGCTCACCATCTCGACGATCATCACGCTGACCGAGACGGGGAAGTTGAGGCCGCCGTACGCGCGCGGCAGGGTGATGCCCATGAGGTCGGCCTGGGTGAGGCGCTCGAGGCTCTCGGCGATGCCTGGGGCGTACCTGACCTCGCCGTCCACCAGCTCGGCGCCGGCGCGGTCCACGTCCTCGGCCCGCGGGTCGACGAACTCGCCGGCGATGTCACCGACGATCTCGAGCGTGCGTTCGTAGGAGTCGAGGGCGTCGCCCAGGTCCTTGGGCGCGTAGGCGAAGTCCCGCGCCTGGTCGTAGTTGTCCTCGCGCAGGCGGACGATGCGCGCCAGGTCGAGGCGGCGCAAGGTGGCCTGCAGATCCGGGTTGTCGGTGAAGAAGTTGCTCATGCCTTCGTCCTGTAGGCCTTGATCAGCAGGGGGATGACCTTGTGCAGGTCGCCGACGATGCCGTAGTGCGCGACGGCGAAGATCGGCGCCCGCGGATCGCTGTTGACGGCAAGGATGCGGGCGCTCTGATCCATGCCGGCGCGGTGCTGCACGCTGCCGCTGATGCCGCAGGCGATGTAGAGCTTGGGGCGCACCGTGGTGCCGGTTTGGCCCACCTGGTGTTCGTGGCTCACCCAGCCCGCATCCACGGCGGCGCGGCTCGCGCCGACCACGCCGCCAAGCGTGCGGGCCAGCTCCTCTACGAGGGCGAAGCCCTCGCGCGAGCCGACCCCGACGCCGCCTGACACGACGACGCGGGCGCCCTTGAGATCGACCCGCTTCTCCTCCTGCACGCGGCGGACGAGCGTGACGGCGAAATCCGGAGCGGTGAGGACGATGCGGTCGGCGGGGGCGACGGGAGCCGACGAGCGCTCCACGGGCACCTCGAAGACGGCGCCGGTGCGGCTCTCGTCGGCCTCCGGCATCACCATCACGCCTTCGCGCACGGTGGCCATCTGGGGCCTGTGCTCCGGGCTCACGATCGTGGCGATGATATTGCCGCCGAAGGCGGGCCGGATCTGGAAGAGGAGGTCGGCGTAGGTCTCGCCCTTGGCGGAGAAGTCGCCGATGCGCAGGTCGGTGCAGTCGGCGGTGAGGCCGGTGCGCAGGGTGCTGGCGACGCGCGGCGCGAGGTCGCGGCCGGTGGTGGTGGCGCCGTAGAGCACGATCTGCGGCCGATGGGCGCGGACGAGGCCGGCGACCAGGCGCGTGTAGGGAAGAGCCAGATAGTCGGCGAGGTCGCCGTGGTCGGCCAGGTAGACGGTGTCGGCGCCGAGGGAGATGAGGGCGGGCGCGAGGGCCTTGACGGCCTCGCCCGCCCCGGCCACCACGGCGCCCACGGCGACGCCGAGCGTGTCGGCGAGCTCGCGGGCGCGGCCGAGCAGCTCGAGGCTGACCTCGGCCATGACGCCGTCGTGCTGCTCGACGACGACCCAGACGTCTCCCCGGGCGGCGCCGCTCGCCGCGCTCGTTCCCCCGCCCGTCCCGCCCGCGCTAGCCAAGGATGTGCTCCTCGATGAGCTCGTGCACGAGCGCGTTGACGCCGGCCTCGTCGGGCTCCACCATGCGCGCCTCGCTCTGCGCGAGCACGACGCTCTCGATCTCCTTGACGCGCGTCGGCGAGCCGCGCAGCCCGAGGGCCTCGCGGTCGGCCCCGAGTGCCTCGTGGTCCCACTGCACGATGCGCGCCCGGCACACGGGCTTGCCGGTGCGGCTGAGGAGGCACACCTCGGCGGCGTCGCTGTCCGGGTCCAGATAGCTGTCGTCATAGTCTGGCGAGGCCTCGGCGACAGCGTTCTTGTACGTCATCACGAGCTTGACGCTTGCCGGGCGCGGCTCGTTGGCCTCGCCGGTGACGGTGAGCAGGCAGGGCAGCGTGGAGGCGAGCGTCTCGAAACCGCCCTCGATGCTGCGCGTGGCGGTGACGAAGCCGCCGGCCCGGCGGCCGTCGTCGACGGCCATCACCACCGGCGGGATCAGCTCGTCGATGCGGCTCACGCAGGTGATCTGCGGGTAGCCGAGCTTCTCGGCGGTCTGCGGGCCTACCTGGGCCGTATCGCCGTCGATCGCCTGCCGTCCGCTGAGCACAAGGTCGGCGCCGCCGAGCTTGCGCACCGCCAGCGCGAGCGCATAGCTCGTGGCCAGCGTGTCGGCGCCGGCGAAGGCCTTGTCGGTGAGCAGGATGACCTCGTCGGCGCCGCGGTACAGCGACTCGCGCAGTACCTGCGCGGCGGCCGGCGGGCCCATGGTGACGACGCTCACGCGCGCGTCGTGGCGGTCCTTGAGGTGCAGCGCTTCTTCCAAAGCGTTGAGGTCTTCGGGGTTGAACACGGCCGGCAGCGCTGCCCGGTTGACCGTGCCGTCTTCCTTCATGGCCTCGCCGGTCACGTTGGCCGTGTCCGGGACCTGCTTGACGAGGACGACGATGCGCAGCTGGGGCATGTCAGACGACCAGAGTCGGGGCGTTGTGAGTGTGGGGATGCTCGTGCACGGAGCCGAGAGAGTACCAGACCCGGCGGGGTGCGGCAAAAGTCGCGCACCTGGGGGGCTCGCGCCCGTTCGCGTCTGGCCTGGCGACGGTCTTCGAGATCCCTGAGTCGACCGGAGCCGGATCCCGTGCGACAATCCTCGCATGAGGAGGGGCCTCCCAGTACTGTCGGCGCTGGTCGCGCTGGCTAGCGTCATGCTCGTGACGTCGACGTGCGGCGCGGCCGCGCTTGCGGCCGCCGCGCCTGCCTCGCGGGCCGCCGCGCCGATCCCGCGGAAACCCGCGCCGCCTGTCCTCGACGACCTGCGCGGCCCGCTGGCGCGAGAGACCGCGCTCGACCTGCCGCTGTTTCTCGGCGCTCGCGGCGCGCTGCCGTCGGCGAAGGAGACCGGGGTGTACGCCGCCGGCCGCATCGCCGTCAGCGTCGTCTTCGTGGAGAGCAACGGCGCCATCGATCCCAACCGCGAGAACTGGTCGCGCCCAGACCCCCGCTACCCGGGCCGCTCCCGTCGCGCGATGGTGCTGGCCAAGATCCAGGCGGCGCTCGACTGGTGGAACGCACGCTCCCCGGACGGCTCGCTGCGGCTCTTCCTGCCCGCGAGCGGCCGGTACGGCGCCCCCCGTACGCTCACGACCGGCTACGAGCCCATCACGCGCCCGACCAGCCAGTTCGCCACGGACTACCGGCTCTCCGACGCGGCCTGGCGCTGGCAGGTCATGGGCAAGCTCGGCTTCGCCCACGTGCGCGCCAGCGACAGCCCGCCGCCGGAGCGCGCCTACGCGGACAAGACGCGCAACAGGAACGGCGCCGACTTCGCCTTCGTCCTCTACGTGGTCGACAGCCTGCGCGACAAGGACGGCGCCTTCGCCGACGGCGCGATCGCCTATACCTCCGACCTCTTCGGGCCGTACACGGTGCTCACCTACGACAACGACGGCTACGGCTTCGCCAACTTCGACGCCGTGCTGGCGCACGAGATGGGGCACCAGTTCGGAGCACTCGACGAGTACGCGCCGCCGTGGCCCGGCTACCCCAGCACCGGCGGCCTCACCTCCGGCTACCTGGGCGTGCGCAACCGCAACGCCGTGCGCGGCGGCGCCACCAATGTGCCGTGCATCATGCGCGGTTCGCAGGAGACCCTCGACGCCTTCGCGGCCGGGGACCTCTGCCCGTCGACGATAGGCCAGACGGGTCTCCGCGACCGTGACGCCGACACGCATCCCGACGTCGTGGACACGCGGCCGTGGTTCCGCGACGGCCCGCAGGCCGTCGCGGCGGACGGCCGCGTCACCGTGACCGGCGCGGTCCGCGAGCAGCCGTGCCCGCGCGGGCGCACCAACTTCCACACATACTTCCAGCACAACATCAGTATCGCGGTGCCGCACGACCTGCGCTTCCGCGTCGACGGCGCGAACGCCTGGCAGGATGTCATGCCGACGGATGGCAGCTTTGATCGGCCTTCCGAGAAGTGGCGCCTGACGACCGACCCGCTGGCCGACGGTCACCACACTCTGGAAGTACAGGGGACGACCGGCGGCACGTCCGGCTTCAGCCGGGATCTCTGGGTCGGCTCCACGCCGGTCGCGCTCGACCTCGCCGTCGACGCCGCCTTCACGGTCCGTCAGGCGACGATCACCGCCGGTCACAACGTGCGCTTCTACGTGAGCAGCGCCAGCAGCGGCCTGCCGGTCCCGTATCTCGACGGTGTCACTCTCGGACGCGCTTCGGCCGGGTCGGCCGGCGGGACGGCGGCCGCGACAGATCGCGGCGGCCGCTGGACCGGCCTGCTCAAGCCCCTGCGCAGCGGCGACTTCGTGGCGCGCTTCGCCGGCGCCGGCGTGTTCCTGCCGGCGTCGCCCTCGGCCGCGGTCGCCGTGCGCGTGCGCACGGCGATCAGCGCCTCGGCCCCGGCCGGCCCGTTCAGGCTCGGTGACCGGGTGCGCGTCAGCGGCGCCGTCAAGCCGCTCAGTCCGGGAGCCGCCGTGAGTCTCGAAGAGACCCGCGACGGCGGCTCCACCTGGAAGCGGGTGGCCTCGGGGTACTCCACCGCAAAGTCGCGCTTCGTGCTCGCCTATGCGACCCGGCACCGCCGCGCCGTCCACCTGCGCGTGCGCTGCGCCGCCACCGCTACCAACCTCGGCAACACGCTCCGGCTGCCGGTCTTCCGCGTGCTGTAGCCGCCGCGTCCGGCGCCGGCGTCTACGCAGCCGCGTCCGGATCCGGCCCGGCGGCCAGAACCTCGGCAGTGACCGTGTCGCGGTACTGCTCGAAGTTGGCGGCGAACATGCCGGCCAGCTTGCGCGCCGCGGCGTCGTACGCATCCTTGTCGGCCCACGTGGCGCGCGGGTCGAGATCGCTCTCGGCGGCGCAGTCGCACCCGTCCGGCACCAGCACCTTGAACACCGGGTGTGGTGTGAAGCCGGCCATGCTGAGGCTGCCGTCCAAGGCTGCGGTGAGCAGCCCGCGCGTGAGCTCGATGCTCATGCGGTGGCCGGCGCCGTAGGGGCCGCCGGTCCAGCCGGTGTTGACGAGCCAGCAGTCTGCTCCAAACGCGGCGAGGCGCTCCGCCAGCATCGTCGCGTAGCGACTGGGGGCCAGCGGCATGAACGGCGCCCCGTAGCAGGCCGAGAAGGTGGGCCGTGGTTCGTCGATGCCCACCTCGGTGCCCGCGACCTTGGAAGTGAACCCGCTGAGGAAGTGGTAGCTCGCCATGGCCGGCGTGAGCCTGGCGATGGGCGGCAGCACGCCATAGGCGTCGCAGGTGAGCAGGAAGACGTTGCGCGGATGGTCGCCCACGCCACCCAGCTCGGCGCCGGGGATGTGGTCGATGGGGTAGGTGGCGCGCGTGTTCTCGGTCAGGAAGTCCGAGGTGTAGTCGATGACCCGCGTCTGCGGGTCGATGATCACGTTCTCGAGGATCGAGCCGAAACGGATGGCGTTGAAGATCTGCGGCTCGGCCGCGGCGTCGAGGTCGATCACCTTGGCGTAGCAGCCGCCCTCGAAGTTGAACACCGAGTGGTCGCTCCAGCCGTGCTCGTCGTCGCCGATCAGGCGGCGCAGCGGGTCGGCGGAGAGGGTCGTCTTGCCGGTGCCGGAGAGGCCGAAGAAGAGGGCCACGTCGCCGTCCTTGCCGGCGTTGGCCGAGCAGTGCATGGGCAGCACGTTGCGCGGCGGCAGGAGGTAGTTCATCACGGTGAAGATGGCCTTCTTCATCTCGCCGCCGTACAGGCTCCCGAGGATGAGGACGAGCCGCCGCTTGAAACTGATGCCGACGTACACCGAGCTGCGCGTGCCGTCGATGTCGGCGCTGGCGCGCAGGGCGCCGCAGTTGATGACAGTGAAGCCCGGCGTGAAGTCTTCGAGCTCGATGGGCGCCGGGCGCACGAAGAGCGTGTGAGCGAAGAGCGCGTGCCAGCTGGCGTCGGCGACGATACGCACCGGCAGGCGGTAGTTGCGCTCGGCGCCGGCGAAGCCGTCGAACACGTAGAGGTCGCGGTCGTGCAGGTAGCCGCGCGCCTTGCCGAGCAGCTTCTCGAAGAGCGCGGCCGAGCAGGGCTTGTTGATCTTCCCCCACAGCACGTCGGCCGACTCCGCCTCCTTGACGATGCAGCGGTCCTCCGGTGAGCGCCCCGAGGGCTCGCCGGTCTTGACGACCAGAGCGCCGTTGGCGGCGAGGATGCCCTCGCCGCGGGCCAGCGAGCGGGCGATGAGCGCCGCCGGCGCCAGATTGCGGTGGATCTCGCCGGCGCCGCTCAGACCCAGCGTCTCGAGCTGCGCTCGCACGTCGTTGGCGATGGTGGTGCTCGTCGTCACGCCGCCCTCCCCCCCGTCCGGCACGGCGTCGGTGACCGCCGAGCCTCTAGAAGACTCGTACCGTAGCAGACGCAGACGTGGTTCTCCAAGAGCCGGCGTTGCGTCTCCCGGTACTCGTCCGGCGCCGCGGCCGGGCTGCCGGCGACGTTCGCTTTGCCTCAAGCCCTTGCACAGTCCGTGACAATAGCGTAGGTATGACGGTCACAAGTTGCCACGCGGGAGCGGGGGCCCTTCGCGGAGGCTGTTCTGTCATTGCGAGAGGAGGGCTGTACGACCATGGCCGAAGTGGAACTTCAACACGAACGAGCGAAGCTCAAGAAGGTCCTGCGCCGCTGGGACCTGATCTTCTTCAGCGTCTGCGCCATCATCGGGCTCGACGCCGTCGCCGGGCTCGCCAAGTGGGGCCTGGGGCAGGGCATCACCTGGTTCATCATCTTCGTCTTCCTGTTCCTGCTGCCGTACGGCCTGGTCACCGCCGAGCTGGGCGCGGCATTCCCGGCTGAGGGCGGTATCTACACCTGGGCGCGCATGGCCTACGGCAAGCTGCCCGGTGAGCTCACCGCCATCCTGTATTGGATCTCGAACGCGATCTGGATCGGCGGCGCGCGCGCCGCGGTCACCATCGCGTCGATCAACGGCTTCTTCCTTGAGCCCAACGGCAAGGCGGATGTCGGCACCCTGGGCTCCATCATCATCGGCCTCATCTTCGTGTGGGTGTGCATCGGGATCGCCGTCGTCTCGTTGAAGAACGGCAAGTGGGCGGGCAACATCGGCGCCTGGACCAAGGCCATCGCCGTGCTCGGCTTTGCCCTCGTGGTGATCGGCAGCCTGGTCAAGCATGGCGTGCCCCACGGCATCGCCGGCGCCGGCACCTACGCGCCGTCCATCAGCGGTTTCCTCGCCGTGATCGGCGCCATCATCTTTCTGTTCGTCGGTTTCGAGCTCGAGTCCGGCGCCAGTGAGGAGATGGTCGACCCGCAGCGCGACGTCCCCATCGGCATCCTGCGCTCAGGCATCATCACGAGCGTGCTCTACATCATCGTGCTCGCGGGCATCCTGGTGACGCTGCCGGTGAAAGAGCTCACGACCTCGAGTGGGCTCACGGGCGCGTTCGCGGCGGTCAACCAGTCAGTGTTCGGCTCGGGGACGGGCGCGAAGCTGCTCGGTTACCTGTTCGGCATCGACATCATCCTCACGCTGATCGGCTCCGGTTCCGTGTGGATCCTCGGCTCCTGCCGCGTGCAAGCCGTGGCCGCTCTCGACGGCGCCGCACCGCGCTTCCTCGGTAGGTTCAGCAGCCAAGGCACCCCGAGCGCCATGGCCTGGCTATCGGGCATCGTCGGCTCAGCCTTCGTCATCATCGTCTTCTGGGTGTCCAGCAGCGGCGGCGATACGCTGAACAGCGCGATGGCCGTGTTCCTGGGTATCGCTCTGTCTA
>Ga0302322_100001679_pt1 | contig 18337 bp, 13 predicted proteins | sample Fen_T0_2_FD_203757 | JGI IMG/M metagenome (GOLD analysis project Ga0302322, IMG submission 203757) | Peat permafrost microbial communities from Stordalen Mire near Abisko, Sweden - Fen_T0_2 | ecosystem: Environmental > Terrestrial > Soil > Wetlands > Permafrost | place: Sweden: Abisko... | reverse complement strand
CCTGAGTTACCTGCTTAATTGCTTTTAGACTTATTTGCTCTTATCCGGATATGGCGGCCGCGGTGCAAGCTTCGCCGGCTTCATTTTCATCTCATCCTGTACTTGCTGAATTGCTTTGTTCAATTGTTCATCATCCCCTGCAAATTCCTTTGCCGGATCGTTATCGACCACGATATCAGGATCGACACCATGACCTTCCATAATCCATTCCTTGCCTTCGATGTCGTATCGGGAGAACTCGGGTTTATTCAGGAACCCGCCATCGAGCAGCGGCAATGAACCGCGAATTCCTACCACACCGCCCCACGATCGTTTCCCGATGATCTTTCCCAGCTTTGCTTGCCGGAAACGATAGCCGACAATGTCGCCGTCAGACGCAGAGAATTCATCGATCAACAGAACTTTCGGACCGAGTACCGTTCCACCCGGATCGATCGAAGGAGCTCCATTGCGCGCAATATCTATCATCGCGATATCACGCTGCAGCCGTTCAATGATTTGTGGTGATACATTGCCGCCTCCGTTTCCGCGGCAATCGATGATCAAGCCTTCTTTGCGAAGCTGAGGATAATAGTACTTCACAAATTCATTTAATCCCGGAGCTCCCATATCCGGAACATGAACATATCCTATTTTCCCATCGGTCGCTTTGGAAACCTTTTCGATGTTCGCTTGAACCCAATTATAATAATACAGCGGTTGTTCATTCCCGATAGGAATGACGGTTGTCTCATGCGCTCCGGCGTCCTTCGGTTCAGCATTGAGTTTCAACTTCACTTGTTTCCCAACCGTATTGACCAGCGTCTCAAATATGTCTTTCATTTGGTTTGTTGGTTTGCCATCGATGGCAAGAATGTATTCGCCTTCTTTTGCGTTCACACCGATTTCCGTCAACGGCGAGCGGACATGATGATCCCAATTCTGGCCTTTAAGAATTTTACTTATGTGGTAGTAGCCCGATTTCGCATCGTGTTCAATTTTCGCGCCCAGCAATCCAGTCTGAATACGATCTGCTTTCGGCATATCACCGCCGCCGACGTAGGTGTGTCCGGTACTCAACTCACCGATCATTTCACCAATAATGTACGTCAGGTCGGCCCGATGATTGACAAACGGCACCAAAACTTCATATTTCTTTTTCATTCCCGCCCAATCAACACCGCTCATGTTGGGAGCAAAATAAAAGTCTCGCATCTGCCGCCAGCACTCGTTGTAGATTTGCGTCCATTCTGCATGATGATCAAGTTTTATTTTCATGTCGGAAAGGTTCAGTTTATCCTTGATCTCTATCTTCGCTGTCGGGAGATCGAGGATAGCAAAGGATCCATCCTGTCCGACCAGCATCTTTTTTCCGTCGGCAGAAATTTCGAATCCGTTGAACTCGCCCAGTTCGGTTTCTTTGAGCTTTTCCAGATCATAGAACAATAATTTTGGTTTCTCATCCTTGGTACCGTTGCGGGTATAGTACACTTTTTCTCCAACGGATTGGATATTCCGATACCGTGATGCGGTGATGGGCAGGACCGTGATACGCCCCTGAATTCCGTCGGTGTCAACTTTCACGACAATTTCTTTTTTCTCGTCTTTCTTCTTGTCAGATTTTTCATCCGGCTTACCGGACTTTTCTTCCTTGATCTTGACTTCGTCACTCTTCGGCTCAAAGGGAGATTTTGTTTCTTTTGATAACGTCAGAAGGTAAATCTTTGCCATATCAAAGTACGCATGGTTCCATTCCGTTTGACTGTAGGATGGGTTAAATGTCCTGTTCGACACAAAAAAGAGATACCTGCCATCCGAGCTGAATGTCGGTTCGTACGACGAGAACCAGCCGTCGGTGATCTCAACAATCTTTTGAGTTTCGATGGAATACAAACAGAGCTTCGTCATGACTTCTTCTTCCGGCTTTGCAAATGCGATCCACTTGCTGTCAGGCGACCACGAATAGTCAGTGAACTCCCATATATCCGATTGCATCACGATCGTCACTTTCTTCGACACCACATCAACATACTGCAGCCTCTGCTGTTTATCCGCCCACAAAATTTTCTTCGAATCGGGAGACCATGCAAGATTATATTTATAGACATCACCTTTCGTGGTGAGCTGAGTTGATGTTCCGTTTCCGTCCTGAGGCATCAGATAGATTTCATCTTCACCCGTTGCATCGGAGATATAGGCAATCGATGTACCGTCGGGTGACCATTTGGAATTACGTTCATGGATGCCTGGAGTTTTTGTCAAATTGCGTATGTTGCCAAACTTGACCGGCACAGTAAAAATATCTCCTCTCGCACCAAACAATGCCCGGTTGCCATCCGGTGCAATTTCGTAATTTGTGATATTCTTACCGACATCTATCAGACCCCCGCGTCCACTATCAAAATCATCATTGATAGTGATGGGTACTTTCTCTGTTTTTCCACTCACAAAATCATATTGATATATGAATCCGCCATTCTCGAACACAACTGCATGATCACCCAGCGACGGAAATTTGATATCGTACTCTGTGAAATTTGTTACCTTCTTCGTTTCCTTTGTGTTCATATCAAAAGAATAAAGATTCATCCTTTTATTCTCATCCCTATCAGAAATAAAATAGATACTATTCCCGCTCCACATCGGGAAGATATCCTGCGCGGGATTATTGGTGATGTTGGTTGTCTGCTTGGTTTCAAAATCATAGAGCCAAATATCATCAGCCTGGCCGCCGCGATATCGCTTCCATGTTCTGAATTCACGGAAGACACGGTTATAGGCAAGTTTTTTTCCGTCCGGTGAGTACGAACAGAATCCACCACGGGGCAACGGCAACTGCACGGCGATGCCTCCATCGATCGATGCAAGATAGAGCTGTCCCTTGAAATCATTGAACTCAATCCCCCGCGAACGATAGACGATATGGGTGTCGTCCTTCCAGCCCATGACTATATTGTTTGGTCCCATACGATCGGAGACATCATCGCGGTCGAGTGTCGCGGTGAAGGTCAGCCGTTTCGGCACTCCACCCTCCGCCGGCATAAGATAGACTTCCGTATTGCCATCATATTGTCCGGTAAATGCAATTTGTTTTCCATCAGGCGAAAAGTGAGCGAACATTTCGAAACCGATATCGGTTGTCAATTTCCGCGCAACACCCCCGCTCGATGGGACCGAGTAAAGATCGCCGGCATAGGTAAAGACAATTTGATTTCCATGAATTGCAGGGAATCGTAATAAGCGGGATTCTTGTGCAGCCAGTGTTGATAAAAAAACCAACAAACAAGATGAGAACATAACGAGACGGTGAGTCATGGGAGCACCTCAAGAATTGATTATTTAATTGAATGTAGTTGAATCTACGGAATAGTATAGAAAAACAAAAGGCGACATCTTGGGGATATCGCCTTTCTTCGCCAAAGACTCTATCGTCAGTTACACAGCCGCGAGGACAATCGCTGCAAATGAATCTGCCTTCAGGCAGGCGCCACCGACCAGTGCTCCGTCGATGTCCGGTTGATGCAATAATTCTTTTGCATTTTCCGGTTTTACGCTGCCGCCATATTGAAGAACAACTTTTTCTGCCGTCGCCCAACTATAAAGCTGTCCGATCAGTTTACGGATCAGCTGGTGTACTTCCTGAGCTTGCTGTGGCGTTGCAACTTTTCCGGTACCAATCGCCCATACCGGTTCATATGCAATGATCAGTTTTTCAACTTCAGCGGCTGGAAGATCTTTCAGGCATCCCTTTACCTGCACCGACACGATTTGATCGGTGATATTCTTCTCGCGTTCTTCCAGTGTCTCGCCCACACAGATAATCGGAATGAGTCCGGATGCAATGGCTTTCTTTGCTTTTTTGTTGATGAATTCATTTGTCTCCTTGAAATACTGCCGCCGCTCCGAGTGACCCAGGATCACATATTGGCATCCGACAGATTTCAACATCTTCGCCGAGATCTCAGCCGTGAACGCACCTTCATCTTCGGGATACATATTCTGTGCACCGATCGCAATGGGACTGCCTTCGAGGATGCTCTTCGCGAGCGCAAGCGATGTATACGGCGGACAGACAATTGCCTTTACACCGTTTGGCAGGACAGCAAGTTTAATTTTCAGACCGTTCAGGAGTTCTGCCGACTCGTTCAGGTCTTTATACATTTTCCAGTTTCCGGCTATGATTTTGGTTCGCATTGTTGGTCCTTATTTAAGAGATTGAGATTATGAGAAATTAAGATTATGAGATGTTGAGAGTATGAGATGTATTTTACTTTATTTGTTTTAAGTGTCTTTGAAGCCCATAGAGCATTGCGATAAGTTCATCTGTTTCGTGAAATATTTTCTGATATTCGGTTTCGACAATAAACATATTTCCAAATGCGATATCGAGACAACCTTTACACTCGAATGCTGAACGTATTGAATAATCAAGGAAGTGAACAAACTCCTTGTTGGATGAATTCCCCGCTCCCTCTGCAATGTTCAGTACTATTGAATCTGCAGCACGTTTAAATTGTGAAATAAGTCCAAATAGTTCGTCTTTTGGAAATCGTTTTGTTATTTCTCGAACCTTCTTTTTGTACAATAATGCTTTTTTATATACCTGAAGCTCATTAAGATTATGCATGTTCCCCTCCCTCTCGACAACGCATATCTTATAGTCTTACAATCTTAAAATCTTATCATCTTATAATCTCATCATCTTAATATCTCACCATCTCAACTTCTCAATTTCCTCTCCAGCAACTCATTCACCACCTTCGGATTTGCCTTGCCCTTCATCGCTTTCATAGTTTGGCCAACAAAGAAACCGAACACCTGCTGTTTTCCGCTTTTATACTGTTCCACCTGGCCCTGATTGTTGCCAAGAATTTCATCGATCACTTTTTCAATTGCCGATTCATCGCTCACCTGCATGAGACCTTTCTTTTCAATAATACTTTTTGGTGATTCCTGCGTGGTCAGCATTTCCTCAAAAACTTCTTTTGCGATTTTGCCGCTGATCGTACCGTCGATAATGAGACTGATCATATCGGAGAGATTCTTGGGGGATATCGGAAAATCGGAGACCGCAATATGCTGATCGTTCACAATTCGCAGCACATCCCCCATCGTCCAATTGCTTGCGATCTTAAATGTTTCCTCGTTTTTTATTTTGAGATTCGAAATGATTCCTTCGAAATAATCCGCCAACGATCGTTCGCTGGTAAGAATATCAGCATCGTACTTCGGCAGTTTAAATTCTTCGATATAACGGTTGCGGCGAACCATCGGTAGTTCCGGCAATTTCGATTTCACATCATCGATCCACGGTGAATTCACCAGGACCGGTACTAAATCAGGATCGGGGAAATAGCGATAGTCATGCGCTTCTTCCTTCGAGCGCATGGGAACGCAAATTCCTTTATCAGAATCCCACAGGAGTGTCTGCTGAACAATTGTTTCTCCGCTTTCCAGTGCATCGATCTGACGGGTGATTTCATATTCTAACGCTTTCTCAACAAACCGGAAAGAATTCAAATTCTTTACTTCCAGTTTTGTTCCTAATTTCGTTTCACCCTTCTTGCGTACCGATACGTTTGCATCGCACCGAAGGCTTCCTTCTTCCATATTCCCGTCACAGATGCCCAGGTAGGTGACGAGCTGGTGAATCATGGAAAGATATTGATACGCTTCGTGCGGCGTATGCATGTCAGGTTCGCTCACGATTTCAATGAGTGGAACACCGCACCGGTTCACATCAACGAGCGTATCGGCATCCTGATCATGAATGGATTTGCCCGCATCTTCTTCCATATGAATACGCGTAATGCCGATCCGCCGTGTTGTTCCATCTTTCAGTTCAACATCCAGCCAGCCGTTTGCGCATATCGGCTCTTCATACTGCGATATCTGATATCCTTTGGGCAGGTCGGGATAAAAATAATTTTTCCGGGCAAACACAGATTGAGGCGCGATCGTGCAGTTGGTTGCCAAACCCATCTTCATAATGAATTCGACATGATTCTTGTTCAACACAGGAAGCACACCCGGCATACCAAGACATACCGGACAGACGTTGGAGTTGGGATCATTCCCAAACTTTGTGGAACAGCCGCAGAATGCTTTTGACTGTGTCAATAATTGTGCGTGGACTTCGAGTCCAATCACCGGTTCGAATTTTTCATTCCAAGGCATAAGATAAGTCTATGAGTTATTGAGTCGTTGAGTATATGAGCCATTGAGCCATTGAGCAGATAAGAAATTGAGATAATATAGCCTATAAGACGATGAGAAATTAAGATGTTGAGATAAAAGATTCATTCACTCGTTACTCTACCATCCACCATCTTTTCATGCGGCTATCGCGCTGGTTACTTTTTCCGCCGCTTCTTTCAGCGTACTCGCGACAAGAAATTTTAATCCAGAACTTTCCAAAATTTCTGCTGCCAGCTCGGCATTGGTACCTGCAAGCCGTATGACGATCGGAATTTGTACATCGACATTTTTTACAGCTTCCACGACACCCTTCGCCACCCGATCGCATCTCACAATCCCACCGAAAATATTAATGAGGATTGCTTTTACATTTTCATCTTTCAAAATAATTTTGAATCCGGCTTCTACTGTCTCGGGGCTCGCGCCGCCGCCGACATCAAGAAAGTTCGCAGGCATTCCGCCAGCGAGCTTGATAATATCCATCGTTGCCATAGCAAGCCCTGCACCATTAACCATGCAGCCGACATTGCCGTCGAGTTTGATATAATTGAGATTGGATGCCGCCGCTTCCACTTCCAGCGGTTCTTCCTCATCAATATCACGCAATGGTTCATACTCCGGATGACGGAACAGTGCATTGTCATCGAAATTAATTTTTGCATCGAGCGCGAGCACATGACCTTCCTGGGTGATGACGAGCGGATTTATTTCAGCAAGAGACGCGTCGGTGGCTTCGTACGCTTTATAGAGTGCCAATAAGAATTTTACACCATTCTTGAACGCATCACCTGTTAATCCAAGACCAAAGCATAGTGATCGTGCCTGGTACTGTTGAAATCCGATGACAGGATCGACGGCTTCCTTCAGTATTTTTTCCGGTGTTTCAGCCGCGACTTTCTCAATCTCCATTCCGCCTTCTGTCGATACCATGACGACATTTTGTGAGCGTTGACGATCTAGAGTGACGCCGACGTACAATTCCTTCGCAATATTCATACCCTGTTCAACGAGCAACCGGCGGACAATGCGGCCCTCCGGTCCCGTTTGATGTGTTATGAGCCGCATGCCAAGAATTTCACCGGCACGTTCACGTACTTCTTCCAAACTTCGGGCGAGTTTAACCCCGCCGCCCTTCCCGCGGCCGCCGGCATGAATTTGCGCTTTCACAACCCAGACACTTCCGCCAATCTGTTCAGCCGCTTTCACCGCTTCATCAATCGTAAATGCCACGTGGCCTTTCGGCACCGGCACACCAAACTTTTTGAGAATTTCTTTTCCTTGATATTCATGAATCTTCATGGCGAATTCCTCTTTTGTTTCGAACTACAGTTGAGACTCTGTGTCATCAAGTGCCGTTTCCGATGAGTTCCATTCTACAATTTCTTCAAACGCATCTAAATATTCCGGAATGGGCACAAATACCTTTGCCGGTTTATTGATATTGCTCCGCGAAATGGGCGAATCGCCGCCGCCATCCCAGATAAAGCCGATGGAATTAAAATTTTGCACCTGGACTTTGTGCCCGGCGGATTCCAAAACCGATTTTACCAATTCCGCATTGGAAATTTCCGTCGATCGAAAAACCTCAGCCCAATCCTGTTCTACTTTGACTTTTCGATGCGCTGAACATAAAAAGCGACCGTGAACTCGTGCGCCGCATTCTTCGCAGCAAAGTTTTCGGCAGATGATACATACACCCACCGCCGGTTCCAGGGTATGCAAATCGCAGAATACCTTGCCAGCATGCTCGAACAATACACCGCAATGCGGACAGAAGTCACTATCATCCGTAATTTCTTCACCGCAATGGCGGCATTTAATAATTTCAGGCATGAACTATGTTCTCGGGTTGTGAATGATTTGTTTGTTCAAGTTTGGAATTTACCTGGTCTTTTCTGATAACGCTTTTGTCTGCATGAAGAGCAGCAAATAATCCCGTCCGCCGGCTTTGGAATCCGTACCGGACATATTAAATCCGCCGAAAGGATGCACACCGACAAGTGCGCCGGTGATCTTTCGATTGACATAAAAATTCCCAACGTGGAAGACCTTCTTCGCTTTTTCAATCTTCTTTCTATTCTTCGTCCAAATTCCGCCCGTGAGACCGAATTCTGTATTGTTTGCCACCTCCAGTGCCTGGTCGAAATCTTTTACCTTGATCACCGCAAGTACCGGACCAAATATCTCTTCCAGCGAAATCGTTCCCCTCGGATCGACATCAGCAATAACAGTCGGTTTGATAAAATAACCGTCTCCGTCCGCTTTGCCGCCGCCACAAATCAACCGGCCGCCCTCTTGAATTCCTTTTTGAATGTACGACAGAATTTTCTCTTCTGAATTTTTATTGACGACCGGACCCATATAATGTGCCGGATCTTCCGATGGTCCGATCGTGAGTTTTTCGACTTTTGCTTTTAAGAGATCAAGAAACTTATCGTATACTTTCTCCACCACGATCGCGCGGGACGCAGCGGAACATTTCTGTCCCTGGAAACCGAATGCCGAAACCATGGCTGCATGCACTGCCGCGTCGAGATCGGTTTGATCATCGACAACGATAGAATCTTTTCCTCCCATTTCTGCAACAACGCGCTTCAGCCATTTTTGACCCGGTTGAACCTTTGCAGCAAGTTCATAGATATGAATACCGACTTCTTTCGATCCGGTGAACGAGACAAAGCGTGTCTGCGGATGTGCCACCAGTACATCACCCACCGATGCTCCCGAGCCGGTGACAAAGTTGATCACGCCGGCCGGTAATCCAACTTCGAGCATCAAGTTGAAAAACATCCAACCGGTCAGCGGCGAATCGCTGGAGGGTTTGAGCACGACCGTATTGCCGGCGACAATTGCGGCGGCTGTCATACCCGTGAGAATTGCGAGCGCAAAATTCCATGGCGGTACGACAACACCGACACCCAGCGGAATATACCAGAGTTCATTTTTCTCGCCGGGGATTTTTGTTATCGGCTGTTTGGCAGCATAGCGCAGCATTTCGTGTGCATAGAATTCAAGAAAATCGATCGCTTCTGCTGTATCCGCATCGGCTTCGGGCCATGTTTTACCGACTTCGTAAATCATCACCGCACTGAATTCGTGTTTCCGCCGGCGCATGAGTTTGGCGGCTTTGAAAAGGTACTCGGCACGTTTTTTTGGATCAACCCATTTCCATTCCTCAAACTTTTCAGCGGCAGTTTCGATGGCTTGATTCGCGTGGTCGGGATTCGCTTTTGAAAACACTCCTACCACTTCACTCGGCCGGGAGGGATTTATGGAGGTGAACTTTTCCTTGGTATGGAGGCCTGCCTCGCCGATCACAAGAGGATATTCTTTTCCCAGCATTGCCTTTATTTTGGCGAGCGCTGTATCCATTGCTTTCCGATTTGCCGGTTTAGTAAAATCGGTCAACGGCTCATTCTTAAAAGGTTTGACGGGCATAACACCAGTCCTTTCAAATAAAATTCTAAAATTATTTATGTACTGTAACTTAGTGAAATTTTGGAAAAATTGCCTTCCCTTTTAGAACTAATCTCAAGTTGATCCTTCATCACACGACATTTTCAATATATCATTACTGATAAAGCCGAAAGAAATCCGTATTATGACGTCACATCAATCGAAAATACCACTGGTTTAGACACACAACAATGCCTCAATTGAAATTCGCTCCACTATTTTTCATTTCTTTTTTTATTCAGAACGCCTCTACTCAACCACACATCTCTCATTCTCAAACCGACAGCGTGACAAGAGCAGTCCATCCGCAATTTCAGGTAAGCGGACTCTATCGATTTATTTTCGGCTCACTTTGGCGCGAGGCCTGGACAACACCGGTGAAAGGAGAGATTCTGAATTTGGATTCCTCTCAAGGCGGTCTCACGTTCGACTCAGTCCTCCTGCGAACACATCAAGAGACCATGACCCGTTCACTCCTTTATAAAGACAAAGAAGGAATCGTACATACCTTTACACCGATCAATCAAGATTCCGCTTCTTCTCTTCCTCAAGAGTTGTCGATTCTGCTGCCGCGAAAAATCGTGGAAGACCAACTGAGCACATTAAATCCGTTTGCCCCGCTTATTGCTGTTCCTATTCTCCAAGCTGCCGGTTTGCCTTATCGGGAATCACGACTTGTTTATCTTCCCGACGATACTCATGTTCTCAAAGACTCCCTGCAACACGAGAGAGGACTTGGAGTGCTTGAAGGACCTTGGTGTACTTCCTCCACAAACATCAAACCACTTCAGAGCAACTTGTTTGAGACATCGTCGATGCTGGAATCACTTGAAAACAATCTCCATAACAAAGTTGATGAATTGCAATATCTCAAATCTCGTCTCATCGATATTTTTCTTGGTGATTGGGATAGATCGGCGGATCAATGGCAATGGCTGAAATTACAAACCTCAACGAACATCATTTGGGAACCCGTACCATTGACGCATCGACAGGCATTTGTTCGGTTGGATGGTTTACTACCGACTATTGCTGATTACGCGATCCCAGAATTAGAACAGTGCGGTGAAAATATTTCCAGCATCGAGAACACTACGTTAACAGGACGCTCTCTTGACCGCAGAGTATTACTCTCGTATTCAAAACAAGCCTGGGATTCGCTGGCGCACTGGATTCAGATTCAAGTTACTGACTCTGTGATACAACGCGCGATTTCTATGTTCCCTCCCCAGATAGATGAGAAAGAAGGAAAATCACTTGCGAAGGTTCTTCAAGCACGGCGCGCACAATTACCGAAAGCAGCAAGCGAATTCTACAACCTGTGTTCTGCAACCATGGAAATTTTGGGAAGCAAGAATGCAGATCGTGCGGAAATTCGCAGGGTTGGAAGGCATATGGTTTCTGTGGCACTCTTTGATCGTTTCGATACCTCGCACAATCCCCTCTATCAGAGGCTCTTCAATGACGATATCACAAATGAGATACGGATTTTGCTCCTTGATGGTGACGATCAAGCGACCATCGAGGGCGAGAAAATCGGCACCATGAAAATTATTGTCGATGGGGGGAGCGGAAACAATGAACTCACGGATATCAGCAAAAGTCGAAGTGTCTTCTCTGACTTGAATCTTTTTTCTTATTCGGGCGCAGATTTTTATAACACCAATTCGGCACTTCGTACACTTCCAGGCAGCAACGTTCAAGTGATCCGCGATTGGGGCAGTGAGTGGTCTTTCACTCCTTGGTTTGATATTAACCCTGATGATGGACTGATTATCGGCGGTGGACCGGTATATACACAATTTGGCTATCGCAGAGAACCATACACCGACCAAATGAGTATGCGGGCAGGACTTGCAACAAAAACCGGAAGATATCGATTTGATGCGACGGGAGATTTCCGGAATTGGTTTCGCGGTGTCAGTACCTTCTTCCAACTCCACGCTTCACAACTCGATTTTTCAAATTTTTTTGGACTCGGAAATGAAACATCATACAACGCATCGTGTGTCAACGCTGGATTTTATAAGGTTGATCAACGGCAGATATTTCTGCACGCCGCAATTCATTTCCCAGTGGTACTCAACACCTCTGCATCAATCGGCAGCACTCTGAAACTCATTGATAACAACCCCAAACCAGGCACTCTCCTCGACACACTGCGGCTTTCGTACTATAATAAAAGTCTGACTTTTATAAATGTTACTCTTCGTCTCCTTACCGATACTCGTGATAGGGATACGTTTCCGACTCGGGGTTTTTATTTTGATGGAGAGGCTTCGTATCTTCCCCAACTATTTGATAATGCCAGCACCTATTACAAATTCCGGAGTGAAGTTCGAACATATGTTACACCCGACGATTTTCGATCCATTACCATCGCAGTACGAGCAGCTGGAGAAAAGATATGGGGGATTCATCCTTTCTTTGAGTCGGCTTTTCTGGGCGGTAGCGAATCGCTTCGCGGATATGAGCGCCAGCGTTTTGCTGGAGATGCTTCATTCCTGGGCGGTATGGAACTTCGCGCGCGTGTCGCTCAGATTCCATTTCTTGTTCCACTCTGGATGGGAATTTCTGGATTTGCCGAAACAGGCCGCGTCTTCATCGATGACGAACCATCACAGCGTTGGCACCATACTCTCGGCGGCGGGATGTGGTTCTCAATCATAAAACCGGAATATGTAGTTAGCGTTAGTCTCGCCCGATCAGAAGATGAATTTGCTTTTTACACGACATGGGGATTTACGTTTTAAGAAATGATATTTTTCTCGGATTGAATAGCTCAGCCATGAACTGTATCCCGCTGGAAGGAATTTGAACTTCTTCTGCCCGGGAGAAAATCTCCTTCGCAGCCCGCGCTCATTTGCTGGTAACTCGAAACTCGTACCTTTTTATTTCTTCTTCCCGATAAAATCCAAAATAGCATTGATCATGGTAAGAGGATGCGGCGGGCAGCCGGGGATAAACAAATCAACTTTTACAGTATCTAAAAATTCTCGATTCAACTCTTCCGAATCTGCGAACACGCCGCCGCTGATCGCGCATGCGCCGACGGCAATGACAATTTTCGGATCACTGATACTTTTGTAGACATCCTGTAAAGCAGGCGCCATGTTTTTTGTTATAGGCCCGGTGATAACAATGCCGTCTGCGTGGCGTGGAGAGGCTACGAAATCGATGCCGAAGCGTCCCATATCAAAATTCACATTTCCGCACGCAGAGAGTTCCAACTCGCAGCCGTTGCATCCGCCGGCAGAAACCTGCCTGAGCTTCAGTGAGCGGCCGAATAACTTGTGAATTTCTTTCTGCGCATCAATTGCTGATGTACTATATTCTGTATAATCCATACCCGATGTGACAACGAGATGGTCTTTTTTCGAAGTTCCTAATTTATGATCGCTGCTGAAGCGGATCGCTCCGTTCGATGCACGTTCACATTCGGCACAAAAAATACATTTTCCAAGATCGATGGAAGCTTGATTGCCCGTTATTGCTTTTGTCGGACATATATCGATTGCTTTCTGAAGGTCATTATTATTTATCGCTTCATCGATAACCGGAAAGCCGCGATGCGTATCCATCACTATTGCATGGCGGATATCTGCAATGGCTTGAAAGCCATGACGTTTTCTAAGTTTGAGGAGGTCGAGCATACTTCACCGAATAAGTTTTATAAATCAACGCCGCAATATGAGAGATTGAAACTCTTGTTGCACAATGGAAAGTCTGAGATTTCTTCATCGCGAACGGCCAGCGCCAGGGCAAGCCAGTTGTTGAATGATGGATCTTTAATTTTTATACGCTTGAGATGACCATCGTGATCCGTCAGCAGTATATGTGCAATTTCACCGCGCCATCCTTCTGTCAGAGAAACGACGAAGCGGTTTGGCTGAAGCCCAGTAGCCGTATTGTTCAACTCACCATCAGAAAGATTGTTCAATTGATCACGAATTATTTTTATGGATTGCTGAATCTCGACAAAACGAATATAGGCGCGTGCAAACACATCTCCGCTCTCCAGCGTTAACGTATGAACGGGAAAAGATTCATACGCACCGAACGGATGATCGGAACGAACATCGATTGCTATACCGCTCGCCCGTGCCGCCGGACCAACCATGCCAATTTCTTTTGCTGTTTCCTTTTCTACAATTCCAGTTTTCTCAAATCGTTCCAGGACCGACGCAGATGAGAACAACACCTCTCCTGCTAACAGGACATCGTCCTCGAGGTGATTGATCGCTGAACCTATGGTTTCCTGCAACGGTGAAGAGATATCATAATGAACACCGCCGACAGTCAACAATCCTCTGCCAAATCTATTGCCGCAAATGGACATCGTCGTATTGATCACTGTTGTACGCAATGCCCCAAAGACTGCATTGCCGGTCAAGTAGGCAACATCTCCGGAAAGCGCCGAAAGATCGCCCAGATGAACTGCGATCCTTTCCAACTCAAGTGCAATGGTGCGGATTGTTTTTGCTTTTCGCGAAACGGAGACGTTGCCCAGCGCTTCGATGGCACGCACAAATGAACCGCAATGGCCGATGACTGTATCGCCCGCAAGAGATTCCGACAGCATCACCTGTGCTGTTGAATGATGATTCTTTTTGATAAATAAATTTTCCACTCCGCGATGCTGGAAACCGTGTTCTATTTCAAGATAATATACTTTTTCGCCGTGACAGGAAAATCTAAAATGTCCAGGTTCAATAATCCCGGCATGAACAGGACCAACTCCCACTTCATGAATTTCCTCCCCGTTCATGCTGAAAAATTGAAACGGCGTTTGGGCTGGATCAACTCCGGCAATTCCTTTTCGGACTGGTTTCAGCCACGGATGGCCGTCCGGCCTTATTCCAAATTGCTCAAACAGTTCGCGTTCAAATAACGACGCACAAGGGAGTTCGGTTGAAAAGGACCGATAGGATAAGTGAACAGGAATCTTTGACGATGCGACACCCAGCCTTGAATTTCTATCATCGGCGACAATCACGTATAGTGTATTCCCGTCAGATTCTTTTTCAGCAAAGAGCTGAACCAAACGCATCCCGCATTTTATTTTCTCAATCAGCTGATTTCTCAAATCATCGATCGGGAGACGCGGTATCTCGTTCAAAGAGACTGATTGCAAGTTTTTTATTTCAAACCAATTCAAGAGTACCCTTTGTTATTGAAAAAAAATTGTTGCACCGTGTAGAACATCCATTACTTGCCGGGGCATATGGAGCGCAATGAGACACAGAATGATCAGCAACACAAGTTGCGGTACAAACGCAGAGGCAGGCAACTTCGAATGTACCGCCGTCGTACGTGGTGAATCGCCGAACGCCATTTTGAATACCGTACTGCCCATCCCATACATAACAACCACAACAAAGAGAAAGAACGGAATTGCGAGCCAAGACATGCCGTTGAGCCAAAATGCTTTTATAATGAGAAACTTGCTGATAAAAATAGGAAACGGCGGAAAGCCGACGATGGCAAGCATGGAAACAATCCAAAGCCAACCGGTACGGGGATCCGTTTTGAGCAATCCATTGACCTCGTCAATTTTTTTCGTTTTATAGAAATATAAAATATTCCCTGACGTCAAAAATAACGATGCCTTGGAGAGCGAATGCGCCAGTGTGTGAAGAAGAGCGGCGAACAAGCCATACCTGCCAAGTGCAATTCCTATAAACAGAATTCCCATGTTCTCTATGGAAGAGTACGCGAGCATTCTTTTATAATTTTTTAACCGAAGCATGAACACGGCACTCACCATGAGAGAAAGCATGCCGGTAATGAGAAACAGAAAATTCGAAAAGCTGTCGAGCCGCGCGCGAATAAATATTTCCTGAACTCGAAGCAAACCAAGAAGCGCTGAATTTAATAGTGCTCCGGACAGCAGTGCAGAAACGGGCGAAGGTGCTTCGGAATGCGCATCCGGCAGCCATGCATGGATTGGTGCGACACCAATTTTCGTTCCCAATCCAACAAAGATAAATGCAAACGAGACTTTGAGCCAAAATGGATTTATTTCGGTTGCGCGCGCATAGAGATCCCGGAAGAAGAACGAATCAATATGCCTGCTGCCAATAGAAAGAACAATGATGCCTACAAATGCTAACGCAATCCCAATAGAACAGATAAACACATACTTCCAGGCTGCTTCTAACGATGATTTTTTCTTTTCAAAATAAATCAACATGGCACTGGTCAGCGTCGACGCTTCGACAAATACCCATAGGAGCGCTAAATGCGTCGAGAGAATGACGCCGCTCATCGAGACAACAAACAACAGAATTTCTAAAACATACAGGGCTTCCTGCTTTGCAGAGAGCGCATGGATTTTAAAATAGAAAAGACTGTACACTGCCGCACTGCAAAAGACGACGGTCATGATACAAAAAAAGTACAGCCCAATCGTATCAAATTGAAAGTACGTCGTCAGCCAAGACGGCTGCACAGTCCACACAATATTCATCCCTTGGGCAAAAGGAACGGCCACATACACCATTGCGGTACCGATCAATGCAATGCGATTGACGAGTCTGTTCTTTGCTATCAGACTGCACACTCCCAAACATACCGGCAGAACCAATACGAGGGCTATCATCATTCATCCTTCAAATCTGTAAGCTCATCAATACGGCTGCCGTCGTACATCTCTTGAATTTTATTGAAGAAGATCACAAAGAGATAGACACCGACAAAGAGATCGAGCAAGACGCCCAGATTGACCAGCAGAGGTAATTCGTTGGCGACAGAAAGCGAGAGCAAAAAGATTCCATTCTCCAGCATCATATAACACAGGATATGAGTAATAATTGTTTTTCGGTTCACAATGAGGAACAGACTGGAAACAATTAACATAATCGAAACGCCGAAGTACAACGGCTTAATGCCCGCATTCGTCGTTGCAGCCCAAAACGCAGCAACGAATCCAAAAATGAAAATAGCACTCGCAATAATGAGAGAATAAAATTGCGTGATGTACGGTTCTACTTCCCTTGCGATTTCATTCTTCCGTATAACGGTAAAAAGGAAATAGGGAATCACCATGGTTTTGATCACCAATGTTTCCAGACTGAGAAACGCAATATTCAACCAGTCGATTTCTTGTATATCGATGATCACCAGGAGAAAAAGAAGAAATCCCTGAAACGCCAACGTCTTGACATACGCTTCAATGCGGCTGACGGCAAACACATACAGCATACTGGTGCCGAGGAGAATGATTAAAATATCGGTCAAGAAAGACCTCCACGCAGAAAAAAGGCCACCACGGCAAAGGCTGTCAAAGAAAGAGCTGTCATCAGAAAAATGAATTGCGGAACATGCGACATTCTCGAACGTGCGATAAACGATTCAACAGCTCCGACAGCCACAGAGAGGACGATGAGAACTCCTAGAAAAAGGACCGTGGCGGTTATGGATGACACATATGGCGGAACGCATAAATTTGCAATGAGCAGAGCAATGAGCATCATTTTCATTGCAGCAGCGTACACCATAAACGCGAGATCGGGACCAGAGTAGTCGAGAATCATGACTTCGTGGATCATCGTCAGCTCGAGATGGGTCGCGGGATCATCAACGGGAACGCGACTGCCTTCTGTTAACAGCATAATAAATAATGAGGCTACCAAAAGAATTTTTACGAGCAGAGAATACCCGGCGCTGACTGTCAGCATGGCAAAAATGGCTTCGAATGATATTTGATTGGTCAAAAGCGCAAGCGTACCGAGAACAATAAAGAATGCCATTTCAATCAGCGTGGAAAATGTCACTTCTCTGCTTGCTCCCATTCCTTCAAAACTGCTGCCGGTATCCAGTGCGGCGAGGACGAGTAAAAATTTTGCCGCTGCGAGCGTGTACGCAAACAAGATAACGTCACCCGGAAAACTGACGATGGATCCGATCAGAGGCATGGGAATAAACAACAGCGCAAAAAATGCTGCGGCAATATTGACCGAAGGGGCACACCGAAACACAAAGGAAGTAGTCTTACTTATAACTTCTCCCTTGCGGAGCAGCCTGGTAAAATCATAATACGGTTGAACAACGGAAGCTCCCTTTCTTCCCGCCCACCATGCTTTCGTCTTATTGATAAAACCGATAAAGAGCAGAGGCGAGAACGCAGCAAAGAGAAACAACAATGCTTTGAGTATCATTTGCCGCTCCATATCCAGAGCAGAAGAGCTACTAAAAAGAGTAATCCGTAGAGAATATACTGCTGCATTCTTCCGCTTTGAATCCAAGAAAATTTATTCAAGAATTTATTCAACAACCGAACAGCCGGTTGGATAAAGACCCGTTCCGACACATCCTGGGCATGACTTTCGAAGGAAGCATGAACAGGAAACAACACTTGATCTTTGTGAACCTGTATTTTTTGCGGAACAAGTTCAGCCACGAGTTGCAGGATCGGCTGTGCAAACGAACTGCCGGTATATTGGACACGGCTGCTTTCCTGTTGATATCCGCAATCCCAGGTTTTAAATACCTGAACGGATTTATTTCTCAGGAGGAATTTTCTCACGGCAAGGAAGAAAACAATGAACAGCACGAAAACGGCGAGAGACGTTGATACGGTCGTCATCAAAGAAACAATTTCTAACCATACTATAGTTGAGGCACCCGGTAAAAATAATCCAACCGTTGATGTTACCAGGGATATTGCAAGCATGGGAACAATACCGATGAGGATCATTGGTAC
>Ga0302322_100001677_pt1 | contig 18340 bp, 18 predicted proteins | sample Fen_T0_2_FD_203757 | JGI IMG/M metagenome (GOLD analysis project Ga0302322, IMG submission 203757) | Peat permafrost microbial communities from Stordalen Mire near Abisko, Sweden - Fen_T0_2 | ecosystem: Environmental > Terrestrial > Soil > Wetlands > Permafrost | place: Sweden: Abisko... | reverse complement strand
GTGCGGCCGGGTCCACGGCATGCGCGCAAGCGCCTGCCAGCAGTAACACGGCTGCAAGCATTGCCCCCGGAACCTTAGCCGGCCACATGATGTTCCTGATCCCAGAAGCCATAGAAGTTGAACCAGTTGTAGGGCGCCAGACGGCAGTAATGCTCCATCCGTTCGACGTAGCCTTGCAGTGAACGTTCAATCGCCTGCGCGCGCTGCCCGCGCGGTGCGGCGCCGATATCGGGCAGACGCTCGAAATGGATGTCGTAGCGGGTCCCGCCGCGGTACAGGCCGAACATCAGCACGATGGGGCGTTTGAGCATCGCCGCCATCCGGAACGGCCCGAGCGGGCAGTGGGTGGTGGCGCCCAGAAAGTTGCAGGCCGCCGTGCCCTCGTTGGCGAAGTTGCGGTCGCCCAGCATGCCGACGAACTTGCCGTGCTCCAGCGCTTCCATCACCTTGAGCATGGAATCGGGCTTGCCCAGGCCGATCACCTGCATCGACAGCTTCGGGTTGATCGCATCGAGGATCTCGTTGACCCGGCGCGCGTTCTCCTCGTACATCACCAGGCTCACTTCCAGGCCACGCGATTCGCGCCCCAGGGTGCGCACGATCTCGAAGCTGCCCAGGTGCGAGCCGAGCAGGAAGCAGCCCTCGCCGCTGGCCAGCATGTCGTCCATCACCTCCTGGCCATGCACCCGCACGTCGAAGCGCTCGAACTGGCCATTGAGCAGGAACACGCGGTCGAGCAGGGTCGCCGCGAAGGTGTGGATATGGCGATAGTAGTCGGCCAGCACGGGCTGGCGGCCCAGGGCGCGGCTCAGGAACTCGCGCGAAGCCACATGCACTTTGGGGGCGAACAACAGGTAGTACAGGCAGATCGGCGGCAACAGGCAGCGCGCCGCCGGCCGCCCCAGGTTCAGGGCCACCCAAACGATGAAGCGCAACATCGCCCGGTTGCTGCGCTCGGGGCGTACGGCCCACTCGGGTGAGCTTTTGGCCCGAACCTGATCGGTGGTGGCTGTCTTGGCCAGACCATGATCGCTGGACGCGCTCCTGGCCCGGCCGTCGCCCGTCCTTTCGGCATCCGGACGCGCGTCCCCGCCCGGGTTGCTGGAATCTCCGTAAGCGCCGGACATGTCTGTCAACCCGCCTGCGACGTGGTGGAGCTTGAACATCTGATCTGCGCGCTCAGGACGGTGATGTCACCGACGGCGCAGCGGATGTCCAGGGTGCCGCCGGCCTTTTCCGTGTAGTCGATGCGCACACTGTCACCTGGGCGGCAGGGAGCGGGAAACTTGGCCGCCAGCACTTCGCAGGCGGGCACGGCCATCCCCAGATGCGCCGCGACCAGAGCCAGCGCCTGGCTGAGCAGAAAGGCACCGGGAACGATGGGGTTGCCGGGAAAGTGGCCTTGAGCCGCCGCCAGGTCGGCGGCGAACGCGTGGACCATGCTGCCAGCACGCGGGGCGGCGGGAGCAGCCTGCGACGCCTGCGCATGCCGGCCCGCGTGCGCGGCGAGCAGCGCCTCCAGTGTGGCGCGGGTGACCTTGCCGGTGCTGTTTCGCGGCATCGAGTCAAGCAGGATCAGCGGGCGCGGAATGAATACCGCGTCGATGCGTTCGCGCAGCGCGCCGGTCACCTGCGCGGCACTCATGCCGGGCGCGACCACGAAGGCGGCCAGGCGCGTGACCTGCACGCCCGGGTAGCCGGGCGCCTGGGAGGGAGCGAGGCCGGGCACCTGGTCGGCGGCATGGCCGGGCAAGCCATCAGCCGCCGGTTCCGGCATCAGGAAAGCGCCATCGCTCACGCCCGGGATGCTGCCCAGCTGATAATCAAGATGCGCCAGCGACGTGCGCTTGCCGGCGATGTTCACCATGTCGCCGCCGCGGCCGCGCAGCTCGAAGGTCTCCGGTGTCCGCAGTTCGATCACGTCGCCCAGCCTGATCTCGCCCTGGACGTGGCCGCCGGCCACCCAGGTCGCGCCGCTTTGCTGGCGCAGATGCAGTCCGGCCAGGGTGCGCCACTGCGGGCCTGCCGCGGGGCGCCGGGTCGCGACCTGGCCGGCTTCGGTGCAACCGTAGATCTCGTACAAGGGGGCGTGGCAGCGCGCTTCGGCCTCTACCGCCAGCGCCTCGGGCAAGGGCGCGGTGGCGCAGAGCATGAAGTCGATCGCGGGCAGTCCGGCATCCGTGGTCTCGCCCAGCAGGGCGCGCAGGTGCACCGGGGTGGTGACCAGGCCACGCGGGCGCGGCAATTCTTCCAGCGCGGCGACGATGTCGGCTGGGTAGAAGGGCCGGCCGGCATGCAGCGCCAGGCCGCCCTGCATGGGCAGCAGCACGGTGGACTCGAAGCCATACATGTGCTGCGGCGGCACCGTGCCGAGCAGGGCCATGGCGCCGGCGGGCGCCACGTAAGCGCCTGCGCCCGAAGCAGGCGTCGCGTGAAACTCTGTGCTCGAAGCGGGCATCGAGTACTTTTCCGTGTCCGTGGTGAACACCGCCTCAGGCCCGCTGTAGGCCCCGGACGCAGGGCGCAAATCCAGCCGCGCCGCTTCGGCCTGAGCGCTTTGCACCAGGCTGCCCCAGGTCTTGGGATGCGGCAGCGGCGTGCCTGTCGAACCGGAAGTAAAGACGATGGCGGCAACCCGCGCGACCGGGATTGCCGGCAGCTCGGAATCGGCCTGCGGGACCGACTCACCTTCCGGATAGATCAGGGTTTCCAGCGCCAGCGCCGGACCCGCTTCCTCACGCAGGCAATACAGGTCGGCATAATCGTTGTGCAGGGTGCGCACCTGGTCCGGCGTGTGGTTGGGCGGCAGCAGGCTGATCTGCCCGCGCAGCAGGGCGGCACCGAAGCCGACCGCGAAATGGTAGCGGTCGGCGCACAGGTTGAGCACATGGCGCCGGTCCGGCAGCAGGGCGGCCAGGCGCTGGACGTCGCGCAGGTATTGCGCCGGGCTGATCGCAACCCCGCCGCGATAGGCAAATGCCGCCCCATCGGCAAATCCGGCAATCAGCGGCAAGGCTATCATCGGGGCAGATCCGGGTGATTGACAGGAATCGCCGCTCCCCCCTCGGCGGCGCCCGCACCCGCCGGCGGCGGCACGGGCGCGCCGGCCGGCGCGGTGTGCTCGGTGAAGGCGCGGATCGCATCCGGGATGCTGGCATGCGGGTGTTCGGGATAGCGCAGCACGCGATAGACGTATTCGGCGACGAACATCAGCGCCAGCAGGGGCGGGTTGAACACCGTGATGAACAGCGACCAGAGTTCCCGGCTGGCGTAGCAGAACAGGCCCACCGAGACGGCCACCTGGGCCAGGCAAAACACGGTCCAGGCCAGGGTGACATTGCGTGTGTAGGAGCGCATCACCGGGCTCAAGCTGCCGTGCACCCGCAGCGCCAGGCGGGTGACCAGGGGCTCGTGGCCAGGCGCCAAGGTGTGGCCGAACAGCCCGGCGAGGAAGACATAAATCGCGGCGTGCGGAATCCCGTAGGCGGCGGCGCCAAAGGCTTGCCGGTCCAGCCAGTACAGCAGCACGCCGGCCGCCAGCAACGCCGCCATCCCGGCCATTTTGTGGCGTGCGCGCGTCGCCACCCACCAGGCGAGCAGCAGCAGGGGCAGGGCCTTGAGCGCCAGGCGCGCCCACGCAGGCTCCGCGCCGGTGGCGGCGTGGTAGACGAGGTATTGATAGGTGACGCCGGCCAGGATGGCCAGCCCGGTCCACAGCCACCCCTGCCCGCGGTTCATCTACTTGCTGCGATGCTGCTGCAGGTGTTCGTTCAGGCGCCGCAGCGAGGAGAATATCTGCCGGTTGTTCTGGTCCTCGGAGCGCAACTGCACGCCGTAGGTCTTGGAAATGGCCAGCGCCAGCTCGAGGATGTCGATCGAGTCCAGGCCCAGGCCCTCGCCGTACAGGGGCGCCTCCGGGTCGATTTGCGCTGCTTCCACTTCAAGATTGAGGGTGTCGACTATCAGGGTGGCCAGTTGCAGTTCCTGGCCGGCAATGCCGGTTCCGGTGTCACTCAAAGTCGCGCTCCGCGCGGCTGGCCGCAGTCATGGGTTGCAATTTCATTCAAAGCTCTCGGGTCTGATGCTATGACGGTGGTCTGAGAGCCTGAATATAGCCTAAAACCGCGCCAGCCCGGCGCATTCGGCGGCCAACTTGTGCGCTATCTCACACTCTCAGGCGCCGGAACCGCCGTGCCTGCCGGCGCCGCCGGCGAACCGGCTGGCGCCGGCCACCGTTTCGCCGCTGCGGATGGTGCCCATGCCGTGGGCGAATTCGCCGGCCATGGCGCCAGCCTGATCGCGGTCCCACTGCTGGTAGGCGGAGAGCCGGTCCGAGCGCATGCAGGCCTGCGGAAAGGCGGCGATCTGGCGCGCCAGTTCCTGCGCGGCAGCGCGCGCCTGGCCGTGCGGCACCACCCGGTTGGCCAGGCCGATGGCCAGCGCTTCGCTTGCATCGACGGGGCGGCCGGTGAGCATCAGGTCGAGCGCCCGGCTCATGCCGATCAGGCGCGGCAGGCGCACCGTGCCACCGTCGATCAGCGGCACCCCGAAGCGGCGGCAGAAGATGCCGAAGGTGGCGTCCTCGTCCATCACCCGCAGGTCGCACCACAGCGCCAGCTCCATGCCTCCGGCCACCGCGTAGCCGTCCACCGCGGCGATCACCGGTTTGGAGAGCAGCAGGCGCGACGGGCCCATCGGCGCGCTGGCCGCCATTTCGCTGTTGAGCGGGTTGGCGTCCGGATTGTTGCCAATGCCGCTAGAGACCGCCTTCAGGTCGGCTCCCGCGCAAAACGTGCCGCCCGCGCCGCACAGCACGGCGACGTCGGACTCCGGGTCGGCGTCGAAGGCCAGAAAGGCCTGCCACAGCGCTTCGGCGGTCGGGCCATCGACGGCGTTCTTGGCCCGCGGGCGGTTGATGGTGATGGTGGTGATGCGGGCGGTGGTTTCAATCTGTAGCGACATGTCGACGTTCCGGTGAAAGGGGAATATGAACGGCGGTTCCACGCCGGGGTTGCGCTACGGCAGCGGCTGCCTATTGGAAACAGGTGAGCTTCGCGCCGGCCTGGAAACGCTCGGGTTCCGGCACCTGCACTCGCCAGCGCGATCCATTTTGGCTGAATCTGACGGGCACGGCCTCGTAACGAGGGGCGCCACCACTGTCCAGTTGCTGCACCAGGAGAACCAGATTGAAGCCAAGGTTGCCCGCAGAATGCCAGCCGGTAAAAAATGGAATGATCCGTGAATTGCGGGCTCGGTCCGCTGCCCCTTGGCAGCGCAGTTCGATCTCGTGGCCCCGCGCATTCAGACCTGCCACCAGAATCCCGAATGGAGGATTCAAGCCGTCGTTCATCACGACCAGCTTGTTGCGGCCTTTCGAGAAGGACACCACGTCGGACCCGGTGCTGACAAACAGCACGGAGCCGCTCTCCGGATTGAGCAGGAAAGAGCCCGGCGCGTCGTGCTGATAGTGCGCGTCAACCTTGTGATAGCCGGAGTTGCCCAGCGGACCCGCATACAGGAAGGCCTCGCCATCACCGTCCTGATCACTGCGCGGGGCCCTGGACCAGTCCACGAACCTGAAGGGTTCGGCATTTCTGCGCTCGATCACCAGCGTCTTCCCGCTACGGCCGGCGACTCGGGAAAAAGCGGCGATTCGAGCTTGATCGCTTCCTTTGTCCCACGTAAGCACATCGGCTTGCGCGCGATTTGACAGTTGCATGGACGCCAACATCAGTTCGACCGAGCCAGTGGCGTTGTCAAGCTTCTCGATCGGGAAGCCGATCGATTTGACCTCGATGGGAAGACTCAACATCCCCGAGAGGTCTACCGCCTGCGGGCTGGCTCCGCGCGGTTCGGTCTGATCCATGCCATAAGCGACGCCACATGAAAATGCCAGCGCCGCAAAAAGTGCGCGCGCCCGACTGCCCGGTTGTTCGTCGTCGAAGCGGAAAAATATGAATTTGAGCACAGCAATATACCTAGCGATTGATATGCCATGACACGCGCGCCGCCAGCGCCAGGGAACGGCAGCGCCGCTGTGGCGAGGCGAGGGCGACTATGTTCCGGGGCACAGCCTTGCAAGCAGGCTTACAGGCGTTCAACGATGGTCGCGATCCCCATCCCGCCGCCCACGCACAGGGTCGCCAGGCCGTAGCGCAGCTTGCGCCGCTCCAGTTCGTCGATCACCGTGCCCAGGATCATCGCGCCGGTGGCGCCCAGGGGGTGGCCCATCGCGATCGCGCCGCCGTTGACGTTGACCTTTTCTTCCGGCACGCCCATTTCCTTCATGAAGCGCAGCACCACCGCGGCGAAGGCCTCGTTGACTTCGAACAGGTCGATCTGGTCGATCGTCAAACCCGCCTTGGCGAGCACCTTGCGGGTCGCGGGCATCGGGCCGGTGAGCATGATGGTGGGGTCGCTGCCGGTCAGCGCGGTGGCGACGATGCGGGCGCGCGGGGTCAATCCCAGTGCGCGGCCCTTGGCTTCGCTGCCGATCAGCACCGCCGCCGCGCCGTCGACGATGCCGGAGGAATTGCCGGCGGTGTGGACGTGAAAAATGCGCTCGACCTGCGGGTATTTCTGGATCGCCACGGTGTCATAACCCATCGCGCCCATCTGCTCGAAGCTGGCCTTGAGGGAGCCCAGGCCTTCCATGGTCGATTGCGGCTTGATGAACTCGTCCTGCTCGAGGATGGACAGGCCGATGCCGTCTTTCACCGCCACCACGCTGCGCTGGAAGTGGCCGGCGGCGCGCGCGGCGGTGGCCTTTTTCTGCGAGCGCAGCGCAAAGGCATCGACATCCTCGCGGGTAAAACCTTCCAGGGTGGCGATCAGGTCGGCGCCGATTCCCTGCGGCAGGAAGGCGGTGTCGAAATTGGTCTGCGGGTCGAGTGCCCAGGCGCCGCCGTCGCTGCCCATCGGCACCCGGCTCATCGACTCGACGCCGCCGGCGACGATCAGGTCTTCCCAGCCGGAGCGCACTTTTTGCGCGGCGAGGTTGACCGCTTCCAGGCCAGAGGCGCAAAAACGGTTCACCTGCAGGCCCGAAGCCTTCCAGTCCCAGCCGGCGGCCAGGGCCGCGGTCTTGGCGATGCAGGCGCCCTGGTCGCCGATCGGGGTGACGCAGCCCATCACCACGTCTTCGACCTCGGCGGTGTCGAAGTCGTTGCGCGCCTGCAGTTCGCGCAGGATGCCGGAGAGCAGGGTGACGGGCTTGACCTCGTGCAGGCTGCCGTCTTTCTTGCCCTTGCCGCGCGGGGTGCGGATGGCGTCGAACACCAGTGCTTCACTCATGTTTGCTCCTCGAATGATTCAACTCTTTGCAGAATCATACGCCGGCACAGCGCTGGACATGTCAGCCGTAACGCCGCATTGCAGTGCAGCATGGCCTGCGGTGCGGCGGTGATTGCCGCTGACGGGGATTCAGGGAATAATAAGTTGGTCGTCGGCGTGGCCGCGCGGTTGACGTGGCGCTCATCATCCGCTAGCGGACCTGAGGTTCAGCAATCCAGCTGCGCGGCGCAAGCTCCGACCCCTCTGGCCCTGTCAACTGGGCGTGGGGTGTGGGTGGCGCCGCATCCGTCCCGGGGCGAATCCGCGATCCGGCATTACCCTTGAAGCGACCCATCTCCACAAGATTCCCTTGCCCGACCTGTTCATGCGCCCGGCCGCCGTTCCAGCCTTGCTCCCCAAGAGGAATCGCCGGGTGGCTGCTGTTTGTCTTCTTGCCGCCACGCTGCTGCTGGCGGCCACGGGCGCCACCGCCGACCTGATGCCGGCCCAGATCAGCGGCGATACCGTGCCGGCGCCCCTTACCGCCACCCCCGGCGACGCCGCCCACGGCCGCGCTCTGCTGGTGGCGCGCGAGAACGCCAACTGCATACTCTGCCACGCGATTCCGGAGGTGCGCTTTTCCGGCAACCTGGGGCCGGCGCTGACCGGCGTCGGCAGCCGCCTGTCAGCCGCGCAGTTGCGCCTGCGGGTGGCGGATAATGCGCAGGTGAACACCAACTCCATCATGCCGGCCTACTACCGCAGTGCCGGCCTCACCGACGTCGCCGCGCAGTACCGCGACAAGACCATACTCAGCGCGCAGGAGATCGAAGACGTGGTGGCCTACTTGCAGAGTCTCAAATGAAACGCTTGCCCTTCTTTGCAGGGGCGCTTGCGGCAAGGCCGCAGGCGTTGTCGATCGCCGGCGACGCGCGGGACCGCGCGGACCCGGTTTCGGCCCAGCGCCGCCGCCTGATGGCCGGCGCCGGCGCGCTGGCGACCGTGCAATTGTTGCCGACACCGGCACTGGCGCAGAGCCAGCTCAACCTCAACGAACTGCCGCCCCTGCCCGCGCTGGAGGCTTTTCTCGCCGGCCGCAAGCCGCAGTTCACCCGCATGCTGATGGACCTGCCGCGGGTGGCCGACAACGGCAACTCGGTGCCGGTCAAGCTGGGCGTGCTGGGTGCGAACACCCCGGGCGCGGTGAGGAGCATCCACCTGTTCTCGGAGCGCAACCCGGTGCCGCAGATGGCGGTTTTCCACTTCGGGCCGCGAACCGCGCGCTTCGACGTCGAAACCCGGGTGCGGATGGCCGGCACCCAGCGGGTCGTCGCCCTGGCGACGATGGCCGACGGCGCCCTGTTCGTCAAGGTGTCCGAGGTGCTGGTGGCGATCGCCGCCTGCCTGGACGGGAGCTGAACCCATGGCCGATGCCCGCATCCAGGTGCCGCCGCAGGTCAGGCGCGGCGCCAGTTTCGAGGTGAAGATCGCGATCCGCCACGCGATGGAGACCGGCTACCGGGTCGACGATGTCGGCAAGCCGATCCCGCGCAATGTGATCCGCGAGCTCAGTTGCAAGTACAACGGCACCGAGGCGTTGCGCGTGGAGATGAGTTCGGGCTTCGCCGCCAATCCCTTGCTGCAGTTCTACCTGGTGGCGCAGGACTCGGGCGAGCTGGTGTTCGAGTGGATCGACGATGCCGGGGTGCGCGGCAGCGAGCGGGCGACTATCAACGTGACGGCGGGATGACACCCGCGCCTTCCCGCCTGGAGCGCTGGCGCGCGCTCGCACTGTGCATGGCAGCCGCATACGCCGCACTGGGTGCGCCGCTGCCGGCCCAGGCCCAGCAGCGCGCCATCCCTCTGGACGGGTCACGCTCGGGCCTGGCCTACACCGGCGCCGACGTGCGCGCCATGCAGGCGGATGACTTTGCCAACCCGGCGATGCTCTGGGTCGAGCGCGGCGAGAAGCTCTGGAACACGCCCGCCGGCAACGGCTCCTCCTGCGCCTCCTGCCACCATGACGCCAAGACCAGCATGAAGGGCGTGGCGGCGCGCTACCCGGTGTTCGAGAGCGCGGCCCAGCGGCTGTTCAACGTCGAGGCGCGCATCAATGCCTGCCGGGTCGACAAGCAGAAGGCCGAGGCCTTCAAGCCGGAGTCGGAAGACCTGCTGGCGCTGACCACTTTCATCAACCAGCAGTCGCGCGGCATCCCGATCCACGTGTCCATCGACGGCCCGGCGCGCGCTCACTACGAGAGCGGACGCACCTTCTATTACACCCGGCGCGGCCAGATGAACATGTCCTGCGCCACCTGCCATGAGCAGAACTTTGGCAAGCGCCTGTTTGCGGAGACGATCAGCCAGGGCCAGCCCACCGCCTACCCGATCTACCGCCTGGAATGGCAGACGGTGGGCTCCCTGCACCGGCGCCTGCGCAGCTGCCTGTTCGGGGTGCGCGCCGAGTTGCAGCCGATCGGCAGCCCGGAATTGCTCGACCTGGAACTGTTCCTGGCCTGGCGCGCCGAGGGCTTGCCGGTGGAAACACCTGGAGTGCGGCGCTAGGAGCCTGCCCCGCTCCGCGTACTTGCAGCCGATTCCATCAAGGCCCGATAGGCTGCCGGAGAACCACTGGCCTGGCGGATGCGGGCGAAAAAAAAGCCGGCGAAGCCGGCTCTTTTTTTGCTTCAAGCTGCCAATTACTTGGCGGCGGGAGCAGGAGCGGCAGCCTTGGCGTCGGCCTTGGCATCAGCTTTTTCGACCTTGGCGTCAGCCTTGGCGTCAGCCTTGGTGTTGGTGGCTTTCGCGGCGGCCTTGGCGGCCTTCGCATCAGCAGCGGCCTTGGCTTTGGCGGCCTTGGCATCAGCAGCAGCCTTGGCTTTTTCGGCCTTGGCGTCAGCCTTGGCTTTGGCTTTGGCGGCCTTGGCGTCAGCAGCTTCCTTGGCCTTGGCGGCCTTGGCATCAGCAGCAGCCTTGGCTTTTTCGGCCTTGGCGGTCTTGGCATCAGCCTTGGCATCGGCCTTGGCGTCAGCCTTGGCTTCAGTAGCGGCCGGGGTGGCGGGAGCGGCAGGCGCGGCCGGGGCAGCGGTCTGGGCGAACACGGAAGCGGCGAAAAGGCCGGCGATCAGGGTAGCGAGTACTTTGGACATGTTAAACCTTCTCCTGTTATGTATGAATCAGCCAAGAATTGCAAAATTTCCGGCTGTGGGCATAAAACGTCAAGAAACAGGGTTTGGTTGACCGGGTTGACATATATTTTGCCGCCATCACCGGGTGAATCCCTAGGGGAAACCCTGACCCGGTCCTGGCTGGCAGGGCAAATCGGGCCAAAATCACTGGAAATCATGGCTGGAAGAGTCTGTGGCGCTTTCATACGCGCATTCGTCCGGTTTAACTGCATTTTGGGGTTCCACTCCGGCCTGGACCGCTTTTCCACAGATATGAGATCAGCCCGCCCCAAATCAGGGCGCCGGCTGGCTGGCTGGGCGGCGGGGAGCAACCGCGGCTGCAATCCCTTGCGCCTGCGCCACCAGCCCGGCCACCAGCCACTGGGCCGGCGGCGATGCGCTGCGCCCCGCCAGGGTGATGACGCCGATCCGCGCGCCCGGCAGGGCCCTGCCCGGTGTCCGCAGCCCGACCAGGGCGCCGCCGGACACGCTGGCATGCACCGCGGCGTGGGTCGACAGCAGGATCGCATCGGTCTGCAGGGCCACCTGTTCGAGCAAGGCCGGGCTGTCGCAGGTGATATTGAGCGGCAGGGCGGTGCCGGCAGCCAGGCCGAGATATTGCGCCACCTGGACGGCGACCGCCTCGGGCAGGCGCGCCGACACGAGCGGGTAACGCAGCAATTCGGCCCCGCCGCGCAGGCGCCTGCCGGCAAGCGGATGGCCGGCGCGGCAAAAAAAGCCGCCGCCTTGATCGGCGAAGGGCCGCACCGCCAGCTTCGAATCCGGCGGCACGCTGCGTATGTCGGCCACGAAAAACTCGATGCTTTCGTCCAGCAGGTGGGCGGTCAGGTTGCGGCTGTTGTTGACTTCGACCTGCACCCGCAGACGCGGATGTTCGCGCGCCAGTTCGGCCAGCACCGGCGGCAACAGGGTGGCGGCCGGAAACGGCCCGGCGCCGAAGGCGACATCGCCCAGTTCGCCGGCGCGCAGCAGGTCAACCTCGCGCTTGAGCGTGCCGGCCTCGAACAGCAGGCCGCGCGCCCGCTCGATGAAATGCCGGCCCACCGAGGTGAGCGCGACGTGGCGCAAGTCACGGTCGAACAGGCGCACCGCCAGTTCCTCTTCGAGCGCCTGGACGCTGCGGCTCAAGGCCGACTGGGTCAGGTGCACGCGGGCGGCGGCACGCGCGAAATTGAGTTCGTCGGCCAGGGCGACAGCGTGGCGCAGGGCGCGCAGATCCATGCTCGACTCTCCTTATCTCTGATAAATACGTAGTCCGGCAAGCGCCGGCAACGCCCGATCCGGGCACGCCCCGCAGTCTCGCCGCCGGCCGCGCGCGGGGAGAACGGCAGGGCCGGGCGCACGCCGCTTGCGCACCGGCCTCGCGTGCCGCCCGGATCCCGGCCCGTACCGGCCGGATGGCTGCGCAGAGCCGGCGGACGCCGCGCTGGGCGCCTCTCCCGGCCCACTGGGTTGATGCACTGTACTCATTATTTACCGATAAATAATGAATTGGACATGCCGCATGGTCAAGGTAAAAATAAGCCCACAAACAAGCGGGAGACAAAAATGCAGCATCAGCATGGACCTTCCAGGCGCCACTTCCTGCTCGGCATGGGCGCGGCCGCGACGGTCGGGGTCGGCGGGGGCATCGCCGACGGGCCCCTGCGCCCGCGCACGGCGCCCAAGGTGCCGCCGGCGATGTCGCCCGCGGCCATGGCCGGGCGGCGCCCGAACATCCTCCTGCTGGTGAGCGACCAGGAGCGCGGCTGGCCCGACCTGCCCGCCGGCCTGGGCCTGCCCGCGCACGAGATGCTCCTGGAGAAAGGGACGGGCTTCACCCAGTATCACGCCAACACCACTCCCTGCTCGCCGTCGCGCTCGACCATGTATTTCGGCCAGCACACCCAGGCCACGCGGATGACCGCCAACCTGGATGCGCCGCCCACCTTCCCCGAGCTGGCCGACGGTCTCCCGAGCCTGGGCCACCTGCTGCGCGCCCAGGGCTACTACACCGCCTACAAGGGCAAATGGCACATGAGCCATGTCGAGCGCGACCCGGGCCTGGTCTACGGCCAGTATCCGAACAGCGCGAACCAGCTCGAGCCCTACGGCTTTTCCGACTACAACAGCGACGGCGACCCACACGGCTCTACCTGGACCGGCTACAAGTTCGACGGCCAGATCGCCAGCAACGCGGTGCAATGGCTGGGCACCAAGGGGCGCGAGATGCGCGGCAGGCAGCCCTGGTTCCTCGCCGTCAACTTCGTCAACCCGCACGACATCATGTATTTCTCGTCCGGCGAAAAGCAGGAGTCGAGCCGCCTGGAGCGCAACCTGCTCTCGCCGCTGGCCCCGCCGCCGGTGGGTGGCGTGTACGACCAATCCTGGGAGCTCGACCTGCCCGCCAGTTTCCACCAGGACGACCTGTCGACCAAGCCCTGGGCGCAGCGCTCCTACGTCGAGGTCTGCAACATGGTCTACGGCCACATCGAACCCACCGACGAGGTCGCCTGGCGCGCCTACCAGAGCTACTACTTCAACTGCATCCGCGATGTCGACTCGCATGCCCTGACCGTGCTCAAGGCCCTGGCGACCCTGGGCATGGACCGCGACACCATCGTCGTCTACACCGCCGACCACGGCGAGATGGCCGGCGCGCACCGTCTGCGCCAGAAAGGCCCGCACATGTACAAGGAGAACGTGCGGGTGCCCTTCATCGTGCGCCACCCGGACGTGGCCGGCGGCAGCCAAAGCCAGGCGCTGGCCTCCTGCCTGGACCTGACCCCGACCATCCTCGGCCTGGCCGGCGTGGACGCCAAGGCGGTGGCCGAGAAGTACCCCTATCTGAAGGGCGTCGACGTCTCGCAAGCGGTCGCCAACCCGAAAGCGCGCAGCGCGCGCGATGCGCGCGGCATCCTGTTCAACTACGACACGCCGCTCTACGTGGACCCGGAGTTCATGCGCCTGGGCATCCTCGCCGGCGGCCGCTTCACCAAGCTGAGCGGCTTGAGAACCGGCCTGCTGTATGGCCGTTTCGCCCCGAGCCGCGACAATCCCGGGCTGTTCCGCGGCATCCACGATGGCCGCTACAAGTTCGCGCGCTACTTCAAGCCCGCCGAGCACCACCAGCCACGCGACTGGGAAACCTTGACCAGGCACAACGAGCTGGAGCTGTACGACACGGCCGCCGACCCCGACGAGCTGACCAACCTGGCGCACCAGCCGGAACAGAACAAGGCGCTGCTGATGGCGCTCAACGAGCGCACCAACGCGCTGATCGCCAGCGAAGTGGGCGCAGACGAAGGCGCCGAATTCCCCGGCCCGCGCGCCCTTTACAAACTATAAGGCCAGGCCATGTTCAAGCGATATCTCGATTTGCATTTCACCAGGGTGCTGGTGATCACCGGCATCGCCACCATGCTGCCGGTGCTGCAATACGCCGCGCCCACCCTGTTCCTGGCGGCCGGCAAGATGCACGTGGACGACAACGCCGGGCTGTTTTTCGCCCGCCACTGGGGCCTGCTGGTGTTCTGCCTGGGCGCGCTGCTGGTCTACGCGGCGCGCCACCCCGAACTGCGCCGGCCCGTCGTGTTCGCCGCGGCGGTGGAAAAGCTCGGCCTGGTGCTGACCCTGGCCATGAGCTGGAGCGACCCGGCACTTGCCGGCCTGCACGGCGCGGCGCTGTTCGACGGCCTGTGCGTCCTGCTCTACGGCGCCTTCCTGTGGCAGAAGGCGCCGCAGCCGGCCTGAACCGGCGCGGGCCTGGCCCGGGACAGACGCAATACGGCCCATTCACCGTTCGCGGTGAGACTGCCCTGCCACCTTGCTGGAGCACGCGTCCTTCGACGGTCTCTGAACGTACGTTGCCAGGTGAACAGGATTGGGGACGGACGGCCCTAGGCAGCCATGCGCCGCCCGAGCACATAGCGGCTGCCGGCCGGGCCGTGGCTCTCGAAGTGCTCGCAGTTCGATTCCATCCTGAAGGTGTCGCCGGGGCCGCACACATGCGGCTCGCTGCCGGTGGTCACCGTCATCTGGCCTTCCAGCACCAGGATGCGCACATCGAAAGGGTGGGTATGCGGCGTGGCCTGGGCATTGGGCTCGCCGGTTTTTTCGAATATCTCCTGAAAGCCTTCGGCACGGATCGCCGCTTCGAATTCGCTGCGTTGCATGACAGTCTCCTTGTTTCCCGGAACCACGGGCGCATTCATCTTAACCACCTGCCGGCGCGTAGCCAACCCTGCGAAAAGTAGGGTTTTGCGCCGCGCGTGGTCATGCAGCCGCTCCTTCAGCAAAGCCCGGGGGGCGCGGACCGGATACGACGGATTAGCCGGACCTGGGCAAGAAATGCCTCTGCCCACGCTGGCCCACCTGTAAGATAGCGCCGCTTTGCCTCGGCATCCCGCGTCCCTCAGGCTGGGCTTGCACGACAATGCCGCGCCCGCGCGGCAGCACCTACAAAGATCCCACGGAGACCCTGCATGAAACTTTACGCCCGCTGGTTCGCGCCGCTGTCCGCCGCGCTGTTGGCCCCGATGCTGGCACTCACCTGCGGCACGGCCGGCGCCCAGGCCTTTCCCTCCCGCGCCGTCACCATGATCGTGCCGGTGGCGCCCGGCGGCATCCTCGACCAGTCGGCGCGCATGGTCGCCCCGGCGATGGGCGCGGCGCTGGGCCAGCCGGTGGTGATCGACAACCGCCCCGGCGCCAGCGGCAACATCGGCGCGGTGGCGGTGGCGCGCGCCAAGCCGGACGGCTATACCCTGCTGATCGGCTACTCGATGTTCCATGTCGGCAACCCGGCGATGTTCAAGGACCTGCAGTGGGACCCGCTGCGCGACTTCACCGGCGTGGGCATGATCGCCGTCGCCCCGCACGTGATCACCGTCAACCCGGCGCAGCCCTTCCAGACCCTCAAGGAACTGGTCGACTACGCGCGCGCCAACCCCGGCAAGCTCAACTACTCCACCTCCGGCAACGGCTCGGTGCCGCATGTCGGCATGGAACTGTTCAAGCAACTCTACAAGGTCGAGATCACCCACGTGCCCTACAAGGGCGCCGGCCCGGCGGCGCAGGACGCGATTGCCGGCATCGTGCAAATGACCGTCGCCACCCCGCCCTCGGTGATCGGCTTCATCCGCAACGGCCGCCTGCGCGCCCTGGCCACCGCCGCGAAAAGCCGCGCCGCCGTGCTGCCCGACGTGCCCACCACCGCCGAAGCCGGCTTCCCCGGCATCGAAATGGAAGCCTGGGTGTCGATTTTCGCCCCCACCGGCACCCCGCCCGAGGTCCTGGCCAAACTGAGCGCCGCCCTCAAGCAAAGCCTGGACACCCCGGAAGCGCAAAAGTCGGCCGCCACCGCCGGGATGGACATCCGCTACATGACCCCATCCCAGCTCGACGCCCAGGTGCGGCGCGACATCGGCTACTGGCAGCCGGTGATCCGGAATGCCAGGATCAGCATCGATTAGGCGCCATGCTGCACCTGCACCTATACAAAAGACAGTAAAAACACGGCAAACCGGCGGCCCACCTTATAAAACCACTGACATTTCGCGGGAAAAAACATCCCGCACCGTTGCGCCCGCGCCACAGTCCGACGACCCGCATGAAAATCGAGCAGCAAGCCCTTGCATAGCAGACCCTCGTCAAAAATCAATGAAACCGGACGGCGCGATCGAAGCGCCTGACCGGCTTGAAATCAAGGCACGCGCGCAGACGCCGCGCTTGCGGATTACCGTGCGAGCCGATTGCCGCAGTCACCAGGCAGGCACACACCAGCCGCGCCAGGCACAGGCACCGACACTCAAGTTACCCGAATCGGGTCACTAAGTGTGGGTGTAATGCAGGCGCGGCCCCCTGGAATGCGACGACGCCCGGATCAACACCTGCGACGAGCCCGCGTGACCTGAGTGCGAAGTGCGGATGGCCCGGTTGAAGTGGCGCCGGGCGTCGGCTCTGCGAGCCATATGAGACGGTTCAATGGCGATGGTCGGCTATGCGGGGGTGTCGCTGAACGACCCGGGCTGAGTGGAAACTCGCCCACCCACAATGATCATTCAGAAGCGACCCCATGGATCGGTCCAGGATCGACGATCGCTACAACGGGAAGGGTCAAGTGGCCCCCCGGCAAGTCGAACTTGTCGCGTTTTCACACAGCCACGGCCCATGGCCGATGCCACGGCAACCCAAGAGCGGTCACTCGAAAGTTGGAGAAGTTGCGGCACGCTCGAGATCAGCGATTGTTCAACATTATCAAACAAATCACCTCGGGCGCATTTCGTGCCTCAAGTGCCGTCGGCCTGTTCTGTCCAATGATTCGGTTGAACTCGGAGTGACAACCTTCGGCTACCTGGCGAGCGTTGCCGCGTGCTGCTCATGGTCGTCATGGTCAAAGGCCCAGATCTGGTGCGCATCCAGCAGGACCCGCGCATGGGCTTCAAGGGCGTCCATCTGAGCTGCTTCGGCCGCCAGCAATGCCTCGATGGCCTGCCGGCGTACTTGAAGCGCTTCAATCAGATTCGATTCGCCCAGGCTATAGCCCTTCATGACCAGGTCCGCGTTGGCGCCGGTCTGTCGGGCGACGTTGGCAAGGCGCTCCCAGATACCCTGCGCTGCCTGCGAGGCATGGGCCACACGGGCAGCATCCCCACCCACCTTGGCACGAACCTGGCGGTTCCGTTCTACAGCCATCGCCGCCTGGGCCACGCCGGCCTCGTGCTGGGCGCTGCGCCAGCCGCCACCAAAGGGGATGCTGACAATCACCCCGACGAGCTTTTCCTGGCGGTCGCGCTCCTGCGCCAGGCGTACGCCCACGGTTGGGTCCGCGGTGCGCTCCTGGGCCAGACGTTCGGAGCGCAGTTTGGCGTATTGCATCTCGGCGTCCGTGAGCTCGATCTCATGATTGTCGGAAAGTATCCTGGCTTGCCAGTCGGCGGAACTGCCGCCGGGCAGTTGCGGCAACGGCAGCGGCTCGGGCGCAACCGCAGCAATGCCCGGGTAGCGATATTGGAGATCGAGCGCGGCGGCCTGGGCTCGTTGCGCCGCCTGCAACTGCAGGCCGGCAACCCGATCCCGCTCCGCTTCGGCGAGCATGATTTCCACCTTGGGGGCATCCCCTGCCTTGACGCGTTTGCGCGCAAATTCGAGCTGTTGATCCAGCAGGTGCACTTGCGCAGACAGATGATGCGCGGCGCCCGCCTCCCGCAGCCAGTCGAACCAGGTCTTGAGCAGGCCACGGCTGGATTCGTGCCAGACATCGGCCAGGCTCGATTGGGCGATGATCACGCCCTGCTCGCCCAAAGCCGCGTCTTTCTCGGACTTGCCGAACCAGCGCAGCGGCCGTTCAACAACCAATTCCGTTTCCATGTAGCGCGGACCGATGGTTTCGCGACGTTGCTGGACCGTGGTGCGGGCATTCCACTCGTAGTTGCCCGAGCGCAATCGGGAGCGGTTGGCCTGCTCCAGGTTGATACCCTGGCGCGCGGCATTGACCTGCGGCAATTTCTCCAGCGCGGCCCGCACCATGGGCTCCGGCGGCAAGGCCGCTGGATACGGCTCGGCGGACAGGGCCGGGCCGGGTTCCGTCAGCATCCATGCGCCAACTGCAATCAGGCAATGGTGCCAGGATCTCATGCGAATCTCCCAAATTGCAGCAGCGGCGTGACCCAGTAGGCCATCTGCTGACTGTGGAACGCCGTACGCAGGCTTGCAAGCAGCGAGTCCAGGTGTTCCTCCTCGATAAGCACGGTGACGACACGGCGCCTGGCCCGGCCGCGAATCTGCTCCACCGTGGTCTGTAGCTGTGTATCGCGCCCAAATCCCTCGGCAGGGGTGGTGGTCACCCCGCTGACCCACTCCGGATGTTCCAGCAAGTGGTCGAGCAGATCCTCCTCCAG
>Ga0302322_100001676_pt1 | contig 18341 bp, 15 predicted proteins | sample Fen_T0_2_FD_203757 | JGI IMG/M metagenome (GOLD analysis project Ga0302322, IMG submission 203757) | Peat permafrost microbial communities from Stordalen Mire near Abisko, Sweden - Fen_T0_2 | ecosystem: Environmental > Terrestrial > Soil > Wetlands > Permafrost | place: Sweden: Abisko... | reverse complement strand
GCCCTCGCCGACCCCCCGATCGGGCAGCCCGGTGCCAGGATGGGACGGTGCGCTCCCCCGACCCCGCCGACGCGCCGTCCCCGGTGCTGACCCCGTCGCCGGCCTCGGCCCGGCCCCCGGCGCCCGGCGCGGCGCCCGTCGGCCCGGCGCCCGCCACCCCGGCGCCCGCCACCCCGGCGGACGTCGGCCCGGCGGACGTCGGCCCGGCGGAGGTCCGGTCGCGGGCGATCCGGTCCTGGTACACGCGGTCCTGGCGGGCGGGCGGCGGCGACGTCGCCGCGGTCCTGCTCTTCGTGCTGCTGGGCCGCACCTCCCACCACGAGGGCGGCGCGGTCACCGGCTTCCTGGGGGCCGCCTGGCCGTTCCTGGTCGCCGTCATGACCGCCTGGGCCGCGCTGGGCACGACGGCCGCCCGCACCCACCCGTGGCCCGCCACGTCCCTGCGGGCGGGCACCGCGACCGTCGCGACGACGGTGACGCTGGGCATGCTGCTGCGCCACCTGGCGGGCGGCGGCACCCCCGCCTCCTTCGTCGCCGTGGCGACCACGTTCCTCACCCTCTTCCTCCTGGGCTGGCGCCTGGCCGCCCGCCGGGTGCCACCGCGCTGATCATGGAGATTCCGCTGTTCTGATCGGGCGGAACCTGCGAGAACTTCATGATCATCAACCCCCTGTGGGCGACGCCGGCCGGCCGGCACCTGCTCGACCTCCCCCTGATCGCGGACGGTGCGCCGGCGCACGGGCGCTGGACGGCGCCGGAGCGCGTGGCGCGCCGGCAGGGGCCGTCGTGGGGTCCTCACGGTGAGATGGCGGGTGGCGGTGGACGACGACGGCGCCCACCACGTCACGACGGCCGGCGGGCAGGGCGACCGGCACCGCCGCCAGGACGCGGCACGCCGGGAACTCCTCCAGGAGGAGGGCCGGACCCTGCGGATCACGACCGCCACTGACGTCCTGCGCCGCCCGCACCAGGCGGTGGAGCGCACCGCCCGCGCCCTCCTCTCGGCGGGCGCCCGGTGCCGAACGCTCTGATCATGGAGTTTCCGCTGTTCTCGAGTCGCGGGAACAGCGGAAACTCCATGATCCGCAGGACTGGCCCGAGGGCCGGCGGCCTACAGGTACTGGCCCGTGTTGGGCACCGTGTCGATCGTGCGGCCCGGCTCGCTGCCCTGCTTGCCCTGGATGATCGTGCGGATGTAGACGATCCGCTCACCCTTCTTGCCCGAGATCCGCGCCCAGTCGTCGGGGTTGGTCGTGTTGGGCAGGTCCTCGTTCTCCTTGAACTCGTCGACGCAGGCGGCCAGCAGGTGCTCCACCCGGATCCCGCGCCGGCCGAAGTCGAGCAGGTCCTTGATGGCCATCTTCTTGGCCCGGTCGACGATGTTCTGGATCATCGCGCCGGAGTTGAAGTCCTTGAAGTAGAGGATCTCCTTGTCACCGTTGGCGTAGGTGACCTCCAGGAACTGGTTCTCCTCCGTCTCGGAGTACATCCGCTCGACCGTGCGCTGGATCATCGCGTCGACCGCGGCCGTGGGCGAGCCGCCGTTGGCGTCCAGGTCCGAGGAGTGCAGCGGCAGGTTCGGCGTGAGGTACTTGGTGAAGATGTCGCGCGCGGCCTCGGCGTCCGGGCGCTGAATCTTGATCTTCACGTCCAGTCGGCCCGGGCGCAGGATGGCCGGGTCGATCATGTCCTCCCGGTTGGAGGCGCCGATGACGATGACGTTCTCCAGCCGCTCCACCCCGTCGATCTCCGACAGCAGCTGCGGCACGATCGTCGTCTCGACGTCGGAGCTGACGCCCGACCCGCGGGTGCGGAACAGGGAGTCCATCTCGTCGAAGAAGACGACCACCGGGGTGCCCTCGCCGGCCTTCTCCCGGGCGCGGGCGAAGATCAGCCGGATGTGCCGCTCGGTCTCGCCGACGTACTTGTTGAGCAGCTCCGGGCCCTTGATGTTGAGGAAGTAGCTCTTGGAGTCCTTCGAGCCGCGCAGCTCGGCGACCTTCTTGGCCAGCGAGTTGGCGACCGCCTTGGCGATGAGCGTCTTGCCGCACCCGGGCGGGCCGTAGAGCAGGATGCCCTTCGGCGGCTTCAGGCCGTGCTCCAGGAACAGGTCGGGGTGCAGGAACGGCAGCTCCACCGCGTCGCGGATCTGCTCGATCTGCGACGCCAGGCCGCCGATGTCGCCGTAGTCGATGTCGGGGACCTCTTCGAGGACGAGCTCCTCCACCTCCGAGCGGGGGATCTTCTCGAAGATGAAGCCCGAGCGCGGCTCCATCGTGAACGCGTCACCGACCCGCAGCTTCTCGTCGACGAGCTCGCCGGACAGGTGGACGACGCGCTCCTCGTCGGCGTGGGCCACCACCAGGGCCCGGTCGCCGTCGAGCAGCTCCTTGAGGATGACGATCTCCCCGGTCCGCTCGAACTCGCGGGCCGCGACGATGTTGAACGCCTCGTTGAGCATGACCTCCTGGCCCGGACGCAGCTCGTCCAGCTCGACCGACGGGCTCACCGCGACGCGCATCTTGCGCCCCGAGCTCACCACGTCGGCCGTGGCCTCCTCGGCGGCCGCGAGGAACACCCCGAAGGTGTTCGGCGGCTGCGCGAGGCGGTCGACCTCGGCCTTGAGGGCGACGATCTGGTCGCGCGCGTCCCGCAGCGTGGACGTGAGCCGGTCGTTCTGGGTCGCCAGCTGGCTGACCTGGGCCCGCAACCGGGTCACCTGCTCCGCCTCGCCGGGGTACCCGCGCAGGCTGCGGACCCGGTCCAGTTCCGCCTCGAGGCGGGCGATCTCGGCCCGCAGGGCTCGGGCATCGGGGTTCGTCGCTTCGCTATCGGTCATCGCAGGCACCTCCCGTGCTTCCGGGTGGAACCACTCGACCCTAACGCGCTGCACCGCAGGTTCGCCCTACGACGCGGCACGAGGACCGCGAGACGTCATGTCTCGCTCCCACCGCTGCTGATCCTCGGCTCGCCTTTGGGCCGCTGTGCCAAGAGCGTGACGAATGGATGGCCGTGAGGCAAGGGCTGAACGACGGGAATGTGATGTGCTGTAACCGTTCGATCACATAACGTAGGACCTACGTCATCGACCCGGATCGGGCACCGCACCCTCCGGCGCCCCCGGCAGGACGTCGTCCGGCGCCGGCTCGCGGCCCGCCGTGACGTCGCGCCGCACCCGCCGGATCTTCTTCTCCGAGACCGGACGCTCGCCCAGGTCCTCCGGCGACCAGCGGTCCCACGCCTGCTCGACCTCCTCGCCGCCGTCACGGGTGGAGCCCGCCGGGCGCCGGCGCCGCAGCGGCGGGGCGACGCCGTCCGCGAGCCGACGCGTGGTGACCAGGAAGCCGGTGTGGCCCACCATCCGGTGCTGCGGGCGGACGGCGAGACCCTCCAGGTGCCAGCCGCGCACCATCGACTCCCACGCCGCCGGCTCGGTGAACCGCCCGTCGTCCCGCATCGCCTCCGCGACCCGGGACAGCTGGGTCGCCGTGGCCACGTAGCAGATGAGGACGCCGCCGGGCACCAGGGCCCCCGCGACGGCGTCCAGGCACTCCCAGGGGGCGAGCATGTCCAGGACGACGCGGTCGACGTCGCGTTCGTCGAGGCTCTCGGCGAGGTCGCCGACGGTCAGCCGCCAGGCCGGGTGCGGGCCGCCGAAGAAGGACTCGACGTTGGACCGCGCGATGTCGGCGAAGTCGGCGCGCCGCTCGTAGGAGTGGAGCAGCCCCTGGTCGCCGACGGCACGCAGCAGGGACATGCTGAGCGCCCCGGACCCGACGCCCGCCTCCACCACCCGCGCGCCGGGGAAGACGTCGGCCATCGCCACGATCTGGCCCGCGTCCTTGGGGTAGACCACGGCCGCGCCGCGCGGCATCGACAGCACGTAGTCGGCCAGCAGCGGGCGCAGCGCCAGGTACTCGATGCCCGCGGTGTTGCGCACCACCGAGCCCTCGGGCGCGCCGATGAGCTCCTCGTGGCGGAACAGCCCGCGATGGGTGTGGAACTCCTTGCCGGCACCGAGCGTGATGGTGTGCAGGCGCCCCTTGGGGTCGGTGAGCTGCACCCGCTCGCCCTCGCGCAACGGTCCCCTGCGGCGACCGGCCCCGACGGGCTCCGGCGACCCGGCCGGGTGCGGCGGACGGGCGGCGGTGTCGCCGCCGGTGGTGTCACCGTCGGTGGTGGGAGCGGTCATGGGGCAGCAGTCTAGGCGCCGCCCGGTCCCGGGCCGCGCCGCGATCCTGTCGGTGGCTGCCCCTACAGTGCGGCGCATGGCTCCCACCGCGCTCTCGCCGTCCCGGGCCGGGGACTTCATGCAGTGTCCCCTGCTCTACCGGTTCCGCGTGGTCGACCGGTTGCCCGAGGCCCCGACGCCCGCGATGGTGCGCGGCACCGTCGTCCACGCGGTGCTGGAGCGCCTCTTCGACCTGCCCGCGGGCTCGCGCACGCTGCAGGCCGCGCACGAGCTGCTCGCGCCGCAGTGGGAGCGGGTGCGCACCGAGGAGCCCGAGCTCGCCGCGCTGTTCCCGCCGGACGGCGACGACCTGGCCGCCTGGCTGTCCGGCGCCCGCGACCTGCTCGCCCGCTGGTTCGAGCTGGAGGACCCCACCCGGCTCGAACCGGCCGAGCGCGAGCTGTACGTGGAGACGACCCTCGACGACGGCCTGGTGCTGCGCGGCTACGTCGACCGCCTCGACGTCGCCCCCGACGGACGCCTGCGCGTCGTCGACTACAAGACCGGCCGGGCGCCGCGCGAGGCGTTCGAGGGCAAGGCGCTGTTCCAGATGAAGTTCTACGCCCTGGTGCTGTGGCGGCTGCGGGGCATCGTCCCCGCCCTGCTGCAGCTGGTCTACCTGGGCAGCGGCGAGGTCCTGCGGTACGCGCCGGAGCAGGCCGACCTGCTGGCCGTGGAGCGCAAGGTGAAGGCCCTCTGGACGGCGATCGAGCGGGCCGCCGTCACCGGCGACTGGCGGGCCTCCCCCGGGCGGCTCTGCGACTGGTGCAGCCACCGGGCGCTGTGCCCGGCCTGGGGCGGGACGCCGCCACCGATCCCGGCCGACGCGCTCGAGCGGGTCACCGGCGCCGCGGCGGGCACGGCCCAGGCTCCCGGGCTGGACGAGACCTGACGGGACGCGCCCGCGCCAGCGGGGACCTGACGTGATGTGACCGCCACGTACGGCATTCCTCCGTGTCCTGGCGGTTCCTCCCCGGCAGAACCTGGAGGAACGCGACGTGGCGTAGCGCGTTAATCGCGGCCGGGACCCGGCCGCGACCTCTACCGTGGGGGCGGATCAGGGAGGGATCATCGACAGGGGGGACGGCGCCGGATCGGCGCCGGATCGGAGGGAACGGCGCGGCCACCTGCGTCGTCCCAAGGATCGGGATCACCGGCCGGGGGGCGCGACGACGGGCTGCACCCGGGGCCGCGATTCCCGACGCCCCCACCGAAGTGCTCCGGAGCGCCGACCGAAAGAAGTGCAGCTGGCCGTAGTGCACCTGGGAACGGTGCGCTACACCCTGAATCAGAAGCCGATCCGCAGATCTCAGCATCGCAGTCCACCATCCGGCGCCGGACGCGCCGGGCGGCCCGCGGGACGGGCCGCAACCGAAGGGAGCCCACCGTGGCCGCAGCAGAACCGGCCGACCCCGACGTCGTCGCGAGCGCCGTCGAACTCACCAAGGTGTACGGCAGCGGCGAGGCCGTCGTCACCGCGCTCGACGGGGTCAGCGTCGACTTCGCCCGGGGCCGTCTCACGGCCATCATGGGCCCGTCCGGATCCGGCAAGTCCACCCTCATGCACTGCATGGCGGCGCTGGACCGGCCGACGTCCGGCCGCATCGTCATCGACGGGCAGGACCTCGGGGGCCTGCGCGACGGCGCGCTCACCGCGCTGCGGCGCGACCGGCTCGGGTTCGTGTTCCAGGCGTACAACCTGGTGCCGACCCTGACCGCCCGCGAGAACATCACCCTCCCCCTCGACATCGCCGGCAAGAAGGTCGACCAGGCCTGGTTCGACACCGTCATCGACGCGGTCGGCCTGCGCGAGCGGCTCTCCCACCGGCCGAGCCAGCTGTCCGGCGGCCAGCAGCAGCGTGCCGCCTGCGCACGCGCCCTGGTGAGCCGCCCGTCGATCGTCTTCGCCGACGAGCCCACGGGCAACCTGGACTCGCGGGCCAGCGTCGGCATCCTGCAGTTCCTGCGGACGTCGGTCGACGAGTTCGGGCAGAGCATCGTCATGGTCACGCACGACCCCGGTGCCGCCGCGTTCGCCGACCGGGTCCTGTTCCTGGCCGACGGCAGCATCGTCGACGAGCTGTCCTCGCCGTCGGCCGAGGCGGTGCTCGAGCGGATGAAGGGCTTCGAGGTCGTGGGGCGGCGGAGCTGAGATGCTGCGTGTCACCCTCAAGGGGATCAGGGGCCACCTGGTCCGCTTCCTGCTGACGGCGCTGGCCGTCATGCTCGGCGTCGCCTTCGTCGCCGGCACCTACATCCTGCGCGACAGCATGAACGGCACCCTCGACGACCTGCTGACCAGCTCGGTGAAGGGTGTCGACGTCGACGTGCGGGGCGTCTCCACCAACACCGAGACCGACCAGGGCACCGTCCGCAAGCCCGTCCAGCTGGCGCTGGCCGACCAACTCGCGAAGGTCGACGGTGTCGCCGACGCCCGGCCCGACCTGCAGGGGTCGGCGATGCTTGTCGGCAAGGACGGCCTGATCGTCCGCAACGGCGGCGCCCCGACGCTCGGGCTCGTCTTCCGGGCGAACGACCCGTCCTTCACCGTGATCGCCGGTGCGGGGCCGAGCGGGCCCGGCGAGGTCGTGGTCGAGGAGGCGACCCTCAAGAAGTCCGGGCTCGCCGTCGGCGACACCACCCAGGCCGTCTTCGGCGGCCAGGTGCGGCCCGTGCGGATCTCCGGGGAGGTCCGGTTCGGCAGCCTGTTCGGGGCCACCGCGATCCTGCTGGACGACGCCACCGCGCGCTCGGCGTTCGCGCCCGACGGCACGGTCAGCGGCATCTCCCTCAGCGCGGCCTCCGGGGTCACCCCCGACCAGCTGCGCACCCGGGTGGCCTCGGTGCTCCCCTCGGGGGCAGAGGCGGTGACGGCGAAGACCCTCGAGGACGAGACCCGCAAGTCCGTCGACCAGGTGTTCTCCGTGTTCACCACCTTCCTGCTGGTGTTCGCGGGCATCGCGCTGTTCGTCGGCGGGTTCATCATCGTCAACACGTTCTCCATCGTGGTCGCCCAGCGGACCCGCGAGCTGGCCCTGCTGCGCGCGGTGGGGGCCTCGCGGTCCCAGGTCCGCACGATGGTGCTCGCCGAGTCGTTCGTCATCGGGCTGGTCGGCAGCGGCCTGGGCATCGCGCTGGGCCTCGCGCTCGCCGCCGGTCTGAAGGCGGTCATCAAGGGTTTCCTCGGGCTCGACATCGCCGGCGGCCTGCCGCTCGGCACCCAGACGGTCGTGACGAGCGTGGTCGTCGGCGTGGTCGTCACCGTCGCCGCGGCGCTGATGCCCGCGGTCCGGGCCGCCCGCATCCCGCCCGTCGCCGCCATGCGCGACGACATGGTCATGCCGGTGAGCAGCATCCGGCGCCGCGGCATCATCGGCAGCGTCATCTTCGTCGTCGGGTCGGTGCTGCTCACCTACGAGGTGACGCGCACGGAGGTCGGCTGGGGCCTGGCGGGCCTGGGGTTCACGATGGTCATCATCGGCGCCCTCGTGGCGGCGCCGCTGGCCACGCGACCCGTCGTCCGGGTGATCAACTGGCCGTTCCAGCAGTTCGGCGGGGTGGTCGGGCGCCTCGCCGGCCAGAACGCCCTGCGGATCCCGCGCCGGACGGCGAACACCGCCAGCGCGCTCATGATCGGTCTGGTGCTGGTGGCCGGCCTGGCCGTCATCGCCTCCTCGACCAAGGCGAGCTTCGCCGGCCTGGTGGAGAAGCAGCTGACCGCCGACTACGTGCTGTCCGCCGGTCGCGGCGGGCAGGTACCGGCCGGTCTGGTCACGGCGGCACAGGGAGTGTCCGGCGTCCAGTCGGTGGCGACCCTCAGCGCCCTGTCGGCCAAGCTGGACGGCCACGACGTCACGATCGTGGCGACCACCGGTGCCGGGCTCTCCCAGAACGTGCGGATCGACCTGGTGTCCGGCGCGATCGACGCGATCGACCGGGGTGAGCTCCTGGTCGACCAGAGCAGTGCCAAGGCGAACGGGTGGACGGTGGGGTCGCAGGCCACCGGCACGATCGGCACCCTCACCGACCAGCGGATCACGATCGGCGGCGTCTACAAGGACACCCAGTTCCTCGGCAGCACCGTCGGCGGGCGTGCCCTCTACGAGAAGGCGCTCCCGGCGGCGCAGCAGCGGATCACCTACGCGTTCGTCAAGGCGGCCCCGGGAGCCAACACCACGGGGCTCGAGACGGCGCTGAAGGGTCTGGCGAAACCCTACGTGGTGGTGTCGGTCGAGACCGGCGCGGAGTTCGTGAACACGGCGACCTCGTCCGTGGACACCCTCCTGGGGCTGCTGTACGTGCTGCTCGCCCTGTCCATCATCATCGCGGTCATCGGGATCATCAACACGCTGGCCCTGTCGGTGGTCGAGCGGACCCGTGAGATCGGCCTGCTGCGGGCCGTGGGGCTCCGCCGTCGCCAGCTCGCCGGGATGATCACGATCGAGTCGGTGTCCACGGCGCTGTTCGGGGCGGTCCTCGGCGCGGCGCTGGGGATCGGGCTCGGCGCGGCGCTGCAGCACGGCCTGCGTGACGACGGGCTGGACGTGCTGAGCATCCCGTGGGGCACGATCGTCTTCGTGCTCGTCGCCTCGGCGGTGGTCGGCGTGATCGCGGCCGTGCTGCCGGCCGTCCGCGCGGTGCGCCTGAACATCCTCAAGGCGATCTCCACGGACTGACGGCACCGCGGCCGGTCCTCTCCACGACCTAGGCCCCGGTCCGGACACGGTGCGAACCGTGTCCGGCCGGGGCCGAGGTCGTGGACGGTGCAGGTGCTGCGGGAGCAGCCGTGCAGAAGCGGGGGTGGTCAGTCCGCCTGGGCCTCGGCGGGGGTGGCGGCGGCCGCACGGGCGGGGTCCTCCGCCGGCCCGTCCGCCGGAGCCGCCATCGGGAAGTGGCAGGCGGCCTCGTGGCCCGGGGCGAGGGTGCGCAGCGGCGGCTCGACGGTCCGGCAGATCTCCTGCGCCTTCCAGCACCGGGTGTGGAACCGGCAGGCCGGGGGCGGGTTGAGCGGGCTGGGGACGTCCCCGCGCAGCAGGATCCGCTGCCGTTGCCCGCGCCGGTCCGGGTCGGGGATCGGCACGGCGGACAGCAGCGCCGCCGTGTAGGGGTGCTGCGGGTCGTCGTAGAGGCTGTTGCGGTCCGCGATCTCCACGATCTTGCCGAGGTACATGACGGCGACCCGGTCGGCGATGTGCCGCACCACCGACAGGTCGTGCGCGATGACGATGTACGTCAGGCCGAACTCGGCCTGCAGGTCCTCCAGGAGGTTCACGACCTGCGCCTGGATCGACACGTCGAGGGCGGACACCGGTTCGTCGGCGACGACGAGCTTGGGACGCAGCGCCAGCGCCCGGGCGATGCCGATGCGCTGCCGCTGGCCGCCGGAGAACTCGTGCGGGTAGCGGTTGTAGTGCTCCGGGGACAGGCCCACCAGTTCGAGCAGCTCCTGGACCGCCGGCTTCACCTCCCCGCCCGACTTGGTGCCCTGCAGCCGGAACGGCGCACCCACGATGGAGCCGACCGTGTGGCGGGGGTTGAGCGACGAGTAGGGATCCTGGAAGATCATCTGAATGTCGCGGCGGAGCGGTCGCAGCTTGGCCTGCGACAGGTGGGTGATGTCGCGCCCGTCGAGCACGACCGACCCGCCGGTCGGCTCGGCCAGGCGGGTGACCAGCCGGCCCATGGTCGTCTTGCCGCAGCCAGACTCACCGACGATGCCGAGGGTCTCGCCCCGCCGGACGGTGAAGTCGATGCCGTCCACGGCCTGGACGGCGCCCACCTGGCGCCGCAGCAGGCCCTTGGTGACGGGGAAGTACTTCTGCAGGCCGGAGACCTCCAGCAGGACGTCGCCCGCCTCGGCCGGCCCGGACGGCGTGGACCGGGTGCTCGTCGAGGGGGTGCTCACAGCCGCTGCTCCACTTCCTGGGTGAAGATCTCCCGCCGCCTGGCGTGGCTCAGGTGGCACCGGACGAGATGCCGTCCGGGCTTGGTGCCGTCGTCGACCAGCTCGGGCACCGTGCTGCGCCCGAGCCCGTCGGTGAGGTCCACGTAGGGGCACCTCGGGTGGAACGCGCACCCGGTCGGGACGTTGATCAGGCTGGGCGGGCTGCCGGTCACGGGGACGAGGCGGTCCTGCCGCTCGCGGTCCAGGCGCGGCATCGAACTGAGCAGCCCCCAGGTGTACGGGTGCTCGGGGGTACGGAAGACCGTCTCGCTCGACCCGTACTCCACGGCCTTGCCCGCGTACATCACCAGGATGTCGTCGGCGAGCTCGGCGACGACGCCGAGGTCGTGGGTGATGATGATGACGGCCGAGTCGAACTCCGTCTGCAGGTCCCGGATCAGGTCCAGGATCTGGGCCTGCACGGTGACGTCGAGGGCCGTGGTGGGTTCGTCGGCGATGAGCAGCGCGGGGTCGCACGCGAGCGACATGGCGATCATCGCGCGCTGGCGCATGCCGCCGGAGAACTGGTGGGGGTAGGCGTCCACCCGCCGGGACGGCTCCGGGATGCCGACGCGTCCCAGCAGGTCGATGGCCCGCTGCCGGGCCGCCTTCTTGGAGACGTCGTTGTGGACCCGGTACGCCTCGATGATCTGCGCGCCCACCGTGTAGTACGGGTGCATCGACGACAGCGGGTCCTGGAAGATCATCGCCATCTTGCGGCCGCGCAGCTTGCGCACCCGCTCGGCGTCGGCCCCGATCAGCTGCTCGCCGTCCAGCCACACCTCGCCGGAGAGGCGGGCGTTGGTGCGGGCGAGCAGGCCGAGCACGGCCTGGGAGGTGACGCTCTTGCCCGACCCGGACTCCCCCACGATGCCGAGGGTGTGCCCTCGGTCGACGGCGAACGAGAGGCCGTCGACGGAGCGCACGAGCCCGTCGTCGGTGGGGAAGTGCACCTTGAGGTCGCGGACCTCCAGGTAGGACGAGGGGGCGGTCACGAGAGCCTCACGCGGGGGTCGACGAGGGCGTAGACGAGGTCGACCACGAGGTTGGCGACGATGATGAAGATCGCCGCGACCAGGGTCACCCCGAGGATCTTTGGCAGGTCGCTGGCATCGATGGCGTCCACGGTGTACTTCCCCAGGCCCGGCAGCGAGAACGCGCTCTCGGTGAGGATCGCACCGCCCAGCAGCAGGCCGAGGTCGAGGCCGAAGATGGTGACGATGGGGGTCATCGTCGAGCGCAGCACGTGCTTGGTGATGACGGTCCGCTCGGGAAGGCCCTTGGCCCGGGCCGTGCGGACGTAGTCCTCACCGAGGGTCTCCAGCATGCCCGCGCGGGTGAGCCGGGCGTACGTCGCCGAGTACAGGAAGGCGAGCGTCACCCACGGCAGCACCAGGTGGTAGGCCCATTGCAACGGGTTCTCCGCGAGCGGCACGTACGTCCCCCCGGCCGGGAACCAGCGCAGCGAGTACGAGAAGATCGACAACGACAGCAGGCCGGTGAAGAAGATGGGCAGCGAGACGCCGGCCAGGGCGATGCTCATGGCGGCCCGGTCGAAGACCGAGCCCTTGCGCAACGCCGAGAGCACCCCGGTGGCGACCCCGGACACGAGCCAGAGCACCGCCGCACCCGCCGCCAGGGACATGGTGACCGGGAGCCGGTCGAGGACCTCCGGCGTGATCTCGTTCTGGGTGATGAAGGAGTAGCCGAGGCACGGTGCGGGGCACTTCACGACGGTCGTCCCGGTGTCGTACGTCGTCCCGGCGACGACGCCCTTCACGAACCGCCCGTACTGCACGTAGAGCGGGTCGGTCAGGCCGAGGCGCACCGCCGCCTGGTGGATCTGCTCCTGCCCCGCCGCGCGACCCACGTAACGGGACGCGAGCGTGTCCGAGCTGGCACCGGCCAGCCGCGGGACGAGGAAGAAGATCGCAAAGGTGACCATGCTGATGATGACCAGCAGGAAGACCGCGGCGATCAGCCGCCTGATGATGTACGTGACCACTGTGCCGGCTGCGGAGAGCGCCGCCCCGGGACCAGCCCGGAGCGGCGCACCCCAACGCCTCTCACCCTTCCGATGTGTTTCCCGGGAGCGATCCCGGGGAGGCGGGAACGACTACTTGGCGACGCCCAGGTTGGCGTAGTCGTACATGTCGTAGCCCTGGAAGAAGTAGACGTTGGTGAGGTTGTCCGGGCGGTAGTACAGGCCCTTCGACCACAGCGTCGGCAGGATGGTCGCGTCGGCCATGACCTTCTTGTCGACGTCGACGTACATCTGGTTGCGGGCAGTGGTGTCGGTCGTCACGACGGCCTTGTCGAGCAGCGCGTCCACGGCCGGGTCCTTGACGGACAGGTTGTAGTTGCCACCGCTCGGGCGGATCGTGCGGCTGTCGACGATCTGGCTGATGAAGCCGAAGCCGTCCGGCCAGTCGGCACCCCACCCGTTCGTCGCCAGACCGAGGTTGTTGGTCTTGGCGTAGTCGGGCTTGCCGGCGTACAGCTTGAAGTAGTCACCCGCGGGGAAGCCCTTGAGGGTGAGCTGGATGCCGACCCGCTTGAGGGCCTCCTGCATCGCCTCGGCGGTCGCCTTCTCCTTCGGCCGGTCGGCCCGGAAGGTCATCGTCGTGGAGAAGCCGTTCGGCTGGCCGCAGGCGGTCAGCGCGGCCTTGGCCTTCTCCAGGTCGCCCTTGTTGTCCGCACCCGGGGGGTACAGGTTGAACTGCTGGGCACCGGCGATCGTGGGGGGCATCACGTTGGTGGCGATGCTGCCGCCGGTCGCGCCGCCGTAGGCCCGCTGGACGGAGACCTTGTCGGTGGCGTACTGGACGGCCTGGCGGCACTCGAGCTTGTCGAGCGGCGCGACGTCCGGGTTGACCGAGATGTACCAGAGGCGGGCGCCGATCGGGTTGTCCGAGTTCGCCTTCAGCTTGGGGTCGGCGATGATGCGCCCCTGGGCCTGGGTGCCCACGCCGCTACCGGCGATGTCGACGTCCAGGGTCCCCGCGAGGAGCTGGTTGTCGATGTCCGTCTGGTTCTGCTTCAGCTTGACGTCGATCTCGTCCGGCAGAGCCTTGCGGTTCGGGTCCGTGGCGGGGTCCCAGTTCGGGTTGCGCACGAGCGTGAACTGCTTGCCGGCCTCGTTCGACTTGAACATGTACGGGCCGGAGGAGATGACGTGCTTCTTGTACTCGGTGCCGGTGTCCTTGGCGGCCGGCACGGGGGCCGTCGACGGGATCGACGCCATGTAGTCGAAGCCGGCGAACGGCTTCTTCAGGTGGAAGATGATCGTGGTGTCGTCCGGCGTCTCGATCGCCTTCAGACCGGCGGCCTGGTCCTTGAGCTTGAAGGGCGAGGTGTAGCCCTGCAGGTCGAGGAAGTCACCGAAGTAGGTCGGGCCGTTGACGAGGACGTCCTTGTCGAGCGCCCGGGCGACGCCGTACTTCACGTCCTTCGACGTGATGGGCGTGCCGTCCTCGTACTTGAGGCCCTTGCGCAGGGTGTACGTCCACGTCTTGCCGCCGTCGGTGGTCTTGCCCAGGGACTCGGCCAGGTCGGGGACCATGGTGCTGCCCTCGGGGCCGGCCGTGGACTTGAAGGTGGTCAGCGTGCGCGTGTAGTTGCGGGCGAAGTCCCAGGCGAAGGCGTAGTACGTGTCGCCCGGGTCCAGGCTGTCCCAGTCGTCGCTGAGCGCCATGCGCAGTGTCCCCCCCTTCTTGTCCGAGGGCTTGACCACGCTCTTCTCGCCCGCGTTGAAGCCCGTGGCGCCGCCGGCGGCCGAACTGCCGGAGCCGCTCGAGGACGAACTCGAGGACGAACTCGACGTCGACCCGCCGCCGCAGGCTGCCAGCCCGACGGCCACGGTCGCGGCGGTCGCGACGACCGCCAGACCTCGCGTAGTTCTCATCAGGTGCACCCGTTCTTCTCGGTGAGAGGAGGAGAGTTCCGCCGTGCCCGCTCAGCGGGTCCGGGGGTCGAGGGCGTCACGCAGTCCGTCGCCGAAGAGGTTGAAGGCGAGGACGGTGACGAAGATGGCCAGGCCCGGAGGCAGCAGGAACCACGGGTCCGTCTGGTACCAGCCCGTGGCGTCACTGAGCATGCCGCCCCACGTCGCCGTGGGGGGCTGGACGCCCACCCCGAGGTAGGCGAGCGCCGCCTCGAAGAGGATGTTCGCGGGGATGAGCAGGGTGGAGTAGACGAGGATCGGCGCCACCAGGTTCGGCAGCAACTCCTTGCGCAGGATGTAGACGCTGCCCGCGCCGAGGCTGCGCGCCGCGTCGACGAACTCGCGCTCCCGCAACGAGAGGGTCTGGCCGCGCACGATCCGGCCGATGTACGGCCAGCTGAAGAAGCCGATGATGAAGACCAGCACGGAGACCTTGAGCGCGTCACCGGACAGGCCCCAGGCGGTGCTCGGGATCACGCCGGCGAGGGCGATCGCGAACACGACGAGCGGGAACGCCAGGAAGATGTCCATCAGGCGCCCGATGATGCTGTCGACCCAACCGCCGAAGTAGCCGGCGACGACCCCGAGAGTGACGCCGATCACCACCGACAGCAGGGTGGCCAGGAAGGCGATCAGCAGCGAGATCCGGCTGCCGTAGACGATGCGGCTGAACAGGTCTCGCCCGTTCTGGGGTTCGACGCCGAAGAGGAAGTCCCAGCTGACGCCGCCGAAGCGGCCGGTGGGGGTCTGCAGGTCGGCGTCGGTCAGGTCCTGGTGGAACTCGTTCGGCGGGTGTCCGAGCAGATCCACGATGAGCGGCGCGAAGATCGCCACCACGATGAGGAAGAGGATGACCACTCCCCCGGTGATGGCGACCCGGTCCCGCTTGAGGCGCATCCAGGCGATCTGGCCGAGGGAGCGGCCGGCGATGGGACCCGGGGCCCCTTCGAGGACGGCTTCCGGAGACGCCTCGGTGGCACCCGGGACGTCGAGCGGTACGGTCACGGTTGCGAATCTCCCCCATTTCGGAGCGCGTTGGGCCAGGTATGACGTTCATGATCGCCGGAGACTGTTTCACGACGATCCCCTGTTCGACCAGGGACCCTACGGTACCTGTGGGCCGTCGCCAGGAAGATCTGCGGTGAAACGGTGCGATCGCCGGTGATCATGAATGTCGTGCGTCCGACTGCGGGTGATGCTGCTATCAACCACCGCCCGCGCGCCAGTGGAACGGCCGATTCCGAGCGGGATCGTGATGAACCCGCAACCTCGGGGCAACGCCCGGACCAGCCGGAGGTCCCGCCGCGTTCAACCGGTGGACTCGGGAACGACGCCGGGGGCGGCCCCGGGGACCTCCGCGGGGACCGCCCGCGCCCGGGGGGCGACCACCTCGGGCAGACGCGCCAGGTCGGCCGCCGTCAGGCCGACCAGAGTGGTGACCAGGTGCCGGCCAGGGCCCGGCAGCAACGGCACCAGGTGGGTGACGCCGAGCGTGGGGATCCCGGCGGCGACGGCGGAGGCGAGGCCGGTCGGGCTGTCCTCGACGGCCACGCAGTCGGCGGGCGCGACGCCGAGCCGGGCCGCAGCGGTCAGGTACGGCTCGGGGTGGGGCTTGCCCTGCGTGACGTCGTCCCCGGCGACAAGGGCGGCGAAGCTGTCCGGGGGCAGCGCCGCGAGGACGGCCCGGGCCAGGCGCCGGTAGGACATCGTGACCAGCGCGCACGGGACGTCGAGGGCGACCAGCTCGGCCAGCAGCTCGCGGGCGCCGGGGCGCCAGGGGACGGCACGCCGCACCCGCTCGACGACGCCGTCGAGCAGGAGCTCCACGATGTCGGAGGCCGGCAGGTCGACGTCGCCGTGGCGGCGCAGGTAGTGGGCGGAGGTCAGCAGGTCGTTGCCGACGAGCGCGTGCGCGTGCTCCTGCGTCCAGGTACCGCCGTGGGCCTCGACCAGCGCGTACTCGCACTCGATCCAGTACGGCTCCGTGTCGACGAGCGTGCCGTCCATGTCCCACAGGACGGCGGCGGGCCGGGCCCTCACACCGGCAGCCTACCGGCCGGTCCCGGACGGCCGGTCGGGAGGGCCGGTCGGGAGGGCCGGTCGGGAGGGCCGGTCGGGTGCCGGTCGGGCGACCGGCGCGCCGTGGGGGATCGGTCCTCCCCGCGCGCACGTAGGCTGTGGTCCGGCGGGACCCCGCCAGGTAGGGAGGACTGGTGAGCGAACTGTCGGCCGTTCCGGCGCTGCGCGACCCGGTGATGGTTGCCGCCTTCGAGGGGTGGAACGACGCCGGGGAGGCGGCCAGCGGGGCCGTCGCGCACCTGCAACGCATCTGGGGCGCGCAGCCGTTCGCCGAGCTGGACCCCGAGGAGTACCACGACTTCCAGGTCAACCGGCCCCAGGTGAGCCTGGAGGCCGGGCGCCGCCACATCGTGTGGCCCACGACCCGGCTGTACTGGGCGAGCCCGCCCGGGGCGGCGCACGACGTCGTCCTGGTGCGCGGGATCGAGCCGTCCATGCGGTGGCGCGCCTACGTGCGCGAGGTCCTCGGGCACGCCGCCGAGCTGGACGTGCGCACCCTGGTCACCCTCGGGGCGCTGCTGGCCGACGTCCCGCACACCCGGCCCATCCCGGTGACCGCCACCAGCGAGGACCCCGAGTTGATGCGCCGCCTGGCCGTGGAGTCCTCCCCCTACGAGGGCCCGACCGGCATCGTCGGGGTGCTGCACGACGCCGGGTCCCGGGCCGGGATCGCGGGGCTGTCCCTGTGGGCGGCCGTCCCCCACTACGTCGGACAGGCGCCCTCCCCCAAGGCCACGCTCGCGCTGCTGCGCCGGGTGGAGGAGCTGCTCGACGTCACCGTGCCCCTCGGGGACCTGCCCGAGGACGCCCGGGCCTGGGAGCACGGGGTGGACGAGCTGGCCGAGGAGGACAGCGAGATCGCCGACTACGTGCGCCAGCTCGAGGAGGCCAAGGACACCGCCGACCTGCCCGAGGCCAGCGGCGAGGCGATCGCGCGGGAGTTCGAGCGCTACCTGCGCCGACGCGGCGACGACGGGCCGGCGGGGCGCTCGTGACGCCCGCACGGCCCTGATCCGTCCGTGGTCCCGGCCGAGCCGCCCGTGTCCCGCCTGATCGGCCTCACCGGCCTGGTGACGACGACGATCCCCGCGGGGGGCATGGGCCAGGTCCGCCTCGCCGTCGACGGGGGGACGTCCACGTTCAACGCCTACGGGGCCAACGCCGGGGTGCCCGTGCCCCGTGGCACCCGGGTGACCGTCGTCGACCACCACCCGCCGCGCACCCTGGTCGTCAGCGCCGACGCCTGACGCCGGCCACCGTCCCCAGCCACCGTCCCGGCCGCCACCCCCGGCCCGGACGTCGGGGCGGGGCGGCGGGAACCGGGCGGCCGGTGGGCGCGTCGCAGGGGTCACTGATCCGCACCGGGTGCCTCCGACCCTGCCGGACTGTCGGTGGCGGAGGACATACTCAGCGGATCAGGACCCGTCCGGACCCGGACGGGTCGTCGCGGGTGTGCGAGGAGATGCTTCGACAGATGGACATGACGGTGCTGGCGGTCTGGGCCGCCGGCGTGGTGGTGGCCCTCGGGGCGCTGGTGACGGCCTTCCGGGCCACGTGGCGCGTGGCCGAGCCGAACCAGGCTCTGATCATCTCCGGTGCCAGGCACCGGGGGGAGGGCGGTCTGGGGTTCCGGATCGTGACGGGTCGCGGGACCCTGGTCATGCCCGGCGTGCAGACGGTACGGCGGCTGAGCCTGGACATCAGCGAGGCGTCGCTGGCCGTGAAATGCGTCACCAAGCAGGGCATCGAGGTCGGTGTCCGCGGGGTGGTCATCTTCAAGGTCGGTGACGACGAGGCCTCGATCGCCAACTCGGCCCGGCGCTTCCTCGACCAGCAGGACCAGATGGTCGCCAAGATCGTGAACGTGTTCGAGGGCCACCTGCGGTCGATCATCGGCAGCCTCACCATGGAGGAGCTCGTCCGCGCCCGGGAGCGGCTCACCCAGGAGACGGCGGAGGCGGCCGGCAGCGAGTGCGAGAAGCTCGGCCTGATCATCGACACCCTGCAGATCCAGAACATCGAGGACCCGACCGGCTACATCCTCCACATGTCGCGCCCGTTCGCGGCCGAGGTGGAGAAGAACGCCCGGATCGCCCAGGCGATCGCCAACCAGCAGGCCACCGAGGCCGAGGCCGAGGCCCAGG
>Ga0302322_100001674_pt1 | contig 18348 bp, 17 predicted proteins | sample Fen_T0_2_FD_203757 | JGI IMG/M metagenome (GOLD analysis project Ga0302322, IMG submission 203757) | Peat permafrost microbial communities from Stordalen Mire near Abisko, Sweden - Fen_T0_2 | ecosystem: Environmental > Terrestrial > Soil > Wetlands > Permafrost | place: Sweden: Abisko... | reverse complement strand
CACCGTGATCGCCGTCGCCGTGACGACCGGCGACAGCGTGACCGCGCACGAGCCGCTCGTCGTCCTCGAGGCGATGAAGATGGAAATGCCCGTCCTGGCGCCGTTCGCCGCCACCGTCATCGCAGTGCACGTCGCGACCGGCGACCAGGTCGCCGCCGGGGCCTCACTGGTCGAGCTCGGCTGAGCGCTGGCTCACCTGGTCAGCACGCCTGCATCACCCTCGATCGCGCGAAGCAGGCGCCCGAGAGCGACGTTGACGAGCCACATCACGATCACGGCCCCCACGTACGTCCAGAAGCCGTCGATCGAGAAATTCGGCACCACCCACTCCGTGACCGCGAGGATCGCAACGTTCACGAAGAAGTAGGCGATCCCGAAGGTGAGGATGATCAGGGGGATCGCGATGAACGTCAGCAGCGGCTTCAGGAACACGTTCGCGAGGCCGAACACGGCGCCCGCGAGCAGGAGCGACCCCCACCTCTCGATCGTGAACCCCGAGAACACCCAGTCGGCGACGATGAGCGCCAGGACGTTGACGCCCCAGGCGACGAGCAGGCGGACGGCCAGGTACATGCGGAGAACTCTACTCAGACCGGGGCCGGCCTAGAACAGCTTCTGGAGCTTCAGCGCCGCCCCCATGTCGCCCTTGATCTTGAGCTTGCCGGTCATGTACGCGGTCGTCGGGTTCGCGTCGCCGCTCGCGATCTTCATCAGGGTCTCCTCGCTCGCCGAGATCGTGCAATCGGCGTCGTGCTCGCCCTCCGCCACCGAGACGGCGCCGTCCGCCACGGTGACGGTCCACACGCCGACATCGGCGATGTCGAAGGCGAAGCTGTTGTTCATGCCCACGGTCTTGGCCGGGTCGACCCTCGAGGGGAGGGCGTCGAAGAACTCCTGGACGGTCATCTGGATCTCCTTGTCGGTTGGCGAGCGCTCAGTCGAGCACGGGTTTCAGTCGAGCAGAGGGTAGGGCGTGGCGGGGGCCGCCGCAACGGGGGCCGGGCGGCTCGGCGCCGGGAGGAAGAGGCACAGCACCACGCCGAGCAGCGGCGCGAACGCACTGCAGACGAGGGCCGTCTTCAGGTTGACGGCGTCGGCGACGCTGCCCAGTGCGACCGCCGCGATCCCACCGAGGCCCATCGCGAGCCCCACCGAGAGGCCGGAGGCCATGCCGACGTGGCGCGGCAGATACATCTGGCTGAGCACCATCGTGACGCCGAACGTGCCCACGACGCAGATGCCGACGACCATCAGCGCCAGGGCGCCGACGACCCCCCCGACGAGCACGAAGACGAGGATCATCGGCGCGAGCAGCGCCTGCGCGACGAGCAGCGTGCGGCGTAGGCCGAAGCGGTCGGCCAGCGGGCCGAGGAGCAACGTCCCCACCGCTCCCGACAGGAGCATCAGCGAGAGCAACCGGTTGCCGTCGGCCGCCGAGTTCCCGAGAGACACGACCCACAGCGGGACGAAGGTGAGCAGCCCGAACCACGCGACGCTGCGCAGCCCGATCACACCCGCGAGGATGCCCATCGCCCGGACGTCGTCCTTGCCCACTGCGACGTGCGTCCCCGCCCCGCGCTGCGGCCGCTGCCGGGAGAGGTACGGAAGCGCACCCAGGACGGCGATCGACGCGAGCACGACGGGGATCGAGGCGAGGAGGCCGCCCTTGCCGAGGCCGAGCCACAGCACGAGCGGTGTGACGATGATCGGCCCGAGCGCATATCCGAGGTTGCCGCCGATGTTGAACAGCGACATCCCGCTCGCACGCTTGCGGCCGCTCACGAAGACGGCGAACTTCGCTCCCTCGGGATGGAAGGCAGCGATCCCGATGCCGGAGAGGAAGACGAGCACGAGCAGGAGGCCATAGGTGGGTGCGACCGTCGCCAGCCCGATGCCGGTCCCGGCGAGCGCCAGCCCGGCGGGCAGCAGCCAGAGGGCGCCGCGCCGGTCGGACCAGTAGCCGAAGAGTGGCTGCATCAGCGACGACGACACGAGGACGGCCAGCATCAGGACTGCGGTCAGCGTGTAGCTGAGGCCGAACTTGACCGTGAAGAACGGCAGCAGAGCGGGCACGCTCCCCGAGGCGAAGTCGGTCGCGAGATGCCCACCCGAAAGCACGGTCATCCCCTTCCGGTCGATCGTGTCGCGCATGCGGTCAGTCTAGGCGCCGCGCACCGGGCCACCGCTAGCGTGGTGCGATGGCCGTCATCGAGGCAGAGGGGCTCGTCAAGATCTACCGGGGGCGACGCACCGAGGTGCGCGCGCTCGACGGCGTCGACCTCGAGGTCCACGAGGGCACCGTGCTCGGGCTGCTCGGCCCGAACGGCGCGGGCAAGACGACGACGGTCCGGATCCTGGCGACGCTGCTGCGGGCGGATGCCGGCAGCGCACGCGTCGCGGGGCTCGACATCTCACACGACGCGCAGGCCGTCCGCCGGCTGATCGGCCTCTCCGGGCAGTACGCCGCGGTCGACGAGAACCTCACCGGTCGCGAGAACCTCTGGATGTTCGGCCGGCTCTACCAGCTCGGCTCGTCCGAGGCCAGGCAGAGGGCCGGCGAGCTGCTCGAGTCGTTCGACCTCGAGGACGCGGCCGATCGCGTCGCGAAGACGTACTCCGGCGGCATGCGGCGCCGTCTCGACCTCGCCGCGGCGCTCATCGGCCGTCCGCGACTGCTCTTCCTCGACGAGCCCACGACCGGGCTCGATCCCCGCAGCCGGCTCGGCATGTGGGACGTCATCCGCGATCAGGTGCGGCAGGGAACGACGCTGCTCCTGACGACGCAGTACCTGGAGGAGGCCGACGAGCTCGCGGACCAGATCGCCGTCGTCGACCACGGCCGGATCATCGCGCGCGGGACCGCCGACGAGCTCAAGACACAGGTCGGCGGCGAGCGGATCGAGGTCGTCGTCCACGATCGGTCGCTCCTCGGCCACGCAGCCGAGGTTCTCGCGCCCGACGGCTCGGCCTCGATCGACGAGCACACTCGCCGGCTGACGATCGCGGCCGAGGGAGGCGCCCAGCAGCTCGTGGACGTCGTCCGGAGGCTCGGCGACGAGCACATCGTCGTCGATGACGTGGGTCTCCGACGACCGACGCTGGACGACGTCTTCCTCGCCCTCACGGGTCATGCGGCAGAGGCCGAGATGGAGGACGCCGCGCCCGCCGGCGCCGGAAGGGGCGGCACGTGAACAACCTCCGCATCGCCGTCGCCGACGGCCTCGTGATCAGCTGGCGCAACCTGAAGCGGGTCCCGCGGATTCCGGAGCTCGCGATCTTCGCGATCCTCCAGTCGATCATGTTCGTGCTGCTGTTCGCGTTCGTGTTCGGCGGCGCGATCCCGCTGCCGGGCGGCGGCTCGTACCGCCAGTTCCTGATGCCCGGCATCTTCGTCCAGACCCTCGCCTTCGCCTCGATCACGACGGCGGTCTCCGTCGCCGACGACATGACCAAGGGGCTGATCGACCGGTTCCGGTCGCTCCCGATGGCGCGCTCGGCCGTTCTCAGCGGCCGCACGTTCGCCGACATCCTCTACAACTCCGCCCTCCTCGTCGTTCTCATGCTGACCGGGCTGCTCGTCGGCTGGAGGGTGAACAACGGCTTCGGTGACTTCGTGGCGGCCGTGGCGCTGCTGCTCTTCTTCACCTATGCGATGGCGTGGATCGGCGTCCTCCTCGGGCTCGTCGTGCCGACGGTCGAGGTCGCACAGCAGCTCGGGTTCCTCGTCATCTTCCCCATCACCTTCGTCTCGAACGCGTTCGTCCCGACGCAGACGCTGCCGGGGGCGCTACAGCCGATCGCCGACTGGAACCCGGTGAGCGCGCTCACCGGTGCCACGCGGGAACTGTTCGGCAACCCGAACCCGTTCGCGAACGGCTCGTTCCCGGGCCAGCACCCGATCTTCATGTCGGTCGTCTGGACGATCGCGCTGCTCGCCGTCTTCGCGCCGCTCGCGATCCACAAGTACCGCGCGATCGACCGCTGACGCCGCGCGCACGGCGGCGAGCCCGCCGCTGAGGGGTACCATCGCCTCGCGTGGATCTCGACCTCTCGACCGAGCACGAACTCTTCCGCGAGACGGTACGCTGCTTCGCTCTCGATCGCGTCGCGCCGGTTGCCGAGGAGCTCGACCGCGAGGCCCGATTCCCCTACGAGCTCGTGGCCGAGATGGCCGAGCTCGGGCTGATGGGGATCCCCTTTCCCGAGGAGCTCGGGGGGGCGGGCGGTGACACGCTCTCCTACGCGATAGCGGTCGAGGAGCTCGCGCGCATCGACTCGTCGGTCGCGATCACGCTCGCGGCGCACACCTCGCTCGGGACGATGCCAATCTACCTGTTCGGCACCGACGAGCAGAAGCACGAGTGGGTTCCCCCGCTTGCGCGCGGCGAGGCGCTCGCGGCGTTCGGGCTGACCGAGCCGGACGCCGGCTCGGATGCAGGCGCAACGCGAACCACGGCCGTCGAGCAGGGCGGCAGCAGCTGGATCGTGAACGGCTCCAAGGTCTTCATCACGAATGCGGGCACCGACATCACCCGCTGCGTGACGATCACGGCGCTCACGGGCGAGGGCGAGATCTCGAACATCGTGATCGAGAACGGGACGCCAGGCTACGAGATCTCCGAGCCGATGCACAAGATGGGCTGGAAGGCATCCGACACGCGAACGTTGTCGTTCAGCGACTGCTCGGTGCCGGCGGGCAACCTGCTCGGTGCGCGCGGCCAGGGCTTCAACCAGTTTCTCCAGATCCTCGACGGCGGCCGCATCTCCGTCGCCGCGATGAGCGTCGGCGTCGCACAGGGCGCCTATGACCTCGCCCATGCCTACGCGCGCGAGCGCCACCAGTTCGGCCGGCCGATCTCGTCGTTCCAGGCCATCCAGTTCAAGCTGGCCGACCTGGCAACCGAGCTCGAGGCAGCCCGGGGGCTCGTCTGGAAGGCGGCGTGGCTCAAGGATCGCGGCCGCCCCTTCGCGCGCGAGGCGGCGATGGCGAAGCTCTACACGGGCGAGCTCTCGAACCGGGCCGTTAACGCGTCGCTGCAGATCCACGGCGGCTACGGGTTCATCGACGAGTTCGCGATCTCGCGGCTCTATCGGGACCAGAAGATCCTCGAGATCGGTGAGGGCACGAATGAGGTCCAGCGCATGGTCATCGCGCGACACCTCGGACTGCCGTGAGATGGGCGCTCGCCGCCTGGATGGTCGCCCTGATCGTCCCGGCGGCCGCGGGCGCCCACGTCACGATCGCGCCGCCGTTCGTCGAGGAAGGAGCCGAGACCGCGATCGCCTTCCAGACGCCGAACGAGCGCCCTCCCCACGCCACGATCTCTCTGACGGTGACCGCTCCACGAGCCATCGCCATCGTGTCCGCCCCGGCCGTGCCCGGCTGGCAGGCGACCGTCAGTGGCCCCAGCGCGACGTGGTCGGGGGGCCGCCTCGCGGGTCGTGCGACGACCTCGTTCCCCCTCCACATCACGGCGCGGGCCCGGCCCGGCACCTACGACTTCGCGGCCACCCAGCGGTACGACGACGGCGCGAGCGTCGAGTGGAACGCCGCGCTCAGCGTGCTCCCCGCGACGGGTGCCGCGGCCCCGAAGCAGCATCCCTGGGGCGCCGTCGCCGCTGCCCTGGCAGGGATCGCCGTGATCGCCGGCGGCCTCCTCGGCCTGCGCCACTTCCGCCGGAGGCCACTTCAAGAGCAATAGCGGGACCGGGTGCTACGGTCGCATCGTGATCTTCCACCAGTTCCTGAACGACGATCTCGGCTGTGCGTGTTATCTCGTGGGGGACGAGGAGGCCGGCATCGCGGTGCTCGTCGACCCCCCCTACGAGATCGAGCCGCTGCTGGAGGAAGCGAACCGGCGCGGCGTTCGCATCGTGCGCACGATCGAGACCCACACCCACGCCGACCATGTCTCCGGCCACGGCCGGCTCGCGCTCGAGCACGGCATCCCCGTCAGCGTCCACGCCGACGCGGGCGTCGACTACCCGCACGATCCCATGCGCGACGGCGACGGGATCGAGGTGGGCGCCGTCACGCTCGGCGTGATCCACACGCCGGGCCACCGACCCGAGCACTGCTGCCTGACGGTCGTCGACCACTCGCGCGGTGACGAGCCGTGGCTCGTGCTCACCGGTGACTCGCTCTTCGTGGGCGACGCCGCCCGGCCCGATCTCGCCGTCGGCGCGGTCGAGGGCGCCGAAGGGCTGTTCTACTCCCTGCGCCGGCTGCTCGAGCTCCACGACGGCGTCGAGGTCTTCCCGGGCCACGTCGCGGGCTCGCTCTGCGGCAAGTCGATGAGCTCGAAGCCGTCGACCACGATCGGGTTCGAGCGGCGCTTCAACCCGACGCTGCAGCTGGCGGAGCTCGACGCGTTCGTGGCCGATTCGGCCGCGATCAGCGCGCCGAAGCCGCCCAATCTGGGGCGGATCGTCGAGACGAACCGCGGCCCCTTCGTCGGAGCTACCCCACACGCCCAGGAGCTCGCCGTTCCTCCCGCAGGAGCGCAGCTCCTCGACGTCCGGCCCGTGCCGGCCCATCTCGCGGGCCATCGCCCCGGAGCGATCAACGTCCCGGTCTCCGGCTCGAGCTTCGCCACCAAGTCTGGCTTCGTCCTCGACGCCGGCGAACCGGTGTGCGTGCTCGCGGAGACGTTCGACGAGGCGCAGCGCGCGATCCACGGCCTACACGCGGTCGCGTTTTTCGACATCGCGGGCTACGTGCTCGGCGGCGGCGAGGAGAGCACCGAGGCGGTCGAAGTCGACGAGCTCGAGGAGCTGATCGCCGCCGGCGCCACGGTGATCGACGTGCGGGAAGAGGACGAACGTGACACCGGCACGATCCCGGGCAGCTTCGGAATGCCCTACCGGGTGGTCGCGAGCGCCGACCTTGCCCGTAACCGTCCCGTCGTCACGATCTGCGAGAGCGGCGCCCGCGCGGCGATCGCCGCCAGCGTGCTGCGCGCGAACGGGATCGATGCCCGCCCGGTCGTCGACGGCGGGCTCGGCGATTGGCGGGAGCGCGGCGGCGAGCTCGTCGTGGCCCGCGGCTGAGCCTCGGCTCAGCCGACCTCTCTCAGCAGGGCCTCGCCGCGCGCCAGATAGGCGCTCGCTCCGACGGCCTCGTAGAAGTCGAGGGCCGCGCGCAGCCCCGGCGTCTCCCGACCGGCGAGCTCGGCCCCGAGGAGCTGCACCATGGCGGCGTACGCGTACGCGCCGTGCGCGTACAGCGTCTCACCCGCTTCCTCGAGCCGACCGGCTGTGATCTGGCGCGCCGCCTCGACCCAGGGGCTCTCGAACTCGGCCTTGCCCAGGTGCTCACCGAGCTCCGGTCCGATCCCGAGCGCCGCCGCCGCAACGAAGCCGTCGAGGTGATGGATGTCGAGCTGGAACGACTCGTCGGCGGCAAGGGCTGCGGCGAGCTCGGCGACCAGTGATCGGGCAGCTTCGTGCTCACCGGCTTCGGAGGCGTGTCGGGCACACTCCCCGAGTGCGACCCAGAGCGCCTGTGGATCGGCGATCTCGCGGGCCCGCTCGAGCATGATCTGCGCGTGGCTGTCCGTCTCGCTGCGATCCCCGCGCGCCGCCGCGACGGCCGCGAGCACCTGATGAGCCGCGACCGCCATGTACTGGGAGGCGCCACCGTGATCGATGAACGATGACGCAGCCGCTTCCGCCTCGTCCCAGCCCCCCGCGAGGTAGTCGTCCAGCGCGCACTCGGCGACGAGCCATTGCTCGTGCTGGCTCGAGAAGCGACGTGCGACCTCGAGGCCTTCGCGATGGAGCGCGGCACTGCGACGAAGGTGTCCGGCGGTGCCCACGACGGAAGCCAGGTTGAGAAAGGCGCGCGCGGCGAGGTGTGAGTTCGCCTGCAGGCACAGGTCGACAACGAGCTCGAGCTCGCGGATGGCGGCCTCCGGATCGCCGCCGTAGGCCAGGCCGAGCCCGAGATTGATGCGGGCGTTGAGGATGTCCTCGGTGGTGCCAAGCTCCTCCATCAGGGTGAGAATCCGCCGGCCTTCCTCGAGCAGCGGATGCTCGTTCGCGAGCAGGGAGGCGCGCCAGGTCCAGGCGCGAATCCGCGCAGTCGCGCGCGTCTCGGGGAGCCCCGCCACGAGCTCGAGCGACCGCGTGTAGCACGCCCGGGCTTTCTGCTGTGCTCCGCCGACCCAGAAGACGTTTCCGAGCAGCGCCTGTGACTCCGCTGCCGATTCGACCTCCCCCGCTGCCAGGAACCGCCGCGAGGCTTCCTCCAGCTCCGGGCCTCCCTCGTTCCGCATCCACGACAGCGTGTTGCCGAGGTCGTAGAGCAGCCCGGGGTAGTCGGGGTCGTCCTCGGGCCAGAGCTCGAGCGCCTTCGTGTAGAGGCTCGCCGCCGAGTCCAACGCGCTCAAGGCATAGGCACGACGAGCCGCATCGCGGAGTGCTTGCCGCGCCGGCCCCTCGAGCGCGTCGGTCTCCGCCCCGGCGGCGCGAGTCAGCTCGAGTCCTGCGAGATAGTGATGCGCGAGCATCTCCGCGCGATCCTCCGCACGGTCGCTCCCCAGCGACTCGATCCAGTGCGCAGCGCGGACATGGAGGTCGGCACGCCGAGCACGGGGGATCTGGCCGTAGGCGACGTCGCGAACGAGAACGTGGCGCACTGCATACTCCGTCTCCCCGGCCACCGAGGCGCGACGGTCACGGCGGACGAACTCCTTGCGCTCGAGCGCGTGCAGCCGTTCCTCCGCCTCCCAGTCCGAGATCTCCGCGATCGCCGCGACCGCACCGAGCCAGAACACCTTGCCGACGACGGCCGCTGTCTGCAGCACCGCCTTCTCGTCCTGCTCGAGTGCGTCGAGCCGCGCGGCGATGATTCCCTGGACCGTCTCGGGAACGGCGACGTCGGTCCTGTCCAGACGCCAGGAACCGCCCTCGCGGCGCAAGAGGCCACGGTCGCGCAGCATGCGGACGTACTCCTCGGCGAAGAGCGGGTTTCCGTCGGCGCGCCGGAGGAGGGTGTTCTGCATCTCCGCCGGCAGCACCGCCTGGGCCAGATGCTCGGAGATCAGCCGGGCGGTGTCTTCGTCCGAGAGCGCCGACAGCGAGAGGGTCACCGCGTTCGCCTTGCCTCCACCCCACCCGGGTCGGCGTACGAGCAGCTCCGGGCGGGCGCTGCAGAGCACGAGCAGCGGGACACCGGTGGCGCGGTCGACGAGCCCGTCGACGAAGTCGAGCAGCCCGTCGTCGGCCCAGTGCAGGTCCTCGAACACGAGAACCGTGGGTCGCTGTTCCCCAAGAGACTCAAAGAAGCGCCGCCAGGCGGCGAACGTCTCGCCGCGGCTGTCTCCGCCGGCTCCCTGATCGGAACCGAGCCCGACGAGTGGCTTCAGGTGGGTCGTGACCCAGTCCACCTCCGCCTGCACGGAAACGAGCGCCGCGACCGCAGCCGCGAGCTTGCTTTCGGCATCGATCGCGCTGTCGGTCTCGAGAATCCCCGCCTGCGACTTAGCCATCTCACCGAGTGCCCAGTAGCTGATCCCCTCGCCGTAGGGCAAGCAGCGACCCTGTCGCCAGAGGATGATGTCGGGGTCGGCATCGACGATGCCGAACAGCTCGGCCACGATCCGGCTCTTGCCGATCCCCGGGACGCCGACGAGGGTGACGAGCTCGGGCTCCCGCCGCTGCCGAGATCGAGTGAGAGCGTTGCGGAGCACCTCGATCTCACGCTCTCGCCCGACGAGCGTGGCGAGCGGCGCCTGCTCGACGTCGAGGCCGAATCGCGCCCGTGGCGCGACGGCCTCCCACACCGACACCGGCTCGCTCTTCCCCTTCGCTTCGAACGGCTCCGCCTCCCGGTACTCGATCACGTGCTCGGTCGCACGGTAGGTGGACTCGCCGACGAGGACGCCGTTGATCGGCGCCGCCGACTGGATGCGCGCCGCGGTATTGATGACGTCTCCCGCCACCATGCCCTCGCCCTGGGCCGGACGCGCGTCGAGCGAGACCAGCGCCTCTCCCGTGTTGACCGCGATGCGCAACCCCACGCCACCCTCCGTGACCCCGTCGCGGATCGCGAGGGCGGCTCGCACGGCCCGCTCCGGATCGTCCTCGTGTGCAACGGGGGCGCCGAAGACCGCGACCACGGCGTCACCGATGAACTTCTCGACGGTGCCGCCGAACCGCTCCAGCTCCGCTCGCACCCGTGCGTGATGTGACGCGAGCATGGCGCGCACGTCCTCCGGATCGCTCCGCTCGGCAAGAGCGGTCGAGCCGACGAGGTCGGCGAAGACGACCGTCACGACCTTCCGCTCCTCACGCGGCGTCACGACAGGCCCGAGCGGGCTCCCGCATCCGGCGCAGAAGCTCGCGTCGGAGGCGCTCTCCCGCCCGCAGGTGGCACAGGTCGTCATCGGCCTGAGTCTAGGACGCCGCCGTGCTCAGCGGAGGCGGTGGACGGTGAATCCGGCGGTCACGAGCGCCTCGACGAGCTGCAACGAGTGCTCCTCGCCCCGTGTCTCGAGGGTCAGCTCTGCCTCGGTCTCGAGCACGCCGATGCTGCGCCCCTCCCGGTAGTGCGTGACCGCGAGGACGTTCGCACGCTCGGCCGCGATCACGCCGACGATCTTGGCGAGCTGCCCGGGCCGATCGGGGATGACGATCCGGAGAATGAGATAGCGGCCCGACGACGTGAGCCCGAATCGCGTCACGGACATGAGCGTCGTCGCGTCGATGTTTCCACCCGCGAGGACCGCGCAGACGGGGCCGTCACCAGGCACGAGGCCGCCGACCAGGGCGGCCACGGGAGCGGCGCCGGCACCCTCGACGACGAGCTTCGACCGCTCGAGCAGGAGCACGATGGCCCGGGAGATCGCCTCGTCCTCGACGACGACGACCTCGTCGAGGAGATCGTGCAGGATGGCCGAGGTGAGCTCCGCGGGGACCTTCACGGCGATGCCGTCGGCGATCGTCGGGCCGATGGGTGCCCGCCCGGCGAACGGGGCGCACTGCGCGGCCTGCACTCCGACGAGCGACAGCTCCGGTCGGAGGGCCCGCAGCCCGATCGCGATCCCCGAGGCGAGACCACCGCCTCCGATCGGGATCACGACCGTGCCGGCGCCCGGAGGAAGCTGCTCTGCCAACTCGAGGCCGAGCGTTCCCTGCCCGGCGATCACGCGCGGGTCGTCGAAGGCGTGGACGAAGGTGGCTCCCGTCGCCTCGACGTGGAGGCGGGCTGCGGCGACGGCGTCGTCGAACCCCTCGCCGCCGAGCACCACCTCGGCGCCGTACCCTCGAGCCGCATCGACCTTGGCCATCGGCGCTCCCTCGGGAACGAAGATGGTGGCTGCGATGCCCGCCCGGCGGGCGGCCCAAGCAACGGCCTGGCCGTGATTGCCCGCGCTCGCCGTGACGACGCCCGCCTCCCGCTCGGCCTCGGTCAGCTGCGCGATCGTGTTGTAGGCGCCTCTGATCTTGAAAGAGCCGGTGAGCTGGAGGTTCTCCGCCTTCAGGGTCACGTTCCGGCCTGTCAGGCCTCCGATCGAGCCCGACGTGAGCAGCGGGGTCATGCGCGCCACCCCCTCGAGTCGCTCGCGAGCGGCGAGGAGATCGGGCACGGCCGGACGCGTCACGCGTCGCTCTCGCGGAGCACCGCGGAGACGATGCGGTCGACTGCGGTCAGCGGGTCGATCTCGCGGCTCTGCACTGCCGCAACGAGGCTCGCCAGCTCGGGATCCCGCTCGATCGCCTGCTCGATCGACGCGCGGGCCCTCGCCGTCGCCACGGTCACGACCTCGCCGGCGAGGTTGCGGCGGCGGCGCTCTTCGAGCTCCCCCGCAGCGGCCAGTGCGTCTCGCCTGTCGACGAGCGTGCTCCAGAGAACGTCGACGCCCTCCTCGCGGATCGCCTCGGTGAGAACGATCGCGGGGTTGCGCTCGGCCCTGGGGTCGAGCGACATCACCGTGCGGATGTCGTTGAGCATCGCCTTCGCCCCCGGCTGGTCCATCTTGTTGATCGCGATCACATCGGGAATCTCCATGATCCCCGCCTTTAACGCCTGCACCGAGTCGCCCGAGCCCGGCATCAGGACGAGCAGCACCTCATCGGCGATGCTCATGACCTCGACCTCGCTCTGGCCGGTGCCGACCGTCTCGAGGAACACGACATCCCTCCCTGCGGCGTCGAGCAACAGGAACGACTGGAGGGTCGCCTGGGCGAGGCCCCCCAGGTGCCCGCGCGTCCCCATCGAGCGAATGAAGACGCCGGGGTCGAGGAAGTGGTCGACGAGGCGAATCCGGTCTCCCAGCAGCGCCCCCCGGGTGAAGGGGCTCGACGGATCGACGGAGATGACCCCGACCGTGAGGCCGAGGGCCCGCACGTGCCGGACGAGGGCTCCGATCAACGAGGACTTGCCGACGCCCGGGGGCCCGGTGATCCCGACTGCGAACGCCGAGCCGGTCTCGGGGTAGAGCTCCTGGATCACCGCCAGAGCCCCGGGGTCGCGGTTCTCGACCAGCGAGATCGACCGCGCGAGGGCCCGGTGGTCGCCCGCCCGGACGCCGGCGACGAGCTCGTCGTGAGTGAAGGGGCGCCGCGCCATCGGCGCCACTCTACGGCACGAGCACGTCCGTTTCGGACAGCAGACGCCGTGGGCGTGACGTTGTAGGCTCGTCCCGGATGCTGGGGCACCTCACCGCGCAGTTCGCGATCGTCAGCGTGCCCGAGCACCGCGGGTACAGGAATCTGCTGCTGGCCCGGCTCATCTCGGCGCTCGGCACCTGGACGGCCTTCTTCGCCGTTCGGATCGCCCTCTACAACCAGACGGGCTCCGCGTGGTGGGTCAGCATCCTGTTGTTCTGCGAGCTCGTCCCCGGGGTGGTTCTCGGCATCGCAGTGGGGCCGCTGATCGACCGTTGGCCACGCCAGCGGATGATGATCCTCTCCGATCTCGGCGGAGCCGTCGTCTTCGGCCTGCTCCCGTTCGTCCACTCCCCGGCGGGCATCTGCGCGCTCTCGGCTGCGGCCGGCTTCTCGGCCGCTTTCTTCCGGCCCGGCTGCTACTCGGCGATCCCGAATCTCGTTCGGGAGGAATCGCTCGTAGCCGCAAACGCGCTCATGCAGGGCTCCGAGAATCTCGCGACACTGATGGGCCCTGTCCTCGCCGGCGTCGGGGTCGCGCTCCTCGGCTCGAGCACGGTGTACGCCCTGAACGCGGTCAGCTTCCTCGTGTCCGCCTTCCTGCTCGTGCGGATCGGCAACCGGCTCCAGTCGGGCGTCGCGGCGCGGATCGGCCGCACCCACTGGCGCGAGGTCAAGGCCGGCTTCTCTCTCGTGCGCAACGACCGGCATCTGTCGTCGATCTTCCTGATCTGGAGCTGGGCGACGCTCGCCTACACGGGCATCAACGTGGCCGAGATCGTGCTCACGACCGATGCCTACGGCGCCGGGAATCCGGGCTTCGGCGTCTTCGTGGCGTTCTCCGCCGGCGGCATCCTGATCGGGAACGTCGTCGCGGTGTGGTTCATCGCGCGGATGACGGTGTACGGCGGCTACCGGGCGTCGTTCCTCGTCACGGCGGCCGGCGTCGCCATTTGCGCGGTGAGCCCGAATCTGGCGATCGGCTGCGTCGGTGCCGTCATCTTCGGGATCGGAAACGGCATCGGCCTCGTCTGCAATGTGACGCTGATCCAGCAGGTCGTCCCGGACAACCGGCGCGGCCAGATCTTCGCCGTCCTCGGCAGCCTCGTGCAGACGTTCACGCTGATCGGCACGCTCGCGGCCGGCCCCGTGACCGAGGCGGTCGGCCCACGGCTGATGTGGGGGATCAGCGCCGGGCTGCTCGTCGTCGGGTTCGTCAACGCGGTCGCCGTCACGGCGCTGCGCCGCTCACGCGACCAGGGCACGCCCGACCCGCCCCTCGATCTGCCGCCGGTCGAGCCTGGCGGCGAGTCGCCCGGGAGCGCGTTCGAGCGGATCGCCACGCTGCTCGACGAGGTCGAGCTGGCGCGCGAGACCGAGGCCCGGTCGCATGTCGCGCGCCGCCGGAGCAGAGGGTCGGGGACCGCGAAGGCCCCGCCCCCGTGACCTCCTAACCGGTCGTGCGGCCCGACACGGTGAGCTGGTTCTCGGCGTGGCGGATGCGCTGCTCGAGCTGCCAGCGGTCACCCGAGCCGGTGCCGGCGTCGAGCTTCTCGAGCTCGGCCCGTGCGGCCTCGAGCTGCGCCGTGGCGCGGGCGTCGTCGATCTCCTTGACGTTGATCGCGTCGTCGACGAGCGCGAGAGCCCGATCGGTCTCGACCTTGAAGAACCCGGGCCCCGTGGCGAACTCCAGCACCTCGCTGCCACCGAGGTGAACGCGGGTCGAGCCCGCCTTCAGCGTCGCGACGAGCGGAGCGTGCCGGGCGAGGACGCCGATCTCACCGGCCTGGCCGGGCACGATCAGCATCTCGGCCTCGCCCTGGTAAACGGGGCCGTCGGGCGTGACGACGGAGACGTCGAACCTGGGGTGTGCGTCGGCCACGGGAAGCCCCTAGGCCGCGACCTGCTCGAGCTGGCGCGCCTTCTCGACGGCCTCCTCGATCGGGCCGACCATGTAGAAGGCCGCCTCCGGCAGATCGTCGTGCATCCCGGCGATGATCTCCTGGAAGCCCTTGATCGTGTCCTCCAGCTTGACGTACTTGCCGGGGGTGCCGGTGAACTGCTCGGCCACGAAGTTCGGCTGGGAGAGGAACCGCTCGATCTTGCGCGCGCGCGAGACAACGAGCTTGTCCTCGTCGGTGAGCTCGTCCATACCGAGGATCGCGATGATGTCCTGCAGGTCCTTGTAGCGCTGGAGGATCTGCTGCACCGCCGTCGCTGTCGCGTAGTGCTCGTCGGAGACGACGCCCGGCGAGAGTGCCCGAGACGTCGAATCGAGCGGATCGACCGCCGGATAGATCCCCTTCTCCACGATCGCACGCGACAGCACGGTGGTGGCATCGAGGTGTGCGAACGTGTTCGCGGGGGCCGGGTCGGTGAGATCGTCGGCGGGGACGTAGATCGCCTGCACCGAGGTGACCGAGCCGGTGCGCGTGGAGGTGATCCGCTCCTGCAGCTGGCCCATCTCCGTCGCCAGTGTCGGCTGGTAGCCGACGGCGCTCGGCATACGGCCGAGCAGGGCCGACACCTCCGAGCCCGCCTGGACGAACCGGAAGATGTTGTCGATGAAGAGCAGCACGTCCTGGCCCTGCTCGCGGAAGTACTCGGCCATCGTGAGGCCGGACAGCGCGACGCGGAGGCGGGCACCGGGCGGCTCGTTCATCTGGCCGTAGACGAGCGCAACCTTGTCGAGGACGCCGGACTCCTCCATCTCGAGGTAGAGGTCGTTGCCCTCGCGGGTGCGCTCGCCGACGCCGGCGAACACTGAGACCCCGCTGTGCGCGTTCGCGACGTTGTGGATGAGCTCCATGATCGTGACCGTCTTCCCGACGCCCGCGCCTCCGAAGAGGCCGACCTTGCCGCCCTTGATGTACGGCGCGATCAGGTCGATGACCTTGATTCCGGTCTCGAAGACCTCGACGGACGGCTGCAGGTCACGGAACGCGGGCGGCTCGCGGTGGATCGACCATCGCTCGACACCTTCGACCGCCGGCTTGTCGTCGACGGGCTGTCCGATCACGTTCCAGATGCGCCCGAGCGTCGTGTCGCCCACGGGGACCGAGATCGGCCCGCCCGTGTCGACGACGTCGGTCCCTCGCGCGAGACCGTCGGTGGAGTCCATCGCAACCGCGCGCACCCGATCGTCGCCGAGATGCTGCTGCACCTCCGCGACGAGGGTCCCGGTGGAGCCGTCGGGCCGATGGATCTGGATCTCGACGGCGTGGAGGATCTCGGGCAGGCGGTCAGGGAAGACCGCGTCGATCACGACGCCCTTGATCTCGATGATCTGGCCGGTGTTGGCACCGTTCTCGCTGGGCATGGGTCTCCTGAAAGCTCTTTGTCAGTGCGTGAGTGAGAAGTGCGTGGCAAGGCGCCGGCAAGGAAGCCGGCAAGCCGCCGTAGCGTATCGGATCGCGACCGGACGGGCCCGCGTGAACGCGCGAGACGGGATCGTTCCAGCCCGGCCGCAACGCGGTCGGCATGGTCGAGTGCTCAGCACTGAGACGCGAGAGGCGGGTACACCGTGCCTCGATTGTACGGCCGGAGCGCGCGGCCGGGCCTCGGAGCGGCGAGATTTCAGAGACGCGTAATGGTGACCGTCCCGCTCCAGCGAAACGTGTCGACGCACTGATCGAACGAGCGGTAGCCGTCGTAGGGCTTGGCCTCGTGGAGGCAGTTCGCCCGCGGCCGGTACGTACCCGTAGCGGGCTTCGCCGAGCCCACCGCGAACTGAACGTGCCCTCCCCGCGGGAGCTTCAGGATGCGGGACGCGGGCAGCGCGATGCGCGCGTTGAGCTCGGCGCTCCGCGGGACGGCGGTGCAAACCGCATTCTTCGCGACTTCAGCGGCCGGCGCCTGGACCCGGAGCACGCCGTTCGACCAGGAGGCCTTGCCCGGTCGGCGGATCGCGAGCGGGTCGTTGCAGCTGACCGACCGCAGCCAGTCGGCCGGGGCGTCCGGTGGCAGCTCCTCCGCAACGTCGTCACACGAGTCGCGAACCTCGGTGCCGCTGACGGCTCCGTTGACGGCCGCCGCCGAGATCGCCGCCAGCGAGCGGCCGCCGGCGAAGCTGACGCTCCACGTCAGCGACGTGTTCTGATCGCGCATCCGGCGCAGATAGCACTCGTTGCTCGACAGGAGCACCCAACGCTCGATGTCGTCGAAACGCCCGCTGGCCGCGCCCGAGAACGTGACGCGGATCGAGGGCGACTGTGCGGCTGCACCGCCCGCGGCGGACGCTGCACCGAGCGCGAGGGTCAAGACGATCGCGAGGAGAACCGCCGAGCGCACGCCCGGAAGCCTAGATATCGGTCCGGCCCGGATCGAGCCCGACTCTCGCCCGGAACGCGAGCGGCGGGTGCTGTGGCAGGCCCTGCGGGGCATCGAGGTAGGCGACCGAGAGCTCCGCGGCCGTCAGGTGAGTCACGGGGGTCGAGCCGGCGGGGTGAGGCGAGGTGGAGAGCAGGGCCCCGATCCCGGCCGCGAGCACGGCGACCGCTGCAGCGGCCCCGACCTGCAGCAGGCGGCCGACGACCCGGCGGCGGGGTGGCAGCGCCACGGGGGCCGGAAGCGGCTGGAGCGGCGCCAGGCGGAGACGATGGGTGATCGCGGCGGCCTCGACCTGGAAGGCGGCGCAGGGCACGCAGCGCGCCGTGTGCGCGCGCAACATCGCCCCCTCGAGCTCGGAGAGCTCGTCGTCGAGGTCGAGCGAGACCCAACTCCGGGCTCGCTCACAGCTTCGCGAAAGAACTGCCATCGTTAGATATGACGCCGGGCGTCGCCCGGTGTTAGGAGCAATTCTGCCATTCACCGATTGGTATCGGTCGCGATCAGAGGAGGCTGTAGCGCGGGTCGATCGCGAGCCCGACGAATGCGAGCACGAAACCGACGGTCACGAACAGCGCCGAGACGTTGATCGTCTCGTTGCGCTCGTCGGGCTGAGCCCAGCGCACGAACCGGTTTCCGGCACCCGGCGCATCCGAGCCGCCGAGCCGAAACGGCCCTCTGACGCCCACGAAGAAGCCGATCACGAGGAAGAAGACGCCGACGACGTCGAGGCCGAGCGACACCGATCGCTGAGCGCCTGCCCCGAGCAGCCAGCCGACCGTGAGCGAGACGAGGACCGTGCCGCCGAAGAGGACGACGAACAGGAGCACGAGGCGGCGGAGAGCCGCGACCATCGCAGAGCTCAGGAGGCCGGCGTCGGCTCGGAGACCTGCTGCATCTCCTCGAAGGACATCGGCCACCGCTCGAGTGGGAAGAAGCACGCGGCGGTGTGCTCGGTGCCGACATCGACGGGCTGCGGGATCGTGAGCTCGCACACGCCTTCCTGGAACCGGGGGCAGCGCGGGTGGAACCGGCAGCCGTCGGGCGGGTTGATCGGGTTCGGCACGTCGCCCTCGAGCACGATCGGCTTGCGGGCCCGGCCGAGGCGTGGATCGGGAATCGGCACGGCCGAGAGCAGCGCCCCCGTGTACGGATGCCTCGGTGCGACGTAGAGGTCGGCCCCGCGCGCGATCTCGGCCACCTTGCCGAGGTACATGACCATCACGCGGTCGGAGATGTACCGCACCACGTTCAGGTCGTGCGCGATAAAGATGTACGTCAGACCGAACTCCCCCTGGAGGTCCTTCAGCAGGTTGAGGATCTGGGCCTGCACGGAGACGTCGAGCGCCGAGACGGGCTCGTCGCAGACGATCAGCTTCGGGTTGACGGCGAGCGCGCGGGCGATGCCGA
>Ga0302322_100001669_pt1 | contig 18362 bp, 13 predicted proteins | sample Fen_T0_2_FD_203757 | JGI IMG/M metagenome (GOLD analysis project Ga0302322, IMG submission 203757) | Peat permafrost microbial communities from Stordalen Mire near Abisko, Sweden - Fen_T0_2 | ecosystem: Environmental > Terrestrial > Soil > Wetlands > Permafrost | place: Sweden: Abisko... | reverse complement strand
CGTGCTGCCGGGCGAAGAGGGCGAGCTGGGGATTTATCCCAAGCACACCCCGCTGATCACCCGCATCCAGCCCGGCGCCGTACGCATCCAGCGCGCCGATAACGGCGAGGAAGAGTTCGTGTTCGTCGCTGGCGGCATCCTCGAAGTGCAGCCCGGCGTGGTCACCGTGCTGGCCGATACGGCCATCCGCGGCCACGACCTGGACGAAGCCAAGGCCCAGGAAGCGCTGAAAAAAGCCGAAGAGGCGCGTGCCAACGCGAAAAGCGACATCGACTTCGCCAAGGCCACCTCCGAGTTCGCCATCATGGCGGCGCAGATCGCGGCGATCCGCAAGCTGCGCGGCAAATAAGCGGTATCAAGCGAACAAAAAAGCGGCCGCGGGCCGCTTTTTTGTTGTCCTGACCGCTTGCATGTGGGAAATCGGTCCAGGCGCGGGAGTAGAATCCGCCGGATATAGTGATCGTACCTATGCGCGCGCAGCCGCGCCGACGCGGTATCGAGGCCTGATGCTGCCTATTCGGGCACGGCATCCTAGGATGACACATTGCCATGACGGGTGAGCAGGTCAAGCAAATCGAGCAGGGGCAGGCGGCCCTGGAGCGCTGCGACTGGCAGGCCGCGCGCGAGAGTTATGATCGCGCGATCGGTGCCGCCCCTGCCGCCGAAGCCCTCGAGGGCTTCGCGCTGGCGGCATGGTGGCAGGACGACCGTGGCGTGGCGATCGATGCCCGGGAGCAGGCCTACCGCCTGTACCGGGAGCGCGGCGATGCGCGCGGCGCGGCCCGCATGGCGCTCTGGCTGAGCACTGACTATGGGGCGTTTCGCGGCGAACCGGCGATCAGCAACGGCTGGCTGGAGCGCGCCCGCCGCCTGCTGCAGGATGAGGCGCCCTGCGAGGAGCATTGCTGGGCGCTGTACCGCGAGGCGCTGCGCACGCTGCGTGTCGATCGCAACACCGACGCCGCCCTCGCGCTGGTTGCCGACACCGCACTGCTCGCGCGTTCTCTCGGATGCACCGATATGGAAATCCTGGCGCGCTCGTTCGAAGGCGTCACTCTGATCGACCATGGCGACATGCGCGCCGGCTTGCAGCGCCTGGACGAGGTCAGCGCGGCGGTCGTCGGGGGAGAGCTGCTGCAGCGCTGGGTGATCGGCCAGGCCTGCTGCAATCTGCTCGCCGGCTGCGGCCGGGTGCGCGATTTCGAGCGCGCGGCCGAGTGGTCCGCGCGCCTGAAGGCCTGGGGCGAACAGTGGCGCCACCCGCCGCTGTTCGCCGCCTGCCGCACCATCTACTCCGAGGTCCTGGTATTGCGCGGCCTGTGGGACGATGCGCAGAGCGAACTCGATCACGCCATCCAGGCCTGCGAGCGGCTCGGCATGGGCCTGAAAGGCGAAGCCCTGATCCGCCTGGCCGAATTGCGCCGCCGCCAGGGCCAGGCCGAGCAAGCGCTGGCGCTGGCGATGCAAGCAGAGGCGCATCCCGGGTCCATCCTGGTGCGCGCCGAGCTTGCGCTTGCCGGGGAGCGGCCAGCGGAAGCGCTGGAGCTGGCCGAGCGCTATTTGCGCCGCGCCCATCCCCACAACTGCACCGAGATGAGCGCCGGCCTGGACCTGCTGGTGCGGGCGTCAATCGCCGCGACGCAAGTAGAGCAGGCTGCCGCGGTGCTGGCGCGCCTGGAATCCATCTACCAATTGATGGCGCCCAAGCCAGGGCAGGCAGCGGGCAAGTTTGCGCGCGGCCTGTTCGAGGCCATGTCGGGCCGGGCAGAGATTGCCAGGCAACATTTCGAGGATGCCGCAGACCTGTACGATGAAATCGGCGCACCTTACGAGTCGGCCCGCGCCAGGATAGAACTGGCCGGGACGCTGCAGGCGCTCGATCGCGCCGAGTTCGCCCGTCAGCAGGCGGGCCGCGCGCTGGAGGCACTGGAAGCGCTGGGTGCCACGGCAGAGGCTGGACGGGCGCGCACCTTGATCAATGCGATCGGGGGCCGCGCGCCCACGAATGGCGCCGGTCCCGCCAACCCGCCAGCCAGCACGCCCGCCTTGGCCGGCCTGACGCGCCGTGAGCAGCAGGTCTTGCGCCTGATTGCGCAGGGCAAGACCAACGCCGAGATCGCCGGGCAGTTGTTCCTGTCGGAGCACACCGTGCACCGCCATGTCGCCAACATGCTGACCAAGCTGAACCTGGGCTCCCGCGCCGCGGCAGTGGCCCTCGCCGCCGCCCACGGCCTGCTGTAGCCACTGGCCGTCCGGGTTGATGGCCGATTCGGGCCATTCGGCCCAATCCACAAAATGGCCGGTTCGGGGGAAGCCCTGCCCCGTGCCTTTCCCTAAAGTAGGCGGCGCCAGGATGCGGTCGACGCATCCGGCGGGCGCGAGCAGCCCGCGTCCACCATGCCATCATTTGAGGAGCTTACACATGTCGCGCCTGCCAGAGAGCAATCCCTACCCCGCACTCGCCAATCAAGTCGAACTCGTGGTGCCGCCCCGCATCACCGAACGCCTCAAGGGCTTCACGCTGCGGCGCCTGCTGGGCCACATTCCATACCTGTCGGTCGGGCCGTTCGTGCTGTTCGACCATTTCGGGCCGGTGGCGTTTCCGGCCGGCGCGGGCCTGGACGCCGCGCCTCATCCGCATGTGGGCATGGCGACCCTGAGCTATCTGTTCGAAGGGGAGCTGATGCACCGCGACAGCATGGGCGCCGCCCAGCGCATCCAGCCCGGAGGGGTCAACTGGATGGTGGCGGGCAGCGGCGCGGCGCACTCGGAACGCACGCCCGCTGAACTGCGTGGCGCGCCATCCCGCCTGGCCGGCGTGCAGTTGTGGCTCGGCCTGCCCGCGCAGCACGAGGAGGACGCGCCGCGCTTCGAGCACCACGCGGCCGACGCCCTGCCCGTGATCGAACGGGACCGGGTCCGCTTGCGCGTGGTGGCCGGCAGTTTCGGCGGTGCGCGCTCGCCCCTGGGCGTGGTCTCGCCGACCCTGTTCGTTGACGTCGAGATGCGCGCCGGCGCCGAGTTGATGCTGCCACTCGAAGACGAGGAGCGCGCCGCCTACATCGTCGCGGGTGAGATCAGCGTCTCCGGGGAGCGCTTCCCGGCGGGTCGTCTGGTGGTATTCAGGTCCGGCACGGACGTCCTGATCAGCGCGCCCGGCCCGGCCCGGCTGATCCTGCTCGGCGGGGCGCGGCTCGACGGGCCGCGGCATCGCTGGTCCACCGTGATATCAAGCCGTCCCGAGCGCGCCCAGGCGGCGCGCGCCGCCTGGCAGGAGGGCCGCATCCCCTCGGTGGCCGGTGAGGCCGAAAGAGGGGATTTTCCCAATATGTGATGCATGCCGGCGGCCACGATAGAATGCAAGACCCAGCCCGGCCCCGCTTATCCTCCCGCCACAGGTCTGCGATTGCATCCGCCCTACCGATTCCCGCAGGCTACGCCTGAACCGGGTGGACCCTGTCCATCGGCCCATGGGAACGCGCCCGCTCTGCCCGGCCGCCGTACTTTTTTGGCACAGGCGCTCGCGACGGCCGGCATGCTCAGCCTGGCGCCCGGCCGTGTCTTCAGTGCCGCCGCCCTGCTCGTTGCCAACGTCACCGGGCTGTACTCGATAGAAGTCGCGCGCATCGAAGCGCCGGTGACCACGCAGGACGTGAGCAGGCTGGTGCGCGCCTGGCCCGGCAAGGTCGCGGTGGGCGGCGGCCGCTACAGCATGGGCGGCCAGGTCGCGCTGCGTGGCGGCCTGCACCTGGATATGCGGTCCATGAACCGGCTGGTCTCCCTGCAGGCGATCGACAAAGTGGTCCGCGTGCAGGCCGGCATGCGCTGGCGCGATTTGCAGGACGTGCTCGATCCCTTGAACCTCGCCGTCAAGACCATGCAGAGCTACTCCAACTTCACCGTCGGCGGCTCGGTGTCGGTCAACGCGCATGGCCGCTACGTCGGGCACGGGCCGGTAGGCAATACCGTGCGGGCGCTCCAACTGGTGCTGGCCGACGGTTCGGTGCTCGAAGCCAGCCGCGCCGTGCATGCCGAGTTGTTCAGCGCCGCCATCGGTGGTTACGGCGCGGTCGGCGTGATCACCGAAGTGGAGCTGGATCTGGCGGACAATGTTCGCATCGAGCGTGCCCTGACCAGGGTGCCGCTGCACGACTACGTTCGCCATTTCGAACAGCAGGTTCTTGCGGACCCTGCTTGCGTGCTGCACAACGCCGACCTGGTGCCGCCGCGCTTTGACAGTCCCACCGCCACCACCTGGCGCAAGAGCGACAAGCCCTTGACCGAGCCGCAGCGCCTGATTCCGCGCGGCCAGCGCTATCGGATCGAGAAGACCGCAATCTGGGCCGCTACCGAATTGACCTCGCTGCGCCGCAAGGTCATCCAGCCGCTGCAGGCCGGCAGCCACCCGGTGCTCTGGCTGAACCACGAGGCAAGCCTGGACGTCACCGAGATCGAGCCCCTCAACCGCGAGCACTACACCTACGTTCTGCAGGAGTATTTCATCCCGAAGCGCAACTTCGTTGTCTTCGCCCAAGGCATGGCGTCCATCCTCCTGCGCAATGCCGTGCAGGCAATCAATATTTCGATCCGGCATTCGCCGCCCGACGGCGTATCTCTACTGCCCTGGGCCAAGGAAGAGGTGTTCGCCTTTGTCCTCTACTACAAGCAGGAAACCCACGCCGCGGCACAGGATGTCGTCGCCCGGTGGACTCGTGAGTTGGTCGGCCTGGCCTTGCAACACCAGGGCAGGTACTACCTGCCCTACCAGCGCCATGCCACAACCGAGCAGTTCAACCAGGCCTACCCGGAGGCCGCCGCCCTGCGTGAACTCAAGCGCTCGGTCGATCCCCTAGGCAAACTCTCCAACGAACTCTGGGCCAAGTACCTCTGAGCGCGCTGCTCAGGCGTAAGTATCGACGCTGTTGCCCAGATTGGGCGGACTGCTGCCCGGCTGGGGAATCGCCGCGATTAGCGCATGCGATTCCTGCGTAGACATGTCCAGGGCCTTCTTGAACACAGACATCTGCACGTCGTTGGCAAGTTTCTACTGGCTCAGCGCCGTGGCGGTGCTGGCGATTCTGGTGACGTCCATGAACTTTCCCTTTCGGAGTGGCTCCTTAAGGGCCATCGGCCAGATTGCGGCTTTCTTGAACCCATCGTAGCGCGCAAGTGCGCGGCCTAGTACTTCACCGAGCACCCATAAGGCGCGGAGGTGGCCACCGTCACCGGCTTGCCGGCCATGCCTTCGGCGAGCGCGGCCTTGACGTAGTTCTTCGCCAGCCGGGTCTCTTCCAGGCTGACATTGCGCTTGTCGTCGATCGCGCCGTTGTAGGCCAGCTTGCCGTCCGGGTTGATCACCACCATCTGCGGCGTGGTGCGCGCGCCGTAGGCGCGGCCGGCCTCGCCCTTCTCGTCCATCAGGGTGGCGCGCGGCGCGCCGCCCTGGCCGTGCATCCAGTCACCCATGGCGGCGGGCTTGAGGTAATCAGGGTTGGACTGGTTGGTGGAGTTGACCGACAGCCACACCACCTCCTTGGCACCGTACTGCTTTTGCAGGCCCTGCATGTTCTTGCTGTCGTAGTGGCGCTGCACGAAGGGGCAGCCGGGGTTGACCCATTCGAGCACCACCCACTTGCCCTTGTAGTCGGAGAGCCTGGCCGGCTTGCCGGCGGTGTCGGACAGCGTGAAATCGGGCGCGACCTGTCCCGGTGCGGCGGCGGCAAACGCGCCGGCGGAGCAAAGGGTGGCGAGGGCGGTGGCAAGTGCGGTGAGGGAAGAACGCAACATGGCAAGCTCCAGAGTCAACGCCGCAAGGCGAGGCAAATAATATACGCCGATCGTGCCAGCATTGCGCAGCCCGCGTTCACAGCCCCTTGAGTGCGTCCAGCACGATCTGGGTGCGCAGAATTTCCGGCAGCAGCACCGGCGCCTTGCCCGGGGCGTACAGCACATACACCGGCACGCCGTTGCGGCCGAAGGCGGCGAGCGCATCGGTGATCGCCGGGTCGCGGCGGGTCCAGTCGCCGCGCATCAGCACCACGTTCTTCGCGGCGAAGGCCTCGCGCACCTCGCGGGTTTCCAGCACCACTTTCTTGTTCACCTGGCAGGTCACGCACCAGGCGGCGGTGAAGTCGACGAACACCGGCTTGCCGGTCACGCCTGCTTGCGCGACCGCGGCCTTGGAGTAGGGTGCCCAGTCGCCGGTCTTGACCGGTGCGGTCACACCGCTCTCGGCGCCACCGGCCTGCGGCCAGGCAGCGAACACGCCGATGGCGAGCGCCACCATGGCCAGGACGCGGCCGAACATTCCACGCGCTTGGCCCAGGATCCACGCACCCAGCCCCACCAGCACCAGGCCGGCGCCGAACCAGGGGATCGCCTCGACGCCGGTCTGCAGCACCAGCACCCAGGTCAGCCAGACCACGGTGGCGTACATCGGGAAGGCCAGCACCTGCTTGAAGCGGATCAGCCAGGGGCCCGGGCGCGGCAGGCGGCGCAGCCAGACCGGGAACCAGGAGAGCAGCAAATAAGGCAGCGCCATGCCCAGGCCGAGCGCGGCGAAGATGGACAGCGCCATCGCCGCGCTCTGGGTGACCGCAAAGCCGAGCGCAGCGCCCATGAAGGGCGCGGTGCAGGGCGAGGCCACCACTGCCGCCAGCACGCCGGAGAGCGCGGCATCGAGCAGCGGGTTCTTGGCCCGCACGCCGGCCGCCCCGGCCGGCAGGAAGGAGCCGAACTCGAACACCCCGGAGAGGTTCAGGCCGAGAGCGAAAAACAGCAGCGCCAGGGCGCTGACCACCGCCGGCGACTGCAACTGGAAGCCCCAGCCCACTGCGTCACCGGCGGCGCGCAGGGCGAGCAGTGCAGCAGCGAGGGCGACGAAACTGGCCACCACGCCCGCCGCGAACGCGAGGCCACCGGCGCGCAGCGCGCGGGTGTCGCGCGGGTCACCCTGCGCGAAACTGAGCACCTTGAGCGAAAGAATGGGAAAAACACACGGCATCAGGTTCAGGATCATTCCGCCCAGCAGAGCGAGCAGCAGGGCGACGCCGAAAGAAATCTGGTCCGCGCCGCTGGCGCCGCCGCGCGTGGCCGCGCTAGCATCCGCAGTGGCCGTCATCGCAGGCAAGCCCGGCCCGGCCACCAGCTTGCCGCTCATCGGCGCGGCAAAGGCCAGGGCCTTGGCGTCCAGCCCGGTCACCACGCCGGCAATCCTCGGCTCGTTGGCCGAGAGCGCCTGGGTGACCGGAAAGCTCACCACCAGGTCGCCGCCGTCCTGGCGGGCCTTCTGCGGCGCGGCGTGCTCGACCAGGCCTTCTATGCTCGAGTACACGTAGACGGGGCCGAGCGCTTTGCGTTTGGGGAAACGCAGGTCGATCACCGCATCGTGGGTCTGCGCGCTGGCATCGAGGATCGGGCCGCCGGGCAGGGAGGCCTGCGCCTTGTCGAACATCGCGGTCCAGCGGGCGTCGGGCACGGGAGGGCCATCGACCACCGGTAAGCTCAGCTCGATGTCGGCGCCGCCGGGGATGCACACGTCCTTGCAGACCAGCCAGTCGACCCGGGCGGCGAGCCTGGCGTTCTGGCCGGCGGGCCAGTCCTTTGGGACGATCAGCAGTTCGATGGGCAGCAGCACCTCGCCTTCGTAACCGTAGTTCATCAGCGGGGCCACCGGCAGCAGTTCGGGCACCGGCCATTGGATCGGCCCCGCCTTGAAACCGGCTGGCAGTTTCCACTGGATGGTGGTGGGCATGCCAGAATCACCCGGGTTCTGCCAGTAGGTGTGCCAATGCGGCGCGTGCTTCAGGCGCAGGCCGAGCAGGGTCTTTTGGCCCGGGTTGATGGCCTGGGTGCGCGCCACCAGCTCGGCCTCGACGTAGTCGGTCTTGACTGGTGCGGCAATTGCGCTGCCCAGGGTCGCCAGCAGCGCCACCGGCGCCACGAACAGGACCAGCAGGGAAAGACGGTGGAAGAATGCGAAAAGGCGGGCCATGGAACGAATTGTACGGGCTTGTCGGTGTGCCGGATGGTGCGGGTGGTGCTCTAGGTAGATCTCCCTATCAAAGGCAAATTGGGCGCTGGAATCAGCGCCGACGACGGTTTCGCAAGGTGAGCGACCCGGAGACCTTTTGGAGGTTGACGAATCGGGCGGTCCGCCCGGAAAGTCTTCTTATGAACCCTGCATCCCGGATTCGTTCCGCGACCCCGTGTATCATGCGCGGAAACGTTTACCAAGGTGGCGCCGCGTGTCCGGAGAGCCTCCAGTTTTCGACCTGTTCATCATCGGTGGCGGTATCAACGGCTGCGGGATTGCCCGCGACGCGGCCGGCCGCGGCCTGTCCGTATTGCTTGCGGAGCAGGGCGACTTCGCCAGCGCCACCTCGCAGTGGAGCACCAAGCTGATCCACGGCGGGCTGCGCTATCTCGAGTATTACGAGTTCCGCCTGGTGGCCGAATCGCTGCGCGAGCGCGAGGTGCTGCTGCATGCGGCGCCACACCTGATCCAGCCGCTCGAATTCATCCTGCCGCACGAGCCGCACCTGCGGCCACGCTGGATGATCGCCGCCGGCATGCTGCTCTACGACATGCTGGGTGGCAAGAAGTCATTGCCGAAATCGAAAAGCGTGCTGCTTGCGGATTCGCCGCTGAGTGCGGGGCTCAAGCCCGGATACACGCATGGCTTCTCCTACTATGATGCGCGCGCCGACGATGCGCGCCTGACCCTGGCCAATGCGCTCGGCGCCGCCGAGTTGGGGGCGGTGCTGGCGCCGCGCACCCGCTTCATCGGCGCGCAACTGCAGCGTGCCACGCCCAGTCCCAATGGCCCGGAAGACGTGTGGAAGGTTATCCTGGAAGAAGCTGGCGGCAAGCGCCAGGAACATCTGGCAAGGGTGATCGTCAACGCGGCCGGGCCTTGGGTCACCCACTCCCTGCGCGGCATCGCCGGCGTCACCCAGAAGGCCGGGGTCAAGCATGTGCGCGGCTCGCACATCGTGGTGCCGCGCCTGCATGAGGGCGCGCATGCCTACATCCTGCAGAACCCGGACAAGCGGATCATTTTCATCATCCCCTACCAAGGCGCCTATTCGCTGATCGGCACCACCGACATCCCGGTCGACGAGTACGTCAACCCGCGCATCTCGGAGGACGAGATCGCCTATCTGTGCAAGGCGGCCAGCGCCTACACCGCCAGGCCGGTCGTGCCCGCCGACGTGGTGTGGACCTACAGCGGCGTGCGTCCCCTGTACGACGACGGCGGCGCCGACGCTTCGGCGATCACCCGCGACTACGTGCTGGAACTGAATCAGAGTGCGGGCGCTCCCCTGCTCAATATTTTCGGCGGTAAGCTCACCACCTATCGCCGCCTGGCCGAGCACGCCCTGGATAAACTGCAGGCCTGCTTTCCGCGCATGGGGCAACCCTGGACCCATGCCAAGCCGTTGCCGGGCGGCGACTTCAGCGGCGGGCTCGACGCGCTCGGCGCTGAACTTGCACGTACCCATCCGTACGTGCCGCCCGAGCACCTGATGGGCATGGCGCGGCGTCACGGCAGCGGGGCCGTGAAATTGCTCGCCCATGCTTGTGGCATCACCGATCTCGGTGAATATTTTGGTGCCGGCCTGTATTCATGTGAAATAAGTCACATGGTCACCGACGAGTGGGCGGTTACGGCAGAAGACGTGCTCTGGCGGCGCAGCAAGTGCGGCCTTATGATGTCGGGCCCGGAGCGCGACCGCGTTGCCGCTTACCTGGCTGAACAAGCCGCACGAATCGCAGAAAGCAAGGGCGCATGAAGCCGCTGGTCGAGTTCCCCGCAGTAGATTTCAAGCGTATCAAGGGCGTGTTCACCGATGTGGACGACACCCTCACCACCCAGGGCCGGCTCAGCTCGCAGGTCCTGGCCGCGATTGAAGACCTGCTGGCCGCCGGCATCCGCCTGGTGCCGGTGACCGGCGGGCCGGCCGGCTGGTGCGACCACATGGCGCGCGCCTGGGGCGTGGACGCGGTGATAGGCGAAGGTGGCGCCTTCTATTTTCACATCGACGCGGCCTCCGGCAAGCTGATCAAGCGCTTCTGGTACGACGACGAAACGCGCGCCGAAAAGCGCCAGTTGCTCAAGGCGGCGCGTGACTCGGTGCTGGCCGAATTTCCCGGCGTGTCGCTCTCGTCCGACCAGCCCTACCGCGAGCTGGACCTGGCGATCGAACTGAAAAACTCGCGCGGCTCGCCGATACCCGACCCGGTGCGCGACGAGATCATGGCGGTGGTCAAGCGCCGCGGCATGACCGCCAGGATGAGCTCGATCCACATCAACGCCTATTTTGGCGAGTACGACAAACTGGCGATGGCCAAGCTGCTGACCCGCGAAATGTGGGGCGAGGACCTGGAAGCCACCCGCAACCAGTGGCTGTTCGTCGGCGATTCCACCAACGACGCGGCGATGTTCGACTTCTTTCCCGCCTCGGTGGGCGTCGCCAATGTGCGCCATGTGCTGGACCGCCTCGATCACCCGCCCAAGTATGTGACCGACCAGGAAGGCGGCGCCGGTTTTGTCGAGGTGGCGCGCGCCCTGCTGGCGGCGCGCTAGACTCTGCAGGTGAGGCGCATGGTGCAGTCTCGCTGCCGCTGACGCCGGCCCTGCAATAGGTCGGGGATCAGGGGCAGGTCCGGCAGCATCGTCGAACGGTTCGCGACCCGCGCGCGGGCTGACCGTGCGTCAGAGCGCGCATTTGCGCTGACGCGCTACACGTTCGACGGATTAAGGGTTCCCGCAACCGCCGGCCGCGCCCCATGCGATGCGCCGGGCGGCGATTCCTCGATGTTACCGTCGATATGCCCGCCTTCCTCGATCACCAGCCGGCCGTAGCGGATGGTGCCCGACACGCGTCCGGTGGAATGCACCACCAGGCGCTCGCGCGCGGTCAGCTCGCCCTCGAAGGCGCCGTGGATCTCGGCCACGTCGATCCCGACCTTGCCCTTGAAGGTGCCGTGCTGGGCGATCTGGATCACCCGGCTGTCCATGGTCGCCTCGACCACCCCTTCGACTACCAGGGTGTCGCAGTCGGTGATCTCTACGCCTTTGAGTTTTATGTTCGGCCCGACGATCAGCTTGCTGCCGCCCTCGGGGGTGAGGTTGTCGCTTTTCGGCGATCCGGGAGCGTGCGCCGCATTCGCGTTGATGCCGTACTGGGTCGAACTGGGGGCCGGGACGGCAGCCGGGGCCGGGGGCGGTGCGAGGGGCGCAACGGGCTTTGCATCTTGGCGGAAGCGGTCTTCGCGCTTGCCGAACAGGCTATCACCTTTGATCATGGATACTCCTCCGAATACTCGTGGGGCGGACGCGCGCAAGACGCCCCCAGGCCCGTAAACGAGCCCGGCGACTGGCGCGACGACAAACAGGCCAGCAACATCACACAGGCATCACGCGATAATGCTGACGTCATGTATGGCCGTGACCAGTTTGGAAAGTTCCGTGATATTTCGTACACTTCTTGTAGGACAACCGTGAGTCACCCATGATCGCAGGGGCTCCGTTTGTATCACCGCGTAAGTCCGGCGCGATCCCGTTTCCCCTGTTGCAGCAGCACCTGCGCGCCCCACTTTGTGGGCTGGCACGATGCAGCACGGATGATCGGTGGGCGTTGGTTCGGCCGGTCCGCTCAGGCGCTGGGATCGCCTGATGATCAAGTGCCCGACCCGGCGGGCGCGGGCAATTCGCCCGCCGCACGCAGTTGCGGCAGGATGCGATGCGGCCCGTCACACCCTTACGTTTTGTTACGCACGCTTACGAATCCGCCAGCCTGCACGTCGTCAAATGGCAATCACGGCGCGTTATTCGAACCAGGCGCTGCGTTACCGGTGCAAGCCAGTCCAGGACGCATCCGCCGCAACCAGGCCGGGCTTGTCGGTGCAGACCTACAGACGACCTCAAGCAGACGAGCCTATCCTATGCCGGTTGATGCATAAAACGAATCATCACAAGGAGTTCATCATGAAACGCTTGCTACTCGCTGCTACTCTTGGCCTGGCCGCACTCTCGGCCGCGCCTGCGATGGCCGCTGTGTCCGTCAGCATCGGCGAACCCGGTTTCTTCGGCCGTATCGACCTCGGCGGCGGCGTGCCCCCGCCTCAGGTGATCAACGCCCAGCCGGTCTATATCGCGCCGCCCGCGTATGGCGTGCAACGCGCGCCCATCTACCTGCGTGTTCCGCCTGCGCACCAGCGTGAATGGGGCCGCTACTGCGGCGTCTACAACGCCTGCGGTCAGCCGGTGTATTTTGTCCAGGAAGGCTGGTACAGCAACGTGTATGCGCGTCATTACCGCGAGCATGGCGACCCGCGCCGCAATGAGTATTACCGCGATCGCCGCGACTACCGCGAAGACCGCCGCGATGACCGGCGCGACTACCGCCGCGACGAACGGCGTGACGAGCGCCGTGACGGAGACCGTCGCTAGTTGAGAATGGCCAGCCCGGCCTTGATATGGCCGGGCGCAAGGTTCGGCGCCGCTCATCCGCAAGGGTGGGCGGCGTTTTCTTGTCTGGAGGGACAACAGAGACCTTGCCGGCAGCCGGCCGGGCTGCGCGGACGGGGCGTCGCGACGGCGCATCTCGCTGCGGCAATTGGGTGGCCGGAGGGAATCGAGAGGTCCCAGCTTGCCGGGCCGGTACTTTCTTGAGTAGGATATTGGTCTGGAAGCAGAGGCCGGGCAGCGGATCGCCCAAGACCAACAAGAATCCCGCCGCCCGGAGAAGTCGCCATGGAGCTGCTCTATCCCGCAGGCCCCGAGAGTGTTCCCGCCAGCCTGACCAAACCGACCACTGCTTACCGCCAGCGGGCCTGGCTGGCCACCGCGGGCTTGTTGTCGTTCGTGGTTCTCTACTTCGCCCTGGCGGGCTGGTTTGGCTGGACCTCCTACAAGTTGATTTCCGGCGCATTGGCCGGGGGCCAGGAGACGGTCTGGGTCTGGCTGGGCGGCCTGTGCGCGGCGTTTCTCGCCGTTTTCATGCTCAAGGCGTTGTTTTTTGTCGAGCGTGGCGGGCAGCCGGAAGACATCGAGATCACCGCCGCCGAAGAGCCGCGGCTGTTCGCTTTCCTGTGCCAGCTGGCCGACGAAGCCGGGGCGCCGCGTCCGCACCGCGTATTCGTTTCGCCCCGGGTCAATGCCGCGGTGTTCTACGACCTGTCGATTTTCAACCTGCTGTTTCCTTCGAAAAAGAACCTGGAGATCGGCCTCGGCCTGGTCAACGTGCTGACCCTGGGTGAACTCAAGGCCGTGCTGGCGCACGAGTTCGGCCACTTCGCGCAGCGTTCGATGGCGGTCGGCCGGTGGGTCTATATCGCCCAGCAGATCGCCGCCCACATCATCGCCAAGCGTGACGTGCTGGACGATTTCCTGCGCGGCCTGTCGCATTTCGACCTGCGTCTGGCCTGGATCGGCTGGGTGCTTTCGCTGGTGGTCTGGTCGATCCGCTCGCTGCTCGAGACTGCGTTCAACCTGGTGGTGCTGGCGCAGCGCGCCCTGTCGCGCGAGATGGAGATGCAGGCCGACCTGGTGGCGGTGTCGCTCACCGGCAGCGACGCGCTGATCCACGCGCTGCACCGGATCCAGGCGGCCGACGAAGCCTGGGACCGCACGCTCGGCTTTGCCAACGGCGAGCTGGCCAAGGGCCGGGTGCCGCGCGACCTTTTCGCGGTGCAGTCGCGGGTGATCGAGCGGATGCGCGCGATACTCGACAATCCGGCCTACGGCGCCTTGCCCGTGGTGCCGGAGGGCCCGCCCGAAACCCGGCGCGTGTTCAAGGCCGAGCTGGCCGCGCCGCCGCGCATGTGGTTGACCCATCCGCTCAATCACGAGCGCGAGGACAACGCCAAGCGCGTGTACATCGCCGCCCCGCGGGACGAGCGCAGCGCCTGGGAGTTGTTCAGCGATCCGGCCGCCCTGCGCGAACGCGTCACCGCGCACCTGGCGCCGCCTTCGGCGAAGCAGGCCACGATGGTCCCGGTCGAGGAGACCCTGCAGACGGTGGACGAGCAGTTCCGCCGCGAGTACCTGGACCGGCGCTATCGCGGCGCCTATCTGGGGCGTTCCTCGGTGCGCCACGCCGCGACAGTGGCCGGTCTCTACGCCGAGCCGCAGGGGGACCTGCGCGCCGCGCTCGCGGCGCTCTATCCCGAAAGCCTGGCCGACGATATCGAGCGCTTGCGCAATCTGGAGCGCGAAAAGTCCCTGCTCGAAGCGCTGCGTGACGGCGTATTCGCCGCCCCCGGCGGGGTGATCCGGCATCGCGGTCGCGAAGTGCCCAAGCGCGAACTGCCGCGTGCGATCGAGGAGCTGTCGGCTGAACTGGCGGCCCTGCGTACCCAGGTGTGCGAGCACGACCGCCTGTGCCGCGGCACCTACCGCGCCGCCGCGCGCGCGCTCGGCCCGGGCTGGGACGCCTATCTGGACGGCCTGGTGCGGGTGCTGCACTATGCCGACCATACCGATGCCAACCTGCGCGACGCCCAAGGTGCGCTGGGCAATATCTTGCGCATCGCCACCGCGACCCGCAAGGTCAGCAAGGCGGACCTGGCGCGCATCATGGCCGCTGCCAACGACCTGTACAACGTGCTGCACCAGGCTCATTCCGAAGCCGGAGCGGTGCAACTGGACGCCGCCCTGGCGGCGCGCCTGGGCGTGCCAGCGTGGTCGGCCTCGCTGGAGGAGTTCAAACTGTCGCGCCCCGCCGAGGATCGGATCAATGAATGGCTCAAGGTGATCGACGGCTGGGTCGACAGCTTGAGTGGTGCGCTGAGCGGCCTGGAGCGCACGGCCCTGGAAGAGCTGCTGGTAAGCGAGGCGCGCGTGGCGCGTCGCCTGCTCGATGGCTCGCCCGCCGGGGAGGCGCCGGCACCATCTGGCGTACCGGCAGGCTATGCGGTCCTGGCGCCGGGCCAGGAGCGCAAGCGCCAGACCCAGCTCGACTGGTGGGCCCGCTTCCAGACCGCGAACGGGGTGTTGCCGGCGCTGGCCCGCTTCGTGGTGGCTGCGGGCATCGTTGGCGGCGTGCTCGGCCTGGGCGGCACGCTGGGCGAAGCCAGGGTGACCGTCTACAACGGCCTGGCTCGGGATGTGCGGGTGGACCTGGGCGGCGCGGTCGCCACCCTGCGGCCCTTCGGCAGCGCGCGCCTGGAGGTGCCGGCGCAAGGCCGCCACACCGTCGAGGCCCGTACCACCGACGGCAAGTTGATCGAGAGCTTCGAGCAGGAGTTCGAGCGCAGCTTTGTCGCGCGGGTGTACAACGTCGCGGGCGCCAGTCCGCTGATCGAGTGGACGGCGGTGTACGGCAACGCCGGCGAGCGCCCGCCGCGCTACCTGGGCGCAACGCGCTGGATCAGCACCAATGCCGAATACCTGTTCGAGGACCCGCCCAAACAGATCCGTACCAAGGGCGGCGGCGGCAGCCGCGAGGTGCTCAGCAGCGGCGGCGGCGACCGTGCTCCGGGCCTCATTCTGGATCTGGTCAAGGGCGAGGCCGAACAAATCCGGATCGCCACCGTGCATGCGCGCTGGGACGCCCCCGGTTCGGCCTACGTAATGGACTGGCTGGAATTGGCCTCGCATTCCCCCGGCTTTGCCGGGCTGGTGGCGGCGCGGCTGGCCGACAATCCACGCGAATTGATTTCGCTGCGTCTGGAGCAGGACATGGCGGGGGCCAATCGCGGCGCCGTTTGCGAACGTCACCGCAGCCTGGCGGCGGGCGCGGCGAAGGACGGCGACCTGCAATACCTCGCCACCCGCTGCATCGAAGATCGGGTGGCGCGCGAGCAGGCCTTTTTGAAGGGGCGCGAGACATGGCCCGACAATCCCTGGTTCGGCTACGCCGCCGGCCGCGTGTACAGCGAACAAGGACGGATGGCGGAAGCGGCGGCAAGCCTGGAGGTGGCGCGCGCGAAGCAGCCGGCGCTGATGCCGGTGGCCTCGGTGGAACTGGCGCGCATCCGCCGCCTGGGCGCCGCGGGCGGCGCTGTCAACCTCAGCGATCTGGCCAGCGGCTCGGCGCCGCTGCGCACCCTGCTGGCACTGGAAACCGGCCGGGGCATCGACAGCAAGCCCCTGCTCGGCTACGCTGAACTGGCGCAAGGCCGGGTGGCGAATGCGGTGCAGATGGTCAAGGGCGCGGAGTCCGAGGCGCGGCTGCTGCGCCTGGCGGGGGCCTCGGACGGCGCCGATGCGCAACTGGTTGCGCGCGCGCTGGCATTGCCGGTCGAGTCCGGATTGGATGAAAGCACCCTCTGGGCCAGCGTCGGCCTGGCGCTGCGCCAGCACGGCGATCCCGCGCCTTATCTCAAGCCACTGCAGGCCGGCGCCGACCGCGACCTCGATGCGATGCTGCGGGTGGTCCAACTGCTGCGCGAGGGCGCCGCGCCTGCCGCGGTTGAGAAAGCGATGGCCGGTCTGCCGGTGCACCTGCGCGGCCAGGCGTGCGTGCTCGGTTCCGTCGCGCTGGGCAGGAGTGCCCCACGCGCCTGGCGGGACAACGCCAAGCGTGCGTTGTTCGCTTCGGAGCGACCCTACTTCAGCTAGGCCGGACCGGTTCTCTGGCCACCCTGGAACGGCGCTGGTGCGGGCAGCCGGCTCAGTCCAGCCTGGCCCCGGTGCGCCGGATGATGGGCGCCCACTTTGCCGCTTCATCGGCGATCAGCTTGCCGAAGGCCTCGGGCGTGCCGCCCACCGGTTCCAGGCCTGCCGCTTCCAGGTGGCCGCGCAATGCCGGGTCGGCAAAGGCCTGGTTGATCGCGGCGTTCAGGCGCATCACGATCGCACGCGGCGTCGCGGCCGGCATCAGCACGCCGTTCCAGGCTATCGATTCAAAATCGGCCAGTTCCTTGATGCCCGATTCGGCCACCGTCGGTACCTCGGGCAGCAGCGCATAGCGCTTGCGGGTGGTCACCGCAAGCGCCTTCATCTTGCCGGCCCTGACCTGCGGCATGATCACGGTAGGCACCGTGAACAGCAGTTGCGTGTCGCCCGCCGCCACCGAGATCATCGCCGGCGGCCCGCCGTTGTAGGGCACATGCACGACGAATGTCCCGGTGAGCAGCTTGAACAGTTCCATGGTCAGGTGCGAAGAACTGCCGTTGCCCACCGAAGCGTAATTGAGCTGCCCGGGGCGTGCCTTCAGGTAAGGCACCAGCTCTCGCACCGACTGCACCGGCAGACCAGCCGCGGCGGCCAGCAGGTTGGGTTGCGAGGTGGTGATGATCACCGGCGCCAGGTCCTTGAGCGGATCGTAGGGCAGCTTCGCATAGAGATAGGGCGCGAACGCCAGCGGCCCGTTGTACGACAGGCCGATGGTGTAGCCGTCGGGCGCCGCCTTGGCGACCGCGTCGGTGCCCTGGGTCCCGCCGGCGGCGGGGCGGTTGTCCACCACCACCGGCTGGCCGAGCAGGTCCTTGAGCTTGTCGCCGAGCGGGCGCGCGATCGCGTCGAGCGAACTGCCGCCGGGCGCGACGACGATCAGGCGGATCGGCCGCGCGGGCCAGGTTTGACCATGAGCCAACGTGGCCCCAAGTAGGAGCAGCATACCGGCGACATGCGCGCGGGTGCTCGGCGATAGGCGAGTAGATTGCATCAGCGTGAGCTCATTTTCCGTTGCGTCGAAAGCGTACTATGGTTACTGCTGCCGTCGATTGGATGGGCGCCAACGCCTCCAGCATCAGTTGCAGAGCACGATCCGCGCCTGCCCCACCGGTGCCGCCGCCGATGACTGGAAAAGCGACCGAGGCGTAGCGTTCACGTTCGACTATCTGCATCGCCGAGACCACCGAGCCCTGAATTGAGGCACGGGTGGCACACCAGAGCATGTTGATGCCGGCAACGTGGATGATGCCCCGATAGGGCAGGCGTCCCGCCGAGGTAAGCACCGCACTGCCGAGCGGAATCACCCCGGCCCGGCCGACCGCGATGAAGGGCTGGAGACCGGCGCGCTTCTTGATCGCACCCGACACGCCCTGCGGCAGCAGCAGCCACCAGGGGATGATATTGCGGTTCCAGGGATTGACGATCACCTCGGCCGGCTGGTCGAGGAGGTCGCCGTCGATGATATGGGCTTGCATGTAGTGGTGGCAGTTGTGGTGGCAGAGGGGCGCCAATGCGCTTGCTTGCAGGAGCGTCGCCTAGCGGGGACTATGGAAGTTCTATGCCGGTGAGTGCCTGGTAATAGCGGATCAGTGTGTTGTCGTCTTCCAGGGCATGACCGTGGGCCAGCGTGCCCAGGAAGACCTGATGCGCCGCGCTGCCCACCGGCAGGGGAAATTGCAGGCCGCGCGCCATCTCCAGCGCCAGGCCCACATCCTTGCTCAGTATCGGCAGGGCG
>Ga0302322_100001668_pt1 | contig 18368 bp, 15 predicted proteins | sample Fen_T0_2_FD_203757 | JGI IMG/M metagenome (GOLD analysis project Ga0302322, IMG submission 203757) | Peat permafrost microbial communities from Stordalen Mire near Abisko, Sweden - Fen_T0_2 | ecosystem: Environmental > Terrestrial > Soil > Wetlands > Permafrost | place: Sweden: Abisko... | reverse complement strand
GTAGGCATAGGCCGAACCGCCATTGATGTCGGTCCCATGCGCAACCGCCTGCACGGAGAAGGTGCTGCCCACCTTAAGCGCCGTGCCATTGCCGAGCTGGGCCGGCGAAACGCCTAGCGGGAGTATTTCCGACGAAGACAAGGACGCAGCCATCAACCCGACACGCCCATTGCTGGGGGCATTCAAGCTTACCGTCAAGGTGGTTCCCGAAGCAGCGTTAATCGCAACGGTGGTCCGCCTGGACTGCGGTTCCAGAGAAATCGTGACCGGAGGAGTGCTGTCACTTAAGGTGAAAGTCATTGTCGCGCCGGGAGCTGCGAATTCTTGAGGGTTGGCGAATGGGGCAGTGTAAACATGCAGCACCTCGGGCGCCCCCGAACAGGTAACCTGAAACGACATTGTGCCTGGCCCGTCAATAAAGACGCCGCCTCTCGTTCCGGGCATCACCTGATCAACCGTGCCATCCACCCAACTGCAATTGGCGTCAGAAGTGCTCCAAGAACCCAAACCAATCGTCGAATAGCTGAAGCCGCCGATTTGCGGGGTCACGCCGGCCTTATGGTCAAAGTCGGTGTTGAGGTAGGTTCCCCAATGCGCCCAGTCCAAGTCGCCTTCGGCGCTCAGATTAAACGACTGGCCCAGGCCGTAGCCGTACGGTTGGACGACGTTGGTTACCGTTATGACCGTGCTGGAGACGGTCAAAGTGCCGGCCGTGGCGCTGCCGGCAATTATCAGGCAGCCGAGCACCGCAAGTAGAGCGGTCCAGCGCCAGTTGAACAGCGAGATTGGCCCGCTAGCTTTCTGTCTTGTTTGAGTTGTTTTCATAAGTGTCATTTCCGGTTCTTTGTTTTTGTTGTGTTGCTTAGGGTACTGTTTCTTGGTTTGTGTTTATCGGGGAAGGAAGGTTGAAATCGGGAGGCACACGCAATGCCCGGCCGGACGAGCCTGGAGCCACGCTGTCGTGGAGCAGGGGTTGACTGATTGAGCCTGAATCGTGCTGCTGCAGCTAATCCATGGGCAGCGCAAAAGGTTGTTTCGGGACAACGTTTTCATTGGATGATGCCTTAATTTACCCGATCCGGCCAGCGGGTTCTTCCAATTTCATTCGGCGAAGAATTTTGAACATTTAAGTCCGGGTTCGTCACCTGTCCATTTCCGCAGCCGGAACTCACGCATTGAAATTGATGCCTGCGCGCCGCAGTCCGCCGCCGGGGCGGCGGAAAAATTCCCGAACCCGTCCCCGTCATCCCCCGAAGGAGACTTCGCAGTCTCTGATCCGCGTTCACGCTGGGTGCAATATGGCATTTGCGGGCAAGCCGGCAGGCATGGTCGACAATAATAAGCCTAGTCATGACGGTTCGGGTGATTCACGAACAAATTAGGGCAGTTGCCCAGAAAAGTCCTTAACAATACGGCCAACTTTTAGCACTATCTGGCCAGCAACACTTCATCGCCCGAGGCGGGCAGTTGGTTTTAGAAAACTTGAAATCGGGATGCGCCCGCCATGCCCGGCGAGCGCGACTCCGGCGTGCGTCGCGCCGGGTGCGGAAATCAACTCCCAGAACGACAGGTTGTTGCGGGACGATCTTTTCATTGGGCGATGTTTTAGGGCGTCGTTGGCGCAACGGGCAGCCAGACTTTCATCGGACCCGCCTGACGGTTATCCCACACGAAATAGGGAACGGCAGTGATCTCAGTCCGTTTTGATGGAACCACGGCGTGGTGATAAAGCGCCTGGCTGGAATCGGAATTTCCGGTCTGTTCCCCAATACCGCGAATCACTGCCACGCCACCAAACAATCCCGATTTCTCAACTTTCAATTCCGCGTCCAACGGCAATACCAGCGAGGCGACCGGTGCCGTCTGGTCGCATTGCTCGACGCAATAAACCAGGGGGCCGCGCTGGATCGCCAGCAGCCCGCGATCAGCGGTCACATTCAGGTTGGCCGCAACGCGCTGGACCGGCATCGGCAGGTTCAGTTCCACGACATCGCCATTTTTCCACAGGCGCGACAGCACGATATAGCCTCGCGTGAATTCCGGCGCGAAAATAGCTTTGCCATTCACACGCACCGTCGCGCCTTCGCACCAGCCGGGCACGCGCAGGTGCAGTGCAAAATTAGCGGCGGATTTCAACAACGGTTTCAGGATCACCTTGCCATCCCAGGGATAATCAGTCTTTACGTCGAGGCGGATTGGTTGCCCGCCGATTTGCGCTTCCATTTGCCCTTGGACGTAAAGATTCACCCACAAGGAATTGGAGCCGGTGGCGTAGGCATAGCCGCCCAGCGCGGCAATTGTGCGGGCGGCGTTCGGCGGACAGCACGCCGTGCTGAACCAGCCCTGCCGGTGGTGGTTGCCAGCGCTTTCCAACGGGTTGACGTAGAAAAATTTTTTGCCGTCCTGCGAAACAGCCGCCAGCATGCCGTTGTAAAGCCCGCGCTCCACGACATCGGCATATTTCGCGTCACCGTAAAGCAGCCCCATGCGGGCGGACCACTGCGCGAGCGCGATCGTGGCGCAGGTTTCCTGATAAGCCGTGAGATTCGGCAGGTCATAATCCGTCGTAAAGCCTTCGTTATGCTTGCTTGGCCCGATGCCGCCGGTGAGATACATGTTTTTCTCCGTCGTGTTGCGCCAGACACGATCCAGCATGGCGAGCAGCGCCGGGTCGCCGGTCTCGCGCGCCACGTCGGTCGCACCGGACATCAAATAGGCCGCGCGCACGGCGTGGCCCTTGATCTTGTCCTGATCGCAGATGGGAACGTCATCCAGCCAGTAAGTGCCGTCGTATTTTTCAGGCGGCGTGTGATGCTCGGTGGCGAAATAGTGCTGGCCGCGATGCTCGATGAAGAAGCGGGCGAGTTCGAAGTAACGGCGCTCGCCCGTGGCGCGCCAGAGTTTGACGAGGGCGAGTTCGATTTCCGGATGGCCGGGATACCCGAGGCGTTTGGGTTCGGGCCCGAATACCGAATCAATGTGGTCGGCCAGTTTCGTGGCCACAGCGAGAAAATTTGTTTTGCCCGTCGCCTGAAAATTCGCCACGGCAGCCTCGATGAGATGGCCGGCGCAGTAAAGTTCGTGCGAGTCGCGCAGATTCGTCCAGCGCTTCGTCGGCTCCTGGACGATGAAATAACTGTTGAGATAACCGTCGGGCTGCTGGGCGGCGGCGAGCGTGGCGATGATTTCGTCGAGCTGCCGGTCGAGCATCGGATCGGGATGGAGGGCCAGCGAATACGAGGCCGCCTCAAGCGCTTTGTAAACGTCCGAATCCCGATAGACCGGGCCGCGCGAGCCATTCGTGGCTCCTTGCGCGGCGAGCCGCAGGGCCTCGAGGTTGCCGGACTTCTCCAGATTGTCGAAGCTGATCGGAATGGTGGCGATGCGGTTGGTTTCCTGCCGCGCCGACCAGAACGAGTCGGTGATTTTCACCGCCGTGAACGGCACCGGCTGGAGCATTTCCAACGGGGCCGTTACTTCCGTTCGCCCGTCAACCTTCACCAGAAAAAACAGGGTGACAACGCTGGGCAAGAAAGTTTTCATCTTCATAGGCAACATTATTCGATTAATCTGGACGGCGCCAGACCCGCCACCTCAGTGCGGAATCTCCTTGGAGGTGGCCAGGGCGATGACCCGACCTTGGTCACCGCCGGCGCAGTAGAAATGATAGACCACGCCATTGTGCTTGATGACCCAAGGCTTGTGGGCGAGCCCCTTGTCCCAAGGCTCCGAAGACTCGACCAGATGCGGCCCGGTCCACTTGGTCCAGTGGACCAGATCAGTGGAACAGGCGAACGTGTCAAACGTGCCCGGTTGCCAAAACGCCCCGAAGTAAAACATCACCCAGAGATCGCCCATCCGCACGATCTGCGGGTCGCCGCTGACGCCATGCTTTTTTTCATCGCCGTTGGCGACCACGGGATCTTTGCCATAACGCTGCCAATGAATCAGGTCATCGGACACGGCCATGCCGATCCGCTCGCCGGTCTTGCACTTGCCGTTGTAGAACATGACAAAGGAATGGCCCAGCGTTCGGGCCTTGTCCCAGACGATCTGGCTTTTGTAGAGCGTCAGCGATTCAAATTCGCGCACATCCGGCTGCGCGCGGCTCAACACCGGGTTTTCCGCGAGGGACGTCCATTCCCTCGCTTCGGTGGGCGTCTTCGTCCACGCCAGGCCGATCGCCAGCGGATCGGTCTCGTAGCCTTGCAGCGCCCCGCCGATGTAGGACAACCAATATTTGCCATCGTAGGCTTGCAGTTCGCTGGTGCCGCCCCAGGTCGGGTCGCACAGCGCGATGCCGCCGCTCAACTGCCAGCGATCCCATCCGTTGGTCCGGAAACTCAGGACTTTCCCCAGCTTTTCCCAATGCAACAGGTCGGCACTCCGGGCGAGGAACGTCTCGTAACCAACGTTCCGGGTGCTGCCAATGTAAGCCATATACCACTGATCCTGCTGCCGGAAAATGCTGGGGCAATCCACCAACTGGTTTGTCTCGCCGCGGATGACAACGCCATATTTGAAGGGGGTTTTAACCTCCTCATAGACCTGTTGCATCCGTTCGATGGGGACGGTTTCGGCCACCGCCACATCGTTGGTTTGGCCCGTTCCCGCGATGACGGGGAGGGACAGCCATAGCAGCGAAAACGATGCGCACACCAAGCCTGCCCGTTGTGACTGCCCTGGTTCTCGGCTTCTCATTTCGCTCTTTTCGTTTTTGACGCACAGCGCGTCCCTGTCAATGGGGCGTGGCTTGGTGCGACCTGGTTAATTGTGTGTCCATTCGGCATCCCCGCTGACCGACATGATGTGCCCGTTGATGAAGCGCACCTTGTCCGGGAGCGGGAACCCACATGGACCGGCAATGGCATTGCCGCTCCGGATAATACCCGGGCGGATGAATCTCATTATGATAACGAACGGGCTGGCGGCTTCCATGATGTTTAGCTTCGCCAACATGTGCAGGTGGTTCGCGGTCAGATTACCTAAGTCGCCCGGCCGCGCCCTTGACAATATGGACAATCTTTAGCACAATCCAGCCAATACACGATGATAGCCTGAGGCGGGCCGCGTGGCCTTTTATCCGCCATGTCACACCCAACGCTCAAACGCAAAGACTGGTTCCATCCGGACGGGTTCCCAATTTCGGTCGAGCGCCGTGACCCACAGGAGCCGTTCGGGTTGCACTCGCATGAGTTTGCCGAGATTGTCATCATCACCGCCGGCCGTGGCAAGCACGTCACCGGCAAGCAATCGTATCCCTTGAGCGCAGGGGATGCCTTTGTTGTTGGCGGCGCGCGCCAGCACGATTACCACAGCTTGGAACGGCTTTGCCTGGTGAACATCCTTTTCCAACCCGACAAATTGAACATGCGCACCTACGATCTGCGCACCCTGCCAGGCTATCACGCACTCTTCACCCTCGAGCCAGCCTGGCGACAACGGCATCAGTTCAACGGGCGACTGCGCCTGACGGCTCAGGAGTTAAGTCTGGTGATGGGCCTCGTGGACACGCTGGATGAAGAACTGCGCACGCGCTCCGCCGGATTCAAGTTCATGGCCACTGCGTCGTTCATGCAGATCGTCGGCTACCTTTCCCGCTGCTTCGCCCTGGCGAAGCATCCGGATTCGCGCGCCCTGCTCCGCATCGGCGAAGCCATCGGTCACCTGGAGGAAAATTTCAAGGAGCCGGTTGACCTTGATCGCCTGGCCAAAATTACCCATATGTCCAAGCGGAATTTCATGCGCAGCTTTCATGCGGCGATGGGAAATTCTCCCATCTCGTACCTGATTCAGCTGCGCCTTAACCGCGCGGCGTCGCTGCTGCGCCAGAGCCAGCTGAACATAACCGAAATTGCGTTTGAGGTGGGCTTTAGCGACAGCAACTACTTTACCCGCCAGTTCCGCGGGTTGCACGGCGTCACCCCCAGTGAATACCGCCGGCAGCACGCGTTGCTGACGTAAACCATCCTTGGAGAAACGATCGCCGCGGCTGAAAATCCGCATCTACCAGGAAGAATGCGTGGGTTCAGGCCTTCATGGATTTTCGGCGAAGAGTCCGATTTCGGAAATAGCCGGGCAAACCGGGGATTGGGTGATGCGCAGGCGGACTTTGCTGGTGGTGATAAAATCGCCGCGAATCAGGCGGCGGCTGCCGATGCTGGTGCCCGCCGCAAATTGCACCCACTGACCGTCTTTCCACTGGTCGAGCGCGAACGACTCGACGCGCTGGCCGAGCGGCAGAAATTCACGGAGGCTGACGACGTTAAAGGTTTTAGGCCGACCCAAATCAAGAATCAATTCCGGCGTCGTTACATTGTCGTCGGTGCTCCAGTATTTTACACCCTTTCCAGTGAGCACGTTTTTGGCGGTGTAATGCCTGTCATTGCCGCGCACGTTGCTGGCGCTGATTTTTGCGCCCGTGGCAAGATTCTTTGAAAATGTCGCGTCGATCTGCCGGCGAAATTCGCGCAGCGAATTCACGTCCGCGTCAGTAATGCGTCCGCGCCGGTCGGGTGGAAGGTTCAGGAGGAACGACGCACCGTAACCAGCGGATTTGTAATAGAGGTCCACCAGTTGCGCTGGCGTCTTGACGTAGTCGTCGTCCTTCGGGTGGTAAAACCAGCCGGGGCGGATGGAGACATCGCATTCGGCCGGCTGCCACAACGTGCCGGGACGGTCGCCCGAAGCGTGATGGTAGCTCCCGAAATTCATTGTATTCCAGCAGGTGTCTTTGCCCACCCCGTTTTCGTTTCCAATCCAGCGGATGTCGGCGCCACTTGGGCCAAAAATGCAGGCGTTCGGCTGCAATTCGCGCACGAGCTGCCAGGTGTTCGTCCAGTCGTAATAGTTCGGACCAATGGCGCGTTTTTCCCGCGCCCCACCGTAGTAACCGTCGCCGCCGTTTGCCCCGTCAAACCAGACTTCAAAGAGCGGGCCATAATTCGTCAGCAGTTCACGCAGCTGGCTGCGATAATACGTCATGTATTCCGGCCTGGCATAATCGGCGCGGTTGCGGTCCCAAGGCGAAAGATACACGCCGAATTTCAGCCCGGCCTGGCGGCAGGCGTCGGCCATTTCTCGAACGACATCGCCCTTGCCGTTTTTCCACGGCGAATTTTTCACGGAATGTTCCGTGAACTGCGACGGCCAGAGACAAAAACCATCGTGGTGTTTGCACGTCAGGATCAAGCCCTTCATGCCGGCATCCTTCGCGGCTTGCACGATCTGCTGCGCGCTGAAATTGGTCGGATTGAAGAGGGATTCCGCCTCGTCGCCGTAACCCCATTCCTTGTCCGTGAACGTGTTCACGGTGAAATGCACGAAGCCGTAAAATTCCATTTGATGCCAGGCCAGCTGTCGTGCCGTCGGCACCGGGCCGTAAGGCGACGGCGGTGCGACCACCGAGCCGCGGGCGGCGTTTAGTAACAAAGCAGCGGCGAGGAGCGGGAATATTTTCATGGTGTGAATCATATGATTTAGTTGGGTGGTTGCTTAACGCTGTCAACTCGGTTCGTTCTCCACGGAATTGGTCAGTCTGCCAATCTTTTCGATCTCAATGCTGACGCGGTCGTCGGGGCGCAACCAGCGCGGCGGCTTTTGGGCCATGCCCACCCCGTGCGGCGTGCCGGTGAGAATCACCGTCCCGGGCAGGAGGGTCGTGCTGCCGCTCAAAAACTCGATGATCGTGGCGACGTCAAAAATCATGTCGCTGGTGTTCCAATCCTGCATCACCTTTTCGTTGAGTACGGTGCGGATCGCCAGCGCGTTGGGATTCGGGATTTCATCGCGGGTAACGAGGCAGGGGCCCAGCGGGCTGAAGGTGTCAAAACTTTTGCCGCGCGACCATTGACCGCCGCCGCGTTTGATCTGCCAGTCACGCGCACTGACATCGTTGCTGCACGTGTAGCCGAGGACGTAATCAAGCGCGTTAAACCGCGACACGTTTTTGCACGGCTTGCCGATGATGACCGCCAGTTCACACTCGTAATCCACTTCGTCACTCGGCAGGTGTCTGGGAATCTGAATCGCCTCGCCCGGATTCAACAAGGTGTTGATGCCTTTGAAAAACATCACCGGATACTCCGGAAATTTGGCGCCGGTTTCCTCGGCATGACGGCGATAATTCAATCCAATGCAAATGATGGAAGTCGGCACGACCGGGGCCAGCAATTTTGAAACCTCGGCCGTTTCCCGGGTGATCTGGGGCGCGTTGAAAATGTTGCCAGCCAGTTTTAATGCGGAACCGTCCGCTTGCTGCGCGGCGTGGCCGATGTTTCCTTTGGCGTCCTGATAGCAAATGATTTTCATAAACTCACTTTCCCGCGCTCCAGCCGCCATCAATCATCAGCGCACTGCCAGTAACCATGGCTGACTCGTCCGCCGCGAGATAAAGCGCCGCCGCCGCAATTTCCCCGGGACGGATCATGCGCCCGTTCAGTTGCGTCGACGACATCTCGCGATACGCCGCTTGAGGATCGGGATATTCCTTCAGCCGCTCCAGGACGAACGGCGTCTCCACCCGGCCGGGACAGATGCAATTGAACCGGACACCCGTATGGGAGTGATCCAGCGCGAGTGCCTTGGTCAAACCGACCACGGCGAATTTTGTCGTGGTGTAGGCCAGACGATCGCGTACGGCAATGACGCCCGCGATGGAAGCCATGTTGATCACACTTCCGGACTTGTGTTCCAGCATGACCGGCACAAAAGCTTTGCAGCAATTGAAAATGCCGCGCACGTTCACGGCATAAAGCCGGTCCAGGTCGGCGGCGGTGGTGTTGGGGAGCGCGCCGACGTGGCCAATACCCGCGACATTGGCCAGCACGTCCGTTGCCCCGACGGTTTTCGCTGCCTCGGCGCACGCCGTTTCGCAGGCCACGTCGAGACCAATAAACTGACCGCCGATTTTCGCCGCGACCGCGCGGCCGTTGGTTTCATCGCGATCCGCGACCCAAACCCGGGCGCCTGCTTGGGCGAAGTGTTCGGCTATCGCCGCACCAATGCCCGAGGCGCCACCGGTGACGAACGCGGTTTTATTATTCAGATTGAACATGATAAGCCTTCTCGGCGTTGGTTTGAAAAAGTTTTCTTAAGTCGGCTCCGCTTGCGCATGGAACCGCTGCCACCACGGTTTCGAGCCAGCCCGAATAATCGCCCGCGAGCGTCAGCACCGGCCAGTCGCCGCCGAATAGCACACGGTCGAAACCAAAGCAGTCCAACGCGTGCTTAACATACGGCTGCAAATCCTTCGCACCCTGCCGTGCCGGGTCAGCTTCAGTGACGAGGCCGGATATCTTGCAAGCCACATTCGGTAGCGCGGCCAGTTCGCGAATGTGCTGCCGCCAGGGATCAAGCCGGCCGTCACGGATGGCCGGTTTGCCGCAATGATCCAGGATAAAACGAATTTCGGGACAACGACGAGCTAGTTCGATTGCGGCCGGCAACTGGTGGTGGAGGATGCAAAGGTCGAAGCTGAAATCAAATTCCGCCAGCCCGTGAACGCCGGCGATGAAGTCCGGCTGCAAGCAAAAGTCCGCATTTGTTTCACCCTGCAGATTCCGGCGCACACCCGTGACGAGCGGAAATTTCGCCAGCGCCGACAGTTCGTCTCGCACGCCGGTACCGCGTTCCAACGAGACGTGGGCGACAATCCCCTTGAGCCGGGTTTCGCGGGCGGCGAGTTCGGTAACCCATTTCACCTCGTCGAGGTTTTGCGACGGCCCGCCGCCGCACTCGACGAAAATCATCTTGCCAACATTCTCGGCCTTAGTTACCGACGCAAAATCTTCCGGCAAAAAGGGGTGGTTCAGCGCCGGCACGCTTGCGAGCCACGGATAAATCAACCGTTGCGGATTCCAAAAGTGGACGTGCGCATCAACAATGTAATCCGGCAGCTTCATTTTTAGTCCGGTTTCAAATCACAGCTCGCTCCTGCTTCTTGCGGCGTCCGATAAACTCCACCCTCCACGCGGCACGGGTTCACGAAGTGCAGGCGGAGATGCGGAATGTGCTCCAGAAAAACTACGTCGTGACCGACGGCGATATGGTTATAGAGGACGAGGTGCTGGTGAAGCTGCCCCATGTCGCCGACGTGCGGCACGACCGGCACGCCGAACTTCTTGCATAGCAGACTGACGGCCAGAAATTCGCTGACGCCCGCGACGCGCACGGCGTCCACCTGGATGAAGCCGGCGCACTTCGCCTGCAAATAATTTTTGAAGATGACGCGGTTCGGGACGTGTTCTCCCAGGGCGAGCTTCACGGGCGCAATGGCATCCGCCAGGGTTTTGTGACCCAGCACGTCATCCGGATGCGTCGGTTCTTCAATCCAAAACGGATCCATCGCGCGCAATTTTTGACAAATCGAAAGTGCCTGCGGCAGCGTCCACTGCTGGTTGGCGTCGAGCATGACACACGCCTGGTCGCCGGCGACTTCGCGGACGATGTTCGCGCGGCGGAGGTCGCGTTCCGGGTCGGGCGAACCGACCTTGAGCTTCATTGCGGTGAAACCGGCGGCCAACGCGCGCCGGCAATTCTCGCGGACTTGTTCGTCGGGATAATTGAACCAGCCCACGGAGGTGTCGTAGCCGGGATAGCCAGACTTCAACACCCCTTCGCGGCTGGCGCGCGTTGGCCGGGCCTCGCGAAGAATTTGCAACGCCTGCTCGCGGGTGAGTTCATCTTCGAGATAAGACAAGTCGAGCGTGGCGACAACCTGCTCCGGTGTGAGGTCCAGCAGCAATTTCCACAGCGGCACACCGCGCGTTTTGGCCCACAAATCCCAGCAGGCATTGGTGACCGATGCGAGGGCGAGTTGCACGACGCCTTTGTGCGGACCGAGCCAGCGGAATTGTTGTTCGTCGGCCATTGCCCTTTGCCGCGCGCCAAAATTGGCCATGATTTCCTCGATGTTTTTTCCGGCCAGGCGGTCGGCGTAAAATTTTGCGGCGGCACAGACGAGCTGGTTGCCTTCACCCAGCGTGAAAGCCAGTCCGGTGCCGGTGCGGCCCTGGTCATCCGGCAACCGCGTGACGGCGTAGGAATAAACCGGGTCTTTATGGATCGCATCGCTGCCGTGGCCCGAACCGATGGGGAAACGTGCGTCGCGAGTGGAAACGTTCTGAATCACAAAATCAAAGCGGTCGCCGGTAACCGAGTTCTGCACCGCCGCTGACATGCATGATGTGGCCGGTGATGAAGCGCGCCTTGTCCGAGAGCAGGAACACGCACGGATCGGCGATGGCATCCCCTTCCGGGCAATAACTGAGCGGATGAATCCCATCCAAGTAACGCTCGCTCGATTCGGGGTTGGACTGTTCGGTGCACCATTGGCGCAACATGGGCGTCCACACGCCGGCGGGGCAGACGGCATTGACGCGGATGCCAAGGCTCGCGTAGTCCAACGCCATGGATTTCGTCAGCGCATTCAAGCCGCCTTTGGTCGCGGTGTAAGCGGCGTGATGTTCCTGGCCGATAACCCCCACGAGGCTTGAGGTGTTGAGAATGCAACCTTTGCTCGCCGCCAGGGCGGCAAAAGCATGGCGCGTCGTGTGCAGGACTCCTTTGAGGTTCACATTGAACAACTCGTCCCATTCAGCGTCTGTGGTTTCATGAATCGCCTTGCACGGCGAAGAGATGCCGGCGTTGTTGTGAACGGCGTCCAGCCGACCAAACTGTTTTAACGCCTGCTCCACCGCAGCTTTCACCTCCGCATCGACCGTCACGTCGCAGACGATGCCTAGATGCTCCGGGCCAAGTTCCGCGGCGACCGATAAAACCCCAGCCTTGTCGAGGGCAATCACAATGACCTTGGCGCCCTCGGCGGCGTAGGCTTTGGCACAATCCCGCCCGATGCCACACGAGCCACCGGTGAGTAAGATGACCTTGTCCTGCAATAATAATTTTTTCATGGCAGAAAATAAACCTCCTTTGTATCCGACCAGATTTTCCCTTTAGCGGCGGCGTCCGGCAGCGGCGACTGGCAGGGATCGGTTTCCTTCCACCAGCGTTGCGTTTCCGGGTCGGCGCCCATGCGCTTCATGTCGGCGTCGAAATTTGTGCCGGTGTATTCGAGGTAGGCGAAGAGATAAAGCTGGCCGTTGATCTCGCGTTCGTGGATGGAAAAATTCTGGATGTGGCAGTCCTTGATCCTCTGGTTCACCGCCGGCCACGGATGCGCGTGCAATTCTTCGTAGTGCGCGGCCTTCTCCGGCTTGAGACCGGTCACCCAGGCATAGCGCGTGACGTGGGCCGGGGGCGTGGCCGCGCAGCCGGAAATCAAAAACAACGCCAGCAGCGGCAAGGTGCAGTTCAGGAATGTTTTCATAGTTTCAATTTTTCAATGGAAAAGATAATAGAGCACGCCCATGGCGATGAAGACCAGCGCGGCCAGCACTTTGTAATTCGCCAGGCCCGGCCAGCCGGGCGATTTCAGCGCGTCAAAGGGATGTGCCCAGAATAATTTCTGCGGGTCCTCCGCCGCCAGTTTCGGCCGGACGAAGGTCAAGACGACCTGCAGCCCGACGCAAAAGCAAAGCAGATAAAACGCCATCAGCATGAACGGCGTCACGTAAACGAACGTCGGAATCCAGCCGAACGTTTCCGGCTTCCAGACGTGCAATGTCTTGCCCGTGAACACCAGCGCGCCCGTCAGCGAGCCGATCCACATCGTCCATTTGGCGCTGAACGCCGAGGCGCGCGGCCAGAAGACGCCCACAGCAAACACACAGGAGACCGGTGGCGCGATGTGCGCGATGATGTCGTTGATGCCGGCGAAAATGCTCTTGTAATTATCCAGCAGCGGCACCAGTCCGATGCCGAGCAGAAACGCCGCGAGCGACGCAAACCGCCCAATCAAAACCAGCCGGCGCTCCGGCGTCGCGGGCCGGAAACGACGGTAAAGGTCGTAGCTGAAGAGCGTGGCAATGGAATTGGACGCGCTGGCGAGGTTGCCCATGAGCGCGGCCATCAGCGCCGCCGCCATCACGCCGAAAAGACCGACCGGCATCAGGTTTTTGATCATCAAGCCGTAGGTTTCCTTGGACGACATCACGGTGACGTTCGCCGGCAGCACCAGGTTTTTCTGATCAAAGCCGGACATCAGGGTGAGCGGCCGGCCGTTGTTGCCCAGTTCCTTCGTCAAGTCCAGCGGAGCCTGGCCGTCGGTGAAATTGATTTTTTCCGTCTGGCCGCCCAGCGCCTGGCCGGTCAGTTCGAGCTGATATTGTTTGCCGGAAACGGCGACGGTTTGTTCACTGTGGACGCGCAGTTGCGCGAGGCTGTCCAGCTTGCCGCCTTGAATCATCGTCAGGAACAGCAGGCCCGGCAGGATGAAAACGAACACGGGAAATATTTTGATGAGGCCGCAGAAGAGCGGGCCGGTGCGCGCGTGGTTTTCGTCCTTCGCACCCAGAACGCGCTGGACGATGGTCTGGTCGGCGCACCAATACCAGATGCCCAGTGCCGGATAGCCGAGCAGAATTGCATACCACGGCAGGCCGGGTTCGTCGGCGGACGAGCGAAGCATGGTGAGCTTGATCGTCTCGCCGCTGGCATGGAGTTGATCCGTCATGCCGTGCCAGCCGCCGGCTTTGCTGTAGGCGAGCGCGGTGATGATGATGGAACCGGTGAGCAAAATGACCGCCTGAATCGTCTCCGTCAGCACGACGGCCGAGAGTCCGCCGAGAATGGTGTAGATTGCCGTCAGCGTCGTGAGCGTGAGGATGCATACCCATTTATCAATTCCGAACACGCCGTGCAGCACCAGCCAGCCGGTCGAGAGCGGAAAGGCGATGTTGAAAATGATCGCCGTCAGCATCGAAAGTCCCGCCAGCCAATCGCGACACTCGGAGCAGTATCTTTTTTCGAGAAAATCCGGGAGCGTCGAGACCTTGGCGCGCATGTAAAACGGGACAAAAAACAGGCTCAAGCCGATGAGCATGAACGCCGCCAGCCACTCGAAATTGCCCATCAAAAAACCGGAGTCATAGCCCGCCTGCGCAAGGCTGACGAGGTGCAGGCACGAAATGTTCGTGGCGAACAGCGCCAGCCCGATGGACGTCCAGCCGAGCGTGTTGCCCGCGAGAAAATAGCTGCGCGCCTCACCGCCCTTGCGTTTGCGCAGCCCCACCCACACGCCCGCGCCCACAATGCCGGCCAGGTAGAGGACAATGATCACGAGGTCTATGGCGCTGATGTTTTTCAATTACTTGGTTGGTGGCGCGGGTGATCTATTCATCATCAAATGGCTTGGTCGATTCATCCGAAATTATTTCGTAATTAGTTCGAGGTCGGCAATGGTCGGGCCTTCGGTGGCTTCGAGAATATTGAGTCGAAACTCCTGCGCCTTCACCGGTGCGAAACTTTGTTGAAACCGGTCGCCGATTTTAGTGCCGCTGAAAATGATTTTCCACTCGTCGCCGTCGCGATACTGGAACTCGAACCTGGTGACGCGACCAGTGTAAGGTGCGGCTTCCTGAATGCGGACACCTTCGACCGTCACGGGCCGGCCAAAATCGGCTGCGATCCACGCCTGTTTCGTGCCGCGGTCCGTCGCCCAGCGGGTCTGCCCGTCGTTGTCAAAAGCCTGCTGCGGGCCAAATTCCGTTTTATCGTCCTCATAAACATTCGACGCACTGGCTTTAATGCCGGAGTTGGGCGTAGGCGCCGGCACCTCCATCACCGGCACGTCCATGGCCGGACGATCCAATTCCAGTTTTACAATTGTGTCCATTGGGACCATCGCTGATTGGGGAATTGCGAGTGAGAGTTTCCCGTTTTTCCGGGTGAAATCCACTTTGCCGCCATTGAGCAGCGCGGCGGACTTGATTTCCGCCGGCAACGCGGGCAATTCGATGCGCCCGTCGGCGGAATTCATGACGTGAAGAAAAACCGTTTTGCCCTTCCGCGTGCTGGCAATAGCTTTCGTCGGTTTCCATGGGCCGCCGCGCGTGCCGTAAATGCTCTCGCCATTCTTCGCCAACCACGCGCCGATGTCCTTCAAAAGATTTGCCTGTGCGGGATCAATCATGCCGTCGGGACGCGGGCCGACATTCAACAAAATGTTTCCGTCGCCCCCGGCACCGCGAATGAGCATGTCCAGGCAGGCGGCGGTGGATTTCACGCCGTCGTTTGCGCCGCCCCAGGCCCAGGCGTTGTGCGCCGAAACCGTCATGCACGATTCCCATGGGCGGTCCATTTGGAATTTCCCGACTTTCTGTTCCGGCGTGCTGTAATCCCCGCCGTCGCCGGTGCGATCGTTGATGAGGATGTCCGGCTGCAACTGGCGCACGAGTTTGATGGTGGCCGCGCCGCGCTTGCCATACGGGGCCGGCATGTCGTTCCAGATGGTGATGAACGGGCCGTAATTTTGAATCAACTCGGTGATCTGGTTCTGCAGATATCTTTCATAGGCGTTCAGGTCGTATTTTTCGCGCTTTACCCTGCCCGCCGGACTGGTGACCGGCCAGTTGGTGTCATACCAATCCGGCACGGAATAGTACGCGCCGAAGGCGATGCCCTGCTTCTTGCAGGCTTCGGAAAGCTCCTTCACGACGTCACGATGAAACGGCGAGTGCATGATGTTGTAATCGGTGAACTTCGTGTCCCAGAGACAGAATCCGTCGTGGTGCTTCGTAGTCAGCACGATGTATTTCATGCCGGCGGCCTTGGCGATGCCGACCCAATCGTCGGCGTTGAAATTCGTCGGGTTGAACTGCTGATAGAGGTTGTCATAGACCTCGATGGGCGTCTGCGCCCCACGCGACCAGCCGATTTCGTGTCCAGTCAAGCTCACTGGCCCCCAGTGTATGAACATGCCGAACCGCAGTGCCTGCCAGCGAGCGACCGCCGCGGGATCAGCCGGGGGCCAGGCTGGCACGCCGTTTTCTTCCCCTCCCACGTTGTTCGTGGCGGCAGCGACACAAACCAAAAGAAGGAGTTTAAGTGTTCTCATGTGACTTTTGACTGGCTCCAAAAAACCACTGTTTCTGGTTTGATAACTCATCCACCGGACCACCGGTTATCATGACATCGAACTGGAGACCGGGGATCCAAAGCACTCACGGCAGCGGTGCCCAGTTCAGAAAACGGTAGTGATCCCACGCCCAGACAAAGTCCGGGTTGGCCTTGGTGCCGCCGGTCCAACCGATGGTCACAATCCCCTTCGCCGACTCAGTCGCTGCCTTGATCGTTTCGGTGTCTCGCCAGTGGTGGGCTTCCGCATGGCCGTCCGCCAGGGAGAAGGTGCTGGTGACACCGTGAAAGATCGCAAAGTTGTCTATCCAACTGCTGTCACTCATTACCCAACTTCCATCGTTATAACCCCGCGCGTCGGATTCCTCAATAAAGACCATCGCAAGCGATGGCGGCAATACCTGGCTCAACATCTTGAAAGGTCTCTGGCCGTCGGCGGCGGCCCAGCCACCGCCCACGCCATCCGCGCGCGTATAGCTGACGTAGGCCCAGCCTTTTCCCACCTGCAGATTCCGGTAGCGAAGATCGCCCGGGCAATGAAACACGCCGGGATTTTTGGCATAATCAAACAAAGGGGAGGTTCTTAGTTGAAGCACCGTCTGCTTTTCTGCCAATTCCTTGGAAATGCCCCCAGGCAGATCCGTCGCCAGGTAATAACCGGCACCGTTGAGCTCCTGACCTTTGAGGTACCTGGGGAGCATTGCGTCATGATACTCATCCGCATACATGGTCCAAGCGAGACCCAATTGCTTCTGGTTGCTTAGGCAGGCGGCCTGGGTGGCCTTGAGTTTGGCCTTGGCCAGCGCCGGCAGCAGCATCGCCGCCAGGATGGCGATAATCGCGATCACCACCAGCAGTTCAATCAGGGTGAAGGCTGGCGGCGTCTGACGACGGCCACCCAAGGGAGTAAGTGCTTTCGTGAGCATGGTTGTTTTGATGAAGGTGAGAAGATAATGGGATCCGGATTTAAAAGATTGCATTTTTATTCGGCGAATAATATTGAACATTCATGCCAACGCCGGTTACCCCCATTTACCGGGGACGAAAATTTCGTTTTGAAATCGATACCTGCGCGCCTCAATCGGCGGCCATGCGCGCCGGAAAGGTGAAGCTTCATGCCCTGACCAAAGGCCATTATCCCGGCGTTTTGTTGAAGCCGAACCAGTTGCCGGGAATCACGAGCATCGGTTTTTGGAACGGCGCCGGCACGCAGGACTGGGGGCTCGAAGCGCATCGAAACGAAGGTGTGGAGATCTGCTTTCTCGAAACCGGCGCGATGGTCTTTTCCGTGGAGGCGAAAACATTTGAACTTTGCTCCGGCCACTTCACCATTACGCGGCCGTGGCAATTGCACAAACTCGGCGGCCCCAACATCGGCCCCGGGAAACTGCACTGGCTCATCCTCGATGTCGGCGTCCGCCATCCGAACCAGGGCTGGCGCTGGCCGCACTGGGTGACCCTGACTAATGCCGACAAGGCGGAACTGACGCGCAAACTGCGGCATAATGAAAATCCCGTCTGGAATTCCTCGCCGGAAATCGCCGCCGCGTTTCGCCGATTGTCGGAAGGCGTGGTGAAGTGGCATGAACCACACATTGAATCGTGGATGCTCACGCTGTTGAATCAGCTATTGCTCGGCATTCTCACCGCGCTCACCAAACAGCAGAAAGACGAGAACCCGGAACTGACCTCGCGCCGCCGCACGGTGGAATTGTTCCTCCGTGACTTGAAGGCAAACCTCGCCAGCAGCTGCGAACCATGGACGCTGGGGACGATGGCCAGGCATTGCGGCATGGGCATCACCAGCTTTTCCAAATACTGCCGCGAACTGGTGAACAATGGCCCGATGGATTATTTGAACCAATGCCGGCTGGACCATGCCTCCCGGCAATTGCGAGAAAACCCGGCGCAGTCGGTGACGGAGATTGCCTTTCAGAACGGGTTCAATTCCAGCCAATACTTTGCAACACTGTTTCGCTATCGTTTTCATAAGTCGCCCCGCGCCTTTCGCAAGCCGGCGTAATCCTGGCTGGTTCATTTTTGCCGCCGGAAATTTTTGCGCATCAGGGTCTTGAGCTGTTTCCATCATACTGTGCGACCGAGGGTGGAGGGTGGACTTCAGCAGGTTTGCCTTGATTTGGTTCTCTCATGACGGATCACCGGTCAAACTTGGGAATGCCATGCGGTAGGCGAGGTTTTTCCGGGAATTCGCCAGCGCTCAGAGTGCCGGAATGAGCGCGAGGCCGTTGATCTCGCGAACGCGCCACTTTGGGCTGTCTCATTAATCATATCGTCGATCCATCAGCCTTTGACAAATAGCCTGCAATTCTTCCCAATGGTTCCGACAAATCCCAAGACAAATGCTTTTGTTTTGGAATGCAACGCTTGGCATG
>Ga0302322_100001667_pt1 | contig 18375 bp, 17 predicted proteins | sample Fen_T0_2_FD_203757 | JGI IMG/M metagenome (GOLD analysis project Ga0302322, IMG submission 203757) | Peat permafrost microbial communities from Stordalen Mire near Abisko, Sweden - Fen_T0_2 | ecosystem: Environmental > Terrestrial > Soil > Wetlands > Permafrost | place: Sweden: Abisko... | reverse complement strand
TGAACGCGCGATCGGTCGGGTCAGAAGACTTCACCCCCGTCACGACCGGATGGCTGAACCCCTTGGCGAGGAGCCAGATCGGGAGGATCAGCTCGAAGAGGCCGCCTGGGAGCATGGCGAGCATCCCTGTGCCCTGTTGCACGTCGGTCACACCGAACATGGCTAGGACGGCTCCCGCGAGCAACACCGGATAGCCGATGAGCCCAAGGACTGCAAGCGGGCGCGGGACCAGCTTCGATCGATACAGCAAGCAGGCGACGAAGATCCCGGACGCGCCCGTGAAGAGATAGAGCAGCACGATGGTCACGTCGTGTTGTGCCTTGAAGAGCGAGCCCAGCGACTGGGAAGCGGACGCATCGACCGTGCCGTCGCGCGCTCCGTTGCCGAGCGCGAGCACGATGAGCGGAGCCACCATGTAGAGGAGCACCACTCCGAGTTCGGCGACTCGCAGACCGACGTATCCAAGGGCCAGCGACTCACTGGTGTGTCTCAGGAACGGATACATGAGGATTGCGATACCCACGACCGCGAGGCCGTCGACGAATGCGAGGAGCGCGCCGGCGGCCAGCGCGGTGGCGTCTCCTGAAGCACCGATCAAGTGGTCCGGGCGATCCAGAACCCCCTTGATGAGCGTATCGCCCGCGCTGAACGAAACGGTGGCAATCAGGAACAGCAGACCGACGATGGCTGCGGTCCTTCTGGACGACGTCATAGCCCTGGATCTCCTGCTACTATACGATGTAAAGCCAAGGGCGTGACTGTACGGTGTAAAGTCCGCAGTGTCAACCCCCGTTCTCACGGCCCGCTGGGGCGGATAGGAGGCCCATGACGACGCAAGCCACCAACCGAGCGCCGCGCCGCGTCCCCCTGAGTCGGGAGCGGGTGCTTGAAGCCGCGATCAAGCTCGCCGATCAGGGTGGGCTCGGGTCACTCAGCATGCGGAAGCTCGGCCAAGAGTTCGGGGTCGAGGCGATGGCGCTCTACTACCACTTCGCCAACAAGGACGAGGTTATCGATGGCATCGTCGATATCGTCTTCAGCGAAATCGAGCTGCCTACCGACGGTGTCGATTGGAAGACCGCCATGCGCCAGCGGGCCATCTCGATGCGCGACGTCCTCTTGCGCCATCGCTGGGCGATCGACCTGATGGAGTCGCGGAGGGGCGCCGGTCCGGCCAACCTCCGGCACCACGACGCGGTGATCGGCAATCTACGAGCGGCAGGGTTCGATAGCACGATGGTCGCCCGCGCGTACTTGCTCCTGGATGCCTACATCTATGGCTTCGCCCTGACGAAGATCAACCTCCCGTTCGACGCCTCGGAGGAGGTCGCCGAGGTGGCGCAGGGCATGCTCCAGCGGTTCCCCGTCAACGAGTACCCCAACCTCGTCGCATACATCGCCGAACACCTCAAGCCCGGCTACGACTATGGGGACGACTTCGAGTACGGCCTCGACCTGATCCTCGACGGCCTGGAAAAGGCCCGCGCCACGGCCTGATGCTGGCCGAATCTCGGTGCGGCATCGGACGAGGCGGACGTCGGGACGTTCGTGACGGGGATCAGCAACGAACGTGACGGTGTGTCGGCCCTAATCCTCTCGCCCCGACCAAACTCACGACATGAACCGCTCGGAGAAGTCAGCGTCCGCCGCCAGGCGGTCGAATGCCTACGAGAGTCGGATTACTCGATGCGACAGAAAAGTACGGCCGAGTTGTGACAACTAGGTATCTGGCGCCAGACTGTCGCCCTGGCCAGTCTTGGACGCAATGCTTCTAGTCCTCGACCCGTACCACGTGCTCCAGGTAACCCCTGACGCCGAGCCGGAGGTGATCCAGGCCGCGTACCGGGCATTGGCGCGGAAGTATCACCCCGACATGGGTGGCTCTGACCTGCAGATGGCGAAGCTCAACGCTGCGTGGGAAACCGTGTCCGATCGTGGGGGGCGGGCACGGTACGACCGGGAGCAGAGGGCAGCCAAAGCCGAGCAGACGGCACAGACAGAGAGTCACGCGGTCCACGAGCGCCCACCCGCGCCGACTGGGTCACCACCGCGGAGGTCGCCTCGAGCTCGGCCCGGCACAGTCCTCGACTTCGGTCGCTATGCCGGGCTCTCGCTCGGAGATCTCGCGATCGATGATCCGGACTATCTCGAGTGGCTGGAACGCACTCCCATTGGCCACAGGCTCCGGCCCGAGATCGAGGCCCTTTTGGCAAGATCACGGCCAACCACCTCTCCACCGGAGCGCCCCCGGTCGCGCTTCTCCCGCCGCCGCTAGCTGGTGGGAGGCCCCTGAAGGAGCGCCTAGGATAGACGTCGCTGCCGCGGTTGGCGCGTAGCCCCGCCACGATGGCAACGGGTCGCAGGATCGCCGCGCCGGTGGGCAATCCACTCCGATTCGAGGCAACCGCTCTTTTGAGCGTGTGATTGGCCGGCTCCGGGGCTGTTGAGGCTGCAAAACGGCCGAAAAGTGGGCTCGGGGGGCCGCTTGTACCCGTCCGGCCCGCACGGCAGGGCAGGACAAGGGAGATACGGCCCCCGGAGTCGGGCGCAGCGGCCCGCGGAGCCGCCTATCCGGCTCCCTATCATCTAATCAACCGCTCCGAGCACTGTCGGGTCTCGCGAAAACGCGCGCGGGCCGGCTTCTCATCGGTGCTCCCTTGCCAATCGCACTGGAGGGAGGGCAAATGCCCGTCCTGCACGCCAAGCCACAGGCACCAACCGACGACAAGCGCTGGAAGATCGTCGAGACCCGTATGCGCCGCATGGGCGATCGCCCGGCCGCGCTGATCGAGGCCCTCCATGCCGCCCAGGAGGCGTTCGGGTATCTCGACACCGACGCTCTCAACTACGTCGGCGACACGCTCGGCGTGCCCCATTCGCGCGTCTACGGCGTCGCGACCTTCTACTCGTTCTTCACCCTCAAGCCGCAAGGCGAGCACACCTGCGTCGTCTGCACCGGCACCGCCTGCTACATCAACGGGGCGAAGGACATCCTGTCCGGTCTTGAAAAGGCGCTCCACGTGAAGCCCCGGCAGACCACCGCGGACAACAAGATTTCGGTCTTGACCGCGCGCTGCGTCGGCTCGTGCAGCCTGGCACCGGCCGTGATCATCGACGGCGAAGTCAAGGGCAAGGTGAAAGTGGACGATCTCGTTGCCCAGCTGGAGGCCATGTGAGCGAGATGCCTGCCGCGGCGCGTCCAACCCACCGCCGCGCGACAATCGAAACCGCCGACGGGCAGCCGCGCGCATCGGCGTACGTGTGCGAGGCCGCCAGCTGCATGTCGGCCCAGTCCCACGACATCACCCTTCGCCTCGGCGAGCGCATCGCGGCACTCGGCATGACCGACGTGACGATCAAGCGCGTCGGCTGCCTGGGACTCTGCGCCGCCGGTCCGCTGGTCGAGATCGCCGAGACGGCAGAGCTCTTCGAGCGGGTCAAGCCGGATGACGTCGAAGGCATCGTCAAGGCCCTCAAGAAGGTCAAGCCGACCGACACTCGCCGGCCGCAAGGCCCGTTCTTCGAGAAGCAGCTCCGGGTCGTCACCGAGAACATGGGCCGCATCGACCCCGAAAGCCTCGATGACTACGTCGGCCGCGGCGGCTACGAAGCGCTCAAGCGCGTTCTCTCGGACATGACGTCCACCGAAGTCCGCGACGTGATCACCCGCAGCGGCCTGCGCGGCCGCGGCGGCGCCGGCTACCCCGTCGGCCTCAAGTGGACCACCGTTGCCAAGGCCGAGGGCACTCAGAAGTACGTCGTCTGCAACGCCGACGAGGGCGACCCCGGGGCGTTCATGGACCGCAGCGTCCTCGAGAGCGACCCGTTCCGAGTCCTCGAGGGCATGACCATCGCGGCCTTCGCCGTCCACGCCAACGAGGGCTACATCTACTGCCGGGCGGAATACCCGCTCGCGGTCTCTCGCCTCCGGACCGCAATCCGGTTGGCCCAGCGGGCCGGTCTCCTGGGCACCGGGATTGCAGACACGAACTTCAACTTCGACATCCAGATCCGGCTCGGCGCGGGCGCGTTCGTCTGCGGCGAGGAAACCGCACTGATCGCGTCGATCGAAGGCCGCCGAGGCACACCGCGACCAAGGCCGCCGTATCCGGCGGTCCAGGGCCTGTGGGACCAGCCGACCCTCCTGAACAACGTCGAGTCGTACGCCAACGTACCGACGATCCTGAACAAGGGCGCCGATTGGTATTCGGAGTTCGGCATCGGCAAGAGCAAGGGCACCAAAGTCTTCGCGCTCGCCGGGCGGATCGTGAACACGGGGCTGATCGAAGTCCCGATGGGCACGACCCTGCGGGAGATCGTGTTCGACATCGGTGGCGGCATCGTCGACGGCCGGCCGTTCAAGGCCGTTCAGACGGGCGGCCCGTCGGGCGGTTGCATCCCGGCCCAGTTCCTCGATATGGCGGTGAGCTACGAGTCGCTCATCGAAGTCGGCTCGTTCATGGGCTCGGGCGGTCTGATCGTCATGGACGACACGTCCTGCATGGTCGACGTCGCCAAATACTTCATGGACTTCTGCCGCGAGGAGTCTTGCGGCAAATGCGTTCCGTGCCGCGTCGGCACCACAGAGCTCTACATGATCCTGGACCTCATCTCCCGGGGCGAGGCCACGCTGGACGACCTGGCTCAGCTCGAACGACTGGCCGGCATCATCCAGAAGATGTCTCTGTGCGGGCTCGGCCAGGGAGCGCCAAATCCGATCTTCAGCACGCTGCGCTATTTCCGGGATGAGTACATGGCTCACATCGTGGACAGGACCTGTCCCGCCGGCGTTTGCACGATCACTGCGCCGGAGGTGATGGCATGAGCACCGTCTTCACCTTCCGTATCGACGGCAAGGACGTCGCCGGTTCGGAAGGCCAGACCATCATGGAAGTGGCCGAGGAGAACGGGATAGACATCCCGGGCCTCTGCCACCTCGAAGGAATCCACGATCGCGGCGCCTGCCGCCTGTGCATGGTCGAGATTGCCGGCTCACCCAAGCTCACGGCCGCCTGCGTGACCAAGATCACCGAGGGCATGGACGTCACGGCCCACTCCGAGAAACTTCAGGAGTACCGCCGGACCGTGACCGAAATGCTCTTCGTCGAGCGGAACCACGTCTGCGCGGTTTGCGTGGCCAACGACCACTGCGAATTGCAAGATCTGGCAGCCGACCTGGAATTGACTCATTTCGATCTGCCGCGCATCAGCCCCAAGCTGGACATCGATGCCAGCCACCGGCTCTTCGCGATAGACCACAACCGCTGCATCCTCTGCCTGAGATGCGTTCGCGTCTGCGACGAGATCGAGGGCGCGCACACTTGGGACGTCATGCACCGTGGCCTGGAGACCCGGGTCCAGACGGACATGGGTATCCCGTGGGGCGACTCGACGACCTGCACCAGCTGCGGGAAGTGCGTCCAGGTCTGCCCGACCGGAGCTCTCTTCGAAAAGGGCCGCGCGGTTGCCTCGGGAAGCAAGCACCAGCGGCCATTCCTGCCCTGGCTCAAGACCGTAGAAGAGGAGCGTGGACGGTGACCAAGCCGCGCGTCGCCACAGTCTGGCTCGACGGCTGCTCGGGCTGCCACATGTCTCTTATCGATCTGGACGAGCGCCTGCTCGACATATTCGATCGGGCGGATCTCGTCTACGGTCCTCTCGTGGACTTCAAGGAGTTCCCGGAGAACGTCGACGTCTGTCTGGTCGAAGGTGCCGTTTCCAGTGAAGACGACCTCCACAAGATCAAGCTGGTTCGCGAACGAACCAAGACGATCATCGCATTCGGCGACTGCGCGGTGACCTCGAACGTCCCGGGCATGCGCAATCCGATCGGCGTCCCGCCTCTGCTGGACCGGGCGTACATCGAAAACGCGACGATCAATCCCCAGATTCCATCGCGGGTGGTGCCCAAGCTCCTGCCGACCGCGCGGCCGGTACACACGGTCGTCCACGTGGACATCTTCCTGCCCGGCTGCCCGCCGTCCGCCGACCTCATCTACAACTTGCTCGATGACCTGCTGGCCGGTCGCGTCCCAGACGTGACCGGGGCCCGGTTCGGTCGCTGACGGGAGCCCACATGAGCCGCGAAATCGTCATCGATCCCGTCACCAGGATCGAAGGCCACTCCAAGATCACGATCCAGCTCGACGACCGGGGCGAGGTCGTCGACGCCCATTTCCACGTAACCCAGTTCCGCGGGTTCGAGCGCATCACGCAGGGCCGCCCGGTCCACGAGATGCCCGCGATCATGGCCCGCATCTGCGGCATCTGCCCGGTCAGCCACCTGGTGGCTTCGGCCAAGGCCGTCGACGACATCCTCGCCGTGGAGCCGCCCCCGACGGGCGCGGACCTGCGACGGATCATCAACCTCGGCCAGATCGTGCAGTCGAACGCGCTGTCGTTCTTCCATCTCTCGGCTCCGGACCTCCTGTTCGGTTTCGACGCCGACCCGGCCAAGCGCAACATCATCGGGCTGGCCCGCGAGAACCCGCAGCTCGCCAGGGACGGCATCGCGCTCCGCAAGTGGGGCCAGGAGATCATCGAATGGCTGGGCGGAAAGCGAATCCACCCGACCTGGATCATCCCCGGCGGCATGGCCAAGCCACTCACCGCGGAAGTCCGTGACCGGATCCTCGCCGGCGTGCCGGAGGCCATCGCCGCCGTCGAGCGGGCGATCGCCTGGTACAAGACCGACATGGTGCGCTGGGAAGAGGAAGCTTCGACCTTCGGCAACTTCCGTTCGGCGTTCATGGCCCTGGTCGACCGCGAGGGCAACGTCGACCACTACGACGGCTGGCTGCGCGTCATCGACGCCGACGGCAAGCTCCTCGCCGACCGGGTCGATCCGCACGACTTCAACGATTACATCGGCGAGGCCGTCGAGCCCTGGTCATACCTCAAGTCGACCTACTGGAAGTCGATGGGCTATCCCGACGGCATCTATCGCGTCGGCCCGCTCGCCCGCGTGAACGTCGCCGACAGGATGGGCACGCCCCGCGCCGACGAAGAGCTCGAGAAGTTCCGCTGGCGCGTCGGGCGCGTGGCCGGATCCTCGTTCCACTACCACTACGCGCGCCTCATCGACACTCTTCACTGCATCGAGAAGATCGAGGCTCTTCTGCGAGGTCCCGACATCCTCTCGACGCATATCCTTTCGCGGGCCGGCGTCAACCGCAACGAAGGTATCGGCGTCTCAGAGGCGCCCCGCGGCACGCTCATGCACCACTACAAGGTCGACGACGACGGCATCGTGCTGTGGGCCAACCTGGTCATCGCAACGGGCCACAACAACATGGCAATGAACCGCGCGGTGCTCCAGGTGGCACGTCACCACATCAAGGGCGACAAGATCACCGAGCCGATGCTCAACCGGGTCGAGGCGGTCATCCGCTGCTACGACCCGTGCCTCAGCTGCTCGACGCACGCGTTGGGCAAGATGGCTCTGCGGATCCAGCTCGTCGGCCCCGACGGAACGGTCCTGGACGACCTGGCCCGGTAATGGCTGCCGGCGACGGCGGGGGCGGCGAACGCGGCACAAGCCGCAGCGCCGGTGAGTCGGGCGAGCCGCCGCGTCCTGGTTTCGGCGGCGTACTGATCGTCGGCTACGGCAACGCCCTGCGCAGTGACGACGGCCTGGGGTGGCACGCCGCCGCGCGACTCGCCGAGGATCCACGTCTCGCGGGAGCGCACGTGCTCTGGCAGCATCAGCTGACTCCAGAGCTGGCCGTCGATATAGGCAAGTCGTCGCTCGTCATCCTGATCGACGCCAGCGACGGGGAAGAGCCGGGGGCCATTTCGGTTCGGCGCCTGGTCCCGACGCCCGCAGGCGGATCGGCCTGGACGCACCATATCGAGCCGGCGGAACTTGTAGCTCTGGCGCGCGAGTTGTGGAGCGCCTCGCCGCCCGTCTTCGTGGTGAGCGTCGGCGTCGCGTCGCTCGAAGTCGGCGATCGCCTCTCGCCGGCCGTCGAGCGGGCACTTCCGGCCGTAGTCGAAGCCGTCGTGGCGCTCGTGGCCGAGCACGGTCGCTGATCTCAAAGTCAGCCCGCCTTCAGGGGTTCCAGCGCGGCAAGCAACTTCGCGGCGGTCGTAGTGGGCGAGACCCGGATTCGCGGGACGACGAAGCGGTTGACCCATGTCTCGAGAGCCACCGGCGGCGCAGCCGGAGGCGTCGCGCTTGGGGCGGGTTTCGGCGGCTGAGCGAATTCTTCGATGACCGCTATCCGGAGGCTCTGGCACGCGCCGACTGCGGCGACGGCCCTGGCATCGAAGACGCCGGATGGATAGGCAAAGGATTCGGGCCAGCGGCCGGTTGCCTGGGCGATCCGAGCCGCCCCGGCGTCGATCTCGTAGGCCAATTTCGAGGATGCGAGTTTGGCCAGCCCGATGTGGTCCATGGTGTGGTCGCCGATCTCGTCACCCGACGCCACCAGCGCCTGGAGCTGAATCGACGAGAGGAAGCCCGGATGGTCGATTCGCCCGGCGATGACGAAATAGGTCGCCACAAAGCCGTGCTTCCCGAGTATGGGCAGGGCGTACTTGTAGCCGTCGTCCCAGCCGTCGTCGATGGTGATGACGAATGTCCTGGGCTCGGGCTTCACGTGCGCCTGGACGTCGTTTGCGAGCGTTGCCAGGGTGATGGTGTGCCAGCCGGCCGACCACAGGGCATCCAGTTGCGCTGCGAACGTTGCAGGCGGAACGACCAGGCCGCGCAGTGAATCGCCAGCCTCGGCATTGGGCACGATGCGGTGATACATGAGGATCGGCACCTGCAGGGCGAACGCGCCGGCCTTGAGGCGCGCCGGCGGCACAGGCGTCGCTCCGCGAACGGATGCCGGATTGCAACTGTTCACGAGGGGGTAGCTTGGGGGCGGCGTGCCGGTCAGGGATGCGATCGTCGGCCAGGGGGTGAGAGTCGGGCTGCTCGTCGGACCGGCGGTGGGCAGGGTGGCAAGCCGCGTGGGCGGAACAGGAGTCCCGGTCGGGGCAATCGCTCTGCCCGAATACATCGCCATCCAGCCGGCGGCTGCCAGAAATACCGTCAAGCCGGCGGCCGCAAGCAGGGAGCCAATGCGATGGCCGCCACGAATTTGTCGCCGACGGATCAAGTTGTCGTCCTCTTCGTTCCGGGCTGTGCGGCCCGCGAGTCGGCCCGGCGATCGACTATGCCGCGGCGCGACCGAAGGCCCCGTCGTGGCCTGAAGGCACGGACGCCTCGATCAGAACGGCGAAATGACGAATCGACCGATGGCGACGAAAGCCGCGACAAGACCGAAGGTGGCACTGAAAGCTATTTGCGGGATCTCGTGGCGTCGCACATGGAAGACGACTGCGCCCGCCATAAGTAACGCCAGGGCAAGCGCGGCAAAGGCGGTGACTCGCGGGTGGATACCCGTCCACGCCGGGACGATCAACCCGATCGCGCCCAGGATCTCGAGGATACCGAAGATCGCCGCCGTCGGGCGTGAGAGTGCGGAAACCCAGGCCATCCGACGTTTGGCGTCGTCGTAGTTCGCGGCCTGGTCGTAACCGGCTCCAAGGAAGGCCAGAGCGAGAACCACCTGAGCGATCCAAAGGGCGACGTTCACTTAGATCTCCTGTGACTTGGACGGATTTCTACGTTGCCCCCCGGACTGCACCGCAAAGATTGACGGATCTTCGCAGGCACGAGCGTCTGCCACCCATTTTGATGGGTGACGGCCCCCCGGCAAGCCCTGAAGAAGCGAAGGCCATGCGGTGCAACCGGGGAGCATCCAGCGCAACAAAGCGCCGCTCCAGCGCCGCCGCCGCAGTCCGCGTTCGGAAATCCGCAGGCCGGTCGCCGACCGCGTCGCCCGGTGGCGCCATGTCGCGCTGATTGGGCGCGATCGCCGCGCCGAGCCGCTCCTCCGTAGTTTCGACGCCAGCTTCCGCGATCGGGGGCTGCTAGGCTGAGCCGTCGGAGGAGAAGAGTGGAGAGGAGTGGAGCCGAGCGTGGGCTGGAAAGCGAGTGACGTTCCCGATCAGTCTGGCAAAGTCGCGGTCGTGACCGGAGGCAACGGCGGTCTGGGGCTCGAGACGGTGCGCCAGCTTGCGGCCCACGGCGCCCACGTCGTCATCGGCGCTCGGAATCTCGACAAGGCTCAACGTGCACAAGACGCGATCGAGGCAGCGGTGCCGGGAGCGTCGCTGGAGATCCGCAAGCTCGATCTCGGCTCGCTCGCCTCGATTGCCACGTTCGCGGATGCCGTCTGCGCGGCCCACCCCAGGATCGATCTGCTGTTCAACAACGCCGGCGTCATGGCCCTGAAGGAAACTGTCACGGAGGATGGTTTCGAGACGCAGTTCGGAACGAACGTGCTCGGCCATTTCGCACTGACTATGCGGCTGCTGCCCGCGCTGCTCGCCGCGCCGGCGCCCAGAGTTGTGATCACCACGTCCACGGCGCGCTTCCAGGCCGGCAAATACGACCTGTCGAACCCGAACATGCACGGTTGCTACGACCCGTGGCAGGCATACGGAATGTCCAAGCGGGCCGACCTCCAGTTCGCCTTCGAGCTCAACCGGCGACTCAAGGATCGCGGGCTCACCGCATACGCGGCCGATCCGGGCTTTTCGAAGACCGATCTGCAGCAAGCGAGCGTCAGGGCGAACGACGGCCTCATGCAGCGCTTCTGGCGCCTGATGACTGCGATCGTGGGCCAATCGGCGGCGATGGGAGCCCTCCCGCAACTCCGCGCGGGCACCGAACAGGACGCCGCCGGAGGCACGCTCTACGCGCCGCGATGGATCACGTTCGGGGCGCCGGTCGTACGGCGCGTGAGCGAGCGTATCGACAACCATGCTCAAATGGCCCAGCTCTGGGATCTGTCAGAGTGCGCGACCGGAGTGTCCCTCGACTCGGTCCTACTCTGATCGTTCGTCGGTCGAGGGCGCCTGCAGCTACCTCTTGTCCAGGACTTCGCCTGGACGGGGCGATCCCGGAGGGCAGATCAGATGGCGGTTGCCGCCATCTCGCTTGGCCAGGTACATGGCGTAGTCCGCCGCCCTGAGCAGCGTGTCCGTGTCCTCGCCATTCTCAGGGTAGAAGCTTATGCCGACACTGACGGTGACCTTCAGCCTGTGCCTCTGCAGCGCGAACGACCTGGCAAGGGAGCGCTGGACGTTGACGGCGACTGCCTCGGCATCCTGGAACCGGCGGACCGTTTCGAGGATGATCACGAACTCGTCGCCACCGAGGCGGGCGACTGTATCGCTCTGGCGAACGTTGCTCGTCAGCCTATCGGCGACCGCCTTCAACAGGAGATCCCCGACCTCGTGTCCGTGAGCGTCGTTCACGTCTTTGAAGCGGTCGAGGTCCATGAAGAGGACGGCAAAGGGCGTGCCGAACCTCCTGGCACGGGCCACCATCTGGTTGAGCCTGTCGGCCATCAGGTAGCGATTCGGCAAGTCGGTGAGCGTGTCATGCGTGGCCAGGTGCTCCAGCGCCATCCCGACCTGCTGCAGCTCGTTGATCTCGCGAGTGATGCCCACCAGACCTACCACGTTGCCGGAGCCGTCATGGAGGGGCAGTTTGGTGGTGAGCGTCCAGTTCGCCCTTCCTTTGTCCAGCTGGCGGTTCTCGATGGCGCCGACCATGGGCGAGTCCGTCTCCATGATCTTCATGTCGTCGAGCCGCGTGCCCTGACCGAAGACCTCTCCGAACAGGTCGATGTCCGTCTTGCCGATCAACTGAGCCGGATCCGCGAAGCCGAGATCCTGCGCCATCTTCCGACTCACACGCAGCAGCCGGCACTCGCGATCCTTGAAGTAGATGCTGTCTGCGGTGGACTCCATCAGGGCGTGGAAAAGGAACCCATCGCTCGGAGGATCAGGAAACGCCATGCTCACATCCGCTCCGTCGTCCATGCCTCGGACATCGCTGTCCCACGATGCTACGCCTCGGTTCGCCGACCCACGACGCTACTTTCGGATGGATGGGTCTGGGCAGGGGACACACGGGGCCTACTGCATGCTGCGCTCGGCGATCCCATAATTGCTGCGTAAAAGGGGGTCCGTAGATGAAGCTGATTTTGGCGCTGGTGCTGGCCGTCGGGCTGAGTGCGTCTTGCTCGCTCGGCGATTCGGAAGCGACGTCCTATCCGCTGCCGTCGGTGGCGATCACGATCGAGTTGCCGACGCAGCCTCCCGCCGCAAGTGGCCAGGGCTGCGGGACCCTGGCGCTCGCTCCGGTTCTGATCGATTGGGACTCGACCCATCGCGTCGTCTCATTCGGCGGCGAAAAGGTGTACTGGCCGTATGGCTACTCGGCAAGGATGCTGCCGACCGGACGCCTCGAAATTCTGGCGCCGGACGGAAAGGTCATCGCCCGCGACGGCGACAAAGTGACGTTCGTCGGGCCCGACTACGAGCACGTCTGCAGAATCGGTTGATCCCGCGATAGCGCCGCAGCTCGGGTGCGCGGCCGCAACCCCGAGATGGTGCGCGTGCCCCCGACCGTCGAGGAGTGCATGATCGACTGACATGGAACCAATCGCACTTATCCTCGGATTGCTGCTGATCCTCCTGGTCGTCTGGGACCTGTTCGAGACCATAGTCGTGCCTCGACCAACGCCGGGGCGATTTCGCGTCGGCCGATACCTGGTTCGCGGCTCGTGGCGGGTCATCCGGGCGCTCGGGCGCGGCCGTGCGGAGGCTCCGCGCGACACACTGCTCGGACTCTTCGCGCCGGCCATGACACTCGTCTTGCTCGGCGCCTGGCTCGGGCTGCTCGTGCTGGGCTACGGGCTCGTCCTGTTCGCGATTCGGGACCAGCTGAGCCCGATGCCGCCGGATTTGGGCACAACCGTGTATTTCGCGGCGAGCTCCGTACTGACGCTCGGTTTCGGCGACATCGTGGCCGTCGGGCCGGCGGCTCGCGCCGTCGTCGTGGTGGCTGCCGTGAGCGGCCTCGGCATCGTAGCTCTCGTGGTCACGTTCCTCTTCTCGCTGTACGGCTCATACCAGCGGCGAGAGGTCCAGGTCGTGACGCTTCAAGCGGCGGCCGGCGCGCCTCCGTCGGCGGTGACCCTCCTCGAAACATATGCGCGGCTAGAACTCGTGGCTCGCCTGCCCGGCCTCTTCGCCGAGTGGGAGAAATGGGCCGCCGAAGTTCTGGACACGCACGTGGCCTACCCGCTGCTGGGCTTCTTTCGGTCGAGCCACGACAACCTCTCCTGGATAAGCGCTCTGGGCACCGTCCTTGATGCGGCGAGCCTGGTTCTCACAACGACAGTGGGAGTTCCGCGCGGAGAAGCCGAATTGTTCAAGCGAGTTGGCACGCACCTCGTAGAGGACATCAGCAACCTGGGTTTTCAGGCTGGGATCGGAGGCAATCTCCAGCCGTCGGCGAGCCAAACCGGGTTGGGGAGGAACGCGTTCGACCAGGCCTATGTTCGCCTGGCCGGTGTGGGCTACGACCTGGTGCCCGGCGACGTGGCTTGGCGCGAGTTCGAGGCCGCCCGCGCCGAATATGCGAGCCGCCTTCAAGCGATGGCCGACTATTGGGCCACCCCCACCAATTCGTGGCTCGATTCCGCCGTGACCTCTAGTTCGCCGGCTCACATTCCGGACGAGTCTGCGGACTAGGACACGGGACGGCACTACTCGCGAACGGTCGTCCCTTCGATGGTCAGCAGCCGCCGCTTGATCGCGAGAGACGCCCGGCGGTCGGCGTAATTCGATCCGCCGTAGCCGCCGAGTGTGCCGTCCCCCGCGATGACTCGGTGGCATGGGATCAGGATCGGGACCGGGTTGCGGCCCATCGCGCCGCCCACCGCCCGCGCCGCCCCGGGTTTGCCGACATGACGGGCCAGTTCGCCGTAGCTCGCCGTTTCGCCGTACTGGAGGCGGGTCGCGCCGGTCAGGACCCGGCGATCCCATTCGGACACTCGCAGATCGATCGGCAGCTCGAAGCGCCGGCGCTCACCGGAGAACCATTCGCCGATCTGCCGGATGGCCTCGTCGAGAGTCGCGCGCCATTCGGCGGGGACTTCGCCGTCGTCGGCGGGTAGCACGCGACCATGGATCCGCCGCGCCAGCCCATCAACGAAGTCCGGCGTCTCGGCGCCAAGATCCACGGCCACGATCCCGGAGGCGGTGGCGGCTATGTGAAGCATTCCCCACGGCGCTGGGCAGAGGGTGAAGGCGGCGACGGTATCGGCGGACGAGATCATGGCCGACAGTCTGACGTAGTGGCCGCTCCGGCGGAAGGGTCGCATTGCCGGATCCCGAGCGTGGGCATATACTCCCCGGGAGTATGCAAGCAGTCGAAACGACCACACCAGCCCCCGCCGCACCGACCGCCGAGATTCAGCTGCCCATCGAGGGCATGAGCTGCGCCTCGTGCGTCAATCGGATCGAGCGATACCTGCGTAAGACCCCCGGCGTCGCCGACGCCAACGTCAACCTCGCGACCGAAGTTGCCACCGTGCGCTACTTCCCGGAAATGGCCGGACTCGACGAGATAGCGCAGGCCATCGAGGCGGCCGGGTATGAGATCCGCCACATTCCCCAAGCTGTTGGTGGCGACCGCGCGTCGCTCCTCGACGAAGCCGACGCCGAGGCGGCTGTTCGAGCGCGCGAGCAGCGGACGCTGGGCCTGACCGCGGCAGTTTCGCTCCTAGTCGCGGCGCTGACGATGCTGGTGATGTACCTCCCGAACGCGCCATGGATGATGGAGCAGGCCGCGTGGGTGTTCATCGGCCCCGCAACGGCCGTCCAGTTCCTGGCCGGCCGCCGCTTCTATCGCGCCGCTCTGAGGGCCGCACGCCACGGGTCGACGAGCATGGACACGCTCGTCGTCGTGGGCACGACAGCGGCGTGGGCGTTCAGCGTGCTCGTGACATTCGCGCCGGACCTGCTTCGCTCCGCCGGCATCGAACCGCAGACTTACTTCGACAGCTCGACCGCGATCATCGGCCTCATCCTGACCGGCCGCTGGCTGGAGGCCCGGGCGAAAGGCCAGACAGTCGGCGCCGTAAAGGCACTCATCGGGCTGCAGGCTCGTTCCGCTCGCATCGTAAGGGCCGGCGCCGAGATCGATGTGCCGCTCGAAGAAGTCCGCGTCGGCGACCTCGTGCGCGTCCGACCCGGCGAACGTGTGCCGGTCGATGGACGCGTAATGGAAGGCTCCTCCGCGGTCGATGAAGCAATGCTGACCGGTGAGCCGATCCCGGCGGAGAAGGGGCCCGGATCCGAAGTGATCGGCGGGACGATGAACGGCCACGGCACATTCATGTTCCGCGCCACAAGGGTCGGACGGGATACCGCTCTGGCGCAGATCGTAGATCTCGTGCGGCGCGCGCAAGGGTCGAAGGCGCAGATCCAGCGCCTGGCCGACCGCATCGCGTCCGTCTTCGTGCCGGTCGTCCTCGTCCTGGGCGCCGCCACGTTCGCGCTTTGGTTTGTCCTGGGCCCGGAGCCTCACCTCACCCATGCCCTCGTGGCGTTCATTACCGTCGTGGTGATCGCCTGCCCATGTGCCATGGGCCTGGCCACGCCGACGGCGATCATGGTTGGCACGGGCAACGGCGCGGAGGCGGGCATCCTGATCCGCGGCGGCGAAGCGCTCGAGCTTGCCGCCCGAATCGACGCCGTCATCTTCGACAAGACGGGGACTCTCACGCGCGGGCGGCCTTCGCTGGGCGAGGTCGCCGCCGCTCCGGGTTTCACGGCCGACGAGGTTCTCGACGTGGCGGCAGCCGTGGAGCGGGGGAGCGAGCACCCGCTTGCGGCGGCCATCCTTGCCGGCGCCGCGGCGCGCGACCTGGGCCGCCGGCCGGTCGAGGATTTCGAAGCGATCGCAGGCCGGGGCGTGCGCGGTCGGGTCGAGGGTCGCATGGTCCTCGTCGGCACCGCGGCGTTCCTCGAGGCCGAGGGAGTCGATGTCGGCGAGCTTGGATCGGCAGCCGGCCTTCCCTCGGCGGTTTCGTATGTCGCGATCGACGGCCGGGCCGCGGGCTTGCTGCCGACCATCGACGAGATCAAACCCGAAGCGGGGGCCGCGGTCGCGGAGCTCCAGGCCGCCGGAATAGAGGTCTGGCTCGTCACGGGCGACCAGGCACGAACGGCCATGACAGTGGCCGCCGCGGTCGGGATCGCGCCCGAGCGCGTCATGGCCGAGGTACTGCCGGCCGGCAAGGCCGCGGCCGTTGCGTCGCTCCAGGCTCGCGGCCTCAGGGTTGCGATGGTCGGCGACGGCATCAACGACGCACCCGCTCTCGCGCAGGCGGACGTGGGGGTTGCCATCGGCACCGGTTCGGACGTGGCGCTCGAGGCCTCCGACATAACTCTTGTGGGCGGCGATCCGCGCAGTGTCGCTGCCGCGATCCGGCTCTCTCGCCAGACGCTGCGGGTCATCCGCCAGAATCTGGCCTGGGCATTCGGCTACAACGTGGTGCTCATCCCAGTGGCGATGGGAGCGCTGTACCCGATCGCCGGAATCACGCTGAACCCGGCGATGGCCGCCGGAGCGATGGCGCTGTCATCGGTGAGCGTGGTGACGAATTCGCTGAGGCTGCGGCGATCCACCAAGCGCAGAGCTCGACCGGAAAGATCCGTCGCCGCGCCCGCGTCCTAGCCGGCGTACGGCCAGACGAGCGCGATCGCCAGCGCCCCGATCGTCCCGACAAGCACGGCCCGCAGTCCCGCTGTGTGCCCGAAGCCGTGTTCGGAGGCGAATGACCCAACCGCGATTCCCACCGCTGCCGCCGGGGCTGCCAGCGCCGCCGCGACGACGCCCAGCGGGAGGCTGCGCGAGAGCATGTGAACCGCAATCTGCTCTCGCGACACGAACGAGACGGCCATCAGCAAATCCGCGGCGACGATGAAGCCGACCAGAGAGCCGAAGATCGCCTCCGACCGAGTTGCGGCCAGAACGATCGGCAGACTGACCGCCAGGACACCCAGGGCGAGCAACGCCGGAACGAGGATCAGCGCTCCGTCGATGCCCTGCGGCAGCGCCACGCGCGGCTCGGGACGGCTCAGGTGGAACGCGAGCAGAGTCGCGCCGGAGAGAACCCCGGCAACCGCGCCGGCTGCGAATCCGCGGCGCAGCCAGGCAGGTATCAATCGACGGAGCTCCACGAGGCCATCCTACACGGTCCCGCTCGTCACCCCGTCGAAGCGCTCAGGTTGTCTTGTCCGACCGCGGGTCGTACTTGACGGCCCTGCTCTGGCTAAATGTGGAAGCGGCGGAAGACCGCGACCGCATTCTGGCCGCCGAACCCGAAGCCGTTGATGATCGCCGTGTCGACCTTCTGGATCCGCTTCACGTTCGGGACGTAATCGAGGTCGCATTCCGGGTCGGGGTTCTCGAGGTTGATCGTCGGCGGGATCACTCCCTCGCGGATGGCACCGATTGCCGCCAGACCGCTGACTGCCCCGGCCGCTCCGAGCAGGTGGCCGACCATCGACTTCGGAGAGCTGATCGCGACCTTTCGGGCATGGTCGCCGAACGCCGTCTTGATGGCCCGCGTTTCGGTGGCGTCGTTGAGCGGCGTCGAAGTTCCGTGGGCAACGATGTAATCGACCTCGTCTGGAGCGACTTCGGCCCGCCGGAGGGCCTTGGTCATCGCCGCGGAGGCGCCCCGGCCGGTCGGCTCGGGGGCACTGATGTGGAACGCATCCGCCGTCAGACCGCCACCGAGGACCTCGCACTGGATCTTGGCGCCGCGCGCCAGGGCGTGTTCGGCCGACTCGAGGACGACCATCGCCGAACCCTCGCCGAAGACGAAGCCGTCTCGCTCGCGGTCGAACGGTCGGGAAGCGTGAATGGGGTCGTCGTTTCGGCGTGACAGGGCGCCCATGTTTCCGAGCGCGGCGAAGGCGATCGGGACGAGGTTCCCCTCGGAGCCCCCGACGAGGGCCACGTCGACCTCGCCCTCCTGGATGAGACGCAGGCCGTCGATGAAGGCGATCACGCTGCTGGCGCAGGCAGCGACCTGGGTGATCACCGGGCCCGTGATGCCGTACTTGATCGAGACCTGGCAGGCCGCCATCGAGCCGGAGAGGGCCGGGATGGCGAACGGTGAAACCTGACCGTTGCCCTTCTCGGCGAGGACCCTGGTGCCCTCGATCACCTGCTCGACTCCACCGCCGCCGGTGTTGACCGAGACTGCGACGCGGTCGCGCTGTTCCTGTGTGTACGTCGAGAAGTCGATGCCGGCGTCCTCGACGGCTTCCGTTGCGGCAGCCACCGCGAAATGGACGAAGCGGCTCATGCGGCGGGCCATCTTGCGGTCCATGGCCACAGTTGGGTCAAAGTTCTTGACCTCGGCCGCGATGCGCACGTCGAGCCCGGAGGGATCCCAGCACTTGATCGTGTCGACACCGGAAACGCCGGCGATCAAGCTTTCC
>Ga0302322_100001666_pt1 | contig 18377 bp, 19 predicted proteins | sample Fen_T0_2_FD_203757 | JGI IMG/M metagenome (GOLD analysis project Ga0302322, IMG submission 203757) | Peat permafrost microbial communities from Stordalen Mire near Abisko, Sweden - Fen_T0_2 | ecosystem: Environmental > Terrestrial > Soil > Wetlands > Permafrost | place: Sweden: Abisko... | reverse complement strand
CCCCTACCCCTATTTTTTGAAGTGTAGTTGTTAAGCGTTTAAATAACGAAAAGCTTAATGGGGTCAATGGGTGCATTAAGCGATTAAATAACGAAAAGCTTAATTTAAATTAAGCAAAAAAAAATCAGATTAAGCGAACGGGTGTGATTTCGATTTGTTGGTGACGATCGATGTGAAAGTACCGGTTTTATTTAGAAGCTTACAATACCATTTTTTATCGGTGTGATCGATAGTTATTTGAATGGCGTTTGAGTACGGTGGTTCTTTGATTTCTTTGAAGGTTATTATTGTTTTTTCTACGGATCCTATCGTTGGTTTGTCGAAACATCGCAGCATGTTCGATCTTAATTCGATTATTTGCGTAACGTAAGCAACGAATTTCATTGATTGAATGAAATCGATTATCGAATCGTCGGTGGATTCCAGAAGAAACTTTACGATCTTGGCGAATGCTACATCCATGTTTGTTATAGTATATATCTTTGTAATATAAAAAAATTTTTTTATTCTAGATTTAGATTAACCCATCTTGTGCGAAACGAATTCAGCGACTCTTGATCTGCTTGTATTATTGGTCTCTTTTCGGGTTCATTACGCATCATCGAGAAAAATTTCGGGCTTATTTCTATTACCGGTTGATAATGTAGATATAAGTCGATGGATGGACTGTTCCAATTTAACATTGTAGTTGTGTTACCGTGTTTATAATCGCATCCATCGCGAATCATCGCCATTATTTTTAGATACGGGTTATCGTGTTTACCGTGTATAGATATTTGCACGTTGTACACTTCGTCACCGACCATAACCCATTCTTTACTGTAGTTTAAATTAAAAGGTGATACGACGGTTTTGCAGAATTTTTCTGCAAAGTATTCCATGATCGTCAATTCGACCGGCGATAACATATACTTTGGTTGTTGTGCCATTGTGTTTATGTTATGGTATATATCTTTGTAATATGAAAAATTCTTGATTTTATGGATACAAATAAGGTCGAATTATTTTAGGTACGGTTTTACCGTCGTAGTATTCGTGGAGTTTACGTTTGGAGGTTTCCGTATGACGTTTATAACATCTCTTAAACTCGTCGGTGAGTCCACCATCTTCGGCGAACACCTTAACAATGCGTTTTATTTCTATCGTCGGTTCTTCGCAAAACTTACACGCCATAATCGCTTTGGTTATCGTCATTGTCGATTCGTGCTTGTCGTATGGAAACGACACGATGTGTGGTCCTAGGGTTTGTTCGCATTTTTCGAAAGCTCCGTATTGATTTACTTTGTAGCTTTCTATTTTTGTTTCGTTTTTTCTTTTTCTTTCGCTGTTTCTATACACTTGCATTTCATTTATTATCAAGTTCGATTTGCCGTTCTCGTCTAGTATTATGTGCTCGTAACTTAAAGGTTTCGAAAAATAAACGTAACTCCTACCTGGATGATACTTACGTTCGTCGACGGTTGTGTTGAACTTTTTGAAGTGTACGTACGTCGCGATTTCTTCTTCTCGTTGTTCGTCGTAACCGAACGGTCTGCTTTGGTTCATTTGCATCCAATCTCGTCGTTTGGAAGGATCTACAACAAACTTAAAATCTTTTACGTTTACAACGACACCGTTTGCAACCGATTTAACCCATTTCTCTTGTAACGTGTATATATCCAATCCACACGTGAGTTTTAAGAATGTGGTTTTAGTGGCGAATAAATCGTTAGAATCGTTATACGTTCTGTAACCGTTACACTTACACTTCACTTGTTTCTTGGCGAAATCTACACCGTGTTCGCATATCGATTTTATGGGCTTATCGGTTCCACCGATTTTACATTTTTTACACTTGTTGTAAACGTTGAATTGTAACCAGTATCTTTTGTAATCGCTGAACACCCAGTCTTTTATCGTTACGTCCTGAACGGTATTGTTTTCGTCTACGAAAGTTCCGTAATCGTTTTTAAATTGTCCAAGTTCGTTTCCGAACAAATGCGGCGCAGCGTCGATTAGTTGCCTGTATTTAGCTTTCGTTATGTATATCGAATCCGTATCGCTGTAAAACAGATCGCCAGGATGAATAAATTCGAATATTTGATTCATTTCGTAACGCGCATAACTCAATACGAAACTTGCGATCTGTTTCGGATAGTTCCATCGTTTACGTTGTTTGAGGTTATACAGCGTTTGTCCGTTTTTCAGTTTGAATGCAGAACTTACTTTGGATTTATTGTTATCGTTAAAACTTATCATAGACGTTATAGTTTCGGCGAATTTTCCATACAACGAGTTCATCATGAGTTTCGTTACGGCTTCGGTTGCGTTGCCTTCTCGTTGATACTCCAATCGTTTGTTGTAAAATAAGTCGACGTATTCTTTGAATATCGGTGCCGATACAATCCATTGAACTCCTTGATGTACTTGCAGGATTTGAGCGTTGGCGTTTTTCATGGCTTGAATATCGACGCTGGTGTAAACGCCTCTAAATATTCCGGCTCGATACGTTATCATTGAATGTAACGCTTCTTTATACGGTATTATTGAAAAGTTTACGTTCCCAGCATCTATCGTAACGTCGTATATACCCAGGTGAGTTTTGAAATCGATGTTATCAAATTCTTTAACGATTACCGGACTTCCAATGGGGTAATTGTGTTTGTACATTGCAGTCGGATATAGACTGTTGAAGTCTAAACATATTAGTTCTTCACCGTTTTCGGGTACTCTGTAGTGATGTAAAACGCGACCACCGTAAATCGACATGTCTATAAATTTCTTTAAACTGCGTTTTACCGGAATTCGAAGTTTTTTGTAGTACGGAAATGCATTTCGCCAAAATGTCATCGATGCGCCGGACAGAGTGATGGAAGTTGTAATGGAAAGATTGAATTCGTTCATGGATTTTTCGAAAGAAATTAGACTTTCGGCCATCCCCATCACGTCGTGTTTGAGATATCTTATGAACTCTTCGTCTTCCATGTGTTTTTCGCGTATTTTTTTGATTGAATCACACTTCAGTTTTTTGTATTGAGTATTTTTCATGGCATCGTTCATGTCTTTTAAACTCATTTTCATGAAATTTATCGAATCTCGAAGCGAATATTCTCGATCTTCGTACGTGAATTGAATCTCTTTGAAATTTCCAGCGTTTTTTTTCGCATCCGTGAATAACGGTAGAGACGATCGCATCATGTAAAGATGATCGTAGCTTCCACCGTTGTGTGCGAATACACACCTGGAATTCGTTGTCGGCAACCATTGTATGAATTGATCGATGCAATCGTAACCTTTGAATAACACGAAATTCGATTCGTTTAACGGTTCTTTCATACACACTTCGTACGCTCCGACTAGAATCGGTTGATGCGATTCTCCGATTTTATTTATCGCTTCTATGTCGTAAACGACGAAACGTTCGTCGGGATTTTTGAAGTTGAATTCTTTCATCGGTGCGGACACCACGTCTTCGGATGTTAGAGTTTCTTTAACGAGTTCGGTGGTGAGCATTACCGTGTCGACCCAACCGTTTTTTATGAACACGGTGTGATATTCGTCGTATTCGGTCTTACACAAAAGCACGTACGACCCGTCGCGAGGTTCGCATTTATATATGATGCAAGAAGGAGCGTCTTCTTTATACGTACCTTGAAACGTTTCGATGCGCACGAACTTTAACGATTTTTGGAAATATTTTTTGATGTGACATGACGATATCGCGTAACAGTTGTTTTTCGTATACTTTACTTTTTGTCCACACTTTACGAGATTCGGATGGTTCTGTTCTAAATACTCGTATAGATGCTCGAAACAATTCGGCGATTTCGGAATCCAATAGTCTTGCGTTTCGGTGCCAACCACATCGTAATATCCGGTGTATGCCGCTCCGATTTTAACGTTTTTACTCGGTGGTGGATGGTATATTGGGAGTGCTTCCAAACCGATTTCAGATTCGAATAATTCGTACACGCTATCCGGGTTTCTTCGATAAACGTCCCACAGATTATTGCGAATAAGATAATCCATCAATTCGATGTGATGTTCTTCTGGAAACGAGTTGTCTTTAAACGAACCTATGATGTCGTCCGTTGTTTTCATGCCGTGCATTGCTTCCCCGTGATACGAAGTGTGTAGCACATCCACGAGTTTTTTCTTGATTTTTTTAACCTTCTTACCTTCTTCGACGTTCGCTCTAGCTTCCGTCAGTTCGTCGACGGCTCGGTTTAAGCGTGTCTCTAAAGATTTTCGTTTTCTTTCCAAGCCTTTTTCAGAAGCCCAATACGCTTTCATTTTTTCCGATCGCGTTGATGACGATGACGATGCGAATTTGACGCGTGGAAAACTCAAAGGTTTAGGTCCGTACGTTAAACCGTCGTTAGTTCTTAAAAGAACTGTTTGTCGACGCCATTTGGCGTCTTTCGGCTCGATGCGAGATTTTCTCGTTTTTTTTGCCGGAGAGGTGGTTCTCAAAAGAACCGTTTGTTTTAATTTTCTGGTATCCATCGTATTTGTATTACTCGTATCTTTTGAGATCCGATTTTGATACTTTGAAGATTTGTCGTTTGATGCTTTATTTGTATTGCTCTGATTTTTAGAGATGCGTTTTCGATACTTTGATAATTCTTCAACTTGCATGTATACTATAGTCCGAAAAAAAAATTTTAACTGCAACACGACCGATTAACAAAGTAATATTTCGGTGAGTAGCGCGTAAATATCGATCTCAATATATTAACGGCAGCGTCTTGTTTTAACGTTGAACACACGCATATCAGTTTGTGCATTCTTTCCACACCCATTCGATATAGAAAATTTTCGACGAAGTACTGTTTCGCATTTGACGCTCGTTTCATTTCCATTACACACGAACACGGTATTATTTGAAACTCGTGTAGTTCGTCGATGAATTGCGAATTTGCCGCGATTGCGGCCATTAGATCTTTTTTCTGCTTTTTCAACTTCGATAACTGTTTTAACGTTATCAACGCTTCTTTTGGAAACGGTGACGACGGGTGTATTATCGATACGATGTGTGAATTTCCACCGTGTGCGAGCATGTACAGCGCAACCATAACCGACGACGAATCTTGAAGCGTTAGACCGTGCAAAAATTCTTTTATGAAATTATAACGATCGTTATTTTCAACGTATTCATCCAGCTGTTTTCGCGGCATGCATATTCGTAAACTTTTCCATATACTCGGCGTTACGATCATATGATCGAGTATCTTAACGAAATGAACGTTTATTTTTTCTTTGATATTTCGCATAAAATCCACTTCAATCGAAGTGTAATAATCCATTTCTACAATTGATACTGTATACTATACACAATAAAAATATTTTAAAAAATTATTTCGACAGATAAGTATACACGATGTTTAAGAACAATCATTGTTTTTGCACGCTGAACGCTGCTTCTTATAACAAATCCAATCATAACATCAGCGAATGTCACAAGGATTTCGTAGATTGGGTCAATTCGAAATATATCAGTTTTCCAAACGGCGATACGTTCGGTAAAGATCTCGACATAATGTTTCAATACCAATACGACTATTTTCAGGAAAAGATGGGGTTGTGTATTGCGAATCTATCTAAAAACACCACGATGTGTGTGTACGGTCAAAAAATTGTGTTCTATTGTCCGTGTAACTTTGGTGTTTCCCTGTCTTCGACGCAAGCACACGAACGCACCGAAATGCATCAAGCTTACATAGAATTCATTAAAGCCATACCGCTGTTCGAAACCAGATCCGTAAACGAACTGTGTAATATGTATTTGAGACACAAGTTCGAAAAGAATAAAGAAAAAATGATGAAGATTCCGAGAAAAAAGCTGATGAAGATGTGGGGTGTTAAACATTACCAATACTGGTAAATAGTATTTTGACAATTTTTTTTTAATGATATATGCAAGATGTTGTTTTTCGCGTTATTCGTTTTCACGGTTAACGCTGTCACGGCAATAAACGAAACGCAAATTGAAAAAAAAATCGAAGAATCGTTTAACAGAACTTTAAACGAGTTTAAAGAAAATTTTAAACTTCACGAGTATTTCAATATACCTATTTATTGGTATTGGGGAATTATATCTGGAGTTATATTTTTGATTATACTATTCATGGTTCTGTTAATCGTTCACTATTTATTTACGATGAGAACTTAACAGCAAATACTTGTCGAGCAATTCGGCACGTTTAGCGGGATCAGTAGTTCGATCCAATTCTTTTTTTATTATGTTTATCGCACTTTCGTCTTCGGTACTAAAGAATTTTTTAGTCAACCACGATACGGCACCGGGTGCTATTGATTTAAGAACGGGACCGATGTAATCCATTACACCAGTTCCAGTTTCGTCGTTAAACTTGTGTCTAACCGGTGTTAATTCGTCATCATTGTCATCATCGTTAAGTCGTTCCGAAACTAATCGTCGTCGTTTCGGGGTTGATACCTTAGTTATTCCCGGAAGATTTTCTTTTATTGTTTCGAGATCTGGAGGTTTACTCATTTTTTTTGGTTTTTTTCGTTCCGGTCTCGTATAATCTTCTTCTTCTTCGAAAAGATCTGGTTTAAAGTAGCGTTCGGCTTTTGTAAATGTGAGGTTACCTATTTTGGGTTTGTGAGGTTTAGGTAATAATGAAGGATGTATTAACGATGATTTTTCGGTAAAAATACCGGGTTCAAAATGCTGTTGACCGCTTGGAGTTTGTTTTACGATGGGTGGTGGTGGAGCGAAGTGTTCTTTATAGAGTTTAGAACGATTTAAACCTTTTTTTACACTTTCAGCGATAACAGCCGCTTTCTCTTGAGCTTTCTCTTGAGCTTTTTGAAGTTTTTTAGGTTGTCTAAGTTTTTTTATCATCATATCGCTTTCGACTTGCTTTTGCTCTGTCGCCGTTAACGGTGGTGCACCGTAATCGACCGTACCGCCACTCGCCAAGTTTAACATCTTTACGCGTTTTGCAAACTCTAGTCGTCTCGTCGTTGGAATCGTTGTCAGTAGATTTTTATTAGCAACGGACGTTGGAAAGGTGTTTATTATACCGCTACTGGTATTAGTAAATGGATCGTCGTATATCCCCATGTTATATCATACTCGATATATTTTATTTTACAAAATTAAATGCGAACTTACCGCAGTTGGTTTGATACGGTTTTTGTTTAACGTACGGATTGTATTGAATTATTTTGTTTTTCAAATGAAACGGAGGAGGCACACCGAAACTGTCTTGATACTCCAACACGTTCGGAGATTTTTTTTTAATTCCAACCCAATGCGTTCCGTGTCCAACGTTGTCTACGTTTAGTATGGCTCTATCGTATTTTTTCACGGGAAATTCGTTGCTGTTCATAATTGGAATCGATTTCTTTCCGTAACTATACAGATCGCCATCCGATAGCACCGCATTGGTGTTTATTCGTTTTAACGTTCTTCGTCTGAACTCGACTTGCGGCGAGATAATCCAGCCGCCGATTTTTTTTTTCTTCTTCTTCCAGATCCAGTCGATACGGCCGGTGTAGATGTTGCACCCAAATCCAATTTACCATTGCCAACGATAATTCCTTTACCCTTGCAACGTCCGGTTCCAACCATCGTTCCTTTACCCTTGCAACGTCCGGTTCCAACCATCGTTCCTTTACCCTTGTTGGTTCCTTCGGCGTGTTCCATAGATCTAACTATTTTATGAATAACATCCATGACTTTTATTGCGGGCATGTTTTGCATTACCATACCACCTACTTTAACGTGCACGTTATGCGTTCGCTTTCGTCCGGAACCGGTGTTTTCACCTCCGAATAGTTTTTTTAACAGCCACGGTGCGGCAGCGCCGACTAACGAAGCGACTATAGGACCGAAAAAGCCGCCTTTTATCACCATGTGGTGATCCGGTTGTGTACCGGTTTTCGATTGTAAGTGTAAATGTAGATCCGCAGGCATTTTTATATTATAACGAAAAAAAAAAATTTCAAGTTTAAAACAACCCCAATCGTTCTTTCATCTCTGCAATGCTACCACCGGAATGAAACGTTCTTATGTCAAACATTCCAGATCCATTTTTTAGTAACGGAGCTTTACTCGGTAAACGATCTAATTTCTTTAACGGTTCCACCGTTCCAATCGTTTGTGCATTGATTTCTCTGTACTCCACGTTCGTTGCAAGTTTCTTAACGTCTTTTCGTAATTCCAAAGGTATTTTGTTTTTAAGTTTTTTCACAACGTCTGCTATGTTTTTGATATCCGGAAATTTCATGACTTTTAAATATTTGTAATCTTGATTCGGTTTCATTATAAACCACGGAACACCACCCGGAACATCGGTATCTGGAATATGTGAAATCATTTCTGGTGCCAACCCAAACTTTTCGGCGATAATACGCGATTTCACGAACATACCGTTATTGTTTTGAATGACTTCTGGTTGCAACCGACGATCGCATTGAGCGATGTAAATTACGTGATTGTAATCGTGACGACCGCGATTGAACAGTTCTTTTATCAATTTTTCCACTACCGAAGGTCTACCGGTACTCGTGTAGTAATCGTCTACGATGTAAAGCGAATGAGTTATACGCGGCAAATTTAAACCTTTATCCGTTACACTGCTTTGAAAGAATGGCATTTCAGCTCTTTTACACCATTTTTTAAGATTTAAAATCGTCCTATCTTCTCCCGACGAAGCCGGACTTATGTACACGATGTTCGAATACGAATTAACAACGAACACAGCTAAGTTCGCGGCCAATACGGTTTTACCGCTTCCGGACGGACCTATTATCACAAACTTACTGGAATTGAAATATTTGGAACCTTCGCGACTTTTAGTTACGAGATTCAACACACCAGCCATGATATATTACAAGTTTTAAAAAAGTTTGAAAAAAGCTTTTAAAAAGTTATGCCGTCGGTTCGTATAGAACTGCTATAATGTGGTACATTGACGTAGCGTTTGTCGGTAACACCAACGGTGGATATTGCACTGTAAACGGTAATCCGCCACCCATTACGTCGCAATCCGATAAATCGAGAGCGTATATCTTGTATTTGTTAATGAAATTTTCGTATGTTACTTGCGTATTCTTTTGAGGTTGGAAATTCTGTGAAATGTATTGCAATTCGTGATAGAGCGCTGCAGATCCAACACCTTTTTCGTTTGCTGTTAATTGATACTGGGGACTAATTGGAAATCCTTTACCACCAGCCGTTATTTGCTGATACGTTATACAGTTTGGCACTTCAGTCGCACCGATAGAAGTCGTGTTTACCGATAGGGAATACGTAGACAATGCCGCTGATGTTGCACCGGTAGCTAAAAAGTAATGAAATATCTTATTGGGCTTTCCAGCAAAAACTAAAGTCGCATTGGTTTGAGTTTGACCTGCACCCACAAATAATGCTTGCACGTAAACGCTTCGAACGTCCGGTAATTCTAAACCAGCTGGAATGGATCTAGGTGGAACTTGAACGGTTGGATAACAGAAATACATGTTACTCATCGTAACAACGAAATCTGTTGTTGAAGCTGTTGCGGGTAGAACGCATTCATTCTGAGCGCGCCACGATGGTTGAAATTCGAAATACTTTACCGGTAAAAACTTTTGAGTAACGCACGGATCTACTAGATATCTGAGTGGAATTGCAACTTCGAACGTTTCACCAGCCTGGGCAATTGTGGATGGCGTCGTTAAATATTCGAGTCGGTCGGCATCCGTCCAAGCGCTAAACGATAAATCCAATAATTCCATCATATATCCGACGTCGCCTCTAAAACTTTGAGACGTATACTGCTCGACGTGATCTTGACCGCTCAAATCGTATGTTATTTTACACTGAACATTGTTGATCCAAGTAATTGGAGGTCTGATGAATATCGGAATTTTTGTCGTTCCGGTACATTTAAATTGTATAACGATTCGACATTCGTTTAGAATTGCATAGTATCCGGGTGAAATCGAAAATACCGTTGAAGTGTTCTGTCCAAAATTTTGAGCGGTGGTTGTATTCGCAGATACTCGATTCTGCGTGTAACGAGGTCTAAAACTTTCCATCTTATATTAGAAAGAATAAAAAATTTTTAATTGGAATTTAATACACTTGGATGATTCCCAAGTAGTAACTGGCGTCCAACGACGTAAAATTTACCGTACCGCCAACCGATTCGTTAACGATTTGAACGGGAACGTTTTGAAACGGGGCTATGTTAAACGAACCGAACATTTGTCCGGTCATAGATGATGCCGGCGAAAACGAATACGGCGTGTTCGTTGCGTTATACGGATAGGAAACACCGTTAATGTAAAACGACAATCGAGGTTTTTCTTGCGCCAAAGGCCCGGTGAAACTCACCGGTAAAAACATGCTAACGTATAAACGACGATTGGACTTGTTTGTAAATCGCATTATTTCGGTAGATTGTTGAAGAATGATGTCTAGCACGGGCGACGTGTGGTTGTATTGAAGCGACATCGGTACCGGATCGCCTCTTACGTACGATATTTTAGTTCCTAAATTCAATCCGAAATCACATGTAAAGCTAAACGAAGTCAAACTTCTATAAACACACAAGTATGGACCGAGTTTCATGTAATAATCGTATTTACCAATATTTTTATCGAAATCCGGACCGTTACCCATTAAATAACTTATCTGTTCGCCACCACTATCGATGTTTATTACGTTAAAAGGATCCGATGGGTTTATTAAATCGAACGTATTTTGCGCCAATTGATTGAAATAGTATTTAGCTCTATTACCGATATCGGGTAGACTCACGGTTGGTGGTGCTATTAATTTCGTAGAGTCCGTCACGTAATTTGGATCGGTTGGATCCAACGTTAAAGGATCGACATACGTCAACTGTGGAATCGGTAACGCGTTGCTGCCGCCAATGCCATCCGCGTTATTGTTAAATGAACTGTTGTAAAATTGAATGTTTCTAAATCCGGCTTTAGAGTTATTCGTGGATTCGTAAAACGTTATTTGTAACGTATAATTATTGTACGCCGTTGAATTTTCAAGAAATATATCGTAATTTTTTGAAGTTCCATCGACGTTTCCGCGTATGTTATCGACCGTTCCGAGAAGCGCTAAGAAATCTACACCGTTTTCGCGATAAGCTCCGTAAATCGATACCGTCATATTTAAACTGATTGGCGGCAACGGTAATGATGTTATCGTAACCAAATTAATCGGAACTCTTAACTCTTCACCGAAATACACTGTAATTTCTGGAACGTCTCCCGGATCCGAAGTAGCGTTCACCCATCCATTCATACTCGTATTAAAAGCTCTGTATGCAGCTTCAGCCGGAGAATTTTCAGAAGAAGCTGTTACCACGAATGGAGCCGGAGTGGTGTTACTCGTCATTGGAGGTATCAACGGGACGTAAGTACTCGGTACTCCTTCGTCTGCAGCCGCGTTTATTAACGACGTCGGTAAACTCGTCACGACGATATCGCTATCCAACATGTCAACCGATCCCGTTAAAGCCGAAGACGTTATGGAAATAGTTACGCTCGTAACGTTGTTCATGTCGATTAAAGCGAGCAAACTACACGGCGTGTACCCGTATTTATTCGTGATAATGTTCTTTTTTATCTGAAGAGGTTTCGACGGTACCGTCGAAATATTCCAACTGAACGTCTGATTGTTGTCCGTTGCACTGTAACCTTCTAGCAAAGGAAGCATTTCGAGTTGTATGCATCCCGTAAAACTGTTATTATTTATTGTGAATATTCCAGCATCGGTTATCGTGTACGCCATATTTTCGGAATACATTTCCGATAACGACGAACTCATTCTTAAAACTCCAGCCGTTTTGTCGGTCCGTTGTCGAACTTTAACGTGACCATACAACACGCCGATAGTCGATTGAATCTGAGCGGTTTGATTAAACAACACAACCCAATTATCGCCGCCGCTTGCAAGTAATTTGCACATGTCGACACCTTCCAACACCGTTATAACAACACCCACGGTATTTTTTACGACAATTATACCGTTTGCAGGTTTCTTTACTATCGTCAAACATGTTCCAGCCGTATACGGATATAAAATCAAATTATACGATGTAACGCGTATGTTGGTCGGCGGAAGACTTTCTATTATCACAACAGCTTCGCAACTTAAATCTCCAAACGGCGTATTGTCGGTTTTGGAGTAAACCGACGATGGATTTTGTAAAACGTATTGATTCGAGTAGAGCGTTGTGTTGGCGCTATCGATGGCAATTAATCCCACACCCATTATATTATTATAAATATAATTTTTTTCATTATAATATAAAATGAGTGGCTCGGCTTACTGTATTGACGTGACGCGGCGTGTATTCGTCGCAAAAAACAGCAGTTATAACGATTATGCTTTTCAAAATTCTACAGAACCCGATCAAACAATCGGAGGTGAAATAATTTTGACACATCCCATAACGTTCCAAGACTCCAGCATCATAAACGTGTATAACAATGCGACCACCGATAAAACCGTGTATTACTTGTGCGATGGTAGACCTGGCGACGTGCAAATACCCGTTCCAATTCTACCGCAATTAAAAGAACAGTACGTCGGTGGTACCGGGAAATGCTCGCAACTTCCACAGTATTTAAACGGACAAGAGTTTATATATCCGCAACGACAAACGTGGAAGTTGTCTCAAGGAATAAACGTTCCGACTTTCTCTGGAACCGCACCGTCTTCAAATCACGCATGGACGTACGTGACAACCGAAATGCCTCCGGGTGAAAATTATCCTTGGTGGCAATTCAATTTTAATTCGCCTCAATTAATAACGCGAGGCGATGTGTTGACGGCTGGAGCGACCGATGGATTTGGAAATAACGAACTTAAAGATTTCAAAATCGAAGGATCTAATAACGGTAGAGATTTTGAAGTGTTGTACGCCAAAACCGATGGAGTCAGTATTCCGCAGAGAACTCGATTCGAATTCACGATGAATCCAACGATAGCGTATCGGATTTTCAGAATGACAATAACGGCATGGAGATCAAACATCAGTTTAAAAGCTCTAAATTATTACGTCGACGGTTATTCGGTCGTATTAAAACCGGGAGAATTTGCGCAATTCGTAAATGCGTCGAAATACGACGAAAACGAAATTCTAAAATACTATTGGGAACGATTGAACATACCTTCGGAAATTAACGTAATCGACGAAAGTCCAATAGTTTTAGCATATGGAAAAAACAACTATTCGATCGGTCCGATAACGAATTACGACGTGTTCAATTTAATACAGACTCCAACAGCTTTAAACGTTGCCACGAATCCACAAGTCGGAACGATAACAATATCATCGAAAAATCCTAGTTATAAACCTGTAATGCAAGCGACATCGTATTTCAAATTTACAAATAACAGATCGCCCGGATTGTTGGATTTAAACGCGTCCGGCACGCCTAACGTTTATTCGATACTTCGAGGTAACATCACAGAATGTGGAAATGCCGATGCTCGCACTTGCGGATCTAATCCGCTATGCACGTTTCAATTGGTTGGAACGACTCAAATCGATTTGGAAATAACAGACTTATTGTTCATGCCGAGATTATACAGCAACGGCGTGGATACCGATCCGTATTACATTCAAAATAACGGTATTGCAGATCCCGGAGTATACGTATTAACAAGTAAAAATATCGTGGACGAATGGATATCGGTATCGCAAACACCGAGCTTTTCGTACGTCACGAAATTTGCGCGGCAATTGAGTTCCATGTACGTTCAAAATTCTGGTAATCCCGTAACGGTGACGAACATAACAGCTTCTACCGGTGGAAATGCTGTGGCGTTGAATTTAGCTCCAACAGTTCCTTTCAATATGACCGCTGGACAACAAGTGGAATTTCTGGTAAATACCGCATCGCCCGTAGACACGATAAGATTCGATTTTTCGACGACTTCTCCAAATGTGAAATTATACAACGTGTTACCGTATGTCGTATCCGATCCCACAGGTTCTATCGCTTCCGGAGTTATTGTTATAAATTCTATTTAATATAATATAATGAACATCGCGAACATACAACCACATTCGTGCATATCCATTCAGGCGCAAATAGACCCGCCTGGCGAAACGACTCAAAAATTTTCAAACGGTATCAGTTTGAACGATAACGATTTCAACTACATCAGCGACGTTTCGATCGATTACAATTTTGCCGGTGTCATTTACAATGTTGCGGTTCCAGAAGAAGCTACAATCGCGCAAATCAACACAACTGGTCCATCATCCATAGTCACGTTTAAAACTGTAATGTTTTCACCTGGTTACTACACGGAATCGTCGATACTCGATAAGTTCAATGGTGTAACGAACGATTGCCTGACATTCGACAGACGCGCAAGTCGAAAGTTTGTCGTTCAAAGATTCCGAACTATCTCATATGCAATAACTTTCAACAAAGCGGGCGTGTTAAATAAGATAATGGGATTTTACAACAATGCAAAAAAAGTGTATTACGTTTTTGTTTCGTCGTCGGAGAGGTATAGAACCACACAGGGTTTATATGATACGGGTGAAGCTATATCGAGAGACAGTGACATCAGCGCATACTATCCGGTTGAATTAAACTTTACTACAACGCTGGTAACTCCAATAGATTTCAACGCTCTATTCGTATCGTGCGATTTAATCGAACAGTCTTCGTTAATTGGACAATCGTATCTAGCCATGCTTGGATTTCAAAAAGGTGATACAACGGTTTTGCAACAATTCAATTCTAAGTGCATCATACCGTTAACCAAAACGAACTTTTCAACAATTAATTGGTCGCTCAGAGGTATCGGTGGAGAACTGGTAAAAATCAATACTCCGATAACGATTCATATTAAAATTTGTTCGCAAAAAAAATAAACTAATCGATATAATGAACATCGCAAACATACAACCCGACGATGCTTTCAGCATTCAAGTTCAAATACCGCCGAACAGTGGAAAGTACACGCAAAAATTTTCAAACAGTCTCGGTTTGGATACGACGAAATTCAATTACATATCGTATTTTTCAATAGTTTACGACACATCAGGTTTTTACAACATAACAAATCAAGAAACTTTAACGATCTACACGAATAACCCGTACTACCCGTCCGAATCGGGTTTTCTAACCATTGTATTCGAACCAGGTGATTATACCGTTGCAACGATATCGGATAAAATCAACGGTGAATCACCAAATCCGTATCCCATAATCACAATACCGAGATCTGGAGCAGCGTCGTTTAGAACGATTATAAGTTACGATTTCGAAATCGTAAAAGACGGCGTGACCACACCTAATTGCGGTAACACGTTAAACTTTTCGAAAGCTCCCACGCTTAAAACGATATTAGGTTTTTACAACGATGGATCGACGCAAATCGAAAAATATCAAAACTATTCGACGTACGGACCACCAATAAATAAAAATTCGATTTTCTACAAAACCACAGCGTTTAGCGGTCCTAGAAATCAGGGTGGACGCGATTTTATATCACCATTCGTTTTCGATTCTACCGCCGGATTCGATACGATATTTTCCACGTGCGATTTAATTCAACAGGCATCGTTAATTGGACAAAACTATCTGGCGATCAGCAGTGTTAACGTCAGACCTGGAGAAACATTTTTCTTCGAAACGAATTGCGTGTTACCACTAGCCAAATTCGATATTTCCACGATTAATTGGTCGTTGTATAATAGATTCAACAAACCGTTTAACGTTATAACTCCGATAACGATATTTCTTAGAATACTCACTCATAAAAAGTCGTCGCCGTTGTGTATTAGAAATCTTTTTCCAACGTCTCTCGTTTCGATTCAAGTTCAAATACCACCGAACAGTGGAAAGTACACGCAAAAATTTTCAAACGGTCTCAGTTTGGATACGACGAAATTCAATTACATCAGTCGCCTAACGCTAATTTACGATACAGCCGAATTTTACAACATAACACAAAAACAAGCTTTGCTGGTAAAATCTAATGTTGGCGCCACTACAACCAAACCTGGAGTTCTATCGATATCGTTAGAACCTGGAAACTATTCAAGAGAAAACATTTTAAATTTAATAAATCGAGGCACATACCCGTTTATAGATATACCGTTAGTCGGTGATACGAGTTTTAAAACCATAATATTCGCGTACGAAAATAGAGGAACCGCATTGGATTTTTCAAACGCATCGCAACTTCAACAAGTTATGGGTTTCGGAACCGAAACAAAAATCAAAACATATTGCTCGTCGTCTACCGTTATAGCGAAATCGTCTGCAACAACACTGGTGGTGGACGGAACGATAACATCCCCAAATCTGTTTGACGAACAGGGTGGATTCGATACGATATATATCGGAAACGATTTAATTCAACAGGCATCGTTAATCGGACAAAACTATCTGGCCATGGGAAACATCAATATAGATCCCGGTGAAATATTCGTTTTAAATTCAAGTCCGAATATGCCGATAACGAAAACAAACTTTTCGGTGATTAATTGGACATTAAATAACAGACTCAACAAACCGTTTAACGTAAACGGTCACATCAACATCTACTTAGAGATATTATCGCAAGACAAATAAATCGTTTTTAAAACTTTTTTATATTGTTATAGTATACGAAAATGGATAGAGTATTCAAAACTTTACTAAAAGCGTTAATCGAAGCGCAGTTCGATAAAAAAGCACCGCTGACAACCGCTCAGTTCTATTCCATAGTGGATGCGAAACGTTTTCAGGATTACGTCGAAGGTCTCGTTAAACTATTCGTGGAAATGAAAGCTTTTCCAGCGTGGAGACTAATAAAATACAACGTCAATTTAGAAATGTGTCACGAAAGCAACGAACCGATTACGGCGAATATCGAGATCGAACGCGATACTTGGAAGTTTAAATTAAGTTTACTAACACATCCTCAAGCGTTTTACAGACAACTAGAACGATAAAGTATTTTAACAATTTTTTTTTTCGTTATGATATAAAATGGAACTATCGGAATTTTTAAGCACGTGGACACCGAATAGATTTCTATCGGCTGCAAATGCCGCGAGATTGTTTATAGATCTGAGAAGAACGTGTAAGGTGTTGCAAAACGGAACGTACATGTACATCTTCAGTCAGTGCATCGTAATAGAACCAAAACCGTTGTTTGCGGATAGACCATACACGACGAACGAACGCGGTATAATTTATCAAAACATGTTGGACGTCGCCGGAAACGTTCAGCCGGGTGACGCCGGATCTGCAAGCGGGCCGTGTTTAAATTACGATTCGGTACGTGGAACACATACGATAACTCTAAACGATTTTTACGTTAATCTACCGGTAACGTCGTGGGCATCAATTCAAACGTTCTTTTCACCGGTAACCAGAACGATAGATCAATTAAATTCGGACGAATATCTAGACAATTTCATACCACCCGGAGAAGAAGAAGCTAAAAAAGGTTTAAAAAAATTTTTAAAAGTAAAATAATATAATGGCGCACAGAGGCGGATTGGATATACACGGCATAATAGGAAAATTGCCAAGACCTAAAAAAGGTTTTACGCTACCCGATCACAAATACACCGGTCCGTATAACCCGTTAAACGAACAACTCGATTCCAACGACAAGCCGATACCCGGTCAAGAACCTTTTAATCAAGTCGACGAAATCTCTAGACTGCACGATATATGCTACAGAGATCATCCGAATAACAAACAAGCGTGCGACTATCAAATGCTGGAACGATTGGATTCGATGGTACCGAAAAACGCAAGAGAAACAGCCGATAGATTATTAGTACGAAACGTTATAGGCGCCAAAGCTAAACTAGGATTAGGTTGTTTCGAATCAACCAAAGTAGGATTCGTCGGACGCGGTATTAAAGAATATTGATCTATAAAAATAACTTTATATTACAAAGATATATACCATAACAAAATGGATCAAATAATATTCAACACGGTGCAGTTACTGTTCGATACAAACTGTTCGAACTTCACGACAATAAAACAGTTCGAAGACTACAAAAACAGTTGGTCGTTTAAACTAATCATCGACGAACTTCTTAGATTCGTTAAGTTCACCGAAATATGGACACCATACAGACAGATTCAAACATATGATATAAACGTTCACACAAATAAATATTTCAATAATTTAAGATACATCGAATTACATGTCATGTTCACCGTAAACACCGATAACTTATCATGGAAAATCAAATACAAACAACGATTAGACAACTTCGTTTTCGTCGATATAGAAGATAGCCCGATTGAAGATAGCCCGATTGAAAATAGCCCAATTGAAACCGTCGAAACAATCACCACTACAGTAGAAACAAAAACAACGTTCGCTTAATCTGATTTTTTTTTGCTTAATTTAAATTAAGCTTTTCGTTATTTAATCG
>Ga0302322_100001665_pt1 | contig 18379 bp, 15 predicted proteins | sample Fen_T0_2_FD_203757 | JGI IMG/M metagenome (GOLD analysis project Ga0302322, IMG submission 203757) | Peat permafrost microbial communities from Stordalen Mire near Abisko, Sweden - Fen_T0_2 | ecosystem: Environmental > Terrestrial > Soil > Wetlands > Permafrost | place: Sweden: Abisko... | reverse complement strand
CTCACGGAGAAGCTCTGCGTGGGCGCGACGGTCAGCGTCGAGGCCGCCACCAGAGCGGCCGTGGCGTTCTCCGTGACCAGCGGAGCCACCGTGAGCGTGCTCGAGGCGGTCAGCGCGACGCTGACGGCGAAGGTCTGGGACGGGGCGACGGTCAGGGTGCTCGTCGTCGACAGGCTCACCGTGGCGGGCACGACGCGCGTGCCCGTAGTGGTGAGGGTGCCGGCGGCGGTCAGCGCGACCGAGGCCGCGACGCCCACGAACGCCGACGCCGTCAGGGTGCTCGAGCCGGAGAGGTTGACCGCGCCGTTCTCGGTGACCAGGCCCGCGATCGTCAGGGTGTCGACTGCGGTCAGCGCGCACGTCGCCAGCTGGACGCGCACGGCGGCCGCGGTCAGCGTCGAGCTCGCGGTCAGGGCGACCGTGACGAAGTTGACGTCGGTACCAGCGGCCGTCAGCGTCGAGGTCGCGCTCAAGGTGGCCGTGACGAAGTTGATGTCGGTGCCGGCAGCCGTGAGCGTGGAGGTCGCGCCCAGCGCTACTGCGCCGGCGAACGTCTGGGTGACGGTGCTGCTCAGAGTGCTCGTGGCGGACAGGGCGACCGTCGCGAAGCGCGTGATGAAGTCCGTGACCGTCAGCGTCGAGGCCGCCGTCAGGGCCTCGGTGTTGAAGCTGGTCGCGAAGCCCGTGGTGGTCAGGGTCGAGGCCGCGGTCAGGGCGACCGTGGTGAACCGGGTGATGAAGTCGGTGGTCGTCAGGGTGCTCGCCGCCACCAGGGCGGCCGTGGCGTTGATGGTCGACCCGCCGCCGGTCACCGTCCCGGTGGGGGACAGCGTGGCCGTGGCGGTCAGCGCGACGCTGGCCGCGAAGGTCTGGGTCGGGGTCGCCGTCAAGGTCGAGGCTGCGGTCAGGGCGACGACGGCCGGACGAATGACTGTCGGGGTGATGACCGGGATGACGTGGACCTCGTCGATCCACATGGAGAAGTTCGCGGTGCAGTAGCCGCCGTACTGCAGCGCGACCAGGCTGGGGTTGGCCGCGTCGTAGTTGTTCTCGACAGCGATGTCCTGCCAGGCGTCGTTGCCGGTGAGGTAGACCGCGTTGTAGCCGATCCCGTGGCTGTCGTAGAGCCCGAAGGCGAACAGCGATCCGCCGGTGGGGATCCACACCTTGGCCGAGATGCGGTAGCGCTGGCCGTCCACCAGCTTGCCGACGGTGGGCCAGCTGGCGTTCGAGTAGTAGCCCGTGGTGACGAAGTCGACCTTCAGCGCCTTGGCGCCGGCATAGGCGTGGGTGCTGTCCGCGGTGAGCACCGCCGGTGTCCCGATGCCGCCCGGGACCCAGGTACCGACACCGCCGTCGAAGGTGGAGTCGTCGCCGGTCACCAGGTTGGCCACGCCCAGGCCGGGGTAGGTGCTCGCGCCCGGGTAGGTGCTCGTGCCCGGGAACATGCCCGGCGTGCTCGAGCCCAGCGAGGAGGTGGCGGACAGCGCGATCAGGCCGTCCTTCTGCAGCGCCCCGGTCGTGGTCAGCGTCGAGCTCGCGGTCAGCGTGGCGGCGCCCGGCACCGTGATCGCGTACTTGGCCTTGAGGTAGAGCTCGACCTCGACCACATCGGCGTCGGACAGCGCCGTGTTGTAGACCAGCACCTCCGCGATGTAGCCGTCGAAGGTGCCGCCCGAGGTGCCCGTGGGCCCCGAGCCCACGCTGACCGGGACGTTGGCGCTGATCGTGTCGGTGTTCCCGGTGGCACCGACCAGAGTCGACGGGCCGACGAGCGTCGCTCCGTTGACCCGGATCTGGCCGTAGCCGGTGCCGGCGTAGTCCAGGCGCGAGGCGAACACCGTGGGGGTCGTGTAGGTGGTGGTCAGGCCGGTGTTCTGGCTGAGCAGGCTGTCGGCCGAGAGCCGGCGCGCCCACATCGTGAGGTAGCCGGTGTTGAAGTCGAGTTCGATGCGGTCGTTGACCCCGGAGTCCTTGGAGACGTGCACCAGGACCGGGTACTGCCCGGAGTTCGTGACGTGCACCGCCACCACGAAGATCGAGGCGCCCGGCACGCTGTTGAGCAGGTTCATCGTGTTCTGCAGGTCGTCGTTGGACGAGCGCACGAACAGCACGGAGGCGTGGGAGCCGTCCATGGCGGTCTTCTTGAGCAGCGGGGCGTGCACGGCGGAGGTCAGCGCCGTGCCCTTCATCCTGTCCTTCCAGGACGTGACGCTGGCGTTGTCGGCCACACCCTGGCTCACCAGGTCGTCGGCGGCCAGCCACAGCCCCAGGGAGGTGCGCGCGGGCACGTCGAACAGGTCGATGTTGCCCGAGGCCGCATCGGTCTCCCACGACTGGACGCGCTCGTTGCGGAGCTCGTCCTCGCGGAACCAGGGGATGCCCTTGCGGCCTGCACCGGCGATCGCGCGCCGGATCCCGAACTGCCCACGACGGGCCACCTAGATCACCCGTAGGCCATGTTCAGCGTGCCGGTGATCGACGGCGCCGTGGTGGTGGTCCCCAGCCACATGAGGCCCAGGGTCGCGTTGTCGTAGATGCGCGGCAGCGAGAGCGTGTCGTCGAGGAAGGAGATCTCGTTCCACTGGTTGGCCAGCAGCGGGAGGGCGGCCAGACGCTTGATGATCAGGAAGTTGGCCGTGCCGGCGGCGGCCGCTGTGCCCACGGCCAGGGTGGAGGCGGCGATGATGCCCTGCTTCGTGCCGAGCAGCGACAGAGGCGTCATGCAGTTGATCGCGCCGTTGGCCAGCGCCAGCGTCGGGTTGGCCGGGGCCGTGGTCACCGATGAGCCGTCCGCGGAGGTGTAGGAGTTCAGCGTGAACACCGGCGGGGTGGTGGTCGGCTGGACCGTCCACTCCAGCCAGGCCTCGTTGGCCACGCCCGCGGTTGAGCCCAGGTGGTCCAGGGCCGCGCTCGAGATGGTCTTGTTGCCGGTCGAGGACACCAGGATGCCGGACACGCCGGCCAGGCGGTCGTAGAGCACCAGGGTGCCCGCCACCTGGCTCACAGCGCCGAAGGAGAGCAGCTGGCGCTGGTCGGTGGAGACGTCGGCGTTGTACATCGAGCCCAGCACCGGGCTCGTGGTGTCCGAGGCGTAGGCCACGCCGGGGGTGGCTGCGGGGTCCGCGCCGGCACCGGGGTTGCCGGTGCCCTTCCACAGCGAGTGCCAGATGCCGACCACGGGCGCGGTGGCGCCGACCTTGGCGAAGTTCCAGGTCTGCATCTTCCCGTTGGTGCAGATCTCGTTGATGATGTCGTCGCGCGAGACGAAGGTCATGTGCCTCTCCTACCGCATCCGGAACCAGTCGCAGGCGACCTGGGCGGACGCGCCGTTGATCTGGTTGACGCCGAAGCCGATCTGGTCCGGGGTGAAGCTCAGCAAGCCGGTGATGTTGTAGGCCGCGAGCACCGTCGACCACGTGACGCCGTTGCCGGAGACCAGGAAGTCGAAGCTGGTGCCCGAGTTCTTCCTGATCTGCGCGTAGAACGTGCTGCCGAGCCCCTGGAAGCCCTGGGCGCCGAAGGGGTGGCTGGCGTCCACCGTGGAGCTCGAGTAGTAGGCGATCTCGACGCTGCTCGCGTTCTGCTGGTGCATGACGACGAACTTGCCCGAGCTCGCCTCGCGCAGCAGGAGCCCGGTGAGCTGGTAGGAGCCGCCGATCTGGCCGGTGGTCAGCAGCTTGGTGGTGGCTACCCAGGTGGAGTTCGCGCCCGACAGCGAGCGCACCAGCATCCGGTAGTTGGTGCCGCTGCCCGTCTGCGGGCTGATCGCGCCGGCGGAGAGCTGCTCGAGGTAGGTGCTTGTGCCCTGGTTGGCCCACGACCACCCGGACGGCGGCGAGGTGGTGCCCGCTGCGGCGTCGAACTCCTGGTCGAAGGTCGTGAAGCTCGAGCCGTAGACGCCGTTGAACTCCGAGAGGTTGTCGATGCGGTTGCCCGAGGACCAGGCGCTCGCGATGCCGGCCTCGATGGTGGTGAGGTCCGCGGCCATCACGGGCGTGGACGTGGACGGCGAGTCCGCCCACGTCTTGCCGGTTCCGGCGTAGCCGGTCACGAACCCTCCTCAGGCCGGGGCGGAGAGACCGGGTTACGGCCGGCCCCTCCGCCGTTGATCAGGCCAGGGCGGAGGTGATCGCGCCCGAGGCGAACGACAGGGTGTCTCCGGCCGTGGTGGTCTTCGAGGTCATCGAGCCCCACTCGACGCGGATCGGCGTGCCCGTGGAGTCCCAGAGCTCGATGCCGATGATGGTGGCAGCGGGCATGTTGGTCTGGGAGAGCACGGCGTTGGTGGCCTGCGAGCCCGAGGCCGCGGCAGCCCAGTTCGCGCCGGTCGAGATGCCGGTGGCCGCCACGTACGAACCGCCGGAGCCGAGCTCGGTGCCGTTGGCGGTGGCCGATCCGTTGGCCGTCATCAGGCGGATCTTGATCGGGAACGTGATGGTCTGCGCGCCCAGGGTCGTGGTGCCCGAGGTCGGGTGCATCGCGTTGAGGATCTTGTTGGCCAGCAGCGTGGTGCCGGCATTGTCGAGAGCCATGATCAGGCCTCCTGGCTCTGAACGACCTCGTGCGCGGCGGTGAGCGCGCCCGAGAGGATGTGGTCCTGGATCTCGGCGTGATCGGTGATCGAGGCCGGGATCAGGTTGCAGGTCCCGTCCGGGCACCCCACCTTGCGGCAGCAGTCGTGATGACGCAGCTGGGTGGTGGTGTCGATGATGTCCGCGACGATCCGCGCCCTGTCCACGGAGGACAGCGTCTGGTCGTCCATCAGCTTCACCAGGTTGGCCTGGTTCACAGGGATCGCGCCCTGCGGGGCGGCGAGCATGTGGCGCGGGAAGGCGTCGACCCCGCCGCACACGTCGCAGATACGCAGGGGTCCTGCGGTCTCAGCGGGCGTCTCGGTCATCTTCACTCCTTGGTTGGTCTCCGGCCGGGGACCTTGCACTTTCAGCGTAGGGAGCCCGGCAAGGTTCAGCGGTAGCCGTACTTGGGGTCTGACTTCACGTGCGAGAGGTGCATCGCGCCGGCCGATCCTCCGGCTGCGCCGCCGGTAGCGCCGGCCAGCGTCGAGCCGGTCCAGCCGCGCAGCGTCCCGCCCGAGATGAAGTGCTCCCCGACCTTCACGCCCTCGCGCAGCGGCTTGAGCTTCTTGCCGGCGACAGTGGCTACTCCCAGGCCGACAGCGCCGCCGGCTGCTCCCGCGCCGAGCTTGGCCGCGAGGTTGCCGGCGCCCGCGCGCATCTTGTGCTTCTGGGAGCGGTCGTAGGCCTTCACCGTCGAGGCCGGCAACGGACCGGTCGCCCAGTCGGGGACGGTCTTGCGCAGCTTCGAGATCGGCGTGTGCTCGACACCGAAGGCGTTGAGCATGGTCAGTCGTCGCTGCCGGACTTCTGGCGGCCCAGGCGGCTCATGAGCTCGCTGGTCTTCTTCTTGCCACCGGTGACCGCGATGCGCTTGCTCCCGAAGACGGGCGCCCCGCCGCGGCCCTTGGCCGCGAGCTTGAGGCCGGTCTTCACCGAGCTCTTGGACACGGGTCCGTGCTGGACTCCGAAGGCGTTCATGTCGCTCCTCTTGGACACCGATCGGTTGGCCTTGATGCGCGCCTGGCGCTTGGTCTCGTAGCGCGGGTTCCACGCGCCCTTGGCCCGGTCGGCGTTGGCGGCCAGCCGGCGGCCGGTCGGCCCTGCGGCCCACGCCTCGGCGTCCTGGGTCGCCTGGCGGTCGGCCGAGAGCGCCCGCGGGGCCATCGACTCGAACACGGTGCCCGGGTTCGCGCGGCCCACCCGCTGGAGCGAGCTCTCGGTGGCGTGCAGGAAGGGGTGCTCGCCCACGAACTTGTCGCGCCCGGCCAGGTAGGCCGCGTCGTGCTGCTCGTTGTAGACCCGGTTGGCCGCGCGCTTGGCGTGGCGCAGTCTGGCGTGGTCCTGGCGGCTGTGCGCGGCCGGCTTGCCCTTGTGCTCGTGGTGGTGGCCCAGGTAGTGCTTGGAGACCCCGAAGGCGTTCTCGCTCACGCTGGCACCTTCTTGCCGAGCTTGAGCGGCTGGACCGTGGCGACGGTCTTGGTCTTCTTGGCGCGGACGCGCTTGGCCTTGACGGGCTCGGCCGGGTAGAAGTCCTCGCGGAACGCCTCGGGGTGCATCGCGTCGCGCTTGCCCTCACCGCGCCACTCGACGAACCCGCCGCGCACCAGCGCCTCGGGGCGGGTCAGGCCGGAGAGGTTGACCTGGTCCCCGATCTTGACCTCCGTGCCCTTGAGCAGGAAGTTGCGGCGAGCGTGGTACATGGGTCCTCCTGTGGCAGGGGCCGGGGTGCCCGTCTTCAGCATCCCCGGCCCCGCAAGCCGCGGTCAGGCAGCCTTGATGATCTTGTACGTCCAGGTCCTGGACGCACCGTCGATGGTGCCAGCCGTGGGGTTGGCGATGTCGACGTCCGCGCCACCGTTCTTTGCGCGGCAGCCCTGGTAGACCAGGCCGGCCTCGAGGGTCGACGGCGGCTCGAGGATCACGATGTCGGTGACCTTCACGCCGGTGATGGTGACCGAGACGCTGTTCTTGGTGCCCGTCGTCAGGGACGGCGGGTCGATCGCGACAGTGCCACGGACGATCTGCGGACCACGACGGGGGCCGCGTGCGTAACCGAGAGACGGCATGTGCTTCTCCTCCTCTGCCTGAGGGGAGGACCGGGCCCGAAGGCCCGGCCCGCCCTACGTCAGGCGACCGCCGAAGCGACGTAGACGCCCATGTCGGTGGCGACCTGCTTCATGGCGTAGGCCATGCCGCCCTCGATCGTGTCGGACTCGATGTCCTCTTCGCGATAGCGCTTGATGCGCATCCCCTGGTCGTTTCCGGCGTAGCCCTTCCAGGTGAAGGTGTAGCCCGCGGTGGGCTGCATCAGCGACGGGGCCGGGGCCACGTAGCCGAACCAGCAGGTCTTGCCGGCGGCGTCCGCGATGAAGGCGTAGGTCGCCGCGGCGTCCTGGTCCTCCGGGTCGTTGATCATCGCGCCGGAGGCCTGGGTGGCGTACATCGTGAACAGGCGCTCGACGTCGAGCAGCGCCGCCAGGAGGTCGTCGGTGATGACGCCCTTCTGGGTGTACTTGATGCGGTCGATGATGTCCGGGTGGTTCTTCAGCGCGAGGCGCACGCGCGGCCCGAGGACCAGCGTGTTGGCGTCGAAGCCGTTGAGCTCCCGGAAGTTCAGCTTCCAGGTGGCGATGTCGGTCAGCGGGTCGCTGCCCGAGTCGTTCCACTGGAGGAACTGGTTGGTCGACGGGCCGGAGGCCACGCCGGTGTAGGTCTTGGCCCAGCCCGAGCCGGAGCTCAGGAAGGTCGTCACGAAGTCCAGCTCGCGCTTGAGCAGCAGCTGGTTGGTGACGAACTCCGTGGCCTCCTTCTCGAGCTTGAAGTTCGAGTCGGCGTTGGCGCGCGTCTGGTCGTCGATGGGCTTGGCCACCGAGTAGACCTGGGCGTAGTACGTGTCGCTCGTGGTCTTGTAGTACGACCGGACGGCACGGGTTCCGGGCGCGCGCTTCTGCGCGTCCGTACGACGCCAGTCGGACTTCGTGTACTTGTGGTACAGGTCCGACTGCTTCATGACGGGCACCACCGGGAAGACCTGGGTGGCGATGTAGTCCGAGCGCTTCGGGATGTACGCGACGCTGACGTTGGTCAGCGGTGCGTTGACGTGAAGGTCGGACTGCGTGGGGTTCGGCATGACTCAGATCCCTTCTCAGCCCTTGACCCGGAGCAGGACGGTGGCGATGTTGTCGGCGGTGGCGGCTGCGATGAGGCAGACGCCCACGACCACGGCCGCGTCGCCCGGGAGGGTGGCGGTGACGCCGCGCCCCGAGGAGTCGACCTTGACCGCGTCGCCGGCCGCCAGGCCGCCGGACCCGACACGCACCTGGCTGACGCCGCTGATCGCGACGGAGCAGGCGTTGCCGAGGTACTGCGGCTTGTTCTGGAGGACGCCGACGACGACCTCGTTGGCCGCCGCGGTGGCGAGACCGCAGATGCGCGAGCCCGTCACCTTGACGAACTCGTACTGGTGGCCACCGTGGTCCGCAGGGGCGCCGGGCTGGCCCGACACACCGGTGTAGACGTTGAGGCTGCTGTCAGCGTCGAGCGTGATCGCCCGGATGCTCTCGTCGAATGCCATGTCCTACCCTCCTCAGCCCATCGCCTTGTCGGCGAGGTACTCGTCGTAGGCCTCGGGGTTCAGCTCGAAGAACTCGGCGGTCGCCTCGGCCTTGCTGATGGTCGCGCCCGACTTCGAGATGGCCGCGTCGATCGCCGCGTCCACCTGGGACATGACGTCGGCGTTGTCGGCACCGCCCACGTAGCCGACCTCCTTGAACAGCGCGGAGCCCGCGCCGGAGAGGGCCTTGTGGATCACGGAGCAGTCCGCGTCGCTCATGGTCTCGGCCATGCGCATGAGGACCGGGCCGAGCGTCTCGGGGCTGGTCGGGATGTTGTACCCCTTGGCCACCTCGACGTACTCGCGGGTGAGGCGGATGTTCTGCTCCGCCTTGGCGATCTCGGTCGCCTCCTGGAGCTGCTGCTCGAGGCTGGTGATCCGGCCGAAGGCCTTGCTCACGACCTCGTCGCGCTCGATGTCGGTCACGGCCTTGGAGAGCTCGGTGCGGAACACGTCCGCGTCGAAGCCCCGGAAGGACTTGCCGACCTCGACGAGCTCGCGGTCCTCGACCACGCTGTCGTCGTCCTCGGCGTCCGCGGGGACGACCTCGAAGGCCTCGCCGTTCTCGTCGTAGACGGTCTGGCCGAGCTCGAGCGTGTCCGGGTCGACCGGGTTGCCCTGCTCGTCGTAGATCTCGGGCACTGTGTCCTCCTCGGGAGCCCGCTTGGCGATCGCGACCCTGGCACCGGGCGCAGCAGGGACGTCCACGAGACTGATCTCGTCGATGTCCATGTCGATCACTGCGTTGACCCGTCGTGCCATAGCGACCGCCTCCTTCTGACTCAATCGTGGGCGGTACGGCAACGGGTGTTTAGATGCGAAGCGGGTCCTCGACTTCGCGTCTAGTACCGGTGCTCCCACCAGCCGTTGTAGGTCTTGCCCCCGTGCTGGCGGTGGGTGCTCACGGCCTTGGCCCCGCCGGCGAGCGCGAGCGCGCCGCCAGCGAGCGCGGCGCCCTTGAGCCCGTGCGCGCCCGCAGCGCGCAGCGCGACCGGGGCCTTCTCGCTCGAGCGCATCGCCAGGGTGCGCGACACCGCGGCGTGCTTCTCCGCGCCGTGCGCGGCCTGGTCGTAGAGGTGACGGGCGGCCGCCTCGCCCTTCTTGCGGCGCAGGATGTCGCCCGAGACGCCCCGGGCCTGCCGGGCGAAGGACTCAGCACCCACGGCGCGCTTGACCTGGTTGGTCGCGCGCCGGCGCAGCACGAGGCCCTGTGCGGCCTTGCGGCCGGCCTGACCGCCCTGGTAGACCGCGCCGCCCGCTGCAGCCCCGGAGCCGGCCGCCATGGCCCGCCCGTAGCCCTTCTCGCGCCGGTCCCGGCTGGCCTCGGAGTCGAACTGCTTGCGGGGCTTGAGCACCCAGCCCTGGTCCTTGCGCTTACTCAGCGACGCCGAGCGTGGCGCGAGCCGAAGGCCGCGCGCGCCCTTGGTCCACGCGCGGGACATCTCCTTGTCCCCCTGCTTGCGGCGTCGAGCGGCCTCGCTGAGCATCCGGTGCGTGTCAGCCGTTCCGCTGCTGGGGAACTCGAGCATCGCCATCGTGCGATCCACAGAATCACGCGCCTCAGGAGCCCACTTGGCACGTCGCGCGGCCTTGACCGCGGCGCTCTGCGAGCTCTTGCTCAGCGGCGCGGCGTGTTCCATCCGCACGTGCGTCACCGCGACGCGCTCGGACTGGCGGAACCTCGGCGTCGCGGCGCTCATGTTCATCGCGCGCATCCCTTCGGGCTTGGTGACGATGTGCAGCTCGCCGGGGATGATCCGACGCTGGTAGGTGCGGCTGACCTTGGGGATCAGCTTGGTCTTGCGCGCCGCAGCCGCATTGCGGCGGTTGCGGGTGCTCTGGTAGTCCGCGACCTTGCGCGCGATGCGCTCGTCGGGGGTCCAGCTGCTCGGCGTGCGATGGCCGACCGGCTCCTTGGTCCCGACGCGCACGAAGGTGACCCGGTGCAGCGGGCGGTCGCTCTTGGGGCTCGAGCGCGCGAGCGTGCGGATGATCCGGCTGTCCGCGACCGCGCGGGCCCGGACCGGGTTGTGCACGATCTCGTGGAGGTCCTGGCGCCCGCGGGGGTCGGCGTTCTTGATCTGGCTGACGCCCTTGTAGGTCCGGCTCCAGCGGTCCACGGTGGGACGCACCAGGCGCACGTCGCGGTTGCCCGCCACGGCCTTGTAGTAGGCGACGTGCTGGCCCACCGTGTTGCTCGAGGACGTGGGCTTCTTGGCCAGGTGCGCTGCCAGCCTCTTGGCGCGGGCGGGGTTGCCCTGCAGCCGGTTGGCCGTGCGCACCGCTCGTGCGGCGCTGATGTTGGTGACCACCGGGACGCCGTGACCCGAGGTGTCGGAGGTGCCGGCGGCCTTGGCCAGAGCGAGCACGCCGTGGTTGAGCCCGTACGCGACCGGGCGGGGATCGGTCGCCAGGTACTTCACGGCACCGCCGACCTTGGCCCGCAGCTTGAACCGCTTGCCGTGCTTCGGGCCCGCGACCCGCTCCCCGATCCGGGTGATGGTCGAGGTGACCTGGGCCGCCGTGCGCTCGCCGCGCTTGACCAGGACGCCGGGCCTGGGGCGCTTCTTGGCCTCGGCGGACTGGATCGAGGCGAAGTTGAAGCCGCTGGCCGCCCCGATGCCCGAGCCCACGATGCCGGTGTTGAGCGAGGCGTTGCGCAGCCGCTTGGCCGCGCCGTGCGCCCCCTCGCGGCTGGCCACCGCAGACGCGCCGAGCAGGCCGAGCGCGGCCAGCCCGGTCGTCCCGGTGGCGCGCGAGGACACCGCCTGCAGCTTCTTGCGGTGCCGCAGCTCGGTGTCGCTCATGCTCCGCTTGGCGAGGGTGACCATGTCAGCCCATGCGCGCGCGGCGACGCTGGTTGATCTTGTGCTGGTGGTAGGCCTCGCGCCCGCGTGCCCCGCCTGCGACGGCGGCACCGCCGGTCGCCAGTCCCAGCGCGCCGGCGGTGACAGCGTGCCGCGGGTTGCGCAGCGTCATCCCTGCAACCTGCGCGCCTTCCTTCAGGTTCGATCCGCCGACCATCTTGGCCCAGCGCCCGCTGTTGTAGAGCCCGACCAACGGCGAAGGGGTGTTGGCCGCCGCGGCCGTGATCTCCTGCGCCGCCAGAGCCGTTCCGCCCATCGACGCGGCGGTGAGACCGGCGCGCTTGGCCTTGCGGTTGCCGACCTGAGCACGCTCGCGCTGCTTGATCGTCTTCCACTCGGACTTCGCGAGCTCCTCGCGGAAGGCCTTGAGCAGGGTGCTCTTGTTGTGGTGGTTCATCGCGCCCGCGCCCACGGCGACGCCACCGAGGCCCATGGCCGCGCCACCCACGGTGGTCGCGTGGCCGGCCGCGATGCCAGCGTGCGCTGCGACCCGGTTGGTCGTGATCGGGCCGGGCTTCACCCCGAGCTTGGTGGCCTTGAAGGAGGCGATGCCCGCCTGGACCGGCTTCTTCGCCACGAGCTTCGCGCCCCGAGCGGACGCGCCGGTCTTGAGTGCGCCGAGACCGCCCTTGGCCGCGTCGACCCCGACCTTGAAGGCTTCCCCCAGCCCCTTCTCGATCGGCTCGTCCTGGAAGGCCTTGGAGACGGTCTTGGGCTTCTTGCCGCCGAGTCCGAGCGCGTTGGGGCGCTGCTTCTTGTAGCGGCCCTTCTTCTGGTTGCCCATGACGGAGTGGATCCCGGAGGCCACGACGATTCCGCTGCCAACCTCCGAGCCGATCTCGGATGCGAGGGGCCCAGGGACTCCGACCCGGTGCAGCCCCGCGGCAGTCCCGGACGCCACGCCCGTGCCCACCACCGTGCCGGCAGCGCTCTCCCCAACCTCGCGCCCGGCTGCGCGCATCTTGTGCCCGGGCGCACCCGCGATCAGGCCGTGGACGCCCGGAGCCATCGCGCCCGTCACGACGCGCCCGACCGAGGGCTTCCCGTGCGGGCCCCAGTCCGGCTCCTTGCGCTCCTTCTTGGAGATCGAGCCGACCTCGATGCCGAAGGCGTTCTTGACCACGGTGGTTCGCTCCCTCTGCTTCTTGTCGGCGTGCAGGACCAGCCCGTAGAGTGCGCCGACTCCGGCGCCGATCGCCGCGGGCTTCCCCGCGTGCGCGACCGATCTGGCCACCCCGCGCGGGTTCGCGGCGACGGCGGTGCGTGCCATCCGTCGTCCCATGCGGTTGCCCCGCATGATCGAGTCGAACTCCTTGTTCGTCGCGGCCTCGCGCGCCTTCCTGGAGGTGAACTCCTGCATGGCCTGCTCGTGCTCGGCGCGCATCAGGTTGTTGTTCCCGCCCCCGTTGGGGTGCTGCTCGAGCCGCGGCGGCTGCTCGCCAGAAGAGATCGGGCGCAGCGCACGGCCTACGAGGTGCCCGGCCACGCCGCCGCCAGTGGCCCCGACGGCGGCGTACTTGGCCTTCTCCTTGCGGTCCTTGGACCACGCCTTGGAGAGCGGCCCCACCTCGACACCGAAGGCGTTGGTAGTCATGGCTTCATCGTCCCGTCACTGTCGAGGTTCACGCTGAGACCGGGACGCGCGCGCCGGACCCGTGGATGCTGAAGCCGGGACGCTCGCCGGACTTGACCTTCTGCCACTGCTCTTCGTCGTTGACCTTGAAGCCGACCCACCAGCCCAGGGGCAGCGCGTCAGGCGCCAGTCCCAGCGCCTCGAGCTTCTCGGGGGTGACCACGATCGACTCGATGAGGTCCGAGGTGTGCAGCGGCTCGTCGCGCTCGAGGAAGGCCGTCCGCTTGGACACCCGGGCGTGCATGTCGCCGCCCTTGCGCGAGTGGATGACGTAGCGGTAGGCCGCGTCCTCCGTGGTCTCGATCGGGACGTAGTCGCCCTGCAGGTCGACCACCGGCTGGCCGTCGACCTTGGACAGCGAGCACCAGCCGAAGACCAGCCGCTTGTCGGTGTCGAACTTCGAGATGACCCCGCTCCACTCGACCTCGGCGCCCTTGGCCAGCGTGGTCGGCTTGGTCTTGCCCGCCTGGTTCTTCAGCGCGCGGGCCGCGATCGCGTCCCCGCCCAGCTCCGCGGTGTGCAGACCCAGCCACGCCCCGCCGGCCACCAGCGCCGCGCGCTTGGGGTTCGAGGTGATCGGGCGCAGCGCCTTGGAGCCCTTGAGCGCCTCCCCGACCTTCTCGGCCGTGCTGAGCTTCGCGTGCTTGGGCGCCGAGACGTGCTTGCCCTCGGTGACGCCCTTGGCGTCCTCGATGAGGTTCTTGCCGGTCAGCGCGGCCGCGTGCACGCCGCCGGTGATCGCCACGCCGTTGAGCAGCTGGCCGGTGCGCGTCTCGGTCCTGCTCGCGTCCTTCTTGGCCACCTTGCCCTTGGTCGGACCCTGGGGCGGACCCTTGGGCCCGGCCGCCATCGGACCGCCGAACGCTGCCTCGGCAGGGCCGGCCTGGACCGGCTGGGGCTTCATCAGCGCCGGGTCGATCTTCTTGGGCTTGGGGACGATCTCGTCCGTCTTGCGCTCGAGGTGGGCCTGCTTGACCTTGGGGTCGGGCTTGTCCTTGACCCCGACCGGCTGGCCCTTCTTGGGCGAGGGGTTGGGCTGCGGCCCGCGCACGTCGGCCGTGTCGGCCATCGCCTGGCGGGTGCTCGCGCCCCAGGTGCTCGCCACCGCGGCCACGTGGGAGTCGTCGGCCACCTTGCCTGACTTGGAGACCAGGTCGTCGAGCAGCGCCTGGGCCTGCTCGCTGGTGATCGCGCCCAGGCGGCGGTGGTTGATGATCTCGGTCGCGGCCTTCTTGATCTCGTCGATCACCGAGGGCGTGGGCTTGACGACCATCTTCTTCTTGCGCACCTTGAGCGGGGCGTTGACGTGGAAGCTCGAGGGGTCGTCCATCTTGGAGATGAGCTCGCGCGGGTCCACCGCGCCGGCGAAGGCGTCATCGAGGAGATCCAGCACGGTAGTCACATCTCCATGGTGGCTCATCTGTCACCCTCCACGTCGTCGATCGGCGGGGCGCCGGCGGCCATCTGCGCCGGGGTCTGCGGGACCCACGGGGGCTCGTAGGGCAGCAGGTGGAAGACCCGGACGGTCTTGAACCGGGCGTTGTCCGGGTAGTCCTGGTCCGCCATCTCCTCGTCCAGGGCCACCCGCTGGTTGTTGTTGAGGTTGTGGAACTCGACGTCGTCGACGATGTACTTGCCCTCGAGGATGTCGGGCTTGGGGCCGTAGTGGCCGTGGAACACGAACAGGTCGGGCTCGACGTCGTCGACCGTGGAGTCCTGCATCTCGGTGCCCACGACCTGATCGCGCAGCTCGTCGACGGTGAGGTCCCCGGTGACGGCGCTCAGCGCGTCCTCCCAGGGGTTGTCCCGGTCGTAGACGATCGGCTTCTCGGCGTCCCACTGCGCGAACACCCAGACACGGCGCTGGTCGGGGGTCATGCCCTTCCAGCGCGCCGGCGGGATCTTGGCCCCGTACTTGCGCGCGAGCACCGCGGCGTGGTTGATCTGCCTGTCCGAGAGGTAGGCCAGCGGCCCGCCGCTGCGGTACTCGCCGTCACCGCTGCCGGCGTCCCAGTCCTGCAGCTCGTAGGCCTGCTCGTCGGCGCGCTCCTCGAGGTAGGCACGCTTCTTCCAGGCGTCCAGGCTGCCGATCTTGTTCTGGTAGGCCTTGTAGTTGGCCAGGGTGGGGATCCAGTTCGCGCCCTGGTGCCCCTCCTCGTCGATCAGCCCCTTCATGGAGGGCGTGACCCAGGCGTCCGCACCGACCACGCCGCCGTAGTGCTTGCCCAGACCGGTCGCGTCGAAGTTCACGATCGAGCCCTCGCGCAGCGTGAACAGCGAGTGGTCGAGGGGCGCCTTGCCCCGGTGGTCGAAGCGCTTCTCGCCCGCCTTGGACTGCATGTGGTTGGCCACGGCCTGGAAGTAGTCCGCGCCGTTGAGCACGACGAGGTTGTCCTGGTAGGCGGGGTCCCCGAGGTCGGCGGGCTCGACCTCCTCCTCCTCGACCTCCTCGTCCTTGCTCGGCTCCTCGTCCTTGGACGGGAACCAGAAGATCCGGGTGATGATGCGCTTGGTGCTCTTGGCCCGGACCATCGCGCCGAAGTGGGTGTCGGGGGTGAGTGCCCGGGTCATGTCGCGGGACAGATCCCGGGTCTTGGACGGCGTCATGTCCTGGGCGGCCGTCATGTCGCGCGACGCGGTCATGTCCCTGACCATGTCGGCGGCCGGCACCATGTCCCGGACGACGGGTGCCATGTCCCGGGTCGTGGCGATCGCCTCCTCCACCTTCTGGCTGGCCAGGGCGGCATCGGCAAGCAACCCGGCGATGTTCACGGCCTCGGGGTCCACCACGCGCTCGCGCACGCGGGCGGACTCGGGCTTGGCGGGCTTGAGGACCGGCTGGCGCTTGAGCCCGCGGCCCTCGGTCCTGGACCAGCGCCCGTCCGCGTCGCGGGTGTCGGGGTCCTTGCCGTAGGCCTTCGCGAGCTCGAGGGCGAACGGGGAGTACGAGAGCTCGACCGTGCACCGGCAGTTCGGGTGCGCGCCGGGGCAGACCAGCTTCCCGCTCGCGAGCTCGAACATCTCGTCCAGGCCCACGCTCTGGCCGTCGACCGGTCCGCACACCGCGCAGACCTTCTCGTCGTGGGCGGTGCGCCAGACCTTCATCGCGTCGGGCGGGATGAGGCCCTGGTTGCGCTGGAACTGCCAGACCATCGTCTTGCCCAGCTGGGAGGCGTGGTAGCTCTCGTTGTCGGCCAGCCCCATCGCGCGCCGGCGCAGCATCTTGACCAGCATGGAGTGGTTCTCCGGCGGGATCTCGGCGGTCCGGTAGGACGCCGGGCGGATCAGCAGCGGGCTGATGAAGCCCTTCATGCCCCGCTCGTCCAGGCCGTACCCCATGCTCGCGCGCCGCCAGGCGACGCCCGGGTCCCAGCCGGCGTTGAGCTGCGCGGCGAAGCCCTCGGCCACCGCGGACGCCGAGGTCTGGTTGGCGTAGTCCCCGAGCGCCCCTGCGTAGGACTCGGCCAACGCCACGACGTCGTGCTCGGTCAGGCCCTGGGTGCTGCCGAGCTCGATCGCGTAGCGGAATGCCTCGATGCTCATCCGCATCCAGGCCGGGGTGACCTTGCCCCAGATCTCGTTGATGAGCTCGACCGCGGCTCCCGGCGTGGGCGGCGGGGCGTGCTCGGACAGCGCCTTGGCCGTCAGGGCGAAGGAGGCCAGCAGGCCCGCGGCGATGACCACCGCGACCCTGGTGTGGGGCTCGGTGCCCTCGGGCTCGACGTAGCCGTCCGCGGCCCCCTGCTCGAGGAACGCGGACGCCGGGTCGATGCTCAGATCGGGTCCGATGGTCACGGGACGATGCCGCCCCGGCGCTGCCAGGCCGCGACCTGCTCAGGGCTGAGCTCGCCGCCGACCTGCGCCTCGCTGCCGCCGGCGATCACTCGGTCGACCGCCTTGCCGGCGTCGCCCGCGTCCGCCACCACCAGCAGCTTCTCCTCGACGTTCTGGGGACCTGCGGACCCCGGGACGACCTTGGCCGCGCCCTCGCGCTGCTCGGCCTCGCGGGCGTACTTGAGCGCGACGTGCGCCTTGTCCAGCCCGTAGAGGTCGTCGGTGAGCCGCTCGAACTCGTCCTGGCTGGGCTCGGGGTACCGGTCCTTGGCCGCGCCCTTGGCATCGGCGTGGTTGCGCTCGGCAGCCAGCCACTGGCGCAGCTGGTGCACCTTCTGCACCCGGATCACCGGGATCGCGCGGACGAGCTGCGGGATGTTGTCCGCGTCGAGGTCCTCGCGCGAGAGCACCTGACGGATGTCCTGGTCCTGGTCGAGCAGCCCGAAGAAGTGCTCCTTGGCCACGGTCGGGTCGCTTCCGCCGGCATCCGCGGCGAAGGACTCCCCGAAGTCGAAGTCCTCTGGGTTGCCGTCCAGGGCAGCGACCTCGTCCCACTCGGCCAGCGGCTTGGACCTCTGACCCAGCGCCGGGCCCAGGTCGATGTCGAGCACATGCTTGTCGTGCGCGACCCGCAGCTGGTCCTTGGCGCGTGCGGCGAACTCCGGCTCGCGCAGGTAGCGCGACCGGAAGTTGGGGTCGATCAGGTTCCCGAAGTGCTCCTTGAAGAAGGCGTCCACGGCGGGCCCCTGCGCGCCCCGGTTGTCCTCGAGCACGTACTGGCCCAGCGGCCCGGTGGCGCGCGGCCCGATCTTGCCCGCGCCCGCGCGGAAGGCGTCCGCCGCGGCGAAGATGGCCTCGCGCTCCTCGGCCTGCGCCGAGCGGGTGACGGGCTCCACCACGGCCGCCGCCTTGGGCGCTTCCCCGGCTCCTTCGGCGGCGGCCGGCTGGCGCGCGGTGTCCCGCACGTCTCGTGCTCCGCTGCCCTGCGGGCTCCGGGGAGCATTCGGGTCTAAGCCGGTCTTGGGCCGCAGGCCGCCGAGCTTCACGTAGCCGGCGTCGGGGCGCGTGCCCAGGTTCCGCGCCTGGAAGTCCCCGATGTAGTAGGGGAACTGCTCCTTGAGCGCGTCGCCCGCGTACTTGAAGCCCTCGCCGTCGAGCTTGAGCGTCGAGGTGCGGTGGATCTGCTCCTCGAGCGCGGCCTCCTCGGCAGCCTTGATCTTGGCCTCGATACCCAGGGTGCGTGCCGGTCCGCCCGCGCCCCACTTCTCCGAGATCTCGGCGTCCGCGCGCTCGCGGGCCATGGCCGGCGTGACCTCCTTGAGGCCGCGGGGCTGGCCCTCGACGTAGGAGGACCACTTGGCCCGGATGGCCTGGGACTCGTGCTCGACCACGTCGGCCAGGTTGTCGACGTCGTAGCCCGCCCGGGCGGCGTAGTCGCGGGCGGCCTCGTCGGTCACCTCGGTGGCGATCGCCGCGCGCTGCTTCTCGGACAGCCGCGGGTTCATCCGGGCCCGCGTCTCCTGCTCCGCGACCTCGCGCTCGTAGCCGTTGGGGTTGGCGACCGGGTCGTAGGTGCGCGCAGCCTTGACCTTGATCTCGGCCTTGAGCGAGGGGTCCAGCCCGCCGATGTCGACCTGGCCGTTCTCGATCGCGTCCAGCAGGTGGCCGTAGCGGCTCACCATCCGGGCGGCCTTGTCGTTGAGCCGGCGTCCACCCCGGAAGTTGTCGTCAAACTCGAGGGTGAAGATGCCCGAGTTGGACACCACGGTGACGCTGCGCGCGCCCGAGACCAGGCCGGTGTAGATGTCCTCGGTGGTCAGGCCGCCGTACGCGCGGGTGCGCACGTACTCGC
>Ga0302322_100001664_pt1 | contig 18389 bp, 11 predicted proteins | sample Fen_T0_2_FD_203757 | JGI IMG/M metagenome (GOLD analysis project Ga0302322, IMG submission 203757) | Peat permafrost microbial communities from Stordalen Mire near Abisko, Sweden - Fen_T0_2 | ecosystem: Environmental > Terrestrial > Soil > Wetlands > Permafrost | place: Sweden: Abisko... | reverse complement strand
TGGCCGCGCCCGACCGTCCGCCCGACCGTCCGGCCGACCGTCCGGCCGACCGTCCGGCCGACCGTCCGGCCAGGCGCCGGGCCGGACGCCGGGGTCGGGTCCGGGGGAGCCCGGTGCCCCGCAGCCGGGTCGGGGGCGGCGAGCAGGTCACGCAGGGCGTCGGCGAGCGGGCCCGCCCCAGCGAACCGGTCGTCGGGATCCTTGGCGAGCAGACGTCGCACCACCGCCGCGACGGCGTGCGGCACGTCCGGCCGGAGGGCGTGCAGGTCGGGCGGGGCCTGGCGGACGTGCAGCACCAGCAGCTCGGCCGGGTCGGCGGACACGAACGGCGGGGCGCCGGCGAGGCACTCGTGCAGCAGGACGCCGAGCGAGTACAGGTCCGCGCGCCCGTCCACCTCGCGCTGCAGCGTGCCCGCCTGCTCGGGGGAGCAGTAGGTCAGGGTGCCGACGGCCTGGTCCGCGGACCCCGCGGACCCCGCCAGCCCGAAGTCGATGAGCTGGGCGTGCGCGTCCGGCGCGACCAGCACGTTGTCCGGTTTGACGTCGCGGTGCACCAGACCGACGGCGTGCACCGACGCCAGGGCGGCGGCCAGCTCCAGCCCGATCCGCAGGGCGCGCTCCACCGGGAGCGGTCCGCTGGCGATCTCGTGGGTGAGCGTCCGGCCGCGGACGAAGTCCATGACCAGGTAGTGCCGCCCGTCCAGGACGCCGACGGCGTGGACGCGCGGCAGGCCCGGATGGTCCACGCAGGCGAGCAGGGCCGCCTCCCGGCGGAACGCCCGCTCGCCCGGCCGCGCGCCGTCGCCCTCGCCGCCCGTGGCATGCCCGGCGTCCCCGCCGTCCCCGCCGTCCCCGGCGTCGCCGTCGTCGCCGTCGCCGGTGAGCAGCTTGACGGCGTACTCGGCGTCGCCGCACCGGGCCCGGTACACGGCCGCGGACCGGCCGCGGCCCAGGTGCTCGACCAGTTCCAGCGGCCGGGCCGGATCCGGGCCGGGCAGCCGCAGCCCGACCAGGGACCGCCCGGCGGCGTCGACCGTCGGCAGACCAGGCCCGGACGCCACTGCCGCCATCTCCTCCGGTCCGCGAAAGGACGCAGCGGCCGACCCGCCCGGCCACGCTTTCTCTTCGGCATCCCGGCGGCCCCGCCTTGAGCCGAGCCGCGCCCCCGCCTCGAGCCCGAGGGGCGGCCCCGCCCGTCGGGCTACCCCCGGCCGCGGGAGGGCGACGGGGCGTGGCAGGCTCGGCCCATGCGCTTCTCCGTCTGGCGGGCCCGGCCGACGAGGTGGCCGAGTTGGTGGCCGGGTACGTCGAGGCCGGGCTGGACGAGCTGGTGGTCCCGGCGTTCCGGTACGGCGCCGCCGACCAGGTGATCGAGACGATGGACCTGCTGATGGCGGAGGTCTTCAGCCCGTTCCGGTCCTGACGCCGCGGACCGTTCACCCGATCCGGGCCACCTGGCCCGTATACGCACGGTAGTTCGATCGGTACTCTGCGGACGAGATCATTCGCTGCGGGGGCCGACGGAAGGTGCGCCATGGGCTCCTCCTCACGGGCAGGGTGCGCCCCCGGCGCGCCGGGCATCGCGGTGCGGGCCGCCGGGCGGTGAGGTACGCCGACGGCGCGGGCGCCGGGCAGCGGTCGTTCGACCCGCACGAGCGCGAGGCCGGGGTGGACGACCGGTCCGCCGTCGCCGGGCTCGCCCGGTTCGCCCTGCGCTCGCGGGACGTCGAGGCGACCCTGCGCCTGGGGGTCGACGTCGCCGTCCGGCTGCTGGAGCTGCCCGTGGGCGTGGTGGTCCGCGGCGTCGGCGAGCGGTGGCGCCTGGTGCACGGGGTCGGGCCGCTGCCCGTGCCGCCGGGCGAGGAGTTCGACCCCGATCCCGACCTGAGGAAGGCCTGCGCGGGCGGCGAGCCGCTCGTCATCGAGGACCGCCGCACCGACCCCCGGTTCCCTCCGGCCGTGGACCCGGCGCAGTTCCCGCTGGTCGCGGGCCTGTCGGTGCCGGTGCAGGTGGACGGGCGCGAGTGGGGCCGCCTCCTCGTGGCCGGGACCGCCCCCCGCCGGTTCTCCGCCACCGACGTGGACGTCGTCTGGTCGGTCGCCGACATCGTCGCCTCGGCGCTGGAACGCCACGCCGTCGAGCAGGGCAACGCGGCGGTGGCGGCCTTCGGGCGGTTCGCGCTGGAGGGCCGGGACGTCGCCGGGACGGTCGAGCGCGCGCTCGACCTGGTGGTCGACCTGCTGGCGGCGCCGATGGGCTCGGTGATCCAGCTGGTGGGCCACGACCCGCTGCGGTTCCGGGCGGTCGCCGTGCGCGGCCTGCCCGGGCTGGCGGTCGGGCAGGAGCTGCACGGACCGCCGGAACTGGCCGCGTTCGACCGCACGGGCGAGCCGCTGATCGTGGGCGACTGGGCCGCCGAGGAGCGGTTCGCCCAGCTGCCGGCGTCCCGCGCGTCCCGGGTCCGGGCGTCGCTGTCGGTGAGCCTGCTCGTGAGCGGCCGTCCCTGGGGGCGGTTGCAGGTCTTCCAGCCGTCCCCCACCCGGTTCAGCGACGTCGAGGTGGGGTTCGTCCAGGCGGTGGCCCATGCGCTCTCCGCGGCGCTGGAGCGTGACCGCACCCAGCGCTCCTACGCCGCCGCGGCGGCGTTCGGCCGGTTCGCGCTGCGGTCCCCGGGCATCGACGCGACCCTCGCCCGGGCGGTCGACGTGGTCTGCGAGATGCTCGAGGCACCCATGGCCTCGGTGGTCCGGCTGTCCGACCACCCCCTGCGCCGGGTCCTGCTCCACGCGCGCGGCACGCCGTCCGTCGGGCCCGGCGGGGAGTTCGCGGTGACGCCCGAGCTGGACGCGTTGAACCGGGCCCACGACACGCTGGTGGTGAACGACTGGAGCGACCAGCCGCAGGCCGGGCAGCTGAGCGGCGGGCCGTGGTCGGGCGTGCGGGCCTCGGTCGCGGTCCGGGTGCCCGTGGCCGGGCGGGAGTGGGGGCGGCTCGCGGCGGCGTTCGGCGAGCCGCGCCGGTTCAGCGCCACCGAGATCGACCTGATGCAGTCGGTGGGTCACCTGCTGGCGGCCGCCGTCGAGCGCGACCGCACCGAACAGACCAACGCGGCCGTGGCCGCGTTCGGCCGGTTCGCCCTGCGGTCCCGCGACCGCGACGCCACGGTGCGGCGGGCCGTGGAGGTGGTGAGCGCCGTCCTGGAGGCGCCGATGGCGGCGGTGCTGCGCGTGCCCGACCACGCCGGGCGGTTCGAGGTGCTGCACGGCCAGGGGGCCCTGTCCCCGCTCACCGGCCTGCTGCGGGAGGCCCCCGCGGAGCTGGACGCGTGGTTGCGTCAGGGCGGCTCGGTGGCGGTCGAGGACTGGGCCACCCACCCGCTGGCCCCGGCCGTGCCCTACCTGATCGAGCGCGGGGCGAGGGCGTCGGTGTCGGCGCCCCTGCTGGTGTGCGGGCGGACGTTCGGCCGCCTGACCGCCCACTACCCCCAGCCCCGGCAGTTCGACGCCGGCGAGCTGGACGTCGTCGAGGCGGTGGCGCACCTGCTGTCCTCGGCGCTGGAGCGGGACGCGACCGAGACCCGGCTGCGCGAGACCGCCCAGGCGCTCCAGCACGCGCTGCTGCCGGCCCGGCTGCCACGGATCGCCGGCATCGAGACCGCCGTGCGCTACCTGCCCGCCCACGGGGACCGGGTCGGCGGCGACTGGTACGACGTGCTGGAGCTGGCCCAGGGCGGGGTGGGCCTGGTGATCGGCGACGTCGAGGGGCACGACAGCACCGCCGCCGCGGTGATGGGCCAGGTCCGCACGATGGTGCGCACCCACGCCGGGGAGGGTCACACCCCGGCCGAGGTGATGGGACGGGTGAACCAGTTCGTCGGCCGCCACACCGAGCGGCTGGTCACCTGCTGGTACGGCGAGCTGCGGCCCGACGAGCTCACCGTGACCGGGGTCAGCGCGGGCCACCCGCCGCCGTCGGTGCTGACCCCGGACGGCGTGCTGCGGCCGCTGCGGCTGGCCCCCGGGCCGCTGCTCGGCCTGGACGACGCCTCGTCCTACACCGAGCAGACCTCGATGCTGCCTCCCGGGGGGACCCTGTTGATGATCACCGACGGGATGGTCGACGACCTGCCCGGGGCCGTCCACCGCAGCTGGGCGGCCTTCGCGGCGGCGGCGGGCCCGGCCGCCGGGCTGCCGGTGGAACGGCTCGCCGACGCGCTCGCCCGCCGCGACGGGCGGGCGGAGCAGCGGGACGACGCCGCGCTCCTGGTCGTGCGCCTGGGCGACCCGCCGGGCCCCGACGTGCGCGGGAGCGGCGGCCGGGCCCACCGGCTGCTGCGCTCCGGTCCCGAGAGCGTGCCGGCCGCCCGCCGGTTCGTCCGGGACATCCTGACCGGCTGGGACCTGACCGGACTGGAGGACGCGGCCACGCTGGTGGTGTCCGAGCTGGTCACCAACGCGGTGGTGCACACCAGCAGCGCGATCCGGCTCAGCCTGCGGAGGACGGGTCCCGACCGGGTGTGGATCGGCGTCCACGACGACTCCGACCGCTTCCCCGGGCCGCGCCGGGCCGCGGACGACGACATCTCCGGCCGCGGGCTGGCCATCGTGGAGATGGTGGCCGACAGCTGGGGCGTCGAGCCCGGCACCTGCGGCAGCGGCAAGACCGTCTGGGCGGAGCTGAGCGGCGGGTAGCGGCGTCCGGGCGTCCCGGACCGGGCCTCCCGGCATCCGGGGGCCCGGCGTCCCGAGGGCCTCTACCTGCGGTGGGGGTCGGCGGCGTCGAGCCAGTCCGAGGGGTCGTCGATGATGCGCTGGACGACGGACCGTGCGGCGCCGAGGGCGGGCGCGTCCAGGCCGTGCACCGCCGTCACGATCCGCGGCGGGGCCCAGCGGGCCCCGGCGTACCGCGACGCCACCTCGGCCCGCACGACGGGCAGGATCAGCGGCCCCAGGTCGTAGTAGATCCCCCCGAGCACGACGAGCTCGATGTCGAGCAGGTTGAGCGCCTGGGCGACGGCGAGCCCGACGGCCCGCCCGGCCCGCCCGACCGCCTCGAGCATGCGCGGGTCGCCGCCGTCCACCCGCTCCTTCACCAGCTCCGAGACGGCGCCGGGGCCGGTGCTCGTGCCGGGGACCGGTGACGGCAGGCCCGCCGCCCGCAGGACGGCCTCCTGACCGGCGTACTGCTCCAGGCACCCGCGGCCGCCGCAGCCGCATGCCGGGCCGTCGTGCTCGACGGTGAGGTGGCCCACCTCCCCGCTCCAGCCGTTCCGGCCGCGGTGCAGCTCGCCGCGCAGCACCAGGGCCGAGCCGACCCCGATCCCGGCATGGACGTACAGGAAGCTCGTCCGTGACCGCAGCAGGCGCCGCTCCGACAGCGCCGCGCAGTTGGCCTCGTTCTCCAGGGTGACCACGGCGTCGGGGGGCAGGCCCAGCTCCACCGGGTCCAGCTGGGCCCCCACGGTCAGGTCGTGCCAGCCCAGGTTGGGCGCCAGCACGACCCGGGCCCGGTCGACGTCGACCAGCCCCGGGACGGCGAGGGTCATCCCCTGGGGTTCCAGTCCGATCTCCTCGGCCTCGTGGACGGCCGCCGCCCCCAGCGCCATCGCGCTGCGCAGCACGTCCCTCGGGTCGCGCCCGCGCTGGTCGGCGGTGACGACCCGCCGGTAGCGGGGGTTGCCCGCCAGGTCGACGACGCAGGTGGCGAGGTGGTCGACGTTGACCTCGATGCCCAGCCCGGCGGGCCCGGCGTCGACGAGCGCGAGCGAGGTGGGCGGGCGCCCCGCCGTCGACCTGACCTTGATCCCCACCTCGCGGACGAGCCCGGCGCTGATCAGCTCGTCGACGAGGCTGCCGCTGGTGGACCGGTTGAGCGCCGTCCGTGCCGAGATGTCCGCCCGGGAGACCTCGCCGTCACCGTCGGCGATGCACCGCAGCGCCCGGGCGAGGTTCTCCCCGCGGGGCGACGGGCGCCGGGCCGGACGCCGGACGGTGCCCTCCGGGGCGGCGGAGAGGGCCCGCCGCGAGGACCCGGTGGTGGCCCGCGCCTGGTTGAGGGGTTCTCTCACGTGACCGGCTGCTCCGTGCCTCAATTAGTGATCTGATGCAACATATTATATGATATACACCACATCGATTCGGAGGCAATCATCAACGCTCTGTAAACGCCCGTGTACCCTGCGGCGTCGATCCACGGAAAGGCTGCAGGGATCATCAATGGAGTTGCCTGGCGAACCTTCCTGGGGTGGCCGTTGTTGATCGGCGCAGCATGCCATCCCCACAGTGCCACAGGCAGATGCAAACGTCCCGTTTGGCCGGAGGAAGGAGTGCCGTTGTGGGACCGTTACTCGTTGACGGACCTTCGGCCCGGCGTCCTGGCTATAAGTTTGGGCGGCCAACGTAACCGCGATCACCTCAGCGGTCGCGGCCCGGCACCGCCCTCTCGGCCTCCCTGTCGCCGAAGGGCACTTCAACGAGGAAGGAACGTCGAGTTGTCGAAGAAGAAGCTTCTGGCGACCCTGAGTGTTGCGGCACTGATGACGGGGCTGGCTGCGTGCAGCAGCAGCCGGTCGGACACCTCGTCCACGACCGGAGCGTCGTCCGCGGCGGCCGCGGCGGGCAACATGGTCGGCATCTCGATGCCGACGCGAAGCCTCCAGCGGTGGAACACCGACGGTGCCCACCTGGAGGACCTGCTCAAGAAGGCCGGCTACCAGACGTCCCTGCAGTACGCGGACGACAAGGTCGAGCAGCAGATCACCCAGGTCGAGAACCTGATCAACCAGAACGCCAAGGTGCTCGTGATCGCCGCGATCGACGGCACGGCGCTCGGCCCGGTGCTGCAGAAGGCCGCCGGCAAGAACATCAAGGTCATCGCCTACGACCGCCTGATCAACGGCACCGCGAACGTCGACTACTACGCCACCTTCGACAACTACCAGGTGGGCAAGCTGCAGGGCGACTTCATCGTCAAGCAGACCGGCGTCGACCAGGGCAAGGGGCCGTTCAACCTCGAGCCCTTCGCCGGGTCGCCCGACGACAACAACGCGAAGTTCTTCTTCGCGGGCGCCTGGGACGTGGTGTCGCCGTACGTCAAGAGCGGCAAGTTCGTCGTGCAGTCGAAGAAGGCCCCGGCCACCGATGACGACTGGAAGAGCATCGGCATCACCGGCTGGAAGTCCGCGACCGCCCAGTCCGAGATGGACAACCGCCTCAACTCGTTCTACACGGGCGGCAAGAAGGTCAACGTCGTGATGTCGCCGAACGACTCGCTGGCGCTGGGCATCGAGCAGTCGCTGGAGTCGAAGGGCTACAAGCCGGGCGCCGACTACCCGGTCATCACCGGCCAGGACTGCGACAAGGCCAACACCAAGAACATCCTCGCCGCCAAGCAGTCCATGTGCGTCTTCAAGGACACCCGCACCCTGGGTGACCAGGTCGCCAAGATGGTCGACCAGATCGTCAAGGGCTCGACGGTCGAGGTCAACGACACCAAGACGTACAACAACGGCGTCAAGGTCGTCCCGTCCTTCCTGCTGGTCCCGAACGTCGTCACCAAGGACAAGGTCAAGGAAGCGCTCGTGGACTCGGGCTACTACACCGCCGCCGACATCGGCATGTGATTTGCGGCGCTGACCGATCGGTGGCCGTCCGCGGATGCGGGCGGCCACCGCTCACCCGATTCCCGACCAGCGATTGAGAAGGACATGCCCACCACTCCACCGATCCTCGAGATGCGCGGGATCACCAAGACCTTCCCCGGGGTGAAGGCTCTACAGGACGTCACGATGACCGTGGCCCGGGGTGAGGTCCATGCCATCTGCGGCGAGAACGGCGCCGGGAAGTCCACGTTGATGAAGGTCCTCAGCGGGATCTACCCGTTCGGCACCTACGAGGGCGAGAACCTCTACAACGGTGAGGTCTGCCGCTTCCGGAGCATCCGTGACTCCGAGGCGCGCGGGATCGTCATCATCCACCAGGAACTGGCGCTCAGCCCGTACCTCTCGATCGCGGAGAACATCTACCTCGGCAACGAGCGCGCCAGTCGCGGGATCATCTCCTGGACGAGGACGAACAAGGAGGCCGCCGGGCTCCTCGCCCGGGTCGGCCTGGACGAGCAGCCGGACACCAAGATCGTCGACCTGGGCGTCGGCAAGCAGCAGCTGGTGGAGATCGCCAAGGCGCTCTCCAAGAAGGTGGAGCTGCTGATCCTCGACGAGCCCACGGCCGCCCTCAACGACGACGACAGCGCGCACCTGCTGGATCTGATCCGCAACCTGCGCGACGAGGGCATCACCTCCATCATCATCTCGCACAAGCTGAACGAGATCGCGGCCATCGCCGACAGCACCACGATCCTGCGGGACGGCCGCACGATCGAGACCCTCGACATGCACGGCGACGAGGCGGTGTCCGAGGACCGCATCATCCGCGGCATGGTCGGGCGGGACCTGGCCCACCGGTTCCCCGAGCACACCCCGTCGATCGGCGAGGAGGCGCTGCGGATCGAGGACTGGACGGTGCACCACCCGCTCTACCGCGAGCGCGTCGTCGTCGAGAACGCCTCCCTGTCGGTGCACCGCGGCGAGATCGTCGGGCTGTGCGGGCTGATGGGCGCGGGGCGCACGGAACTGGCCCGCAGCGTGTTCGGCCGCAGCTACGGCTCGAACATCTCCGGCCGGCTGTTCCTGCACGGCAAGGAGGTCACCCTGCGGTCGGTCGGCGAGGCCATCAACCGCGGCGTCGTCTACGCGACCGAGGACCGCAAGCGGTACGGCCTGAACCTGCTGGACGACATCAAGCGCAACATCTCCGCCGCCCGGCTGTCGAGCATCGCCCGGCTCGGCGTCGTCGATGCCGCAACCGAGATCACCCGCGCCGAGACGTACCGCGGGGACATGAACATCAAGGCCGAGAGCGTGGACGTCGGCGTCGGCAAGCTGTCGGGGGGCAACCAGCAGAAGGTCGTCCTCTCCAAGTGGCTCTTCGCCCAGCCCGAGGTGCTCATCCTCGACGAGCCGACCCGGGGTATCGACGTCGGCGCCAAGTACGAGATCTACCAGATCATCAACACCCTGGCCGAGGCCGGCAAGGCCGTCATCGTCATCTCCTCCGAGCTTCCCGAGCTGCTGGGCATCTGCGACCGCATCTACGCGATGAGCCAGGGCCGGATCACCGGGCAGCTCCCGCGCGCGGAGGCCACCCAGGAGGGGTTGATGCGGTACATGACGATGGAGAAGAACGGAGCGTCGGCGTGAACGCCACGAGCACCCCCACCAAGCCCGCCCCCCCGCAGGCCTCGTCGCGCGCCGGGGTGGCCGGCTACATCAGCCGCAACCTGCGCGACTACGGGATGATGGCGGCCCTGCTGATCATCGTCCTGCTGTTCCAGATCTTCACGGACGGCAAGCTGCTCTACCCGGACAACGTGTCGGCGCTGGTGCAGCAGAACGCCTACGTGCTGATCCTGGCGATCGGCATGGTCATCGTCATCGTCGCCGGTCACATCGACCTGTCGGTCGGCTCGGTGGTCGCCTTCATCGGTGGCGTCTGCGCGATCATGATGGCCAACTGGCACGTGCCGTGGCTCCTCGCGGTGGTGGCCAGCATCCTGCTCGGCGGTCTCGTCGGTTGCTGGCAGGGATTCTGGATCGCCTACGTGGGCATCCCCGCCTTCATCGTCACGCTCGGCGGCATGCTGATCTTCCGCGGGCTCGCCATCGTGCTCGTGGGGACGACGGTCGCCGGCCTGCCGTCGGGCTTCGTGGCGATCAGCAACAACTCGCTGCCGAACTCGTTGGGCTACCTGGCCTCGCTCGACGCGGTGACCCTCCTCATCGGCGTGCTGGCGATCGCCGGCCTGATCGTCAGCCAGGTGCGCAGCCGCCGGACCCTGCTCCGGCACGAGCTGAAGACCGATCCCTTCCCCGCCTTCGTGGGCAAGATGGTCGCCTTCGCCCTCCTGATCGGGTTCATCACCTGGCTGCTCTCCCGCAGCACGGACGGCACGCCGATCGTCCTGATCATCGTCGGCGTCCTCGTCGTCGTCTACTCCTTCATCATGGCGAACACGGTGTTCGGGCGGCACGTGTACGCGATGGGCGGCAACCTGCCGGCCGCCGTCCTGTCGGGCGTCAAGACGAAGCGCATGAACTTCATGATCTTCGTCAACATGGGGCTCCTCGCCGGGGTCGCGGCCGTCGTCACCACCTCGCGGGCCGGGGCCGGGGTCGCGGCCGCCGGCAACAACTACGAGCTCGACGCCATTGCGGCGGCGTTCATCGGCGGTACCGCCGTGAGCGGCGGCATCGGCAAGGTCACCGGCGCCATCATCGGTGCGCTCATCATGGGCGTGCTGAACATCGGCCTGTCCATCATGAACGTCGACGCCGCCTGGCAGATGACGATCAAGGGCCTGGTGCTGCTGGCCGCCGTCGCGTTCGACATCCTCAACAAGCGCCGCGCGGGCGTGAGCCAGTAGCACCCCGCGGGTCCCGCCGATCCGGCGCGGCCGCCATCGCCCTTCCCCGGGGTGATGGCGGCGTGCCGTGACGGGTCGCCGGGGTGCGGGCATGCCGAGGTTCCCTCCCGCAGCGGCAGGCGCCCGATATGGTCGGATCCATGCGTTGGGGATCGGTTCTGGCGGTCGCGGCCCTGGTCGTCGGGACCCTGAGCGGTACCGCGGTCACGAGCGAGGCGGCCGGCACGAGCGCGTGCTCCAACCCGCGGCTGGCGACCGACCTGAACGGCTGGGGCGCCCTCGACGGTGGGAAGGTCAGCCGGGTGGCGGTCCGCGACCTGTCCGGCGCGAGCTGGGCCTTCGCCACCACGGGGCGCTCGTTCTGGATGCCTCAACTGTCGGTGACACCGGGCCAACTGTGGACGGTGTCCGCCCGTGACCGCGTGCTCAACGGTTCGGGGACGGCGGCGATCACCGTGGAGTGGTACGACACCGGGGGCACCTACCTGGGAGAGGAATCGGGCCCTTCGGCCACGGTCACCGCGACCTCGTGGGCCACCGTCTCGGCGTCGGTGGTGGTCCCCTCCGGCGCGACGACCGGGCACGTGCTGCAGTCGGGAAGCTTCGGGTCGGCCACCGGAACCAGCTTCCGGTCCACGCTGTGCGACTACACCCAGCCCGTGGCCACGGTTCCGGGCGCGCCCACCGCCGTCAGTGCCACGGTCGCGGGAGGCTCGGCCACGCTGACGTGGGCACCGCCCGCCGCCACCGGGGGCGCCACGATCACCGGCTACACCTACGGGCGTGACGGCACGGACTCCCAGGGCACCGGCCCGTGGACGGGGCAGGCCGACGGCGCGACACGCAGCGCGACGTTCGATCTGCTGCAGCCCGGCACGACCTACCAGCTCTCGGTGGCCGCGAGCAACGCCGTCGGGACGGGCCCGGCGGTGTCCGTCACGGTGACCGTCCCGGGCACCGGCCCTTCCGGCGTCGCCATGCCCACCGGGGACCTGCCCGGCTGGCACCAGGTGTTCGCCGACGACTTCACCGACGACGTCGCCCTCGGCGGCTGGCCCGGCACCTATGCGTCGAAGTGGGGTGACTACACGTATCCGGGGAGCCACGACACGAACGGTGGCGCCGAGTGGAACACCGTCAAGGACCTCTCGGTGTCGGACGGGACCGCCGACTACTACCTGCACAGCGAGAACGGCCGGGCCTACGCCGCCGCGCTGCTGTCCCGGGCCGCGCCGCAGACCTACGGCCGCTACCAGGTGCGGTTCGCGGTGGACCAGGGCATGACCGGCTGGAAGTCCGCGTGGCTGCTGTGGCCGGACGACGACGTGTGGCCGGACCACGGCGAGATCGACTGGCCGGAGGGCGATCTCACCGGCTCGATGGAGGGCTTCATGCACCATGCCGACCCCTCCGGAGGGCAGGAGTACGCAGCGTCCGGCGTCGCCTTCGCGTCCGGCTGGCACACCGCGACCACGGAGTGGTTGCCCGGGTCGGTCAGGTACTACCTGGACGGCACCCTCGTCGGCAGCTTCACCACGCAGGTGTCCGGCTACCCGATGCACTGGGTGCTCCAGTCGGAGTCGGCCGGCGCGTCGACCCCGACGGGAGCGGGCCACCTCCGGATCGACTGGGCCGTGATCTACGCCGCGACCTGAGAAGCGGGTATCGGGCATCGGCGATGGACGATATGATATCCGGTGTGCTGAACGGACCGCAGGGGCCGGTCGGGTCGCCGCCCGCGATCCGGCCGATGGTCGCGGGCGACGCGCCGTCCGTGTTGTCGATCTACCAGGCCGGGCTGGACGGCGGGGATGCCAGCTTCGAGACGGACGCGCCCTCGTGGGAGCGCTTCGACGCGGCCAAGCTGGCGGACCACCGGTTCGTCGCGGTGGCCGCCGTCCCTGGGGGCCGGGCGGTCAGTAGCCGGGCGGGCGGCGGTCCGGGGGGTGGCGCCGTCCTGGGGTGGGTGGCGGCGGTGCCGGTCTCGGAGCGCTGCGTGTACGCGGGGGTGGTGGAGCACTCCGTCTACGTCGACCCGGCCGCGCAGGGCCGCGGGGTGGGCCGGGCGCTCCTGCGCGCGCTGATCGCCTCGACGGAGGCGGCGGGCCTCTGGACGATCCAGTCGGGGGTCTTCCCGGAGAACGTCGCCAGCCTGGCCCTGCACCACGGTGCCGGGTTCCGCACCGTCGGGGTGCGGGAGCGGCTGGGCCGTCACGCGGCCCGCGGTGGGGCCTGGCGCGACGTCGTCCTGCTGGAGCGCCGCAGCCCGGCGGTGCGCTGAGCGGCGGCGGGCGCCGGCGGTCCGAAGGAGGCACCGGGCGCCCCGCGTTCGACACACCGTGCGGGTCCTGAGGGAGGATGCGCGACCGCCCTGCGCTCCGGTCGAGTGACGCTCGACGGTCGCCCGGCGTTCCGGGCCGGCCGGCGGCGAACGCTCGGGAGTCCAGGAGGTACGGCATGAGCACCGGCACGACCACGGGTAGGGGCACCGGCAGGGGTGACGGCACGGGTGACGGCACGGGTGACGGTGCGGGCACGGTTGCGGGCGCCGGCACGACCGTCAGCGGGGTCGCTCGGGAGCGGCGGCACACGCTCTACTTCCTGCGGGCCTTCCGGGCCGCGGCCCCGGTCTTCCTCGACACCGAGGTCGACATGAGCGCCGTCCTGGCGCACCGGACGGCGTCCCGGGCCGCGGGCCGCAAGGTCTCCGTCGTCAGCTACGTCGTCCACGACGCCGCCCGCGTGCTGGCGCGCCACCCCGAGGCGAACGCCGCGATCCGGGGACGCTACCGGCCGAAGGTCGCGCGGTACCCGTCGGTGCAGGTCAGGGTGGCGTTCGACAAGGTCCTCAACGGGCAGCGGATCATCATGGCCGCGGTGCTGCCGTCGGCGGAGACGAGCGACCTGCACACCCTCCAGGACCGGATCGAGGCGGTCCGGGACGGCGACCCGGCCACGATGCCCGAGTTCTCCGGGCTGCGCCTGCTGCACCGCCTGCCGTGGCCCGCGGGCCCGGCGGCGATCCGGGTCGCGGCCCTCCCGCTGCGCCGCCGGCCCTCGACCCTGGGCACGCTCGCGGTCACCTCGCTGGGGCACAGCTGCGTCGACGGCCTGCACACCATGGCCGGCACCACCGTCACCCTCGGCCTGGGCCGCATCCTCGACCGCCCGGTCGTCCGCGACGGCGCGATCGCCGTCGCGCCGGTGATGCGGCTCAACCTCACCTTCGACCACCGGGTGATCGACGGCGCCGAGGCCGCGGACATCCTCTCCGAGATCAAGGCGGCGCTCGAGGCGTTCCCGCCCGCGGGCTGACGCCGTGTCGGAGCGGGCTGACGCCGGTGAAGCGGGCTGACGCCGTCGAAGGAGGGAGAGGTCTGCTCCGAAGGAAACAGTCCGGTCCCTCTTTCTTGCCGATGCGGTCCTCCTTTCGAACGACCGCGCGCCCAAGAATGGACGGTTCGATGCGAGAAACCACTCTCCGTGTCCGGGCGATGTCTTGCTGCTCCTTTCCCGGGGGGAGTGAAGGTGTTCACCGGAAGCCCGGACACTCGGGACCAAAGCCAGCCTCGGCCGTCCCCCCCGAGCCTGGAGTATGTGTCCCGATCACCTTTCGTCGTCGACGGTCCCGCATTCTCTGGACGCGGCCCCCTCGGTGTCCTGCATCGCGAGGACGCGAGAATCTCTCTGATCGCATCCCCGGTTGGGCGACGGCGCCGACCCGGACGGCCCGACACGGCTGCCGACAGTCCGAGTTGCACGAGGAGGCCTGGTGAACCAGTCCGAGACACCGCCGGACACGACCGGGGGTGTGTCCCCGCCCCAGGGCAGGGACATTCTCCTGGAGGTCGTGGGGACGGCCAGGAAATGCACCGGGTACGGCATGTGCCACCTGAGCTTCCTGCCGGGAGGCGCCTGCCCGCCGGGAAAGCAGCACAAGTTCGCCAGCTACTTCCCCCAGGGGCGGATGGAGCTCGCGACCGCCGTCGTCGACGGGCACCTGCCGGTCACCGAGGGACTGGTCGACATCGTGCGGTCCTGCCGGCTCTGCGACATCTGCGACCGGCAGTGCTACTTCCTCACCGGGTTGCGCCCGCTCACGGTGATGCGGGCGCTGTCCGACTTCGTCGAGGAGCACCTCGCGGCCGGCCGGCCGGTCCTGGCGCCCGAGCCCGACCCCCTCGTCGACGAGCTGGCCGCCGTGGTCGGCGAGGAGTGGGTGTCGGCCGACCAGGCGATCCTCGCCGGCTACGCCCGGGTCCGGGCGCCCGGCACGCCCCGCACACCGCCGCGCTGCGTGGCGATGCCCGCGACGGCCCAGCAGGTCGCCGCCGTCCTCAAGGTGGCCCGTGCGCACGGCGTGCCGGTGCGCCCGCGCGGCAACGGCACCAGCGCCGGGGGCGCCCTCACCGACGGGGTGCTGCTCGACTGCTCCCGGCTGCGGGAGCTGACGGTCGACGAGCGCACCTTCTCGGCCCGCATCGGCGCCGGCATCACCGGGCTGGACCTGCAGCGCGCCGCGCACCGGCACGGCCTGCGCGCCCAGACCGCCGAGCCCGCGGCCTGTGTGTGCGCCAACATCCTCAACACCAATCTGCACTCGCTGTACTCGCACTCCTACGGCGTCGGCCCGGACAACGTGATCGACGTCGAGTTCGCCACCCCCGACGGCGAGGTGATCGGCCTCGACGACCCCCGGGTCGCCCGCCTGCTCACCTACCGCCCCGGCGTGACCCCGCAGGAGAACCTGCCGGGCGTCTGCACCGGGATGACGGTGAAGCTGCACCCCGTGCCCGCCGACGAGGACGTGCTCGTCGTCCCCTTCGCCAGCCACGACGAGGCGGTGGCCGCCGCCAAGGACCTGTGCGCCCGCCGGATCGGCGCCGCGGTCGGCATGGTCGGCACCTGGTACGCCGCCTCGTTCCTCTCCCCGACCCACACCGACGCCCTCGCCGCCGAGAAGGTGCTGCGCGACACCCTCGGCATCGAGTACGTGCTCATCGTCGTGGGCGACCCGTTCGCCCTGGACGCCGTCCGGTCCCGCTGGGACGTCGCCCTGGACGCCGCGACGATGCGCATGCTGACGCTCGGGCTGCCCAACCTGCGCGACGACTCCGCGCTGGAGTTCCTCGAGGAGACCGCCGGGGACGGCCCGCTCTACCGGGAGGTCTTCCGGCCCGAGCTGCGCGCGGTGCTGACGATGGCCCTCCACCCCTCGCCCGAGGCACTGACCCGCTCGGTCGACGAGGACATGAAGGCGTTCTTCACCGAGCTGTACGCGCGGCCCGAGATGAGCGACATCCGCTGGCTGACGACCTTCCGGACGACGTCGGCCCGCATCGGCCGGGACCGGGCCTTCCTGTCGCGCATCGTGTGGATGCCGCTGGAGCCGGACCTGATCTCCGCGCTCGCCGAGGACTTCTCCGCCATCGGGCGCCGGCACGGGCTGCACCACGGGTTCGGGTACCTGGTGCCGATCGACCTCGGTGCGCGGTGCGTGCTCGAGTTCGACTACTACTTCGACCACACCGACCCCGCCGAGAGCGCCGCCGCGGTGCGCGCCCAGGCCGAGGCCGACGTCGTCCAGGCCGGGTACCAGGCCCGGCGGCCGGAGATCGTCACCGGGCCGCAACTGGCCATGCAGGGGCTCTCGCGCCCCGAGTCCTACCTGTACCGGCGATGAAGGGGCCCGCGATGGCATCCACCCCCCGGACCGTGCTGCTCACCGGCGGCACCGGCTTCCTCGGCAGCTTCCTCGCCGCCGGGCTGCTCGAACGCGGCGTGCACGTGGCGTTCCTGGCCAGGAACGGCCAGGAGCGCTCCGCGCAGCAGCGCGTGCACGACGTCCTGCGGTGGCACGGCCACGCGGACGCCGACCTCGCGACCGGCTGCACCGTGCTGGCGGGCGACCTGGCCGAGCCCCGGTTCGGTCTGGCCGACGGCGACTACGCCGACGTGGCCCGCGACTGCACCGAGGTCTGGCACTGCGCCTCGGAGACCACGTTCTCGGTCCGGAAACGCGAGCTGCTGGAACGCGTCAACGTCGCCGGCACCGAGCAGGTGCTGCAGTTCGCCCGGGACAGCCGCGCCGAGATGGTGAACTACATCGGGACGGCGTACTCGGTGGGCCGGGCGGTGGGCGAGTGCGCCGAGACCCTGGAGCCGCGCACGCAGTTCCACAACCCCTACGAGGAGACCAAGCACCGCGCCGAGATGCTGCTCGCGCACGGGTGCGAGGAGGACGGGTTGCCGTTCCTGGTCTACCGTCCCTCGATCATCGCGGGCGACCACCTCACCGGGCGGACGCTCCTCTACAACGGCCTCTACTACCCGCTGCGGATGCTCGACTACTTCCGCCGGCAGGTCCTGCGCGACTGCGAGGAGGGTGACGGGAGCAACGCCCGGGCCCTGGGCGCGCGGGTCACCGGCGACGGCCGGGTCGAACTGCCGGTGCGCCTCCCTGTGCGGCGCGAGGGCGGCACCGGGCTCAACATCGTCGCCGTCGACTGGGTGCGCGACGCCTGCCTGCGCCTGCGCGAGGGTGGGGAGCCGGGGACCGTCCACAACCTGGTGAACGACACGGCGATGAGCCTCGACGACCTGTCGACCGCGATCCGGGACGTGCTGGGGATCGACGGCGTCGAGCTCTCCGCCGCCGCCGACGCCGACGCCCCGGCGGTGAGCCCGCTCGACGCGCAGTTCCGCTCCCGCGTGCAGGTGTACCTGCCGTACATGGGCGACCAGCGCGTCTTCCGCCGCGACCGGTCCCGTGCGGTGCTCGGCGACCTGTTGCCCCCCCCGGTCGACCTGGGTTACCTCGAGCGCTGCCTCAAGGTCGCCCTGGCCGACGAGTGGACCTCCCCGCTCCCCTGACCGGGTCGACGAAGGACGGTGACGGCACCATGAGCCGGGGAGCCATGAACATCGTGATGGTGGGGTGCGGGCGCCAGGGCCGGCTGCACCTACAGTGCCTGGCCAAGCTCCAGGACTCCTTCGACGTGCGGATCGTCGGGGTGGTGGACGCCAGCCCCGACCGGGCCGCCGCCGTCGTGCGCAGCCTGCCGGCGCTCGGCTTCGCGGCCGAGGGCGTCGTGCAGGGGGACAGCCTGGCGATGCTGGCGGGCGAGGTCGACCTGCGCGAGGCCGTGGTCGACGTCGTGACGACGAACACCGCCCACCACGAGGTCGCGATCCAGGCCGCGGCGGGCGGCGCCCGGGGGATCGTGATCGAGAAGCCGCTGGCCGACACGCTGGAGCACGCCCACCGGCTGCGCGACCTGGAGCGACCGGTGTACATGATGGAGAACTACGTCTTCTCGGTGGTGACCGACTTCGTCCGGGAGTACCTCGCGGCGAACCGGCTGACGCCCCGTTTCGTCAAGACGGAGTTCTCCAAGGACCGCCGCCGCGACTCGCGCGACGGCCGGGGGATGCTCGACGACTACGTGCCGCACGTGTTCGACGTCGAGATGCCGCACCAGATCGCGCTGGTGGCCCATCTGCTGGGCCCGGCCCGCGCGGTCTACGACGCCTGGTGCCACGACATGGTCCTGCCCGACGGCCGGATCACCGACCACGGCGAGGGCGCGATCACGCTCGCCCACGACGGCGGGGTCACCAGCTACAACTACTCCAACCTGCTCGGCTACCACTGCCTGTCCCAGACCCACCGGACCGTGCGCCTCTACTGCGACGACGACGTGCGGATCCTGTGCTACTACCCGTCCACCGTCGACCTGTCCGGGTCGGTGCTGGTCTACCGCGGCGGCCGGATGGTCGAGCGCCGGTCGTTCTTCGACGACTCGCTGACCGAGGCGTTCCGGCAGCTGCTCACCTGCTGCCGGGACGATGTCGCCGCGGTCACCGACGCGCAGTTCGGGTGCGCCGTGCTCGACGTCCTCACCACCGG
>Ga0302322_100001663_pt1 | contig 18392 bp, 19 predicted proteins | sample Fen_T0_2_FD_203757 | JGI IMG/M metagenome (GOLD analysis project Ga0302322, IMG submission 203757) | Peat permafrost microbial communities from Stordalen Mire near Abisko, Sweden - Fen_T0_2 | ecosystem: Environmental > Terrestrial > Soil > Wetlands > Permafrost | place: Sweden: Abisko... | reverse complement strand
CAATGTGGATATTAAACTCAAGTAATCCCGCGCATCAATGTGATCCCGGCTTTTCCAAATATCGCTGATTAATCTTTTCTCTTTTGGCGAATGGAAAACCTTGAGATAGTTTTCCAGCATTTGATCCCCTAATCGGATTACCCTCTCATTGCCATACACTTCTGAACTTGCGTCGAACTTGGACTTAATCTCACTCAATAACGCGTCGCCTTTTATTGCTTCGCTAATTTTTCTTTTTCCCGGTTCCAATATGCCAAAAGGCGAGTCGTATTTATATGAAATCGTGTTTCTTTCCGCTTGTATCAAGTCACCAATTTGCCTTGGTGACCAAAATGTGGAATGGGTCAACAAAGCCTGTTGCATCAGGGACTCGTATAATCCGCTTTTGGTATGGAACTCTGGCGCGACGTAATACGCCAGATGATTCATATCCTCCAGGTGTAGTAATACTTCGTGCCTTTTGTTCTTATTTTTTGGATGGACGAGGAAACGATAATAGGGAACTCCCCAATCATCCTGCAATGACGAGGCGGTACCAACAATATGTTCGCTCAATTTATATTGAAGGAACAGCAACACGCTTTTAGCATTCATGTCGGTCTGATAAATTGAATCTTTCCGCAATGAGGGAAATATAGGCGCGCCCAGCGTCATGAAACCGTATTGGGTGACCAGCTCGAAAGTGAGCGCCGTACTATAGGAAATATCCGTTATTTCTGGTTTCATCATTTTCTCCTTTCATATAACGAATTATGGAAGGTGGGTTATCCAGTCAATCCTGACTTCCAAAGCTTGTGCCGCAAATGGTTGTTTTTGGAATCCTGACAACGGCATCGGTAGCGTCTTTGATGATTGGCATCGGCTTTTCATCGTATAACGATTCCCTGAGCCATGGTATACAAGCGCTTTCATGGTTTATCTTCTGGATGATTTGAGTGCGAAATTAAATTATTCGATATATTTATCGATACTAAAATCCCAGATTCTCTTTTACTAAAATCATTGTGGTACGGCCCGGCATAAATTCTTTATTGACGATCAACAGTTTATCAACGCTACTCTCGACACCATAAGCGTTGAGGGCGCGTGCATTCTCTAGTGGAAGTGTGTATTCTTCAATGCGCTCCATGCCATCCTCGAGGGTTGGGACTATTTTTTGTGTACCAACTACCCAAATAAGGTGGGCTGCCGAAGCCGCATACCCCGCCAATTGACTACCAGTCTTTGAGGCAATGATGACATGACCGGTTTCAGTAACTGCATGAACACTGCCGATCATATATTCAGGAGTTGAGCCTAATTTTTGCATCTCACGGTTTTGGGTCTTGCGATCCATCAACGCCATTTTTGCTCTTACAGAGTTATAGTGACCAGACTCGTCAATCTCTTCGGTAATACCCAAAACATTCAGTGTAACTGAGCTGGATGTGAAAATTTCTGCATTAGCGGGTATGATCTCAAACAGTCTCTTTTTTGCATCTACACCATTCTCGGTAACAATGGCATGGATATTGTTGAGTTCCAGTGCTTTCACGGTGCGTTCAACTTGAGCATTGGAAGCGAGAATTGCGAATTTGGTAGTTTCAATTAGATGTGTGGTTAACATATTGTTCCTTTTGAATATTACTTTATACAGTACTCGTTTTATCAATCGCTCGTACTGTCAAGACCAGCGTCTCTGTATCGGGAAGGTCGGGAGAGACACGACTTGATGTTTATTGAGATTCAGAAACACAGTATCATCGCGAGTCTTATCCATTGCTGAAAGCGGAATGATCACATCTTTCTTTCCACACAAATGCCCTTCACGCATTACCAAATAGGTAATGTGACCATTCTCCGGGTTGACCACAAATTCGTCGATGCGACCCACGTAACCATCCGTCGCTTCTACGCGGGTACCACGGTGTATAGCCAATTTTCCTGACGAGATTTGTTGATGCTCCATAGTTACTGGCACTGAAACTTCAGAAGTAACATAGGGCATATAATAGTAAAATCCCATTCCAGATATTCCACCATGATACCCCGCATAATCAAGCACCTTCTTTTCAACAAACTCCGTTTTGATAAACGGATCCATCTTCTTCAAGTTTGCCTTGCTGCAACTCAGTCGAATCGTATCGGCTATGGTTTCGTTCACAAAATTAACCGGCACAAGATACTCTGTATTGGGAGAGGCATTCTGCTTCACTACCAAGTATGTGACCTGATCAATAACCGGGTCCATTAGTATATGCATTGAGCGCCCATAGATGCCGTCTTTACACTCAACTTGTGCATTTAATGGAATTTCCATTTTGTTTCTCCATAATCAACTATCCAGCTTCAGCATGACAACACCTAGTTTGTTTCTATTTCATAACCAGCCCTCATTCCTGCGAACACACACTATCGACTGTAACCAGAATGTCTCAAGAGGATAGTTGATTCTTCCTGAACTACAATTAAGAAAAGCTCCCCCTATCTGCACAACGGTTAGGACCAGTGTCTGTGCACCGGAAATGTTGGCAGAGCCTCAATCTCATGCTTATCGATCTTTAGGAACACGGTATCGTCGCGAGTATCACCCAGCGCTGAAATAGGAATGATGATATCTTTCTTGCCCCACAAGTGTCCTTCCCGCATCACCAGGTGGGTAATATGGCTGTTCTTGGGATTAACGATGAATTCGTCGACTTTGCCCACATAGCCATCTGTCGCCTCAACCCGAGTGCCACGTTGTACAGCCAGTTCCCCTGGTGGGATCTGTTGTTGCTCAACAGGCACTTGTATTGTTTTTGTAGAAGTGACATACGGTAGATAATAATATGCGCCCATGCCTGTCAAGCCAATGGTAGAGCCAAATCTCCGATTAGGCTCTTGTTCTTCGATAAATATGGTTTTGATAAACGGATTCATCTTCTCCAACTCTAACTTGCTGCAATTCAGCCGGATCGTATCGGCTATCGTTTCGGTCACAAAATCAAGCGGTACGATATACTCTGTGTGGGGAGACGAATCATCCTTCACCACTACATGCGTAACCAAGTCGGATACCGGGTTTATCAGCACATACTCTGAGCGCCCATAGACTCCGTCGGTACAGTCAACTTGTGCATTTAAGGGAATTTCCATTTTGTACCTCATCTCATTTAACAAACAGATTTAAAATTATTAACAATCCAGTTATTTGCCTGCGCGGATCTTTGTACCGTTCAACGGAGCACCGAAGAGCGGCGCAAATACACAAAAGTCAAACACGCCAGCAACCAAAGGCACAAGTCCGATAACGGCTACAATCGTGCCAGTTGTTCCGCTCAGTCCAAACCAACCCCAAATAACTAAAGCCAAACCCGCTACAATGCGCCCTGTGTTCGAGGCCATGATAAATATGAAAGGGTTCATATTTATCTCCTTATTGAGTGATAGGTTCTAAAATTAATCATATATTAAACACTCCCCGCTTGCATCCATCCATCAGGGAGTTTTCGTCTCCGCCACTTGGGGGAGGTAGGCGCATTCAGGAAAATTTCAAATTGTGATCAAGCCGGGAACCGTTCCTCAACCTTTATCACAATTTGATCGTCGGTCAATTTTCCAGCTTCTTCCATGCTCACAATATATTCGGATAAGCCTTTACTCTCAAGATGTTTTTTAAGCTCGTACTTTGCCTCGTCTGGTCCAAAAATTTGAATCGCTTTCGCATCCTGGATATATGTGATGATGTTATCGTAATATTCGCCCAGATGGTTCCAGAATCGTCGATCACGCAGATTCTCTGGTGTGCCTTCCTCAGAAACTATGCTGGAATAGAGACTATAGTGCTCCATATCAGAGGTGATTCTTTTTCTTTCTTCACCAGTATCGATAATACTTACAATAACAGCTTTATTGCGGTCAAGCCACAAGCCAACTCGTTTATACATGGGGTTGCTCCTTTTTTGACCATGCCTCCAAACAAAACATATTCTGCCACGGACCATGAGCCAAGCAGCTCTTGATACGTTTAGTCGCCAGGCGCTGTAAATATGGCAGGGATACAGGTAAAACCAAGACCGATCGAAATCGAGTCTTTTACACTATCCTGATTCGGGTCGAATTTTTCAGATGTATCCTTTTGGCCGTACCGAGCACTTACTCATATCTTTTTATTTTAGGAACCATCACTTTAGTTACCATAATGCAGCACATGAGCTGTGGGTTGCTCTGAAGCGTGACGGAAAGGTAAGGTGTCGGACTCGATGTAGGTGTTAGGCAACCATTTGGCGCCGTGGCGAATAGCTTACGGGTTCTTTAGGAATCTAAAATAGAAAGCTGCAAACACCAAGACAATGCCAATGTTCGCTGTTAGCCGTTCCCAGAATAGATTCCTAAAGAACAGTAAATCGACACTAACGACAACGGTAATCAACACCACAATGTAAAGCACGACAAATATGCTCCTTGACATTTCAATCTCCGATTCAAATATATTATCAGCAGCCCCACTACGATTTACAGATATGTGAGAGAGTTGCAAGTGCCGCCTCATGAAGTCTCTTTAGATTTAGCCTCGGGTAAGGGCGGGTCCGTCCTGCGAAGTTGTTGGTCATGCTGTTTACCAAGGGTGCTCTCGATTAAATTAGCTAACTTATCTGCAGCGCCGTCAACAGCTTCATCCAAGGTTGTTGCTTGATGTGTGACTGCAATGGGCTGACGGCCTTCGAGACGGGCTTCGATCATACAGCGCATGTCATCATAACCATCCTTCTTGTTGCTATTTTCATCGCTTAGGTGAACCTCTACCCGTGTGATGTGATCGCTGAAACGATTTAGAACATTCTCTATTACGCCGCTGACTCGTGCCGCCAGCGCTTCGTGACCTTCGATGTTATGGTCGGTATTGATTTGAATTTGCATGTTAATCTCCTTTGTGATTATGAACTACGTTCTTTAGATCTAAGACTCTGCCTCAGCTTCCATCTGATCCAACCGTGAGTAGTAGTCACGAATCTCTTTCAGATGTGCCCAGGCGATTTTGCCTGTAAGCAATGGATCATTGCCAGTTACATTCGTCTCGGGATCAATGACTCCGTGTTCAAGCTCCACCTCCAGCCCACGCCGAAATTGTTCCAGATCGATCTGTGCCCAATCAATGTTGAGTTGTGTTCCGATTGAGCGTGCTTCTTCAGTTGAAAATTGTCGTTTCTTGTTCATCTGTTTCTCGCATTTCTTGAATAGTATATGTGAATAGGCACTGTTGTATTTCTAGCAGGCTACCTTTTTATTGGCAGAAACCGCTCACTGACTCTGCTCATCAAGACGTGTTGTATGTGGATCGCCATCTAAACAAGCGACGATCGCTTCGATCACCCGTTTCGACTCATTCGGATCTCTGACCTGGATAGACACAACGCCTGCTGCTTTGGCCGGATAATCGTTCCCACCTGGAAATAAAGCATCCCCAATAAAGATCATCTCATCAATCGCAATGCCAAGGATGTCGCGAAGTTTTCTTATCCCGTAGGCTTTATCAATGCCAGGCTTGGTCACATCAATGGATGTCGTTCCACCTAAACGCACAGAAAATTCAGGGATCAGAACATCAAGGCGTGCTTTCATCTTTTTTCGCTTGGTGAAATCAGGATCCCATTTTTTCTTTTCTTCGATGGGCGCTTGCTGCCCCAATGCGGAGAACGTGATCTGGCTGTCCCGGTCTTCAATGATCTCGCCCCAGACCTTTGCTGCTTTGAATTCTGATGCATCCATCGTCTGCTTCAACGAACTGATGATCTTCTTTTTCTCATCAGCGGTGAAGTTTTCAGCATAACGCTGTTCCCAATCGGATTCGTATTTGTAGAACTTGGTTCCACAGGTAGGCAGGAGCGACAAATTCTTCAGGTGTTCATCGTGGGGCAGATTGGCGAGCAATTGCATTTCGAACTGTGCCCAATTACCGCCCGAAATAACCGCCACCTTCACAAGCCTTAGCAGCGTACTGAGCAGGGCAGCCATCTCAGCATCGAGGGACGATTTACTTTCAGCAAGTGTGCCATCCAGATCGAAAACAATGAGTTTTTTCATTTGGTGATGCTATCTTTCGGCAGTGAGGTTTCCAACAAATTTACAGCGCCTTGCAGTTGACATAAACAGGCTCCAACCACAGCTGGCAAAAGCACCACGCCACCTTTGGTGATGGAATAATTTGCTACTTAATTTTATGACCAGCCCTTTCAAATCACATCCATCAATCGGGGAGTATTGTTGTCCGCCAGTTGGGGGATACGAAGGGTTAGTAAATAGGTGAATAGCACTTACCGCTCAGCAATCTTCCTTCCCCAAAGGTTATTTCAGCCAATTACACTCTGACGATGATATGCCCTCGCGGTATAAATCTAGTATGCGGATATAAATTCCGTCTCGTTGGGTTTATACCCACTAGGTAGAGAACAAAACGTAGAAAATAAGCATACGCCCCTATATAATAGGGGCGTATTTGTTTGGGCATTCTGTGTACGATCGTGCAGCATATTGAATTCAGAAAGTAGCCATTGCCTGGCAAACTATCATACACTGAGCGATCCATAATAATATTCGCCGATTGGAGAGTTAACAGAAATCAATTTTCATTGGATCGCTTTTTATGTGAATATGTGACAAGCTTAGTTTTTAGAAATTCAATATCTAGAAAATCATGATGGGGTAATGATATCCACAGATCTTTGTCGAAAATTTTCGGCAAGAATCTTCAAGAGTAGCCCAAGACAACAAAATCCAATTAGGATCAAAAGTATTAAATGAGGAGACCATCTTCCAAGGTATAAAACAATCTGGGCTACCGCAGTATCCAATGCCAAACTTAGACCGATCACAAGAATAAAGCGCGTAACTTGATCTTTACCTGGCAACAGATGCACAAATGCCAAACCCGGACAGATCAGCATAAACACAAAAACCAGGATTCCGCGAAGAGGATTTAACCATTCTCCATAAACAGCCGCTGTTGCTATCAAGCTGATGAGCAGAACGATCACGGTTAAATAATAATCACTTTGTTTTTTCACTTTATATTCTTCCTGACTGCAAAAATGATCGCATCCTGATTTGAAAAGACCACTTCAAATTTACCTGATTTTTCCAATAGACTTTGAATTCTTTCCAACGACCCGACTGGCAACCCGCCCACATCATCGATATATATCTTCTGGCTACGAGTAATGAATAAATAAGAAGCCTTATAACGAGTAGTATTGGAAAGCCATTCGTCGAGGACAACAACAGGGTCCGCCAATAACCTGTTGATAGAATCGGCTGGCTCGCGGTCAATCGCTACATAAGTGAAGTATTCATAGTTTGAGAACATCGTAGGGTAGTTGCGCGAACCTTCAACTAATAGCGAATTAGGAACTGCATGGCTGTATAAATACTCGGCGGCGGCCACTTCGCCTTTTGTAAAGGAGTATTGGCGTTCTTTCCCATAATAAGCAAACAAAAAAGCAACCAACATAATTAGGCTTAATACACCAACTGCAATCGGCTGTAGCCAGTTTCGACTTGTTTCTTCTTGCGGTATGATGGCACCTGCTGCTAGGAATGCCAGGTAGGGCACCATGAATAAATAGACCCGAAACAAAGCTTCACCGCCATAAGAGTTTAAGAACAACACGATCACGGGAGATGTTGCAAGCAGAATGGCAGGAAGATCCAGATACCCTTTCCGCGCTCGCTGGAAGACGCCGACCCCTGCCAGCAATACGATAAAGGCACTTAGCCCACGCCCCATCCAGGATACGACAACTTGTCCTGTGCTAACGCTAGTAACATCAGTCAAACTAGAATTAACAGTTTGTTCGACCTTACCGAAAGATTCTAATATCGAGCCCTCTACTGTTTTGTTATATTGCTTAGCCGGGAATGCCAGCCAAAGCACAATGAGTAATATCATCCAGATCGGAAGTGTGCGCCAACGGATAAAACCAAACAAGATCAACACAACAACAGCTATAACTCCCATAAATGGAGTAAGCTGATGCACAGAAACGATGACTCCAAAGACAAGTAGAACGATCACGCCGAGCGCCAATTGGGAGAGCTTTGTTCGACCTTGTTCAGGAGGAGACATTATCGGCAGTTTCAAACTTGATATCCGCTCCACGAAACGAGGAGGAAGTTTAATTATCCGAAGCATTGATGACAAACGGTTTTTCCATGAAGTCAGGCTGAGTGGCTGCTTAGAGCCAAAACTTAACAAGATAAGGATCAACAGACCAAACATCATGAAATAAGTTGTTGCCTGAGGCGAGAAATAATCTTGACCAACCCAATTTGTCAGGAGGAAAAACCATACACCCAACCATTGCAAACGGCGATCTTGTGTAAATAATCGAAAAAGTGCTAACAAGCTAAATGCAAATAAGGTTTCAAAAAAAACCGGTCCCCAACCAGCATAAGTAAGCGCACTAGAGAATCCTGCCAGTTGGATAAATAGAGCATTTAGCGCAAAGAATCCGGGCCAGTTGTGATAGACAGACAATATGGCAATCTGGGGATTAACTGTCCCATATCGAATAATGTAATCCACAATCCCGACATGTTTCCAAGCCCAGGAATAACGCAAAGTACCATAAAGTATTTGTGGTGTTCCATGTATCATTAGGATGAAAAGTAGGATGTAAAGAGCAAAGAGTACATCACTCACTTGTTCGCGCAAATAGAGACTGGCAAATCCTATCAGCAACAATATATATGCAGCGATTATTGAAGCCGGAAAAACTGATAACAGTCCCCAATCTTGCATATCATTTAACTTGAATGCCTGTAAAGAAAAAAACCAAAGCAAAGCAGCCAGAACCAGAAGCAACCACGGGGTAAAAAGGATCGGTTTCAATCCGGATCCAATTTTATTTTTTATTGCAGAAAAAGACATGGAAAACAACATCCTTCATTATCTAACGATATTCTTGTTCAATATATTCGCACACCATTACAAAGAGTTTAGAACCTGCACAAAATTACTATAAACCCAAACCGGATTAATAAAATGACGCCGCTTCTTTCCTAAATTAGCATTTAGATGCTGCAGCCAAAAGATCAATAAAGACTCTCTAAGCTGAGGAAACCTACCGCCTAGCGCCTGCGTCGCATGTTCCCAAATTATCTGCTCATGTTGGCGCCAGGCGCCCTCTGTAAGTATACCTGCCAATATTTCTCCCAATTCATTTCCTTCTTCAATTCTCCGGGTGGAAATTAGCAGGTTAACCAAATCAAGACTCGGCAAGCTGGTTGGCTGCGATAAATCCCAATCAACAATTCCTGTTACCTCACTACCATCTGGTGTAACCAGGATATTAGCTGGCCAATAATCCCCGTGAATCCAACCTATCGTAAGCTGTTGGCAAGATAATGTTTCAGATAATTGCTCTTCAAGCCGATCTAATAAATATCGACTCTTAGGATGATAGTAAATTAACGTTGAATTACGGATGTTCTGCAACGGATCAATAACCAACTCTTCTAACATTTTTTTATCCACTACCGCTTCAACTGCTGTTATTTGATGCAAGCGCTCTACAACTCCCAAAGAACTGTGTAATGCAATTTGGCGCTTATTAGGATCCAGCATTACGTCCGCCGCATTGATTCCAGGCAGTCGCTCCACAATCCAATAGGGTTTATCTTGAAACTGGCCTTCATGTATTAAATTAGGCAACAAACGTCGCCATTCACCTAAACGTGTATCTGCCTGCAGGCTGGCACAAATCTTTTTTTGATGTTCAAAGCCTAATATAGCAGATTGAGAAGCGGGGAGATGAAGGATTGCTGTGAACGGGCTATTTCGTGGACCAATAACAAGTACGTCCATGTCAGTTAGTGAATGATTCACATGTTGGATTTCCCAATTATCAGCTGGAGCGATCTCCATCAAACGCGGGACAGATTTGACCATCTGCGGTATCAACGGCGATATATGCGAAACGATATACTTGGATCTCCAACTTGCCTGTAAATTACTTAACCAAGATATCACTGTTTTCATAATAAGCACTTAGTTTTCCATAACCAGATTCTTGGTCTTCCACATGAATCGGAATTCAGTCGCCAGCAATATTGCCGCAACAAGCGATTGACTTACCAACCAGGCAATTCCCACCCCGGTAACTCCATACGTGTTCATGAATAAATAGCTGAGTGCAATCACCAAGATGTATGGCACAGTAAGAACAAGAACAAGTTTTTTCATCCGGCGCTGGACTCGAACTACACTTGTGTAAATCGCTGTGACTATGTTCGGCAGTGCAGACAAGCATAACAGCCGAAGCAATGTTGCTCCTTCTATTGAGTAGCTCTTCCCGAATAGACGAAGTATATTCGGGGCGGCAAGTACGATGATAATAACCAATGGAACTAATAAACGAGCCGTCTGAATGAAGGTTCGATAGCTATAGAGATTCAACTTGCGCTGATCTGTAGCAGCTTCAGTGATAAGTGACATACCCATATTACGACTGACGAGATAAAGAGCATAAGCAATGGTCCATGAAAGATAAAAGTATGCATTGGCTGTAGCACCAACTCGGACAACAATAATAATAGGCAGAAGGCTGATAGCCGCCAAACTAACTAATGAACCAAAGTAATCTCCCGCCAGATATTTGGCGATTTGAATTGGCGTGATCGACTCGGTTTGCTCAGAAACGATACGCATATGACGCGGGATCAACCATCCAAAAATCAGAAAATTAGTTGGCAGAATGGTGATAAGTACTGCAAGTGTCCATGAAGCGAAAACACCATAGCGCGGCATGACTGTCGCCAATCCGATCAACAATCCGATCTTCGCCAGAGCAAATAGCACGTTTTCAACCGGTACCCATGAAGAGTGCCGCAGGCCGATCAACGCGCTATCTTGCAAAACGAAAATGCACCATGCCATGGTTGCAATAATGAACCAAAGAATAAAGTTCGGGCTTGAACTGAGAAAGCTCAACTGGGGTGCCCAAATACTGATTCCAAAAATAAAAACCAAACCAGAACCCACCGCCATCGCCAAACTAATTACATAAGCATAAACAACCATATGCCAGGATTTTCGACCTGCAGTCGGGAGGAAGCGGTTCAGGGCATTCATTAGATTAAGCTGCGCTACATTCGCCAAAAAAATCATAGCGGAAATCACAGCCGAGTTCAAGCCAATTGTCTCAGTTGAATAGGTATGAGCTGCCAGTATCCAATACACCATCCCAAGTGCAGATGTGGCACCAGAACTGAAGACCAAAGCGTAACCGTTACGATATAGCGGCTCGCTCAAATGAGTAGCGAGTCGAGTAACGGACGGGTAATTTAAAATCCGAGTCAAAATAGTCATAGTTTTGTTTCGTTAATCATGTTTCCAAACTCTGATGTAATCAATATCGTAATAACTTGGAAACATCGTTGTGCTATCCGGCGCGCCGGGCCAATCTCCGCCAACAGCCAAATTCATGAGCAAATACATTGGCTGATTTGGGATGTACATAGTATCGGAGTAACTCCAACGTTCAATTCCATCGATATACCAAACCATACGATTTGGCTGCCAGTCTAATGCAAAAGTATGCCAGTCTGTTGAGAGGTCAGGACCTACCCAAATATTCTTTGCTCGTCCAACATCTCCATTTCCCAGGGGGTAATGCAAGGTCATATGCACAGTATTTGGGGCATCGCTTAAAACTTCCATGATATCAACTTCAGGTTTTGATTCATCACCAGCTGGCAGCATCCAGAATGCGGGCCATAAACCTCGTCCACTGGGAAGCTTGGCTTTCATTTCAACATAACCATATTGAAAAACAAATCCATTTGAGACGGGATCTTCCCGGCTTCTACCTGAAGAGATCATGCCAGAAGTAAATGGATAGGAATTGCCGTCACTAGCGACAACAGAACGACGCTGCGCACGCAAGCGGAGGTTGCCACTGTCCATCAGCACTTCATCTGGCTGATACCATTCCAATTCATGATTGCCGCTGTTCGTGCAACCTTGATTATTCCAATCCCACCAATAGCAAGTTCTCCATTTACTTATATCAAGCACCGTTCCGTCAAATTCATCTCTGAAGACCAACTTCCAAACATCCTGTTGCCCTACGGGTATGGGTGGCGGTACTGGTGTTAGTGTTGGAATAGCAGTTTGAGTCGCGCTCAGAGTTAGTGTCTCATGCGTGGTTAAAGCTGACGGACTATTAGGCATAACACTACACCCAATACACATCAATAACCAACCCCAAAAGAGCCGACTCATTTTCATCACACAGTCATCCGGGTAATTTTGAAAAGGTTTCGGTAGACAACATTCCGGTTTTCGTCGCCGAGCGGCGCAAATGCTTTGAACTGACCAAGATGCGTAATATTCGCACCGGCACAGTTGGTCTTGAGATAGTCTTCCACCCATTTTCTGGATGAGTCGCCCATGGCAGGTAAGCCAAAATCAGATGACATTTCAGTCTCACCAGTTTCAAAGAATAACACCTGCTCGGTTTTATTCCACAATGCCGAGAGAATTTGGCTGGCTTTATCGAGTCCGTATGAACGTACCCAATGATGCCAAACTGACAGTATTAAAGTGAGATCGACATTTGGAAGCAATGCTACTGTCTCCGTGTTGATCATCATTTGACACAAACCCACTGTCGACAGCCCGATCTTTGCAGAGGCATACTGGGCAACCCGGATATAACGGCTATCCATATCAACGCCTAACATTGGAATCCCTTTTTGCGCCAGCGCAAAACAGAAATAGCCCAAATTACAACCAATATCCATACCTGAGTGAATCGACAAGCCAGTCAATGATGTCTCAATGGCTTCCCACCGCGCATTGGTCCCCTCGCCTCTTTGTGCTTGATTTATGCCGACCCACGGCAACGGCTGATAGTCGCTTCGTGGAAACACGTCATACTGGAATTGAACCTCATCGATAACTTTCTGAAAATTCGCTCTAATACTCATTAGTTAATACCTCCATTTGAATTTGATATTCTATATTTATACATCTTTGAAACCGATCACGCGCTTGACGATCCGGCGCAGCCCTGCATCGATACGGGTAAACGGAAATCGTTCAAGGTGGTATTCAGCGTACGGATACGCCTCAGCCCCAAAGCGGGTTTTGAAATGTGCCAATGAAGCTGAGTTACCCGACTCACCCATGTGATAATAGCGGCAACCCGACTCACAAGCAGCTTCAATTGCCATTGATTGGAGCAGATCATTCGCTCCGGTTGAAGCGGTCACATCCTTATCCATAGCTCCGCGCGAGTCGTTCACGTTTGCATATTGCAACACCAGCATTGAAGCCGCTGGCTGTCCGTTCACCCAGGCAACCCAGATACAGCAAGCATCGCCAAGCCGGTCAGCCATCATTTGGAATTTACGCAGCGGGTCACGCATCTGCCCTCGCAAATGGGTTAAGAAACGCGGTTCATGTTGTTGAAGCGCCCAGCGATCAAATGAACGACGCAAAAGTTCGTAGAATACCGGTACAAGCCGGCCAGTCGTATCACTCTCTACAACAACACCTGCTCGTTCTCCTTTTCTCACAGCGCTCCGAGTCTTTTTATCAAAACGCTTCGACCAGACTTGTTCAAAGCCGCCTTCGAGATCAATTACATGCGCAAGCCGAGGAATAGTAACGACGCCTTGCGGTGCAGCAGCAGCCCAAGACTCACCTTGCCTGGGATTAGGTCGCACGCTAATCTTTGGAAATGGTAAACGAGCAAGGTCTTCGAAGATGGCGGCAATTTCCTCCGCCTGAATATTTCCAGAAGCCACTAAACCTCCCATGCCCCAGCCAGGCGGCAAGGAAGCTACAGGCGTCAATACTTCGGGGAATCCCCTGCGGCGCACAAGCGGCAAGATGAATTGACGCCCATCAGATGTTCTGTATAACCGGCTGACATCTTCGTAGTTTCCGATTGCGCAAACGCAGTCGAGCCAGGCGGGGTTTTGATAAGGAACTGCTTCTGTATCCACTTCAAGCAGCGCCTGCCAAACATCGCGTGGAGCCGGCGAGATTACTTCAAACATCTTATCGTTCTTAGTTTCAGCATTAATCATAATGATTTCCTGTGTGTACTGTTGATCCCTTGGTCCGGCGCAACATGCGCCAGGTTGCTCGCAGGATAGTTCGCCAAGCATTTTTCTTGCGTAACCCAACTCCCTGCAAATATTTTTCCAGCATCTCCGTAGTTACATCAGAAGTGATAATGATTCGCGGGATGGCATAGACATCAGTTGCAGCGGTTGCCATAGTATGCTCAACAATACAAGCTGAGGTATAGCCTTCTTCCTTAACAAGTTCCTTTAGCTTCTGGGTATGGTACCCGTGAGGAAAAGCAAATGTATTGATCGGAAACCCCAACTGCTGCTCCAGAAGTCTTTTGCTAAAACCGATTTCATCCCTGGCTTGGGATAGAGGGATAATATCCAGTTGAGGATGAGTATGGCTGTGAGCTCCCAGGCAAACACCATCCAAAGATGCGATCTCGTCCCAGGAAAGCATGGGAAGAAGCCGTTCATCTTTTCTTGCAAGCCAGCTACTGGTATAACCAACATAAGCAGTAGTAATGAACAGCGTGGACGGAAAATGATATTTCCTGAGGATCGGCATAGCATGGATTAAAAAATCAGCCATGCCATCATCAAAGGTAATCGCTACCGGGCGCTCCGGTATACCTACTCCTTTTGAGCAAAGCGCCTGTGCAATAGCATCCACCGTCATTGGCTGAAAACCCTGGTTATACAAATAAGCGATGTGCGACTCAAAGACCTGAGAAGATATTGCCCAAGGTTTATAAAGGTTGCTAGCTTGATCAGAAACACTATGATAGAGCAAGATTGGAATATTCATAAAGCTTTTATGCATCAGGAGTTGGAGAAATATTTCCAATATTAGATGCCCTGTTAAAATTTGGTAATTTTTCTTTTTGTCTAGCAACGCTCAAGTGACTTCGCAGATATGCTAGAGGTCCAATTAAGAACCCTTTCAATTCCAATTGAGTTAACTCATGTGGGTAGTCAGTTTGTTTTTTTTGATTCTTAGGTGAATATGGATTCAGCATATGCTTTAGCCCAGCAGGTATTTTGAAAAACAATTCGAACAGCCGAGATGGCTTATCGATAATTGTCTTCATCAAAAAAGCTGATAAGCCTACTCCGTATCCATAAGCCTGTTGGGCAAGACCGGCATAATCACGACGATGCTTGTGATATAAGATCGCCCGCGGTTCATAGACCAAGCGATATCCTTGCGCAATCACATCAAAAAAGACAGCTAAATCGTCGCCACCTTTTGCAAGAGTACCTGCTCCCAAAGCAGGGTCAAAGCCTCCAATCGCTTTGAGTACCGATGTTCTAAATGCCATATTCGCTCCAGAACCAAATCTGCCAGCTGAATAGGGAAACAGAAAATCGTCGGGGCGATTTTCCCTCATATCAAACACGATTCGCTTATATCCTTTTCCAAAACCTCCAAACTGTTCAATCCACAATTGAGGCGGCGTCTCGATTTCGTAAGGCAAAATCATTCCCGTCACACAGCCAATTTGGGAATCCTGTTGGAAGTTTGCAACAATATCCTTCAACCAGTTCGGGCTGACTATTACATCATCGTCAGTAAAAACAACAATGGGTGCATCGACCTCTTTCAGAGCCCGGTTGTGGGCGATCGCAAGACCAGGCACATCTTCCCGTAGGTAGCGCACTTTGGTTGAATTTGGAAATTTATTGTGAATATAACCTGCGGTCTCAGATGATTTGGACGCATTATCAACAATCACGATGTTGTAATTGGGATAATCCAAAGCAAGAACAGATTCAATACAAGCCGCCAGACTGGCGACACGATCACGAGTCGCAATCACTATGCTAACCAAAGGGGCTGATACCATCAAATCACGCTGCATCTGCAGGCAGGATGGGTTTGGCAACAAGTTCAAGCCCGTCTGATCAAGCGGCTTGGTTTGGGTCATTCCATCTTGAGTTAGATGATCCTGGATTTGCGGCGCCAAAGAACTCCAAATCATATTTGCCAGCCCAGTCGCCTGCAAACCGTCTTTCGGGATTTCTATATCCACTGTTCCCAATAATTGAGTATGAAGGTATACCAAGACCAAAGCTATCTTGTAGTTATTTAATTCAGAATCCATTTGAGATGTCAAATCGGGTAAAGCTCGGTCAATATCTACTGTAAGAATCTGTTTCGGGATAAAAGCTGACATAACACCTCGTGTTGATAGATTATAGATTTGGAGCCGCTTCATTATTCGTAAGCTGATGGTGCAATTTCAACGCGGAGAACTTCCCCACCAAGTATCCTAGAGTGGTAAGAGCCAAGCCAACTAGTATCGCCCCTGCTCTGCCAAAACCAGTCAGATCCTGGAAACTTATCGCATCCCAGATACCACGCGCAATTCCAGCTGGAAGTGTCTTGAAGGTATACGTACGCTCAGAACTTAAGCCATCCTGCCCACCCACCAAATGAGTTACCAGTGCCTTTGAAAGACCTTCTGCATAACAACGTGAACAGAAATATTGAAACTTGCCGCGTGATGCAGGAACGTTATGGGTCACCCGAGCAGAAGGTTCATGAACAAACTTGCGGTCCGGAAATCTTTGACTGGCACGAATACACAATTCAGTTTCCTCGCATCCAAAGGGCAGCGTGCCAATTCTTCCTATCCCTGAACGGAAGGTACCCACACCTAAAAATACTTCTTTGCGGAGAGACATATTACAGCCAATCAAATTACGTACCTGAGCAGAATGCTCAGAAACACCACGATAAGTACAACCTATTACCCAATTAAACTCATCCGGGAACCAGGCAGGTCGACCGGCTAACCACAATGGTGAAATAAATCCACCAACCCCCATCACAAATGGGTCTGCGTAAGCGCTATATAAACTTTCCAACCAATTTGAATCCGCAGTAGCGTCTTCATCCATAAAAGCAATCAGATCACCCTGAGCAAGAGCGATGCCTGTATTGCGCGCGCCAGATAAACCCTGTGCCTCACGATTTTCGAATACCATTACGCCCTTAATATCCTTAGGGATACGCTGAAACAAAGCAGGATTATGGTCAATGACAACGATAATTTCCAGCGGAGGCATCGTTTGTTTCTGGAGCGACTCAACTGCATCTAACAAGTTATTCCAGCGCGCTTCAGTATATGCACAAACAATCACAGAGATTTTAAGAGTGGCTGCAAGTGCCATTTTCACAAATCCTTTTTAGAATAGACTTTTGAATGAAACAACAATATTACTGATAAATTGTTGTTGAACAATTTAATATAGCTTATATTAAATGTCCCATGACGTGTTCCAAGCTCGCATAAAACTCATCCTCTAAGAACTTTTTTTCGACAGAACGAGATAAAGTGAGAACACCGACTACCCTATCTCCTATGGTTAGAGGTATGGCTACAATTGACCGACCGATCACCGGCTTGTCATCCCATTCATGGTGAATCCAACGCGAATCTGCGGAGGTATCGGATATCAATGCGGGCTCGCGGTTCTTTATGACCCAACCAGCCAATCCCTGCTGAACCAGTTCGGACCATGAATCGGTATGATATGTTTTGCCATCATACGCAATGCATCCTTCGCGAACATCGCCTTTTTCATCTAATAAGATCAAACTTCCACTTACTGCATCCAAATCTTGCAAGGTCGTTTGCAACACACCATCAATCTTATGCCGCAGGTCTGTACGTCCAATGATCAAAAGACTAAATAGTTTCAAAAAATGCAGGTTTTCATTGACAAATGAAGATGCTCCACCCGCCGTAGAAGCTGCGATATGGAAACCGGAGTAGGCACGGGTATTCCCTCTAAAGCCCAAATAAGCGTTACCGTCATTCTTAGAAAAGATATTAAGCCATTCTGTTATGATGGTGCGTAATACTCGAATACCATCAGGAATGGTTTGAAGTTTTCCGACCCCATAAAATCGGTAACCCTCAAAGCTTGGGACCTCAACAAGGCGCATTTGAGCGCGGACAGCTTCCAGATAAAGACTGGTATCAATTTCAAATCCGTCCACATTTTTAAGATTAATGGAGTCCAGGCAATAACGCCAAAAGGCATGGTACCCGTAGCACAAATCTGTAAATTTAACACCAAATAAAAGGTTAGCTAAAATTACAAAAGAATCATTCCCAAGCTTTCGAATACGGGGCATATCTGTTGTTCCCCCGCCAGGCGCAAAGCGACTTCCTTTTACAAAATCAGCGCCTTCCAATAAAGCGATGATATAACGCGGGATCTCACGTGGATCGTGTGAGCCATCTGCGTCGATTACAATAAAAATGTCCCCTTGCGCAGCTTCATAACCCGCACGCAAAGCAGTGCCTTTCCCTTTCCTTGTCTCTAAAACAATTTTCACC
>Ga0302322_100001662_pt1 | contig 18396 bp, 9 predicted proteins | sample Fen_T0_2_FD_203757 | JGI IMG/M metagenome (GOLD analysis project Ga0302322, IMG submission 203757) | Peat permafrost microbial communities from Stordalen Mire near Abisko, Sweden - Fen_T0_2 | ecosystem: Environmental > Terrestrial > Soil > Wetlands > Permafrost | place: Sweden: Abisko... | reverse complement strand
CCCAGGTCCACCTCGTCCAGATTTGCGAGGAGGCACGCGGACTCCTTTCCACCATGGATGAAATCCTCTGGGCCGTGAATCCCAAGCGCGATACGCTGCGCGATTTTTCCGCCTACGTCTGCAACTACGCCCAGAAGTTCTTGAAGGCCACCCCCATCCAGTGCCTGTTTGAGCTCGACCCGGAAATGTCCGCGGCGGATTTCACCCTGCCCCTCCGGCGCAGTCTGCTCCTTGCCATCAAGGAAACCCTCAACAACGCCGTCAAACACTCCGGCGCCACCGAACTCCTGCTGAAAATCCAATGGCCGGGCGAGCGCTTGATCGTAGTGGTCCAGGACAATGGCAAAGGCTTTGATCCCGCCGTCGTCAAGTCCGAGCGCAACGGCATGGCCAACATGGCCCAGCGTATGGCCGAACTGGGCGGCACCTGTCAGGTTACCAGCCGGCCCGGCCACGGCTGCCGCATTGAATTCAGCATCCCCTTGAAACACCCGCGCCAGAGCCTGTGGGCCTGGCTTTGGCATGTAAAACAATTGTCCGGCCAGCCCCCTGACACCCAAACCGCCGGCCCCAAGGAACCGTCCCCGCATCATGATCCCACCCATTGACAAAACGCCCAAGCCGGCCAAAGGGGGCCGGGCCGTCGAACCCGCGCCGAAACCCAAGCTCAAGGTCGCCTTGGTCGAAGACCAGCCGAAGGTGCGGGAGAGCTGGATCAAGCTCATTAATTCGTTCCCCGATTTTACCTGTGTCTGTGCTTGCGCCACCGGCGAGGAGGCCCTGCGCATGATTCCGCCCGAGCAGCCCGATGTCGTGCTCATGGATATTTTTCTGCCCCGCATGTCCGGCATCGAATGCACCGTGCGGCTCAAGGAGGTCTCGCCCCAGACCCAGATCGTCATTCTCACCTCCATGGACGACCAGGAACTCGTGTTTCTCGCGCTTGAGGCCGGCGCGGATGGCTATTTGCTGAAACGAACCAAACCCGCCGACTTGCGCACCGCCTTGCTGGACGTGCTGGGCGGCGGCGCGCCCATGACCAGCCAGATTGCCCGCCGCGTCATTGAGTCCTTTCGCCAGAAAGCCAAAATCCGCGATGAATCCGTCCGGCTTTCCGTCCGGGAGGAACAGATCCTGGTCCTGCTCTCGCAGGGCTATTCCAACAAGTTGATCGCCGACAAGCTCGTCCTGAGCATTGATACCGTGTGCAGCCACTTGAAACACGTCTTTAACAAGCTGCACGTCAGCTCGCGCACCGAAGCCGTCGTCCGTTACATGGCCTCCAAAACCCCCGCCCCGCGTTCGGAGGAATGACCGGTTGGGCGTCGGTCGCCTCGTCCCAGCCCGAGGGATGGCCTCCGGCGTGCCGGGCGTGCCGGATCATAGCTTCAAGCGATAGAAACCTTCTGGCCGGGTCGCTGGCAGCGTGACTTGATAAACGCCATTCGAGAGGACGACGCCATTGGTGACGGGCAGCCAGGTCCCCACCACCAGGTTCGTGGTGGTTTGCAGGGTGTAGCTGGCCGGCGTGTTCGTCGGCCAGGTGATGAACAGGGCGCCGCCAGACGCGGTGATGCTCACCGGCGGCGGCGGTTGCAGCCCATAAACATTCAAGCGATTGGCAAAGGTGGCCATATAAACTTTCCCGTTTGCCACTGTGGGCGGTACAAATTTCGCAAACTTGCCAACCGTGTCCCGCGAGTTGATTTGTTCCGAGTTCCACAGTTCGTTCGTAATATTCTGGGCACTGTAGGCGTGCAGCACTCCGGGCCGGACCTGCTGGTTGGCATCACCCCCCAATTGATGCACAGCCCAGACAATCGCGGTGGCCGCATTGGTGCCATTCGCCGAAAGCGCCAGGATGCCGCCGGGTTGGCCACCGGGGGCCGCCGTCCGGCTTTGCGCGAAAACGGGCAGGGTGAATTTGCCTGTGCCGCGATTAAACACGTATTGCTGCAAAGACACCGAGGCGGGCCAGACATAGCCATAGGAAACCCCCGGGCCATCCCACCAAACCGCCCCGCCGTGAACTTCATCGGTGGTGACTGAAAAGCTCTGAACGATGTTGTTGTTGGTCGTGGTGGAACTGGTCAAACCGCCCATGTTGTCACGGTTCACCAGATATTCGACCCCCTCTTTGCCACCCGCAAACGCTAGCGTCGTGCCCGGGATCAGCAGGAGACCGCTACAACCGAGATCAATGTCGCCATTCTCCAAGGCCTGCCAGTTGTAAGGTGTGAACCAACTCGCCACCGTCAGATTGGTGCCGCTGCGCGCGAGTTTGAGAAAACTTTCGCCACGATTGGGACCGCCCGCCGTATCAACCGTGCCATTGCCGACGACCAGATAGAGATTGCCGCCGGCATCGGCCGCCGGAGCCTGCCCGCTCATCCAGATGCCGCCATCCGCGCCGTTGGGCGTGTCATTGTAAACCGCCACGCGCTGCAGGGACGTCGCATCGTAACCAATGATCCAGCCGTGATACGGACCGTTGTCGCAATGCGACGACCAACTGACATAGACCGTGCCATTGACGAGCACCAAACCGGGTCGCTGATTCTGGCGCGCGGGATCGAACGTGATGACCCCGCCCACGCTGCCGTCGCCCGTCCCCGGACAGGTCGCGGTGATGATCACCGGGCTGTTGGGACGCTCGGCGCCAGTGGCCACATCGAGCGCGTGCAACCGTTGCACGTAAGTGGTGCCGAATTCCTTCGTGCGCGCCACCAGGTAAAGGGTGCCCGTCCCCGGGTCAATCACCGGCGTGCCCACGATGCCCATGTTCCCGCTGAAATCCAGGTAATTTCCGCCGCACGCGCCCAGCGCACTCATGTCGGTGTTCGCCGGGGCAACCACGTTGGGCGGGTTGATGAAACTGGTCGTCCAATAGGGTGTCGCCAGCGTGGCATCGTCGGCATCAAACGCATAAACCGTATCGTTGACCGTGGCCACAATGACGAGGTTGTGCGTTCCTCGTCCGAGAATGGACACATTCGTCATTACGAGCGGCTGGGCGTAGATCTGGTCGTCGACGGTGTGGCTGAACACCAGCCCGAATTGGTTCGTGTTGACATTCGTGACATTGAGCCGTGTCTCGTTCAAATTCATGCCCGTCCGCCCATTGTCATTGTGGTGGGTTAACACCGCCACCAAGGCCGACGGCGTATTCGTCGCTTGCGTGATAAATGTTTGGGCCGGGGCCGCCCACGCGATTCCAGCGGCATTCGTCGCGTTGGCTGTGAAGTAATAAGTCGTGCCCGGCAACAGTCCGGTGACCGTCTGTGAGAAGGCGCCGGATTGCTGACCCAACCATAAGCTGTGCGCCCAGGCACCGGGACTCGTCCCGCCGTTCGCCGGCCCGTAGTACAGCGTTATCCCCGGGGCATCCCCGCCCGTCGAAAGCAGCTGCCCGTTGAGCGTGGCGAAGGTGGCTTGCACCGCGCTGGCCGGCCGGTTCGTCACCATGGCCACCATCAGCGGCGGTGTTTGAAAGAAGGCTGAAGGGATGGCCCAGTTTGTGCCGGCGCTGTTGATCGCCCGGCTCGCGAAGAAATAACCTGTGTTCGGCGTCAGGCCCGAAACGGTTTGCGAAAAACTTCCGCCCTGCAAACCCAGCGCGCTGCTTTGTGCCCACTGCGCCGCGTTGGTTCCGCCGTCCGTGGTCCCCAGGAAAATCGTGACCGTCGGCGCTTCGCCACCCGCCGCGATAATCTGACCTCCCAGCGTGGCGGCCGTCGCCAGCACGCCCGTCGCGGCCAAATTCGTTACCGTGGCCAGCCTGATGGCCGCAGCCGGTAATCCGCTGACCGCGTAAATCGCGGTCGCATTTGCGGCGGAGGCTTTTCCGAAGCTCAGGCTCGCCAGCGGCTTGTTGCTGGTTCCGAGCGCGCCCGCCAAATTAATCGTGGTCTGATAAAAACGCGGGTTGCCGTTGGCCCCACCGTCGGTGCCGCCGCTGCTGAGGTTGATGCGGTCCACTCCCTGCAATGCGAAACCCGGATTGGAAAACCAGTCGGCCGCATTGTAATTGGTGGTGAAAGCGCTGCCGTCAGTGAAATGCAGCGTCAAACTGCCGGTGCTCGCCGCCGTGGCCGCGGCGGAGTTGGCCAGGACGGCGATGCGACTAAACGTATTTGGCGCCAGCAGCGTCAGCGTCCCGGACGTCAATCCGGTGGCACTGCTCAAAACCAACGCATTGCTGCTGGTATAAGGCTGAAACTGAAATACCGTGCCGTCGCCGGTTGCGCTCGTAACAGCGCCGGCGGCCGGCAGGCCATAGGTTTTCCCGGATAAACCGTTTTGATAAAAACAGGTGCCTTCCCCCGGGTTGAATTCGACCGCATAAGCGCCGTACGACGGACCGGATGCGGTCGTTTCAACCACGATGTCGCGGTTAAAACCAGCCACCACCATCGGCGTCATGTTCGTGGCGCCGGTTGCCGTGGCGGCCGCCAGCCCCATGCCCCAGGCCATCAAACCGCCCACCCAGGCCCGTGGCTTGCCTGACCTTCGTATCCAAGTCAAAGTTTGTTGGATCAGCATGCGCTTAATTGCTTTAAAAAGGTTCGGTTTTGAAGGTTTAATTTCTAAGCCTAAAGCATCCCATTAGTTGTTTGATTGGTAAAGTGGATAAATCTCGAAACCAAAAGTTAATTTCAACGGCCCGTCACCTTGTTCTTAAACAACCGGCGCGCGGATGTGTTCCGCCTCCCTTTTATTGTGGATCCAAAGGAGCGACGGCCCCCTATTCCTCCAATGCTGCCAAATCCCCACCCGCTCTGCGCCACCCGCCACCGCCCGGATTGATGTCCGCCAAACTTGATTTGCCTGGGCCACCGTCAAAACTTCGCAGCCGGCCACATGTGGCTGCGCAGATCGTGGACTCTTCTTCCCGAAGCGCCCGCCTTGTCGGCAAAAACAGCTTGCCTATAATCAAGGTTTTGGTTTGTTTGTCGCATGGATTCAGTCCGCTTAACCAAGCCAAGCCCGCCCCGTTGGTTGACTTTCCTGTTTTGCGGTTTGGTTTTGGCCGGTTCAGGCTGTGCTTCGATAAATCCTCACTGGAACGATCCGCCACCCCATTGGTCCAATTCCGGCTGGCAGTTTGTCGATCCCGACTCTCATTTTTCAAGATGAACAGGTCGATTTTGGGTTGAAAATCTCGCCCCCATGCAAAAATCCCAGCCCACGACGATCTTCTTTCTGTTGCTTCTTTGCCTGCCCTCGCTTTGGGCGGCGGCCACGCCTTCGGAAAAGGCCGCCGCGTTGCTGGCGGGATTGATTGAGACCAACGACCCCGGCCTGGCGGTCATGGTGGCGCAGAATGGCAAAATTTTGTTTGAACAGGGCTGCGGACTGGCCGACCGGGAACATCACGTGCCCATCCGGCCGCAAACCACCTTCCTCATTGCCTCGCTTACCAAGCAATTCACCGCTGCGGCGATTTTGAAATTGCAGGAGGAGGGAAAACTGAGCGTCAACGATAAATTGTCCAAATACCTCCCGAATTTTCCGCGCGGGGACGAGGTCACCCTGCGCCATTTGCTGACCCACACCTCCGGCCTCCACGATTACACCATCACACCGGATTTTCGGAGCCGTGCGACCAACTCCACCGCCACCACCAAGGTCCTCCTCGCGGCCCTCATCGAGTCCGCGAAGCAGAACCCTTATGATTTCGATCCGGGAGCGGAATGGCGTTACAACAATTCGGGCTACACCTTGCTCGGTTACATTGTGGAGCAAGCGTCGGGGAAAACTTACGGCGATTTTCTGCGTGAGAATTTTTTCCGGCCGCTGGGCATGACCCACACTGGCGTTTACCGCGCTCATGCTGGTTCGCCCCATGAGACACGGGGCTACTGCCTGGGCACAAACGGCTTCGAGCGGGCGGTGAATTTTGATCCTTCGTGGTTCGGCGGTGCGGGCGTGCTCTGCTCCACGGTGGCGGATTTGAATCGCTGGAACGAGGGCATCTTCAACGGCCGGTTGCTGGACGCGGCCAGCCTCCAGGCCGCCTTCACTCCGGTCAAGGAAGATGTCGCGCAGGCCAATTCAGACAACGGCTACGGGTTCGGCTGGGAAGTCCGGCGCGCCCGCGGGCTGCGGGTGATTTTGCACACCGGCGGTCTGAATGGTTTCCGCTGCATTCTGCTGCGGGTGCCGGATGAAAAAATGACCATGGCCATCCTGGCCAACGCCGGGCCCGGCCGGACGAATGCCATCCCCGAACTCCTCGCCCGGCAACTGCTGGAAATTTTCCTGGCGGACAAGCTCGCCCCCCTCCCCAGCCTTAACCCGAACGTTTCACCACAGTCTTACGACGTCCTGTCGGGGCTTTACAAGCTCGCCGGCAAAATCTTGACCGTCAGCCGGCGCGGCCCGCACCTGTTTGTGCAGGCCGGCGACGATCCGGAAATGGAAATATTTCCCGAGTCTGAGCTCAAGTTCTTTTCGAAAACGGAAATGCAAATCACCTTCGTGAAGGACGAGCGCGGCACGCCGGTTAAACTTTTCCTCCGTACCTACAGTGGCATCGACCTGATGGCTCCGCGGGCGCAGAATGTCACCGAGGCGCAGGTGGATCCTGCGGTTTACGACGGTTTGGTCGGCAGTTATGACTACGGCGACGGTGTCGTGGACAGTCAAGGCCGACGGGTGGCTACCCTGACGGTGACGCGCGAAGGAAACCATCTCTTCGCGCAACTGACCGGCCAGCCGAAGCTCGAGATTTTTCCGCAGTCCGAAACGGAATATTTTTGGAAGGTGGTGGACGCGCAGGTCACCTTTGTGAAGGACGCCGCCGGCAAAGTCACCAAGGCCATCCACCATCAAGGTGGCTCGATTATTGACGCGCCCAAAATCCAATGACCTGATGCCACCGCCCGTCATTCACACCCTGCACCCCAATTGCATGGTTAGAGCATTGACAGAAAAGACCGCCGTCGCTCAGCTCTCCACCCGGCGCTACAGCTTTGAGGGAAATACTCCGGCTTGCCGTTATGGCAGATTGTTCCTTTGTAAATTTGTAAAATCCCCGGCGTCGGCGGTATGGAGGGATCGGACCGAACTTGCGACACAAACACACGGCTTCTTGCGTTTCCGCGGCTGCCGTCGCTGCGACCGCATCCGCCTCATCCGCAGTTAAATCCCTTTTCGTTTGTAGCTCACCGCTTTTTTGCCGCCGCCTTCGCCCCTTCGTCATTCGTCATTACAGCTCCGGGTGCTGGCTGAAATAGGCGGCGGCATCCCATTCCAGCACGCCAATGGGCGAGGCGTTGTTGGCCGGGGGCGCATATCCCTGCCCGCTGCTGGCCTGATAGAGAATATCCAGCACGTTATCGCGCTGCCAGCGAACCAGATCGATCACCGGCTCGTAATTGCCGGCGTTTTCGGTGGTCAATACCACCGTCGTCCAGTGCCGGCGTTCCGGATCGCGTTCAAAGGGCTGGCTGCAGGCCACTTTCAATCCGTTGTTGGCCGTGTTATCGCGATACAACACGAGCAGGCGGTTCTGGGCGTCGCAGATCACCACGGGACGTGCGAGTTCGCGCACCGCGGAATCCGCTGGGCGCATCTTCACGGGTTCGTTGATGCGATGGGAAACTTGCCGGACTTGCCAGACGCCTTCAGTATTCGGAAACAGCACCATATATTGCCGGCGAAAGTTGCTGCTGGCGGTGGCTGGCGCCCACCAGGTGGCGGCAACCGGAGTGTTGCCGGCATCCAGGCACATGCCGGCCTGATTGATGAGACTGTTGTTTTCAGGAATGGCGCGGATAATTTCGGCGGTCGCCTCGGGGTGCCCGCGTTCGCCGGACTTGGAAATCGGCAGGTCATACGTGCGGCCGTCAAAACGCCGCCACGTCACACCGCCATCACGGGATTGGGCGAACGCCAGGTCGTGGTTGGATTGGAACCCCGACGTCTCGCGCCAGCACCAGATCAAGTACAGGCTGCCCGCCTCATCCGTACACGGCATGTAGGGATAGGCATTGTAATGATCAGCCGCCGACCAGTTGCCCTTGATAAAGGGGATTCCCACGCCATTGCGGACGTTGACGTTGGTCCAGGTTTGGCTGTCCAACGACCAGCGATTCAACCAGGTATCCCCGCCGCCGGAAGTGCCCACGCGATAGAGAAACAGCAAGTCGCCATTGGGTTGGGCGATGAATTGCGGATAGGTGACCGTCATTTCCTTGCCCGTCATGCCTTTGGCGCCCAAATCCGGGGTAAAGGCGAGGGGGCCGGCGCCGGTCACGGGGGCGGTGCTGCGGGCATAATGCAAGCGGCCACAGTGCATGCCCCAGGACAGGTGCATGAAACCGGCCCCGTCGATGCCAAAAGCCGCCACGTCATGGCCATCTCCGATATTATCCGCCTTAAACGTGGTGCGAACCACCTCCCAATCGTTCGTGCCCAAAGTATGCCGGGCCACCCAAAGGGTGTTGTTATCGGGAGACGAAGTCTTGGTTTGATGGCGGCCGTAATAGACCATGAACTGCTGGTTGTTCACGGTCAGCAGCGCGGAACGGATGAACGAAGCGGTATTGATGCTCGAGTCGCCGGCGTAAGCGTACCCGCTGGCCGCCACCTCGCCGTCGTTGACCTGATTAAAAGGGACGACGACATCGGCGGCCACGTCGGGGATATTGGCAGCAATGGCACAGGTCGCAAGCAGGCCGGCCAAAGCGGCGCAAATCAAATTCAACTTCATGAAAAAATCAGAAATAATTGGGGCGCGCAAATATAACCAAGCCGCCCCCGCAAAAGAAAGCAGTAAACCCTGACGCTGGCGGGTTAGGCGCAAAGGTCTGATGGTCAGGGCGGGCCGTCAGGGCGCACTCGTTGCGGGTGGGGCACCCCGTGGAATTTCTCGCGGCCCCCCCCGGACCGCGAGTTGTCTCAACTCGCAGCGCCTGGCCAATCCGGGTTGCCGGGCGCAATCCTATGCGCGACGGGGCATTCCATCCGTCACCATCAAAGTCCGATGCGGCAGCCGTGGGCACTGAAGCCGGCGCCAAAGCTCGTCAGCCACCAGTCGCCATTTTCATCGGGCGCTCCGTTACGCAAGGCCCGTTCCAGGGCAAACAGGACCGAGGGGCTGCTCATGTTGCCACACTCGCGCAATACCTGCCGACTGGAGGTTAGCTCAAAGCCGGGGCAGGATTTCTCAATCGCATCGAGCACGTCACGTCCCCCGACATGCGCGATCATGCGGGTGATAGGGCGGCTTCCGGTGCGGCGACGCTCATCGGCCAACAACTGGGCCACGGCGGCGGCAGCCAACCCGGGCACCGAGGCGTCCAGCAAATTGCGTAATTTGCCGCCCCGTGTTTCAAATCGAATGCGGTCCCGGTTCTCCGGTTGGTGCAAGGTCGTGAAATGGTCACACTGCAATCCGCGCGGTCCCGGCGTGCTGCGCCAGATGGTGGCGGCCGCCCCGTCGCCAAACAAACAAGCGCTCACGAGCACCCCGGGATCGTCATCCAGATAAAATGCCGCAGAACATATTTCCACCGCCACGCACGCCACCACTGCGGCTGGCTGCATGGCCAAAACCGCTTGCGCCGCCCGGAGACTGGGAATGGCGGCACCACAACCCAGGCCCACCAAATCCTGCAAGAACACATTGGTGCGCAGGCCGAGTTGTTCGGCCACATAGCTGGTCACCCCAGGACAGAGGTAGCCGGTGCAGGTGCAGATGAGCAAGGCGTCCACCTGACCGGCCCCGAGGCCAGCCTGCGTCAGCGCTGCGGTCAGGGCGCGGGCGGCCAGCCGGGGTGTTTCCCGTCGGAAGCCCTCATTGAGTTCGTCAGACGTCAGGGAAAAGACGCGCTCAATGTCTGGCATCGCGAAATGCCGGGTGGCAATACCACTGTCATGGCGCAGGATGGCTTGCAGGGTGAGGACGGAGCGGCGATTGAGCCGCTGGCGTGCCTCGGATCGTTGCACAATGTCCCAACATTCAGCTTGAGTGTAGGCTGTTGGAGGAAGAGCGGTGGCGAGGGCATGCAGATACATATGCTTTATGGTAATATTTGTTGCAGAATGGTTAGGTTAGAGTCAAATGCCCCAGAGTTTTCCAGTCGTCATAGTATCGTCCATTTCGATGTATTTTTTCAACACCTCGGTGCGATACGCGGGCGAGATCGAAACGGCCTGCGCCGCAATCTGCTCGCAATAGCCGCAAGTTTGGCAGTCCAAGGAGGCGCAGTCACGGTTGCGAAACCCGTCCAGAAAATTATCCGGAATCTTCCGCGCCTCCACCCGGATGGGACACTCCGGCAAGGGCGAGAGCCAGCCTTGCAGACGGGCCAAATCGAGCATCGGCTTCAGTCGAAGCGGATTCACCTGCCTCGGCTTAAAGAAGTGCCGAAGATTCCAGACCGATTCCTTGCGGATCGGTTGTTTGAAGCCATACGACAGCATCAGTTCGGCCAGATTGCCATCAAAGCGGCGCTCGCTATAGGCTTTGACGCGTCGCAACAGCTCCGCCGACGGAATTCCCCGTTCTAAAAGTTTGAAAGTTGTGTAGCCCATCTCTTCATAGACCGCGAGGTCCTCCGGCCGGATCCAAGCTGACTTGATGAACTGCGACGGATCGGTCAAGCGCACCCGTGAACAGCGCATGAAGCAGTAGTCAATAAAGAGCGTACTGCTGTCGTCTGACGCATGGGCAAAACCGTTCTGATGATAGGTTTGCATCGGACAGTTCATGAGGCAGACATGGTTCGCGATCAGTTCCAGGTCGCAATGGACTGCCCCTCGGATAGCCGCCAGACGGCGAAAGTTCCGGTTGATCGAGAAGCTCTCCAGCACGATCGCATCTGCCCCGAGTTCTTCCCAGAAGCGCGCGCGCCGCGGCGTGTCCACCTGGGCATAAATACCGACTCTCACCTTGAACTCGGGAAAACGGCGCTTGACCAGTTCCAGCAGAAAAGGAGTGGATACGGTGACCCGGCGCACGCCCATTTCACCCAGTTGGGCAAGCAGGGCTGTCACCTTTTTCTGCCAAGGGCGCGTCCATTCGTGGTTGCCGAAACAGGCGCCATTCAGCAGGTAATTGAAGGCTATGCCATGATGATCGAGCAGCCGGATGTATTTCCGCAGCTCAGTTTCCGAAAGCGGGGTCGCCAGGTAACCGGGGCGACCACCGCTGACACCGTCGGTGGGAAATTTGCCGTAAACTTCATCCACCGGATAGCCGGCAAGCTGCGGCACCAGTTCCGGATCGTAGTTCGCCGCTAGTGAAAACTTGGTCACCCGGGGCGTGTCAGGAACGATGGCCGGGGCGGAGCCGGTTGTTTTCATAAAATGTTAATCGGAAAAATGGCTTTTTGGGATGCCGCTGACAATGGGGTGAACACCCCATACATTGCCCCATAATCAACATCGAGGCTGGCCTCTTCAGGCTTTAGCAACTGACCGGGAGAACTTCCGTGGTGCGGAAATTGCAAATCATGAAGCTGCGCGGGCAGGCCTCCGTGCCGGGATTACATACCTTCCATATTCGGGATGCCGGATTACCAGCCTTTTCACCCACGCTCGGATTGGGCGGCCGAGAGGTCAACCCGTTTTCGCCGCCGCGTCATTCGTCTTTCGTCACCGCGCGGACGCAGCCGCCCCGCCCCGGAGCGCCGGCTTCCAGCTGGCTTTGCGTGAACAATGAAAGAAAATTGCCCATTTGCACCAAATGCATTGCCCAGCGCCGCCTGGGTTTTTCCAATTTGAAATTCCGCCGTTCCACTCGCCTGCGCCGTGCTGGCCGTCCGCCCCTTCCCCCGGACCGCGAGTTGTCCCAACTCGCAGCGCGTGGCCAATCCGGGTTGCCCGGCACAATCCCAACCCCGCTATCCCGCTCTGCGTAGGCTCGTCCGCCTCCCCGCTGAACTGCGCGTCTGTCCAACCCAGTTTCGCCGCTGTCACTTTCAACCCTTCGTCCTTTGTCATTCATTCGGTTTTAGACACTCGTCATTGCCCATGGTCCCGTCCTTCCCAAACCCACCCCTGGTCATTTGTTTACAAAACCGCCTACGCCTGTGATATTGCTCTGGTCGTGAGCAAAACTCGGCCTCGTGCCGTGAGAACCTTTTGGGTTCCTATACTCACGACTTTTTCTTTTTCTGGGGCGGAGGTGGAAACTGTTCGCCCAGTTTCAACGGTTTCTTGTCCGTGAAAAATGTTCCGTGTGGCGGGCCAAAATTCAGGTCGTGGATTTCCCCGGCTTGCTGCCAAAGGGCATTCAAAACCGGTCTTCGCGAACGACCAGACCCGTTTTTTACGGCCGCCGCCGCATTCGCCCCTTCGTCATTCGTTCGGTTTTAGACATTCGTCATTCGTCATTTCCCCTCCCTCTGTCGTCCCCGGCCAACATGGCCGTCACGCCATAACTCTCTCAGCCCCAATCCAAAACATCCCATTCCCAACCGGGCCAAGCCCAAGCTTTTTGAACCATCCCCTGTTTCGGTGATGGGCCGCTCACCATGTTGGGGGGATGGACGCATTCGCATCCTCGGGGCTAAAGTATGGCAAACACATTTAGATTCACGGGCTGTTCCGTTGCCATGGCCATCGTTTGGCCAGTGGTGAATGGAGGGCGTGGCGACTTTTTTGCCAGTCGGCGTGCGGGGCCTTTTCGGTGCCTGGATCGTGAAAACAAATGGTTGTTTTCATGCCAGCCATGTGCCCGTCCAAAGCCATTTCAACCGTCCTGCCTGCCCGCTTGCGGGCGCGGACGGCGCGTGCCCTGGCCGGTTGGCTGCTTCTCGCGCTGGCCTTGATTTTCTCCCGTCCCGCGCCCGTGTCGGCCACTACGGCCATGATTTTCTGCAATGGCAACATGGCCAGTGTGGGTGGTTTGACCACGACCCAAATCAATGGCTACCGGGCTTCCGGCCTGACCACCATGATCATCTTCACCATGGGCGTCGCCACCAATGGCGACTTCACCTATGGCGGCACCCTGTGCAGCAATGGCGTCTACGTCGGCCCCGCCAACTGGGGTTCGCTGTTGAGCCAATGCCGGACCGCCCCTTCCACCGTCACCCGGATTGAAATGTGCATCGGCGCCTGGGGTGACACCAGTTGGGCCAACATCAAAAACCTCATCGCCACCGACGGCACCAATGCCAGCTCCGTGCTGTACCGGAACCTCGCTGCCTTGAAAACGGCGCTGGGCATTGATGCGATCGATAACGACGACGAAGCCACCTACGACTCCGCTTCCACCATCAAATTTGGCCAGATGTGCGGTTCCGTCGGCCTGAAACTCACCCTGTGTCCATACACCCGCAGCGATTACTGGCAGGCCGTCAAATCCGGGCTCGGCGGCATCTGTGATCAGGTCTATCTGCAATGCTACGATGGCGGGAAATACAATGATCCCGCCTCTTGGAACGCCTATTTTGGCGGCTTGAAGGTCGTCCCCGGCTATTGGGATTGGGAGCGTGATAACACGTTTCTGACCAAAATGCAGGCGTGGTGCCCCGCCGGCAGCGGCGGCTTTTTGTGGCCCTCCGATACCGGCGGAAACCCGCCCGCCCCGCCCGGTGAAATGCTCCAATACGCCCAGTGGATTCTCACCTGTTACGAGCCCGTGGTCACGCCCGTCACCGCCGCCGAGGTGGTCGGGGGACAGGTCACTTTCAAGGCCGCTTACAGCGCCGCCACGGCGAATTATCAATGGCAGGTGATCCGCGGCGGGGTGACGAACGCCATTCCTGGCGCGACCAATGCCACCTTGACCCTGGCCAATCTGCAATTAACCAATACCGCCACTTACCAGGTGCTGGCGTCCAACGCAGTGGCCGTCATCACCAGCACGCCGGGCGTGCTCACCGTTTCCAGCGTACCGACGCCGGTAAACAACGTCATTACCGCTTACGCCGCTCAAACCGGCATGGCCTATGCCTTTCCATTCACGCCCACTTGGACCCTCGCCGCCGGCAGCGCCATTGCCGGCCAGTCCCCCGCCAGTACGAATGGCAATTATAATCTCGAACCCACCGGGGGCGGTCGGAATGTTACTGAGCTGACGGCTGGCGACAGCCTCACCATCAGCCATGACAGCGGGGTCACCAGTACCAATTACCTGACCTGTGGCAGTGGCGGCACGGCGGGGACCTCGCTGATCTACACGCTCACCAATACCTCGGCCGGCGGTTACAACCTGACCAACCTCACCGTTTACGGGGGTTGGTGGGATGACGGTCGCGACCAGCAGGCGTACACGGTTTATTATTCCAAGGTATCCGCTCCCGGGACTTTTATCTCGTTGGGCACCGTCAACTATAACCCCGCGAATGCCGCCAAAGTGCCCTCGGCCACCCGGGCCACGCTCCGACCGGCCGCCGGGTTTCTGGCCACCAACGTGGCTGCCGTGAAACTGGACTTTTCCAGCCCTGCTTCGGAGAACGGCTATTGCGGCTACGCGGAAATTCAAATCTTCGGCATTCCGGTCAGCCCGGCGGTGCAGGTGAACACCTGGCCCGTGACCGCCGCCGACGTCGTGGGTGGCTCCATCGCCTTTACCGCCTCAATTGCCGCCGCCAACCCGCTCGCCTACCAGTGGCAGGTCGTTCGCAGCGGCGTGACGAATGTGCTCGCCGGCGCGACGAACACCACCCTGACCCTCACCAATTTGCAGCTGGCCGACACCGGCTCCTACCAGTTGCGGGGCTCCAATTCTTCCGGCGTGGCTGTGAGTGCGCCCGGTGTCCTCACGGTCAGCAGCGTGCCCGCAGCGGTGAACAACCTCGTCACGGCCTTTGCTGCGCAAACCGGTCTCGGCAGCGCGGTTACAAATTTTGTCCCCACCTGGAGCGTCGCCCCGGGGAGTCTGATTGCCGGCCAGACGCCCAGCAGCGTGGGCGGTGGCAGTTTCAACCTGTATTATACGGGCACCATCCCCGCCCTGACCGATGGCACTTTTGGCTGGCTGAACTACTGGCCCAGTGTGGGCAGCAGTCCCACGGAAGTCACTTGCGGTACTGTGGTTGATGGTGCGGGCCAATCGGTTACGTACACGCTGACCGGATCCGCCAGCGGCTATACGCTCACCAACATCGTCGTTTATGGTGGCTGGGGCGATGCTGGCCGCGATCAACAAGCCTACACCGTTTATTACTCCAAAGTGGGCGCCGCCACGACCTTCCTTCCCTTAAGCACCGTCAGCTACAACCCGGTGAATCCCACCGGGGTACAGAGCGCCACACGCGCCACGCTGACCCCGGTGAACGGAATCCTCGCCACGAACGTGGCCGCCGTGAAGTTCGACTTCACCACCCCCGCCCCCGAGAACGGCTATTGCGGCTACTCGGAAATCTGCCTTTACGGGCGACCCACCGTGGTGGTTGCAACCAATCCGCCCAGCCTCACCCTCCAAGCCACCGCCAACACTCTGACCCTGAGCTGGCCCAGCGATCATACGGGCTGGCGCTTGCAAGCGCAGACCAATGACGCTACCCAAGGCTTGGGCACCAACTGGGTGGATGTGGTTGGCGCCACGGCCACCAATCAAATGACGCTCCCGGTCGATCCCGCCAACGCCGGCGTCTTTTACCGCCTCTTTTATCAGCCCAATTAATCGTGAGCCACCACAGACATCCTAACCGTTCCGTCCGCCCGGCTTGGCTGGCGCGGCTGCTCGTGTTTGGCTCCGTTTCAGCGGTATTGCTCTTGGGCAGCGGCTGCCGAACCGTCCCCTCGCAGCCGGCGACCGTTCGCCAGCCCCGCATCGTCAATCTCTATAATTTCGTCCGCAATTCGGATTATCGCCTCGCCAACTCCGAGGACGTGCTGTTCGAGGCCACCCGGCAGCAGCTCGAGCTGATCAAACCCACCGGTTTGCCCACCACCTGGGCGCTGCAATACGACGCCTTGATCAACCCTCGCTATCAAAAACTCTTCAAGGAGCAAGTGGGCACCAATGACGAGATCGCCGCCTGGTGGGAACTTCCCCGGCCGCTCGTCGAAAAAGCCGGCCTGAAATGGCGCGGGCATGACCACGAATGGGATTCCACCGCCAATGTCGGTTTTTCACCCGGCTACACCCCTGAAGAGCGCCGGAAGCTCGTCGATGTTTACATGGCCGATTTCAAGACCATCTTTGGCTATTACCCCCGGACCGTTGGCTCCTGGTATATTGATGAAGTCACCTTGGAATATATGGCAGAGCGTTACGGCATAGTGGCTTCCTGCAATTGCAAGGACCAGGTCGGCACCGATGGTTACACCCTGTGGGGCGGCTATTGGAACCAAGCCTATTATCCCAGCCGCCGCAACGCCTACATGCCCGCCCAGACCCAGGCCGGGCAGATTCCGGTGCCGATTTTCCGGATGCTCGGCAGCGACCCGATATATCAAGGCTATACCCCGGGCATGTGGACCCTTGAACCTGTTTACCCCTGGGCCGGCGGCTCGGTGGAGTGGGTCACTTGGTTCCTGCAGGAAATGATTCAAAGGCCTTCGCTGGCTTTCGCCTATACCCAGGCCGGCCAGGAAAATTCCTTCGGCTGGGACGCAATGAAAACCGGGTTGACCCTCCAAGTGGCGCTCCTTGCTTGGCAGGCCCGGGCGGGTGAGATCCAAGTCATGACTCTGGCCCAGGCCGGGGAGTGGTTCCGCGCTCACCATGCCCTCACCCCCGCCACCGCCGTCGTTTGCCAGACGGATTGGAAGCATGAAAATCGCCAGACCGTCTGGTATGACAGCCGCTTTTACCGGCTTAACCTGTTGTGGGAGAACGGCGCGTTCTATATTCGTGACCTCCATCTCTTCGATGAAAACGTGACCTCCGTCACCCATGACCAACCGCTCACCACCACCTACCTGGCCTACGGCACCCTGCCGGTGATGGATGCCGCCTTGTGGTCCGGCCCCGAGCCTGCCGGCATGTGGCCTGTCCTGCTCTCGCCCACCGGCGAAAAATCCCCCCTCACTCCCGCCGGCCCGCCTGAGATCAAGGAATTGAACCAGACCGACTTAAGCATTACCCAGCCCCTTCTCGGCGGCGGCACTTTCACCCTGGTTTGCCGCGAAGCCAGCGTCACCTGTTCCGGCCAGGACGCCCAAGGCCACCCCCTCCATTGGGCATGGGATCTGGTCGGCGGCCCCGCCCAAAAATCAGCTCTGCACACCTGCGCACCCCAGCGCCTCACCTACCAATCCGCCACCACAACCTACCACCTCCTCTTATCTCCAAATTTGGGTTCCTGCGAACAATTACCCAATGGCACGGTTCGGCTTAATTCCAACCCGGCAGGAAAGCTCGGCATGACACTTGGTGGTTTTTGACGTGCGAGACTGATGAATACGAATAATCAAACATTATGAAAAAATGGCTGTTGCCGGTTCTGTTGGTGGCGCTCGGCGCTGGTGCTCTGCTTTGGCGGCAGCACCCCACAGCCTCGCGCCCTACCGCACCGCTGGCGGCTGCTCTGCCGACGCCGGGTTTGGGATCACAGCCGAAGACGCTCAGCAGCAGTCCGCTGCCCGCCGCCAATGCCAGCACCAACCGCGCCGTTTCCCGCGAGTTGAATCTGGCTGTGAATCCCTATGCCGCCGGATTGCACGAACCCGGTAAGACCAGACGGGAGTGGCCGGCGGACTTCATTAAAAATTTTCAACAAGCCAGTGCTGGTGACCAGGTGAAATTTGAGCTGACTGGTGGCGTGATGGCCGAGGGTAATGTGAAAATTATTCAGAAGAACGAGGACGGCCAGTTGACCTATGTATCGGGTGTGTTGACTTTGCCGGAAACGGGCAAGTTCTTTTTCCTGACTCCGCCGGCCGGTGGCAAGGCGGGCAAGGCGGTCGGAGTAATCGAATTTCCCGCCAGTAAAACGGCCTATCGCCTCGAACCGACCGGAACCAACGGCGACCCGGAATTGTGGCAGCGACGGTTGGATGAAGTTATTTGCATGGATCTGCCGGCCGCCAGCCCGGAGCTGATTCAGGCGGCCGAAGTGGCGACCAACGAAGTGGAAAACATCGCGCCATTGCGGCCCGATCTGGTGCCGGACTATGTGCCAAATTACAACAGCAACGTGGTTTCCCTGCAAAGTTATCCCCGCTCACCGGCCGTGTTGTTGCTGGATTTTTTTGGCGGCTACACGCCCACCTGGGGCGGCGTCACATATACGCGCCCGCCGGTGGATAACAAAACGATCAAAGATATTTGGAAGCGGGTGGCGGAGGATTATCAGCCTTTCAACATCAATGTGACGACGGATGTCAAAGTGTATCAGGCCGCCGCGCAGGGCAGCCGGCAGCGTTGCTGCTTCACGACCACCCCGGTGACGGCGGCGGGCGTGGCGTATTTCGGTTCTTGGAACTGGGGCGGGGATACGCCCTGCTGGTCGGTATACTATGTTGGCAAAGCGGCGGCGGAAGTCG